>Ga0114912_1001329_pt1 | contig 10814 bp, 15 predicted proteins | sample MalvirDeepMed_51_FD_89713 | JGI IMG/M metagenome (GOLD analysis project Ga0114912, IMG submission 89713) | Marine viral communities from the Global Malaspina Expedition - Malaspina viral metaG DeepMed_51 | ecosystem: Environmental > Aquatic > Marine > Oceanic | place: Mediterranean Sea...
CAATGGTGACACGGCGACGTTTCTATTCACTGTGGGACAGGCAGTTCAGGCTAAAGTGCAGGCCAAATCTGCTCCTCAGCCAGCCAAACAGGCACCTGCCCAGACAGCGAATCCTCCTGTTGAAGACTCTGGCGCAAGCACACAGGCTAACAACCTGGACCAACTTTACGACCTCTTGCTTACAGGAAAAATAACTGGTGACCAATACAAAGAAAGACTTGATACGTTAGGAGTGTCATAACTCATGGCAACTGGCATAACTTTAGCTAGCACCTCAAATTTATCTACGACTCAAAAGGCAATTATCGCTGCGGCCAAGATTGCCCACGAACCCGCAGCGCCAGACCCGGACTTAATTGCCAATGAGACGATTCCACAGGGTTCCAAGAACTGGAACATAGCAACCTATGCAAGGCTGTCCCAGGCAAGCCAGCTTACTGAAGGCGTTGACCTGGCGCAGTCCCAGCAACTCGTCACGAACACGATAACCGTCACGCCTGTTGAACACGGCATTATAGTTACGCTCTCGAAGCGCCTTGTTCGCAGTCAGGGCGACACCAATGTTGTGACGACATCAGGAAGTCTCATGGGTGTATCCATGAGAAACCGTAAGGCCAATGATGTCATTGCCCTGTACGATTCCTTCAGCAAGTCTGTTGGAGGTTCGGGGACGACTCTAGACATCACGCATTTCCGTGGTGCCGTGGCCTACCTGTTAACCGATAACAACACATCCTACGGGCCTGCGCCGATGCCCCTTGTATCGGCCCTCCATATTGAGCAGATCAGTGATGTCATTGTTGATATCACTGGTGGAGCCAACATTGGAAGTTCAAGGTTCGGCTTGACCGAGGAGATGGTACAGCGTTGGTGGAGGGGTTCAGACCGTTTGTACGGTGTGCCGCTTTTCCATTCGGGCTACATCACTCGTGATAGCTCCAATGACAGCAAGGGTGGATTGTTCCACCGGGATTCCATGCACTACGTTCAGGCCAATGCTGAGGCTGAAGAGTCTCAGGCCGACATTTCTCTCAGGGCAACGGAATACGGCATGTTCCAAGAGTGGTCCGAAGCTCAGAGGGCTGACGTGCATGGCGCAGAAATTTACAGCAACACTTCGGCTACGGTCTAGTGACTCTCAAGCAAGAACAACTTCCTTCAGTCTCCCAACGGGAGTACGACAGGACTGTCGAGAGACAAGGCTGGGCAATTCGGTCAGAAGACCGTGGCTCCAGTTCTCGCATTCGGCTTTACGATGTCGTTACCAAGGACTGGGCAAAGCCGTTAGAGGAAGGACTTGTCTACCAGTACTTCATTAAGAAGGTCTGTTTCCTCTGCTCGGCATGTGGCTATGTCACTGTCTTCGACGGTGGCGTCGTCCAGCACCATGAAAGGGTATTGGAGCAGGTCAGGACCCACGAGACGGCCTCAATGCGCCGTATTGAAGGTCTTGAAGAGACTATAGACAGGTGTTCTGGGTGTGAGAGTGAATTCAGGTTGAGGAAAATGCAGGGCCAGAAACACCTTGAGAGAATCAAGACAGAAGGCCTTGCACATAAGGGTAAGGTGGAAAGTCTTACCGTACAGCAATACGCTCTGGTTCCCTCGGAGCCCGTGGTTCTTGGAAGGACGCTGATAGCCGACGGGGTTGAAGCCCCTCCCAATGGACACGGCCCCGTAGCTAGGGGTGAAGGGATGCCACGCCGCCGAAAGCGCAGAGGAAGGCGTGGAAGGAGTAGGGATGGTCGTTAAAGACCTACGACTGCCCTGGGATTATTTCCTTGAGGCAGAGATCGACAAGCACACGTACAGTAACTCTGAACGTCGTGCTGCTGCAATAAGGCATGTACGAATGCACATAGAAGCCTTCAGGGACTCCCATTGGCATCAGATTGTCCATGAGCTGGCAAATAAACCCGTCATTGACATAGAGACGGGGGAGCCAACCGTCTGGAATATACCTGACGATCTGGAGCCGCACTGGGTTGCCTCTGGGAGGGCAGTCTACTGGCAACAGGACTCAATCCGCAGGCCTGAACGGATCAGGCAGGAAAACGGTTCTGTTAAAGTTGTCGTACACTGGGACGAAGGGACGTGGCACCCCACCTCTGGACTCCCGGCTAACAATGCCTCGCAGGTCGCCAACTTCCTAGGAAAGGGCCTTCGCCTTCGCCCACCGGGAGATGGTGTGACGCAGGGGGCGTATCAAGAGCCCGCCCTTCTCTCCGAGAGAACTGAAGAGCCATCACCATACTTTTGTAATAACCATCCAAAGGGATCAGTTGAATTTCCGAACTGGAAGGCATATCTTAGTCACTGTCGGCATTTCATGGAGCTTCCTACTGCAACGCCTCCACAGGGAGTGCTCAATCTAGCTAAGAAGTATGACTACTACTGCTATATCCACTATCGGGGCTTCTATAAAAAGCGCCATGCAACTCAGCACATACGGGACGAGATGGCAAGGCGCATGAAAGCTCCACATCCCAGCCTCGAAGAGATGGAGAGGCACAACGATACCAGCTAGATTTTTGTAAGGAGATAACGATATGGGGTTCCCCATAATGAACGCACATAGTCAGATGAGCTTCCTGACAGGAAGGGTCATTAGCGCAACTACCGACCCTGACGCCCACTTCTTCCTTCCTACGGGTACTGTCTATCCGTTGTTTGCTACCCCGGCGGTAATTGATGTTACCGGCATGGAGTTTGCACTAGCCTTAGTCGGAGAATCGGCCACCTCACAGGCGCAAGACCTAGCATCAGGGGCTTCCACATGGGAAGTTGCCTTTATGGATATGGGTAGTACTGCTACCGGCGGCACGACCAATGTCCTTGGTGGCGCAGACGGCTTCTCAAATACACGGACTGGCGGCTACACCGTACACGAGGGCATTAGCGGCGTTGTTGGAACCAGCACCACAGACCTTGACGCTGACGACTGGACTGTACTACAGGTCATTAAGAACGCTACTGGAGCTGATGGTGTCGGAACCATAATCGCTGGCGTCAACTTTGTACACGGCAAACCGGCGGCGATTAACTAGTGGCTAAGGGTTTACTTAAAACAGTAGCTTCTTGGATAAAGAAGGACGAGCCTGAAAAGTCCCTCGACTATTACCTGAAGGCTCGTAATGGACGCAAGCGGGACTATGTTTTCGATTACGGCAAGTCCCGCAAGTGTCCCCATCGCACACTGACTGCTCTCTCCATTGGAGGGAACTGGTACAGGTGCGCCGATTGCAACTATGCGTTTGACATTGTTGCAGCCTATCAGCAACCGCTACACAGCCTTGCTATAGGCAGCATAATGAACGCCCTGCACTTTGCCAAAGAATTTGGCAGTAGTTCCCTGCAAGAGGTACTGAGGACTCCCATTGGTCAGTATGATGGGATGTCCCAGAAGTCAGTGTTACCGGAAGGCATGGACTTCTCTCAGGCAGCGGCGGCATTGGATACTGTTAACGTCAACAGCCTTGATGGCGGTGACGCAGAGCTAAAGAGGCTCCTGGAGAGCTTCTGGGTTAGCGAGGAGTCAAGGGCGAAGCGGCATAAGGAGATCGAAGGAATGGATCCCTCTCGCCGACCTGAATTGCCAGTGACGAAGGAGGCTCTAGAAGCTGGAGACGATCACAAGCCCAAATCAATTTCTAGAAGAAGCAAGGCAAGAAAAAAGAATAATTGAAGGCACGTTCTGCCCGGCCTGTAAAAAGGAAAAGAGCAGGGTTCTACGGATAGGAATATCTGAAGACCCATCTTGGCCTGTATTCCAGTGCCGGGCATGTCGCCTTCAATTCATCAAGCCTCGGCACACGGACCTCAAGGAATACTACGCCACAGAATACCGTAAGACCCATACCGATACATGGGGTCACGGCAGGGACAATCCTGTACGTGATGAAACCCCGGAGCAACGGTTCCAGATACAGCAGTTCGCCTCGCAAACGTCTGCGAAGGAGTTCCGAAAGGTTATTCCTGAAGGAGCTTCTGTTCTTGAGATAGGGCCTTCAGCAGGCGGTTTCCTTTCCCATCTAGCTGGCGACTACGACCTATTTGCTGTCGAGTGGAACCCTGAAGACGCTAAGTTCGTCAGGGAAGTGGGTGAAATACCGTGTGAGGAAGGCGAGATCAAGGATGCGTTCCCTGACCGTAAGTTCACTGCCATAGTCGCACGACAAGTCCTTGAGCACACCCTTGACCCCGTTGATTTTATTGACACCTGTCGTAACCGTCTTATCGGCGGCGGCTGGCTGTTCATGGAGTTGCCCAGTGCTACGAATGCGCTGCTGGCAGTCTACGGCATAGAAGAGTTCATGGACTGGTGGTATTCGGAGCCTCACCTTACCTACTGGGAGCCTGAGACTATAGCGAACCTGATGAATGCTTCAGGCTTCGAGGCAAGGGTCTATGCCGTTCAGGCACAGAGTATGGCCCATGATATGCTGTGGCTTTCTAAGCGTCTCCGTGTAGTGGATCATTCCAACGAGGTCATGCACCCTGTAAGGAGCGCTCATCCTCTTGCTGCTGCGCTTAACCGGATATGGAACCGTTTTGATAAAGAGTACCGTATACAGATGGAGACTCTTAATTGTGCGAACCAGCTACGGGTGCTTGCAAGGAAGATAGAGATATGATCAAGAACCCTTTTCGCCACCTCGTATATGATTTCAAGCGGGATGACAGCATGGGTTACAGGATATTCAGCAACCTTAATATTCCTGATGACCCTCGTGACAACTGGGGCATGGACTATGTTAGTCCCTCATGGATAAATGATGTGCATAACACGCATGTTGGAGATCGTTGTTTTATATTCGGCACTGGCCCGTCGTTGATAGACCAGTTGCCGCTGCTTCAGGACATGGACAACGAGTACACTATTACCTGTAACCGGGTAAACAAGTGGAAAGATCGTCCTTTCAAACCGTGGCTCCATTGCGTGACCGAGCCAGGGCCTCTGGTAGTATGGGGCGCAGCCGTGGGTACAGCCTACGATGTACCTGATGCAGTGAACCGTGTCGCCTGCTGCTGGAGCACGGTCTATGCCAAGGACTGGAACTGGTTGCCCAAGGCCCCAGATGATATCCAGCTCAGGTGGCAGGGGTCATTCGGGATGGGGGATTACCTACCGCCTATCCCTACGGCATGGGCATCTCCTTTGACTATATCGCAGCTAGCCCTGTGGATGGGCTTCAGTGAAATATATTTCCTCGGTAACGACCTAACGCAGATGGGACAGGCATGGGACAGGGAGCAGGGTACTACAAAGTACCCACGAAATATTAGATCCATCATGGAGTGTGCTGAAAGGCTGAACAGGGACATTTGGAGGAATGGAAGGCGTTGTTTCGACTGCACTCCCGGCGGCAGGATGAGCCGTGAAGGCGCAATGGACTACAAGCCGCTGGACGAGGTACTGGCGGTGCATGTTAGTTGATATCATCATTGAGGCGATTGGAGTAGTAGTCGGTGTCGTACTTGCTGTTATGCTGGCTGAGTACGTCGACTACAGGCAGGAAGCTGCCAAGAAGAGAAAGAAAAGCCTTATTGCATGGCTCAGGGGCATAGTGGCGGTGTGGCTCACGACATCCCTTGCAGGGGCAAGATTAAGGGGGAGACTATGGGGAATAAAGGACAAAGAATAATAGTAACAGGTTGTTCGGGGCTCATCGGGAGCGCCCTGTGTGAACGGCTGCTCCATGAGGGCGCTGACCTTGTGGGGTATGACCTTGAACCTGAGGGCATGTTGAAGAGCAGGGGAATAAGTGGCGAGTTCCCTGTCATGCACGGCGATATTCGTAACGTGGAGTCGGCGCAAATCGCCCTGAAGAATGCTGATGTCTGTTACCACCTTGCGGCTATCTCAGGTGTAGAGGCCGCGAGGAACCAGCCGTTAGCAGCTTTTAATATCAATGTCCAGGGTACATGGTGTGTCCTTGAGGCGTGTAGGCTAGAGGGTGTGTCGAAGGTAATCACGGCATCGTCTAACCACATCTACGGTTACCAGTCTGAGAAGCCCGTCAGGGAGTACCAGAGGATGAACCAACTGGACACGTACAGTGCGACCAAGATTTGCGCTGACTACACTGCACAGGCATATGCTCACAACTACGGTCTGCCCGTAGCCATCGTAAGGAACACCAACTGCTACGGCCCACATGACCCGCATACCGACCATATTATCCCCGGCACTATCAAGGCTATTATGAAAGGCGAAGAGCCTGTTATCAGGGGTAACGGCCAGACGAAGAAGGCATATCTGTACATAGACGATGTAATTGATGCCTACTTGGCGGTAGCTACTGTATTGCCTTACAAACGAGGCGAGGCTTTCAATGTCTCCACCAACCATACCAGTGTTTCTAACCTCGTAGAGATTATTATAAATACTATGAAAGGGTTAAAAGGCTTGCCTTCACAAGTCGTGAAGCCTAAAGTATTGAGTGGAGTTAATGATCAGAACGATGAGGACATGGACTCTACCAAGATACGTGTAGCTACTAACTGGAAGCCAAAGCACACTCTTGAATCTGGAATAAGCAAGACCGTGGAGTGGATGATGGAGAAGGTAGCGGTATGATACTGGCGATAGTCCCAGCTCGGATAGGCAGCAAGGGCATCAAGGAAAAAAATATCAGGATAGTGGCTGGCAAGCCGCTCGTGCTGTGGACTCTTGATGCCGTCCGAAGTAGCAAGCTGGTAGATGAGATTATATTGAGTTCTGATGACGAGAGAATACTAGGCCAAGCCAAGGCGACTGTTCTCATGCACAAGCGGTCTTACGAGAACTCGTCCGACACCGCATCGCTCGAAAGTGTTATTGATGAGGTATTGGCAACCGATAATTGGTACGACAAGGTTGAGGCTATCCTCCTGCTTCAACCGACCTCCCCGATTCGTACAGGGGCGCAAATTGACGCAGCTATAGCCCAACTACGTCAAGACGGCGCTGATACGCTCCTCAGCGCCGTGCGTACCCATTCTTTTATATGGAGAAAAGGCGACTTTCTTGACGAGCCCCTGTATTGCCCAAGCTATGACTATGATCAGAGGCCACGGCGACAGGACCTTGAACCTTCCTGGGAGGAAAACGGCTCCATTTACATGATGACTATGGAGCACTGGCAAAGGACACACTGCCGTCTTGGCGGTAAGATCAGCCTCTTCGAGATGCCTGAGGAGTCAAAGTACCAGATAGATGGCGAGTTGGACTTGCATGTGGTCGAAAAGATAATGGAAAGGCAGCTTGTCAGTGTCTAGTTACGTTGATATAGGCGGCATAAGGGTTGGCCCAGAATACCCTCCAATGATTGTGGCCGAGCTTGGCATCAACCACATAGGCGATCTTGCCTGTGCGTTGGATATGGTGCGTCTGGCTGGCCTTTCAGGGGCCACTGCGGTTAAGTTTCAGAAGAGGAAGCCCAAGCAGTCAGTGCCTAACAGCGAGAAGTCAAAGCGGCGGGAAACTCCCTGGGGGATAATGACGTATCTTGACTACAAGGAACGCATGGAGTTCTGGGATACGGAATACGAGGTGATAGCCAAGGAGTGCCTGGCGAATAATCTCCTCTGGTTCGCAAGCGTCTGGGATGTAAGTTCGGTGGACTTCATAGACAAGTATGACCCGCCGGTCTACAAGATAGGTTCAGCTACGCTCACTAACTTTCCTGTCCTTGAGCGTGTGCTGGTTAAGCACAGGCCAATCATAATGTCTACCGGGATGTCCACCATGCAAGAAATAGAGGACGCTGTTACATTTGTTCGTGAGGCACATGATAGGTTAATATTATGTCATTCAACGTCTATATATCCGTGTCCCAAGTCAAAGGTCAATTTGATGTTTCTTAACACTCTTGCAAAGAAATGGCCGCATTTAGTCCTTGGGTACTCAGGCCACGAGGAAGGGACAGGCATTACCCAGGCTGCGGTAGCTTTAAACGCATCCTACATTGAGCGCCACTTCACCCTTGATAATACTATGTGGGGTACGGACCAGGCAGCTTCACTGGAGCACCTTGAGTTTGCTGAAATGGCAGCGCAGTGTCATGCCGTCTGGTATGCCAAGGGGGATGGCAAGAAAGTAGTCTACCCTGAGGAACTGGAGAAGATGCAATCACTCAGACCGGAGGTGATCCTTGCCGCACACACATCCTAAGGGATACAAGGGAAAGAAATATGTCCACAGAACCAAGGCCAAGTCTCCTGCCAAGAAGGTACGGAGGAAAACAGCTAAATGAGCCCGTTAACAACGAAGGGGCGCAAGATTAAAAAGGCCATGACCAAGCAGTATGGCAAGAAGAAAGCTGCTCAGGTATTCCATGCCAGCCGTAACAAGGGGACGGTCAAGGGCGTGGACAAGGCCCGGAGACGGATTGCTCGATGACAAACGTCTGGATAAGACAGGGTTTTTCACCCTTCACCCATGTCGAGTGGTGGCCTGAGAATGAACCTCACGGCCACATCCTTCAGATAGGGGACGGTATCAACCGTATTCTTGATGTAGACACTGAGGAATGGGCTTCTGAGCTAGGAGATGCCGTTATCCAGTGCCACAGGGAAGACGGCACATACTGTCATACGGCTCAGGATGCGAAGGAGGCCATGTCACAGGCACTTCTGCAACTACAGACCATAGATTACGACGCTGCTTACGATGAACTACAACGGCGCATCAAGGCCTTCCGCAAGTGGGGAATGAAGCAGGCTCCTGCGGCGGTATTGATGCCCACACAGGAAGACTACAAGAGGTGGGTGGCGATAGTTCCTGACAGGCAGGGTGAAATTCATGCGTACCCACTACGCAAGGGCGTATTGGAAGATATTATCCCTTACCCTGAAAAGCACTTGGCGGTGCCAGACCCACACGGTGTTGGCTTTCTCGCTAAACCTCGATGGTCGTTGCCCAGAAGGCTCCGTCGTACCCTAAAGCAAAGAGGAGTTTCCAATGTCGATTCTTAATTCAGGCGCTCTGTCTGGTGGAGCGAGACTCTTTTCCAAGGAAAACTTAGATGAGACTGTCGTAGCGGTAAAGACCTCGCAGGGCCGTGTCTACTCTATCCAGGTGGTCAATACGCAGGGCGCTGTCACATTCATACAGATATTCGACGCTGCTACCGGCAGTGTTACCCTTGGCACGACTACCCCTGACATGCAAATGACGCTTGCGGCTACGTCAGGATATATTAATGTTCCTCTACCACCTCAGGGGGTGCAGTTCGATACCGCAATCAGCATAGCAGCGTCAACAGCAGCCAGTGGCGGCTCCGGTTCTGATGACGGGGTGGATGTTTACATCCAGTACGCTTAATGGTTCTGCCCGTAGCGACAGACGTAGAACACCGCACTAAGCCCCATGTCGGCTTCGACGGGACAAGCCTAGTTTACGGGGCAGGAGTTGGAGTATGCAGGATTACCACTGGGACGTACACAGGTGATGGGGCGACAAGTCAGGCTATCACGGGGGTTGGCTTTCAGCCGAAGTTTGTTGCTGTCGTTGCTAGACAGACCTCTAATGCCACAGGAGCGTGGGTCGGTTTCACTACGGATCAAATTGTTGATGATAATGCTGCTGGCGGCAGTATTTCTCTGGAGTCTGTCTGGAGTAACGCCGGGCAATTTAGGACCAATGAAATTATCTCTCTGGACAGCGATGGGTTTACCGTAGACGATGACGGCGCAGACGCCGACCCGAATACTAATGGTCAAGTCTATAACTATTTGGCGATGGGATGATTACTACAGAAGATTTAGAGCAGAATGTTAAGGAAGTCGAGAAGCTTATCCAGCAGAAACAGGCTCTTATTCAACAGGAGGTCGCCCAGCTTAACGCTGCGAGGGGCGCACTGATGCAACTGCACAACCTCTTGAAGGTATCCAACGGCAGGAAGCCCGAACCTGATGACGAGGCGAAGACATAATGGCTACTACCACCCTTCAGGTTGCCAGACGAGCCCTTGCAAAACAACTGGGTTATTTCGAGGAACTAGGCCAGAATGGCCTGGCTTGGAGTACGACTACGGATGTAGCTGCCAGCGCCCTAGTGATCTCAACTGAGTTGCGTGATGCTGGCTTCGATGACTTCGGCGAGGCCGGTTCCGGTGATGCAAGGTTTGAGAACAACTGGGTCTGGCTGTTGGGTACGAACAATTCTCAGGTACAGCGGATGGTGAAATCGTATGACGCTTCCGCAGGTGAGCTGACTGTAACAGGTACTAACCTATCGGCTGAGAGCGGCTCCACCGACTTCGAGATACACCGCTATCCACCGGCCTTCCTTAATGATGCCCTGAATGTAGCCCGAATAAAGGCTTACCCGGCACTCCACGTTCCCGTCAGGCGCACTGTATTCACTGCACAGGGGCAGAGGGCGTATGAGGTGCCGTCAGCTATCAGGAGCAAGCCCAGTGCGATATATTTGCGTAGGCCAATGAGCGTAGATTTCGCCAATAATATCCTGTCTAACCCCGGCTTTGAGGACTGGACTTCAGGCAGTGCAGATAGTTGGACCGAGGCCAGCGGTATCACTGAAGCGGAAGAGACGGTGACTACAGACCCTACCAACTACGCTGTCCTCCTTGGGGACTCATCCGCACGGCTCACCAATGGCAGTACAGGCACGGCAAGGACGTATGACCAGACCATCTCAAGCCCTGACACGCATTCAGGCCAGCGTGTAGCTATGTATATATGGGTATATTGCCTTGCGTCCTCTTCGGTAGCTACGGCAATTACCATCAACAGCACTACCCATGTGGGCTCCCTCAACGAGGGTGGCGAACACAGGGGTACTGGATGGGAACTACTCACCCATTACG
>Ga0114912_1001330_pt1 | contig 10789 bp, 16 predicted proteins | sample MalvirDeepMed_51_FD_89713 | JGI IMG/M metagenome (GOLD analysis project Ga0114912, IMG submission 89713) | Marine viral communities from the Global Malaspina Expedition - Malaspina viral metaG DeepMed_51 | ecosystem: Environmental > Aquatic > Marine > Oceanic | place: Mediterranean Sea...
ACAATCCGAACCCCTACAGTCCACCCGTCAGCTATGTCAGCGGAGCCGTTGTCCGATATGGCATAAATCCGAGTCCCGCATGGATGAGCCCCTGGCGGGTTGCTCTGTTGGCAGGGTGGGTAGCTCTGGATAACGTCCGAGGTATTGAGTAACGCCAACGCCCTCTGGTCGCTCTCGGAGTCCATCAACACTACGTCGCGGCTGCTTGCCTTGGAGCCGATAATACCGAACCCTACATCCACGGGGAGGAGCATCATATAATCGACCTGGGTGTTCCCTTGAGTGCAATCGGAATTGTGCATTGCCAGCCGTATGGTGAACGGAGCCTGGGTCTGGTTGTCGGGCGTTGATTTGGCTGGTATCTGGAGGGAGCCCAATTCATAGATGCCAATCCCTCCCATGTCTACGTACTGGCTACAGGTTGAGGGTGTCTGGGTTACTCCGCCCTCCGAATAACCGACGCCCATGTGGATGTCGCTGCACGATACCGCCCCGCACTGGCCCCTGACGAGAACCCTGAAAGCTCCATTTGGCGGGGTGGCTAGTTCCTCGGTGACAACCAGGGGACTGGCCGCAGTGGTAGAGGCCGCAACGTTGGTGTTGCCTGTGCCTGCGTGGGAATTAGTACAGCCGCCCGCACAGGCCAGACCCGTGAAGCATTCGGCCTCCAGAAATACGGTGTCCAGCATTCGGCCCGCCTCTCTCGCTCCGAGGTAGATTTTAGTATGGGCCTCATTCTCATACAACTTGACCTGTAGGGCTCCAGGTACATCTCCTGGGGTGCAATAAATGTCAATATAGTTGGTGTGGCATTGGGCGTTGTCATCGAAATGGTTTCCCAGATAACGAGAGGAAACGAAGGTGCAGCTGATGGTGGAACCTTTGGCCAGGACAACACCGTCATAGTAACCAGTAATATCCTCTGAGCCTCCCGTCTGGACGCTCTGGAGCAAACGGAGTCTAACATGGTCGGTATTGGCTGGGGCTGTTTTGTTCAAAATTTGTTTGTGGACGAAATCCGAATCCGTAACCCCTCCAGCCTCGTTGAGGGCGTTGTCCGTGATGGTGGCATTGGAAGAATTCTCGAAAATGAGGTGAGCATTTAAGGCATCGGACTTACTAGCCGTTACACTGTTTTCCGTGATTTTACGCCAGTATCCCAGGGACACCACATCGCCCTCGGCAAAGGTGCCCGCTGGAGTCCGTTGGCTCCACCCTGCCGAGTTCCCGCCGTTGGTGTCGATTTTGCCCGAGGCCAATCCGAACTTGGCCAGGGTCGTGTCCCTTGTCGATGTCCCCTGGGGACACCAGTCGGCCTTCGGCGTCCCAGCGATTTCAAAGCTGGGGTCTTTGACATAGTTTTCCACCTCGATGGCCGTACCCTCGGCGAACGGTTTGCAGGTCAGGGTGAGGATACCTATGACATGGGTAGCAACGGTCAGGGCTGGGCCCTGGCTCTCTGCCCCCTGGTCGAATACCCCATCCAGAACCTGGAAGTTGTATTGTGTCCCACTGCCTCGCTTGTACTGAAGCTCCATCCTGGAGCCTGCCCCGAACTGCTCATATTCCCTGGCAAGGCGGAGCATCTTCTGGACGTTTTTGAAACTGGTTTCGAGGGATGTACTGCTCCCGTCCATGACAATCTCCATCGTCACGGTGCGGTTGCTAAAAGTCCTGGCAATCATACCCTGGCCATCACGGGAAAGGTTGGGCCCCGACATAGACCGCAGCGGTGCAGGCGGCGGGAACCGTAGTGTCCGAGTTCTGACAGTCAGGACACTGCCATCGTTGAGCGCCAGCGTAGTGGTGCCATCCGTTAATGTGACCGTAGTAGCCATCAGCCTTTATCCACCATTTTGTTCAGCGTCACTGGTAACTTTCCCTATTGCGTCTGCAACAGTTTTACCATCAAGCTCAACCTTGACAATTATTGTTTGACCCGTCCGTCTTTCCAGCTCTTGTAGACTGATTCCCAGATGTGCGGCCTGTGCCTCCCAGGACGCCAGCATGGTGGCTGCTCGTTCTTTCTCTCGCGTCTCCAGCCATGCCTTGCCCGCCTCGGTCATCTCGGCTGCGCCTGGGTCGCCTGGCTGGTGCATCAACTGAATTTGAGTCCCAAACGGTTTGAACAATCCGCCAGGGCCACCGCCGAATCCGGTCGGGTCAAGGTCGAGCCGTGGGTCATCCAGTTGCTCGGCCAGTGCCTTGAAGGACTGGGTAAGAGTGTCAACTGTGACGGCTGCCTCTTCCGCCCCTTGATTTACCCTAAATATCCCACTGCGGAAGGCATCCAGCATCTCAGGTATTGTCATCCGTTGAGCGGTGAAGTCTGCAAACGCCTCGGCCCCGCCGACAAACCCCTCGGCCAGTATTTTAACCTGCCGCAGCAAGTGGTCTTCCATCCGATTCCCAACCACGCCCATGGCTAATTCCCAGTTTCCCGTCTCACTGACCAACTTCCCCACTTCCTCTTTGAATGTCCTGGTTGGGATTAGCAGTTCCTTGAAGACGTTTGTCATATCTATATACCGCTGAACCCCAGCATCCTGGACTCCTGGGAGGAGCGTCCGTTCAAATCCAAGGGCTCCCTGTACAACGGGCATTGGTAGCCTGCGTTGAATGACTGGCGGCCGTTCCAGGAGGTCCCAGAGGTTGCCGATATTCTCGCCCGCTCTGTCAGCCTCATCCCGTAATGTCTGGAGCCAGACCGTAGTGTCATCGAGTGATACCTCGGCCACTCCCTGCATACTGGTTTCCAGGCCGTCGAATTGGGCGGCAGAATCCTCGGCCGCCTTTGCCAAACTTTCCGCCATAGTCTTGGCGAGTTTGTCCATCGCTACCTGGTTTTTCTCGGCCTGTTCGGTCATATCCATAATGGAAGTCATCGCACCCTTAATGCTCGTCGTCCAGCCCTTAACGATTTCTATCGGGTTAGTTTCGCCGCCAGTAAGTGCACCCCATAGCATTTGAAGAGCTACCGCAGTGGCTACAGCCCCCGCAGCTACTAGCCCTATATTCCAACCGAACGCTGCAATCATCCCTACAGCTGACGCTATGCTGGCCGCACTCAGTGCCCCCATTGCACCCGCTAAGGCCGTGAAGCCCGCAATGGCCGCAGGCAGCATGGAAATAGCTATAGCCAATGGCCCAAGGAAGAGCGAGAACCCTGCGGATACCATGAAGATAGTTCCACCGACTGCCAGTAATTTCGGATTAAGTTTGCCGAGGATGTCGAACATACGAGTCAACAGGATGACCGAGGGTATCAATACGGGCATAACAGCCCGCCCCAGGGCCTCCCCGAAATCTCCCCAGGTATTGGTCAGTTGTTTAAGCGGGTCACGGTTGGCCTCGGCGGCTCCGCCAAATTTGTCCAGCAACAGGTTAATCAGTCCCTGGGATGTAATGCCCTTCTCGACCACGATGCCATAACGACTGAAGAGTTCAATGTTGCCAGAGAGTCCCCGTCCTACGAGGTTGGTTGCTCCAGCGAGGTCTATCTGGAGGGCGGTGCTTAAATCTAGCAGGGCGGGCAGAGCCTTCAGGCTGGCCTCATAATCACCAGAGAGGGCGACCATCTGGCCGAGGGCCCGCATCTGTACCTCGTCGCCATAGTTCGTCTTGGCCTGGAGCGCCGCCGTTGTAGCCTCAATCTCTTTTCTAACACTGGCGAAAGCGATGCCGCCTTTTTCGATGGCATTCCCCAGAACTGCCATGGCCTTTTCCTGTTCCAGTGCGGCCTGGGCGAATTTCACAGAAGCGAATATGCCCGCCGCTCCGAACGCCGACATGGCAACCCCAGCCATCCGTATCGTTCCCGAAAACTTCTTGACGGTATCCTGAAGTCCAGTAATCGCCGTTTCGGCCTGGCGGGTGTTAGCCGTTATTTTAATTTTAACTTCGTTAGCCATTCATCCTCTTACGCCCAGCGTCCCAGTTGCTGAAGTCCATCCCGTCGTAGACCATCGACTCGTCTACAGGAGCCGAGGTCCCTGTTCCTCCCTGCTCTGTATCATACTGAAGCAGGTTGCCCATCAGTAACATTTCGTGGGCGTCCTCGTTCATAAGCGCCGAGGGGAGGCATCCGTACCGCTGGCATAACCTGTCAATTAACTGAGCCCTGGTAAACTGCCAGGGGGCGTCTCCGATTCTGGGATTAAAATGCGCCCATTGCTGGAGCTCTTTGCTAAAGGGTCGGGTACTTGTCCCAAAGCCTGCATGGTCTGGGTCATTATGGCCCTGGCGAATTCCATCGGAACTCGCTCCAGCCCGTCGGGCTGTGTAGGTATGGGAGTCCCGTCATCCTCCTCTAGGTTCCACTCTAGCAGGGCGATTTTGTTGAATACCTTCATCAACTCTCGGAGCCGCCCAGTATCGGCCTTATCGCTTAGTGCCTGCATATCGAGGACCAGCCCGAACGGGATGCTCAAGTTCACCCTGACCTCTGCGTCATCCCAGTCGCCCTCAAACTGGAAGAGGGCCGTGTTTAATCGCTTAGGGATACGAAACCCTTGTTTCATCGTTAATGCACCTCTCTGTTTATTGTGGGCCGTACTAGCTCCATGTGGGGTCTGAGCCGCTCTGGAGTTCCGCAGGTACAGTCCAGGTCAGCGACCCATCTGCGCCACGGGCCAACGAGTAATCTGTGAGCAGCGCTTCCACAGCCAGGGTCTGGCCGCTGGCCGCATAGCTGTAAGTCCTGGTGACGCTCGTTGATGGTATCGTCTTGAATACAGCATGGCTCAGGTTGGAGGCGTCGTTGAAGACACCGTTGGCCGTTGCCTGAAAATCCCCAAGGAGGAGCAGCTTTTCCATGCTGGTCTTGTCGGCTCCTGTTATGTCCATCGTGTTTCTCGGCGTTGCTATGGTGCCGTTGGTGTAGCAATTAGAAATTGTCCTTGCGGCGCCTGCCGAATCGTCTACGATTAACGCTATGACGGGTGCTTCTTTCGCCATGATGTTGCCTCCTGGTTAGTTTGTTAGTCCCCGTTCTCGTTGATGTCTGAATGTCGCCTCGTTCATCTGGTCACGCCAATCCTCCCAGTCCTGGGCATTGCGCTCGGCGACCTGGGCGAAACCCTGGTTAACCACGCTGCGGCCCTGGTGGATATAGTGAGGAGCCAACGGGCTGCCCTGTACCCTGAACAACCACGGGCCCCGCTCCAATTTTTTCCAGTGCTCCCTGAAGCATTGCTGGCCGCCTTCAAAACGAAACGTAATAAACCCGTCTGGCCTCTGCTCCTCGGTGAACCGTCGGCCGCTCATGTAACGGATATACCCGACCTGCCTGGAACCGAGTTCTGGGTCGTTGCCGTCTATAGTCATATCCCACCCCTCAGCCCAGAAGCGGCACATGGCCTCCTCGCAACCCGCTGGGCGCATATGCGTTTCCTTCGGCGTGGCAATCTGCCACTGGTCATGAGTAGCCCCAGCGCTGGTTCGGATGACGGGCCTGGGTAAGATGATGTTAGCCATTAGTAGGCCGTGTCATCCTGGGCCGTTCCTCTCCGTAGCCCTACGCTCAGGGAGACATTGACGCCCGTATTCTGGAGGACTCGCAGGTAGCGCCTGACGGTGCCGCTCTTGGTCACCCGCTCGGCCGCTGGCTCCGCCCCAGTGCTGACAACTGAAAACGTCAGAATTGTCGCAAAGCTACAGCCATCCGCCGAGTCCTGGACGAATATTGCTGAGTTAGCCCCGCTCGTAATGTTATGGAGTTGGAGCTGGGCCATAGCCCCAGCTGATGTCGCCGCTCCACTGTCCACGGTGGCGCTCACTGAGCCTGCGCCAAATGCCCCGCAGGTGCCCGCTGGAACCGAGGACAGGATTTCGCCCCACTCTGGAGGGACACAATTAGTCTCGACCCTGGTAACTCCCGTCATGGAACCATCCGCTCCCTTAGTCCAGTCGTAGTTGACCTGTTTGGCGCTCCACATCTGCACGGGGTCTCCTCGGCTATTGCCCATCAGCCACATCAGGAGGACGTCGGTTCTGGGCAATCCCTTCAGCGCCGCATGGATTTGTTCGCTGGCATCGTTGAAATAATGGCCGAATTCCAGGAGCCCATCAGCACGGGTCATAACCCGTTCAACCGAGGTAGAATTGATACCAGTGACTGGAACCGTAGTCCTGGGGCTGGCCGAGTTGTTAATGGTCCCGACATCCCCAGTGGTGTCATTGCCGCCGATAAATAACTCTTGACTTAACCCTGAGCCTTTAGGCATCTATAGCCTCCAGTAACCCATCTGCAACCATACCCGCTACCGACGAGTCGGCCATCTCGGGCGGCTTCTCAAACGTCTGGCCCTCAGTCCATGATAGCTCGCCGCTCCTGTTGCTGATGATAATCGTCCCCTTGGGGAGCCCCCTGGGATTAAGGACTTTATATTGTGTTGCCATATCTCCTCCTATGCCGTAACGGTTGCCGAGTCGTCCACGATAAACGGCAGCGCCATCTCGGCCACCCTGTAAGCTGTCTGATTGATTACAATATGCCCCCAGCGAATCGTCACCGAGGCACCCTCCATCCCCGCAACATCCAGGGACATCACCGTCCCCTCGGCATCGGCGTCGCCCTCCAGGTTGCTCAGGATGTCCGCGGCAGCGATTGCCAGGGACTGCTCGGTTTCGATGCTAGGTTGATTCAGCCAGGGCTTGAGTAGCCGCAGCTGGATTGTATGCGTCTCCCTGGTGCCGCCGTCCCCGAAGATTAGGTTGGTGGCCATGGAGGTCATCTGGATACTGGCGGCTATGCTCTCGGTTAGTGGCGGCTGGGAGTAGTCGCCAATCTGCGCCATGTCTACATGGGCCGAACTGTTAACGTGCGACAATACCGCCTCTAGTGTTCCCTTCACATTAAATGCCATCAGTCTATTTTGGCCTTCAGCCGTTTAACGTGCCGTTGAAGGATGTTGCTGGCTTCCTTCTCAAGTTGGTCAGCCGTCTTGCGGAACGAGGCGTAACCCTTGAAGCTAGTCCTCGGAGCGTTTCGGCTACCCGTTCCCTCAAGCCAGGGGCCATACACGACCTCGTTGTCATGTATCAGCCCCGACAGGTTGTCGGTAATGCCCTCGATATTGCGGAGGTAATTACCCGTGGACGCCTGGCCAGGTGCGGCCTCTGCGGTTGATAAGAAAACGCCCGCTGGGCCCCGTCTCAATTTCTGGTGGAGTAATTGCTCACCGCGTTCTACCAGTTCCGTGACAGCATCCTCCACCGCCCTCCTCATAGTATGGCCCACCTTGGACTCGAAAATAGGGCCCGTTGCTTCAGCCTGTATTTGGAGGGTCATATCGCACCCGTGAGCCGTCGGCGGTAATATCCCAGGGTGTCCATGCGGAGTTCGGCCAGCCCCTTCCCCGTCAGGTCTTGCGGGTTATCTGCACCGCCAATGGTGCGACCGTATCCAGCCCGCTCCTGGTGCAGCCCTGAAAGTACTTCGGCCTGGCATAAATCCTGGATGCTGTATTCGGGTTGATATTTTGAGATGGCGGTTGCGTTAGCATGGGTGGCGGCCGTGGTGCCATTAACGCCCCGCTCGATGTTTAAAGTTCGGGATATATGAACCGCCGTATCGTCGGTATGGCTGGCCAGTACAGACCCGTCAAACGCCCTGATGACGGTCAGGTCATTGGTTGCCACCGACACCACCAGCATCCGCTCCGAGTCCAGGCGGATTATCTCACCTGCTACGACACCGTGGGAGCCGTCCAGGGTGATAGTTACCACCGACTGAGTAGCGGCGATATTGCCGCCCATATTAACAAGGACGCTGCCCAGGGCGGCGAAGGACCGCTCCTTAACAAATATCATCTCGCTTTCGATTAGCAGGCTATTCCCTACATCTATGAGCGAGGCATCAGAGCAGACCATGGTCGAGGCCGCAGCGTCGGAGGATAGCCCGCTGGCAACAGTCCCAGCGCTTATGGTTTCCTCGGAGTATCCCCAGCGGCCCAGGACGCTGATGCTCCGTTGAGGAGTATCGCCAGCGCTGAAGCTCGCCGTGGAGGAGCGGTCAATCTCGATGCGGTCATATGGCGGGTCGCCGTTGGGTTCCTCGAAATAATCGCTGGAGCTGATTGTGGTCGGCGAACTATTCTGGGCCTCGGACTTGAGGGTGGTGGTTGCTAGTAGATACTGAGGGAGCCAGAGCGTAATAGCAGAGCCGCCCCGTATAGATGGCAGCCTCTTCGGCCATTCAAGGAGGCGGGTTTCCGTTTTGGGGAGGAACCAGGTCCGTGTCCAGTTGTCTATCTGGCGAGACTTCGCCTCGATTATACGGTCAATCTGCGGGTGCAGACTGGCCCCTGCCGTAGCATGGATGCCGCCAGCGTATTTAATCCGCTCTCGTGTTGTGTACCAATTTGCCAAAGACTTCCTCCGTGCATTCTGGAGGGCCAAAGGCCCTATTGATTTGTCTGAGTCGCCTCCTAGTTAGGCCACCTGTAATTACCCATGGGGCAATTCCTCACCCCGTCGCCCCGTATGTCGAGGAGCTCGCCGTCTATCGGGCAACTGACGGGCGGCTGCCCACTGACCAGGGATTGCTCCGCCCTGTTCTCCTGACGAATCGCTGCCAGCTGTTGCCAGCTCATTGGTCACCGAATCGGACAACGCCCCGCTCATCCACCCTGGCCTCGCCATCATGGAAGACATGGGTGCCGCCGTCCATCCAGGACAAGTTCAGCATCCCTCGGTATCCGTTGGTAATAAATAATTCGCTCGTCTTTTCGTCCCTTAGCCTCCAGGCTCGGAACTGCCGAAAATAGCACATCCGCCAATGGCTCTCCCTGCCCTGGGGGAAATTGCGCCAGGTTGAATCTTCCTGGCTTCCCAGCTGAGTGATGATGGGCTCCCGCTGTAGCATGGCAAGGGCTGGCCCCTGCGGCTCCCATGCCTGGATAGTCCCTTCTTCGTCTATATAATCAATCTGACAGACCAGGTAGAGATGACCTCTTTCGCCGTCAGCGGAGCGACACCATGCCCGCCCAGCGATTCGGTTACAGAGAAACTCCAGTCCCTGGTGCCGCCAGCGGAACTGGCCGCTGGCGCGGTTAAAACTGAAGTCCCACTCAACGACCCTAGCTGGTGGCGCCTGGGATGGTCGCAGCGTCTTGGTGGCCATCACTACACGCTCCTTCGACGGAGAGAGGGGCTCCGACGTTTAATTGGCTAGTATCAGCAGGGCGGGACGGGGCGGCGCTGTCCGTTGGCCTGGGCCGCTCTCCGAGCACCTGCCAGCCATCGTCCGTTACCATTACGTTGGCTATATCCACCTCGCCTCGCTTAATCCTCTGGAGTAATTGCAGGGTTGAGGCATGGGCGTCCTTCTCCAGGATAACGCCCCTGAAATACGCCCGCATCGAAACTATGAGGCTTTTCCATATCACCTCGTCCAGTGGTAGTAGGCCCTTGCTCTCTTCCTTGATTCCGCCCTTGTTGTTCATGCTTGCACCTCACTATATTTGTCTGTGGTCGAGCATCGTAATAATGCCCTCCAAGCCGTCTCGGAACCGTTTAATCTCATCAATCCCGTTTAATGTATACGCTATCCCTAAATCCTCCATGATAAATACGACATGGTCCCCGCCGCCAGAATCCGACACCTTGGCCAGTTTCAGGCTGCGGCTAAACGTCAGCCGAGTCCAGTCGATGGTGGAGAGCGGTTTTACCAGCTCGTCCACTTTCGAAAATAGGATGTTAGCCATTAAGCCGAGTCCTCCCAGTTATGGGGTGGGCCTGTCCCCGACGCGGTAGGAGGTGCCCCCATCCGTGGGGGCGAGGCACCACCCCAATCAGGACACTGGGGCTGGGAGTTAGAATAAAAAAACCCACGCCCAATTATCCCCTTAATCAGTCCTGGTCAACGATTAGGCTGACCAGGTATATTTCGCCACTCGTCGGCGTATAGGTGCCCTCAGTTACCAGGACTCCATAGATGGCGTCATCACCTGCCACCGTCTTGATTGGCAGCGGCAGGCCGTTGGCTATTCCATGGCTGGCCCTTGTATCACTCAGCCCGCCGTTATCGCTCAGGGCTGGGAACTCTATACGGCCGAGGTAATTGTCGGTGTCATCTGCGACAGGGTTCGTGTTCGCTGCGTTGTCGTTCAGGTTGCCCGTCGGTGTAATATCAAACAGGTATAGCGTCATTGCCTGGGTGCGGCCCGTGTCATCATCTACCAGGACGGCCCCGACAATGGTGCCGCCTGAACCAGGGGTATGGACTACGGCGTCAAAGTTCCAAGCCGTCCCAGACCCAGCGCTCTCCGATACCACATCCTCGGCCCCATAGGCCGTGGTGTTGGCGGGCCTTGTCTTCGTAACAGTGACTCTTATTTTCTGGCCGATAGTGCTGACGGTCTTCATGCGGTTTGTTCACCTCGTCGAGCGGCATCTACGGCGGCCCTGAATTCCTCGGTCTTTTCTGCCTCCGTAGGCCATCGGCTGAGGACTACGGTCCCAGGGCGTCCGAGGGTGGCCGTGACGGCGTTCTTCGGCTTCTTGGGGCCCGCTTTTTTAGTTGCCATTATTACCTGCCTATCTGGATGAGTCGCATCTGCTTGATTGTCATAGTGTTGGCTGTTCCCTCACCCGTCAGGAACTCCAGGGAGAATAGCATCGCCTCATCGTCTGGGAGGTTGGTGGTTGCAGGCGTTGCCGCCGACGCGCCATCCACGAAGAACTCGACGTTGCTGCCGTTGTAGTAAAGCTCAATGAAGGCGTAGGTATCATCTGCCAGGGTAGCCAGCGAGGAGGTCGTGGTTTCGGTTGAATCCTTCTCCAGCTG
>Ga0114912_1001336_pt1 | contig 10744 bp, 14 predicted proteins | sample MalvirDeepMed_51_FD_89713 | JGI IMG/M metagenome (GOLD analysis project Ga0114912, IMG submission 89713) | Marine viral communities from the Global Malaspina Expedition - Malaspina viral metaG DeepMed_51 | ecosystem: Environmental > Aquatic > Marine > Oceanic | place: Mediterranean Sea...
AGTTTGTAGCAGTTACCGCTGTGCCTGTCGCTGTCGTGGTTGCGTTACCTATCCCGATATCATACGCACAAAGAACATCTGCGGGAGTAAAAACAGCATACGACAGAATGAGAAATTTATCAGACGTATTTTTCACAAATAACCGAGTTTCACCTGACGAAATATTTGCGTTAGTCGATCTCCAAGAGTAAGCATCGCCCCTCGATGAAGCATGTTCTAGCTCTGTTTCAATGATGGCGCGAACCTCTAGTTCACCGTCTAGTGTACTCCTGATTTGTGTTTCTGATCCGCTCTTGTTGATGCCCTTGACAACAAAATATGTCATTTAATTACCCTCTATATCAATATGTACTCATCGTCTTCGATGAAATAATAAACTTGTAAACCGTTACCTTTTCTCATAATAGATATGCTATCATGCCCATTCACTTTCTTACCATTACCATTAATCGTTACAAGTGTACCATCACCATTGTGTACGTAAACATAAAAATCCTCAGTAGGTACTTCAGGAAGCTTTACTGTTGACTTGTTTTTACACTTGAGTAACATATTACTCACTGGTATAAATGTCTCGTTGTTTATCACTTTAGTGATTAAACGAGTCTCTACAGTCACTACTTCAGAGTAAGATTCTTCCTGCCTCTGGTCTTCAGCATATTCACCGAAAACTACACCAATGGTTGAATCGTAAGCATCTCTGTTGACTGTAGACGTAATGGTCGTGCTGGTCGTTTGTTGGAAGTCATGTAAATACCTATCTAAGTATAACAGAGACGGTGCAATTTCTGGATCATTTAACCACTTTCTAGGCCAGATTCTTATCAGAGCTGGATCAGTCAATTCCCACCTCCACATCTGCCCTAGCACCAACAATCACCCAGTTTATCGGGTCAGTCATGCGAAAACGTATCATTCTGTTTCTAAATCGACCAAGCTGAAACCAGCGAACCCGATACTCATAATCACCCTGTTGACCAATGCTGGACCATAACTCAGACGACCAAGATCGACCATTATCGTCCGAATACTGCATTATCACTGTGGCACTACCTGAAACCAAAGATGCACCCGGTTCGATCAGTAACTCAAGCGAATTCATTACCACGCTTCTACCAGTCAATCCTAAGTTTTTTGCACTAAGCGATATAGTGTCTCTTTGTCTCTGAATTACATCACCGTTGTCAGTGTACGTATCAAAGTCCAGCTCATATATGTTACCATTTCGTCGGTCAGATACCAAGTGTTTGCCGTAAATGAATTGGTAATCAGATATAAGATGTTGACCACCTTCTGTACCATAGGCTAAGTTGGTCCACAATTTTGTATTGTCAGAGAACAACCAAGTTTCATTACCTGTAGGGAAAGACAGTAAATAGAAGTCTAAGCTATCAAAGCTAAAACACATGCCATACGCATCAGAAACAGACGTATATGTGCTAATGGATTGACACACGGCAGGGTTGCCAATTGGTCGCAATGTGAGTCCATCATATTGGTATACGTTCTTATCTCTACCTAAGAGATACGTGTAATCTCTACTTGTGGCTACTGTGGATGAATGTATACCCACATCCTGTATCGCATTGAGTATCGGATCATATGGTGGATTCCCTGAACCACTGTTCCAATACGGCTGAATGGATTTATCTCCACCAGCATAAACATTGTTTCGGAACGACCACACGCCTTCTACGTCATCTGGTCTAGCTTCTGTCACTAGGATATTAGCGCTATCTATAGATAAAGCATCGTTTAGGTCAGCGAATATTAACTGCCCACCAAGTCCATCGTATACGACTCTTGAATTGATATACGCTGAATACTTGGATGTCGTTAAATTCGTGTTGACACCCTGTGTTAGTGTAGTGCCATCATAACTGTATGGTTTAGTGAAACCGTTGGTTATAACTAATTCTAAACCCGCGTCAGTTAGTACACACCTGTCTGTGCCTGCTATTGTACCAATACTTGTCACTGTAGCATCAGATGCCACTTTATACAATGTGGTGCCGGAGATGGTGTAGAGTTCATTACCGAATATACCCATACCACGATTAGATGATGGGGATACATTAGCGAATGACTTCAATCCGGGGAAAGGCATTAATGATGTAGGTTCGCCACTGAGTTCATTCAATTCAGGGTAAAAGTTACGAGTTACCTGAGCGCCTACCCGTAGACTTCTGTTTGTGTGCGATGGCCCGAATATCGGTAGATCGACAATAGACATTAAAAGTCCTCTGGTTCACTGGTCGATCTATACGCATTTACTGACATTGCTCTGATCATTGGTTCTGCTGCAATATACTCTTGTGAAAGCCGAGTATATCTATCATTACCGATACCATAATCATTGACTCTACGCCATGCCATCAATACGGCCACTTCATTCGCAACCTCATCAGGGACATCGCTAGTCTGCCCCCAATATGCGATATCTAGCTCCTGCAAACGTAAGTAGACTTCATTATATGCATTAATCATATCATTGGTGAGATAGCTCACAGGAGTCTCTGTTCGGCTTCCCGTACCAAGTTTAATCAATGCTCTTAGTCTAATTTCCGCTTGAGTAGCCATTATTCAAAATTCACCTTTGGTTCAGCTTTAGCTTTAGCCTTAGCTTTTGGCTTAGCTTTTGGTTTTTCATCCATGCACTCAAAGAATTTATTACTCTTGAGTTTCCTTATGATCTTTTCATTGTTTATCTCTACGTATTCACCTTTGATAAACTCATGTCCCTGAGTCGTAGTGACATCACAGACACCTGTGTATTTAATCTTCACACTTATCTCCTTAAAGCAGGGCGACCGAAGCCGCCCTTATACAATTAGACCGTGAAGCTAGGGTCTATGAAGTAATATACAACTAAAGTCATTGTACCAGTACCACCAGTAGCAGCGGCAGCGTTAGCTTCAACTTGAATAGTTGTTTCCGCGCTAAACTTCTTAGGTCCACCAGTGATTAATACACCCTGAAGAGGGAACATATTACTAGCAACTACTTTCCAGTCAGTAATAGCGTCACCAGTCCAAACACCAAGATTACCGAAACCGTCAGGATCAGCAGCGTCAGTGCCGTTAGCGGCCCATCCGATATCCATATCCAGAGTTTCAGTAGCATTGGTGTCTAAGTCTTCAGCCAATAACATACCACCAACGACAACTGCGTTGTTTGGTAGTTTACACATTTCAAAAATGTCACCATTTTCAACGTTAGCAGCAATCTCATAAGTACCTGTGGCTACATGCAATGCAGTAGCAGGTCCAACACCGCCGACAGGGAAACCGGTTTGTGCGCGGGTTGAGGTTAGAGTTTCAGCAACCATTTTAACACCTCCTATTAACTATCAGCAGCAGCGGCAACAAATACTGTAACCATACCGTGTTGAACGTCATTGAAATAAGACTTCTGAATATCATGCTTCAACTCGACAGCTACAGCGGGTTGGAACTCAAAATCATACAGTCGATCTACTACAGTTTTTGGTCGTTGACCTAAACCATAACTAAGTGCTTGTTGTCCACATAGGAAACATACACCAACTCGTCCACCAGCAGCTTCAGCAGTATTAAGACCATCAGCAGTGGCACTTCCACCCCATAAGCCATTGGTCCCGCTAGTGCCATCGATGAAGTCAGCAATCTCAGGAATCTCACGTATAATTACGTTATCCCATAATAGATCGCCACCAGTCATTAATGGTTGATGCTTAGCGCCTCTTTGTAAACCTTCACGCTGAGCCTGTTGAATAGCTGTATCTGCTTTAAGATCACGGAAGGCATAAGGATCACAGAACATGATGTATGCTTCTTCGTCTTCACTGGACTTCAGTGGTCGAATATGCGGATCAGCTTGTTGAGCCATACGTTTAGCGAGTGAGATTATACCGGTATCTAACTTGGCATCCGCAGTAGCAATTGCAGTTAATGATGCCGTGTGATCACCAGCTACCCGGTTAGCTTTAGCTTCACCGTAAAGAACTCGGTCAGCATTGTTGGTGTTCCAAGTATCCATAGCGCCAGCAGTGGCAGAACCATAGTTAGCGTAAGTAGTACCATTGAAGATAGCACCCATGCCTTCGATGATATGATCACGCTGAAGCTCTTTTGCCCAATCCATAAGTAAAGGTCGAGCTGCACTCATTAAATCGATGTTTGGTTTCTCGATCTCTTCCTTATCGAACTCAACTGCGTGTCTGTAGTAAGTAGGAGTCAAAGTTAACCCGTAGTTACCAATTGCCTCACCATTACCGCGTAATGTGTTAGAGCCAGTTACACCGTTACCTTTTAGTCGTGTGACTAATGGGATCTCGATACGTTTTCGATCTTCTTTAATTGTGATTACGTTATTGCTGGAAGTACCAGTATAACGACTGAACCGCGAGTTACGGATATATTCTTTGAAGAACTCCGATAAATATTTGGTAACTCGTAGATCAGCACTTACAGTAGTGTTAGCCATTGTATAAGTTCCTTATCTACCGAGCAAATCGCCAAGGGATTGTGTTTCAGATTCACCTTGATCTTTACTTGCTCTTGCGTTTGCTAATGATGGTTTCAGTTTAGAAACTTGGTCATCTTGCTCTTTCTTCTCAGTTAGTTCAGTATTCAGCTTTTCACGGATCTCAGCCTCTACTTCTGCCCTAAGTTGTGCCTTATAATCGTCGATATTGTCCAGTTTTTTAAGCTCACGAGCCTTATTAACTGTATCTACCACGAATTTAGCTGGCATATTGTGCTTATAAAGCTGCTGTGCCAGTTGAGGATTATCCTTCGCCATCTCAACAAATTCGACTTCCTTCTGGTCGTATTCAGAATCATGCATACGCATCATCTCTTGCGACATTTCAATGCGAACTTGAGATACCTGTTGATTTACTTGGTTGGATAAGAACTTTGTGTAATTATCCTGATCCTCAAACACATCTGGTGCCTTCTCAGGCTCCTGATTAGGTTGCTTGTACTGCTCTAACTCAGCTTCTAGTGCTTGACGTTTCCGTCTCTCATCTAAAACCGCTGCTTTTGTCCAAGATTCATTTTCGACTTCTTTAGGGGCCGCTGTCGCCTCCAATTCAGGTTCCTTTTCAGGTTCCTCTGTTACTTCTTCAGCCGTGGTTTCTGGTTCCTCTACTGATTCCTCAATTACTTCTGGTTCCTCAGCTACTACTGGTTCCTCTACACCTTCAAATACATCATCCAACGATTGGGCTTGTATGGACATTTTGTTACCCTCATATTATCGACCGTTACTCGTCGTCAGTTTCGCCCGTTCCCCGGCGGCGGGTACTACACCGACACACTCGTAGAGTCTATCGGCTGATTCAAAAGAATCAAGTTCTCTATCTGCTTCTGTTGCGTTTCCTGCTGCTTCTTAGCTGTATCCGTTTGCGTATTCTCGATTTCGGCTTGTTTCTCTGCGACTTCGAGCTGTGTCTGTGCTTGCTGCATTTCGTTAGCAGATTGTACCTGTGCCTCAAGATCATCCAGTATAGCCTCTTTATCCCTAATTTGACTAAGCTTGAGTATAGCACTAAATGGTATCTCAGGTCTACTGGCTGCTAGTTGTGCCAATAGCTGAAATTGCTCATTTTGTATGTTAATTGTATCAGGCATTTCATCAAGTATAATATCTACACCGATTTCTGCAATGTCATTTTTTGTTTCTACGAATTCATTAAGTCTGGGGTCTTGAGTTACAGTCATTTCCTGTAGTCTCATACCAGCCATTTGCCGTATTTCAGGGTCCATTGACTCATCTTCAACCGTTTCTTGGAGTAACACTTGGTTAGTCACCTTTTGGTTGATGCCCACCCATCGAAGAGTATTGTAGTCATCTGTGACTCTGATCCATCGTTCTTCTTTCCAGAATTGTCTAATTCTAAACCACATTTCCTTAAAAACGGCTCTTCTCCATCGTCTCATGCCGGACATAACTGGTGCTATCTCAAGCATACCACCTGCCTGAAGCGACTGTATAGCCCTACCAGATAGATCACCTTGTTGTCTTTCACCACTTAATTGAGCATTTACGGAAATAGCGTCTAAATTTTGCTTGGCTTCAACCAGTAAGTTAAATTGACCAGTTGCCATATCACCAGTAGGTAATATATCAAAATCACCTTTTTCACCATCGTATTCAACGTGGCCATCTGGTTTAGCCAGTTCTCTCTTAGCTTGTGCTACGTCTTGTATCGCACCGCGTCTACTTATAGTCTGGCGTTGAGACAGTAGATGTAATGCCTTAGATCGTCTATGGTTGATCTCATCTTGTAAATCTAACCAGAACCAAGCAGGGCCGTACCTATTACCGTCACGGTCAATGTACGCACTCTGAGACGATATTGGGTTTACAGAATCACCGTCCTCATCGACATATGGACTCTCTTGGTGGGATAGCACCGTTTGATATGTGTAAAATATCTCATACCAAGTGCCTTTTTCTTTGGAATACTCTTGACAAATCTTAATTCTTTTGCGTGTGCGATCTATCCATATCGGCTTATCTTCAAAGGTATCTGCCCCTGCTGAGTCCATATTGACCAATTGCGTCAATTCTTCCTCTTTTTCTGGGAACATTTCAACAGCATCGTCTAGGTCCATCCATAGCACAATACCATCCCACTTTTTATCCGAGAAGTCTAGGTTTCTTGAATGGGGATCATAGTAATACCTATCCCAAGGAATTCTATTTATGACAACATCCTTGCCTTTTGGTTTTAATTCTGTTATACACGCGCATGTACCCTCAATGAAGTAATCTTCACTACATTCTTCTTCCACAGCATCAAATTCACTATTATCATGCACAAACTTCAATGCATCAGTAACAGCGAAGCTGGCCTTCTCATGTTTACGGGTTCTGGGAAATGCTTTCGGGTCAGTCCTTTGGTTGATCAAGAGTCCTTTCAACGAGTCAATTTTGGGCTGTATTCTATTCACCACTATTGGTGCTTGTTTTCTTTTGTTCAGCTTCTCTACTTCTTCAGCGGTCCACTGTTTGTGGTCGTAATAGTCTCGACACTTTTCAGACCTTGTTCTGGCACTCTCAGTAGCGTCTAAGAACGTCTCAAACCGTCTATTGTACTTATTTGCATCAATTTCTTCGTTCATACTCGCCATGATTCATCACTCTCAGGTGTATATCTTCCCCATACATCCACAGACCTCGGTCCTTCCGTGGGGGTTGATCTAATTATAGCAGGGTGTGCTTGTTGCATCGCCATACAGAACAATGCTAGAACATCCACAACATCATCATGCTTACCAGCGGGGAATGCTACCAGTTGTTCAACCAAACGGTCGCCCCATTCACACCGGGGTATATGTATCTTACCACAAGATGCCAGACCTTGTAACGATCTAGCAGTAGCTACTTTGTCACCAGTTCGTGTTATCCACTCTAAACGCGGGTAAATATTGCGTCTTTTCGACATATTCCTAAACAGTGGCTCAATGCTTCGTCTTATTACACCTGTCTCACCGAAAGAGCAAAACGTACCCCACTTCTGTATCTGATCTAATTGAGCAGATATCCACACATCTGCCGACTTCTTACCAGACCACCAATCACGCACCCATATGTCGGAATCTTTGTCTACACCGAGTATGCCTAACTCAGTAAAATCACCTTTACCCTCGCTGACAGCGAAGTCAGTCGATTGGTAGTTATTACACGCTGGCTCTTCGCCTAACTTGTATCTTGTATTTTCAAACCATTCTCTCTTGAAGAACGTACCAGAATCAGGTGTTGGCTCCTGTTGGTAAAGAGCATTCCAGTCACGCTCACCTACTTCCTTTTTCGTATCGGTTAAAGCCTCTATCCCATACCATGCGGGCCATAAAGCTTCACCCTCATCATTGATCGCTTTAAACTTGATTACTTCCCATTCTGCACCGCCTTCACTCATTTTCTCAATCAATCTACCAGCCAGGTCATCTTCATGCCATCTGGTCAATATGATGATTATAGCACCACCGGGCATCAAACGTGTACGCAATGTGGAAGTATACCACTTATACACACTTTCCCGCTTAACTTCAGAATCCGCTTCTTCACGGTTCTTAAACGGATCATCGATTAGAGCGATATGCGCCCCACGACCTGTGATTGGTCCGCCAACACCTACACTAACGTATATTCCCCCATCTGAGGTGTGCCAGCGGTTAGACGCTTTCGAGTCAGTGCTGAGTCGAGTTTCAAAAACATTACTGTACTCTGGTGAATCCACAATATTACGCACTTCACGACCAAGATCGGAAGCAAACTCACCAGAGTACGTGGTGGCTATAATCTGCTTATCAGGGTTCCTACCTAAATACCATGCAGGGAACCGTCGAGAACCAAGTTCACTCTTAGTGTGTCGCGGTGGAGCAAAAATCATTAGCCGCTTACATTCGCCACGTTCTACCCGTTCAAGTGCTTCACATATTTGCTTATGATGATCAGCAGCCTCAAATCCGGGCATTGTGTACTCAGTAAAAGCTAGTAGATTCTCCCTCGCTACTCTCCTCTTCAACAGCTCTTCGGCTGCCGATGCTGGCGATACTGAGAAGTTCTTCGTCACTTAGATCCTCAACTTTTCTACTGGTTATGTCTGCCGCCAAATCAACTTGAGCATGTGCTGTAGGTTTACCATCCAGCCTGTCCATTATTGTATTGGTTGCTTGTATATTCCCATTCAAAGCCTCATCGATTGCTCTAAACCATATTTGTAGTAATGGTCGAACCTTCTCAACTACTGGCCGCTTTTTAAAATTATCGTACTCATCAGGATCATCATGCATACGTGCTACCGCCATTTCTAGCGACTTTCTAGCAAGCAATCCTTTTTTTGCGTTGGTGTTACCGAACGGCGCACCCGCACCAGTTTTCTTTTTGGTCATTACTCCCCCTTTAGCATATAGGGTCAACTACGTTTAATCTGAAATACTTACTTACCGTTTGTGCATCACTCATTGTAGCTTGTACTTTGATTAATGTACAGCCTTTGCGACTAGCACCCGCCACAACTGACTCTGTGGTTACATTAGAACTTGTGGCCACACTACCCGCCAAGGACACTGTGGTTCCTTCTTCTCTCGACCATATAGCACTGGATACACTGACACCGAAGTCACTGGCTGTTGACGTGAAGTCCACCGAGACATTTCTGGTATCACCCTGTGGTATGTCGTATGTTGGGATTCTAGCCATCCAATTCGGATCTCACAAAAGTTTGAAATTGCGATTTAGTCATCTCTGGAAAATACTTATCCCTAGAGGATGGGGAAGCAACAGCGGCAGCCATTTCAGCGTAAGGAGTCAGTTTTTCACGAAGAGGCTTAATTACCTCCTTCTCCTTGTTGAGAGCGTCTTTTGCTGCGTTGTATGGGATCATAGCTGAGTCAATCTCCGCTTGTATTTCACCCATTTTACTTTTAACTTTCAACAGTAAGTCGTTTTCATCTTGGTTTAGTTTACTAATAGTTGCTTTCATTATACCACCACAAAAGAAGATGTTGTCCAATTTAAGGTTAATGTTTCACCTGACGCTAAAGTCAAATCCGAACCGTAATCATACCAACACAATAATGGGTTGAGCGGAGAAGTTGGAGTGTCATTGTAAACTACAACATATCTAAACGTAGCAACCGCCCCTGATGCAGTTAGCACCAAATCAGTAAAAAGCTGCGTAAATGTTCCAGACGTTTGACCGCTTGAGCTTGTCGTGATGTCCCGCGTCGATAGGTTTGTGTAAACAATCTCCGTCAAATCGGACAATATGCTGTTTGTTGCTACTGGTGCGTTAGCGGCTGTGGTTAATGCGACAACAAACTGATCTGTTGACGCTGTGTAAGCCCCCTCTAACCAATCCTCGACTGTTTGGTTAAACTTATTATAACTTGCCATTAATAAACCTCTATCGATTTCTCATGTGAGTGGACTAAAATATTCTTCTCGTAAGAATAGACTTTAATTTGCCCTATTGTCAATACCCCAGATGCAGTTATTACCACATTGGACCCTGAATAAGCGTAACTACCATTATCTGTGGTTAAAGCATAATCAGCCGTTAGTGCTGTAGCTGTGCCTGTGTAATTATACGTGCCACTATCGGCTACTAACGGGTATCCGTGATCAAGCGCTACCGCTGTACCTGTGTAATTATACGTACCACTGTCTGTGGTTAAAGCATAATCAGCCGTTAATGCTGTAGCTGTACCTGTATAATTATACGTACCACTGTCTGTGGTTAGGGTGAACTCACCCGCCCCAGTGAATGTTAGCGTTACTGCTGTACCTGTATAATTATACGTAGCGCTGTCTGTTACTAACGGATATCCGTGGTCGAGTGCTGTAGCTGTACCTGTATAATTATACGTAGCGCTGTCTGTGGCTAGGGTGTAGTCAGCCGTTAATGCTGTAGCTGTACCTGTGTAATTATACGTACCACTGTCTGTGGTTAGGGTATACGCACCAGACGCTTCCTCTTCTATAGCACCTAGTGCTACACCATCGCCTAATGGTATCCCAGCGAAGCCTAAGCCTGCCATATTACAAGCCTTCTATTGCTTGTTCTGCTGCTACCCATAGGTCATTGACCTGATCCAACGTGGTCGCTGCGTCTACATCATTGTTGAATTTCACTCTTCGACGCTCTACTGTCGCCACATTTGCATTATACCTGTTTGTTGCTGTAATAATCAAGTCGGCCATCTGAGTCATTGTGATTGATCTTTCCAGTGCTTCAGCCTTTAGATAC
>Ga0114912_1001348_pt1 | contig 10702 bp, 7 predicted proteins | sample MalvirDeepMed_51_FD_89713 | JGI IMG/M metagenome (GOLD analysis project Ga0114912, IMG submission 89713) | Marine viral communities from the Global Malaspina Expedition - Malaspina viral metaG DeepMed_51 | ecosystem: Environmental > Aquatic > Marine > Oceanic | place: Mediterranean Sea...
ACAGAAGGCAGTATCAGCAGCGCGTGAGCATGGTTTAAAAGATAAACAGTTTGCAATTACTAGTGGATTACGCCCTCTTATCTGTGTAGTTTGTATTGTTATAGTACCCTCTGCCGCACCTTTCTTTGGTATTCCTATTGTTGTATCAGTAACAGAAGCAGGAGAATGGGCTTTACCATTCATATGGGAGCAAGCTGATAAGGTAAGATGGAAAGCTATTGATGGTATTGCACTAGCTCCTGCATACATTCATACGCTTGCAGCTATTGTAAGTTTCTATTTCGGTTCAAGTGCAGCTAGATAAATAAAAGGAAAGAATAAATAATGCCCTCAATCAATCTAGGCAATAATTTAGTTTATCGGGACGGTAACATTCATAGACTTAGTGGTCGTCCAGGTGACTCCGCATCTTCTGGTAATATAATTAGAGCCGCATCCCCTGAACAGATCGCCCGTTTCGGCTCCGCTGGGCGTGGTGCTGGTGAAGGAACTAGGTTCATTAATCCTGAAGATTTTGTCCGGTCAGGTGCTTCTGGCGCTTCTGGTTCAACACCACAACTTGCTGGTCAAGAATTTCGTACTGGTGAACAACGAAGAGCAGAATCAGAACTTGCTGCACAATTAGGTGTTGATCGTCTGCAAGATGTAAAACCACCAAAAGCTCCTGAACTTGTAAAAATGGAAAAACCTTCTCTTGTTGCAGGACAAGATGAATTTTTAACTACTACAGGTAAACTATTAGGTGAAACTCCTGAAGCTGCTGTTACTGAAGCTGCTCCAGCAGTACAAGTTACTGAAGCTCCTACTCTGGCTGCTCCCAGAGGTACAGCGGCTAGTGTTGCGGGACAAGAAGCAAAGATGGAAGCTGCAACACTAGCTGCTCCTACATTCCAAATAGACCCAGATGATATAGAAGGTACTGTTTCAGCAGAATCTCTTGCTGAAGCACAAACAGAAGAACTAGATCAAAGAGCTACAGCATCTTTTCAATTAAAACAACTCTTTGAAGGAGAAGGTAACTTTACTACTCTGTTTGCAAGACCTATACGAGAAGCTACTGATCGTATGTTAGCAAGAGGACTAGGTTCTTCTTCTATGGCTGCTGCTGCTATAATACAATCTACTATAGAATCAGGTATTCCTATTGCAAGAGAAGATGCTAATAAATTTGCTACCATACAACTACAAAATTTAACTCATAAACAAGCTACAGCTTTAGCTAATGCTTCTGTTTTTGCTAATATGGATCAGACTAATGTTGGTGTACGATTAAATTCTAATATCGAACTTTCTAGAGCCTTTCTAGAAATCGATACTCAAAATTTAAGACAAGAGCAACAGGAAGAAGTATTAAATCAAGCAGCAATTAATCAGTTTCTACTTAGTGATCAAGCAGCAGATAATGCTATGGAACAACTTAATGTTACAACAGAAGCACAAACAGATCAGTTCTTTTCTCAGCTAGGTGTTCAAGTTAGAGAGAATAATGCTAATAGGATAACTGCTGTAGAACAATTCAATGCCAACCAAGCAAATACTATATCAGTATTTAATGCTAGACAAAAAGATTTACGAGAAAGATTTAATTCAGAATTACAAACACAGATTGAAGCTTCTAATGCACAACACAGAAGAAGAATTACTCTTTTGGATAATGCAAATCAAATGCTTGTAAACGAATTTAATGCTCGTGAAGTTAATGCTATTAATACTCGTGATTATCAACAACAATATTTAAATTACAGAGATACAGCTAGTCGTATTTTTGCATCAGTAGAAGGCAATGAAAATAGAGCAGTACAATTAGCTTCTTCTGAATTAGCTGCTTCTGCTTCTGGGGGAAGAAATAGAAGTAGTAGTGGTAGTATTCTTCCTTCTCTTATAGGTGCTGCTGGTAGTATCTTTGCTGGTTTATGTCCTATTGCACAAGAAGTATATGGAACTGAAACAACTGAATGGATTAAATTCCGTCATTGGATGTATCACGATTCTCCAAAATGGTTTAAGAAATTATATATAGAACATAGTGTATCTATTTCTAAGTTTATTTCTAATAAGCCTTTGCTTAAACAAGGAATAAAATACTTTATGGATAGGCAAGTACGAAAGGTAAATTGGAATGTTTAATACTTCTTTATTAGATGTACTAAAAGAAAATGAAAAGGTAAAATTAGAAGATTCTTCTATGATTGTTTCTATAGAAGATGCTTTAGGATTTGCTGAAAAGCAAAACAATATAAATATTTTTGAACAACTACGTTCTAAAGAAAATTTAACTCAGAAAGAACAATCAACTATTGACCTTGCTGAAATATATCTTCCTGCATTAGCACGATTTAAACCAGGAGAAATTATGGAGTACCTACATGCAGATGCCCAGGATATTAGAGATAATAAAATGAAAAAGGGACTTCTATAATGGATACGTCTAAATTATTTTTAAACGAGGCTATACCAGGAGAATCTATAACACGTAAACTTGGACAGTTTCCTTTTGATAATCCCCCTCTTATTTCTTCTTCTACAGAAGCAATGGAATTTGTATTAGAAAGATATTTATCAAACAATACTCAAGATGAAATCTTAAAATTAATTATTGCAGGAGTTACTATAGAATTTATAGTAAATAATATAGTTAAGCTGGGATTTATGGAAGGTATCTTTACAGTAGATGTTGCTGAAATTATTAAACCAGCATTACTTCTTCATATATTAGCAGATGCTAAAGAAGCCGGTGTTAAAAATATTAAGATTATGAATGATTCAAACATGCCAGAAATTTCTGCTGAAGATTTTGTAGATATAAAAAATGAATTACGAGCAGATGAAATGGAAGAAATGCCAGAATTAGCAGAGTTACCAGAGAATACAGAAAGTTTCTTAGATATGGAGAATATATAAATGGCTAGTTTAACAGAAGCATATCAAAGGGTAAGAGAAACAACTGCAAGAAATAATGCTGCTAGAGAAGGTGGAGGTATTCTTGAAGAAATTTTTAATGGCCTAATGCCTCAATTACAAAATGATCTTAATCCAGAGAATATAAATAAACCTTTGTCTGGAGTTGGTTCACTTGTAAATGCAGTAACAGGTTTTCGTGAAAGACAGATTGAACAAGAAGCTGATCGTAGAGTAAACTTTGCTACTGCTGTTTATGAAGCAGAAACACCTCTTCGGGAAAGAACAAGAGCAGATGAGATAGATGCAGAATTAGAAAAAGCTAAAATAAAAAATACATTTAATGCTAATAATAGTTTACAGGCTATTCTTCCAACTGTAAGAGGTAGTGATTCAACTAAAGAATTTATGCAAAGTATTGTAAATAATAAATCTTCTTTATATCCTTCTATTAAAGCTGCTGCTGATAACAAGCATTTATTTAAAGTTTTTAATAAAGAGGAACAACCTACGATTCAAGATGGACAACTTCTTTATACTGCTGACGATGGACGACGATTATATGCTAGTGGTAATAAGCAACATATAAATCTTGATTACCAACGTACTAAACTTACAAATATATTTACAAAAGCTTTAGAAGATAATAAGCTTAGTGTTGAACAATTAATACGAGCAACCCCTGAAGAGAAACAAAAACTTTTTGCTAGTGTTGGGTTTAAAAGCGCATTAGATAAAACATTAGAAAACGTACCTCGTGAAATGTTAGATGCACATGAATTTTATAATGCAGCATTAACTAAAAGAATTGGAGATATAGATAAAGTTTTAGAGAAGAAGAATGCAAAACTTTCTACTTTAATTAATGCACAAATACGTTTGACAGATAGAGCTACAAGAGATTGGGAAGCAAGTGGTAGACCAGAGGTAGGAAAATATTTTGACGAATATAATAAGCACCATATTGCTTTAAAGGCTCTCACTGATAAAAAACTTGAATTTAGATTGAATGCTCAATTTCAAACAGCCGTTAAAAATACAGTATTTAAAAAAGCTTTTGCTTTATCTTTAATTGGTGGTTTTGATTTTACAAAAGAGAGGGCAGATACTAATATTAACTCAGCAATACAATTAGCTATGCAAGATAAGGCTTTAAAAGATTATAAAGAACAATTACAATACTATTATTATGGAGTAAAAAATCAAACAGGACCAGCAAGTACTGGTACTCGTACTAAACAATCTCCTCCTGATAAGACTTCTCTTGCAAAGGGTCATGGGAAAGAACCTCCCCGTGCAACTGCAACTAATAAAACTCAACGGTTATTGCCACCTAATCCTCCCGAAACACCAGAGTATTAATTATAATGGTAGAAAGAACTACAACATATTCTATGAATCCTGATGATTATGAGTATGATTCTAGTATTTATCATTTACGTCATATACCAGGAGTAGGTTTACGTCAGTTTGATAATAATGCATCTGAAGAAAATATACAGCAAAAGAGTGATGAAATTGCTTTAACATCAGAATTACAATATTCTAACTTACATAAAGATACTGTACTACTAGATACTTTCAAACGATATTACAAACGTAAAAATGGTGAAGACTTTACAGGAACTGATGAAGAAGCTGTTGATGCGTTTATGTCGGACTTTGCCTACATAGATAATAACTTAACCTTTGGTTTAGGTAAGGTTCTTGTTAATCAGAATAGTTTATCAGAACAAGATAAGTTTGATGTTGGTTTATTATTCGATAGGTATGATCGTACTAATGCTACTGGTGAAGGAAGCCGTCCTTTTAAAGATCAATTTTTAGATGTTTCTGAAGCATTAATAAAAGACCCTCTAAATTATATTGGAGTATTTACAGGAGGAGCAGGGTTTCTTGCACGAGGAGTAGCAGGTAAAGTTGCAGGACAAACAGCTAAGAATGCTTTAATTAGAGGTTTCCGTAAAAGTATCTTTGGAGCATACGGACGAGAAGTAGCTAAACGTCCTATTACTACAGGAATGATATCAGGTGCAGGATGGGCTAGTACATATGATATTGAAAAACAAAACTTAGAGATTGATTCTGGTATACGAGAAGTTAGACATAATGTTACAGGAGAATCAGAAAGTTTTAATTATGATGAGCTTTTAACTACGGCTGCTATAGGGGCTGGTTTTGGTGGAGCTTTAGGGGCAGGTGCTAAATCTCTTTCTAAATTTTTTAGTAATGGTTCCTATTCAAAAATTCTTGGTAAAGATAGAACTACTTCTACTACCGACGATCTAAAAAAAGAAATGGTTAGTCGTAAACTAGATATTGAAGATACTCCTACAATTATTACTAAAGAAAATATTGACGATGCATATGCTAACAATGTAGGAGCAAGTTTAAGTCCTGGTATAGAACAAGAGTATCCTCTTAATTGGGTTAATGCAAATGGGGAATCTATAAAAGTTACTGTTTCTAATAAAACAATATCTCGTGCTTCTCCAGAAGCTCCTGAGACTACTCAAGTAACTTTAAAAGATACAGATGGAACAGAGTATAATGTTGTTACTAATGAAGATGGTGGAATAGCCATAAGACGTTTTAAAAGTGATGACGATATGCGTGATATTTTAGATAGAGTAGATTTAAAAGAGATGTCATTAGACTATGAATTAGATGCTCAAGGAAAACTAATAGTAAAAGAAACCCCCGTAGGAAAATGGAACCCAATGAAGAAAGCACATGGGTTTCTAGTACGTAATTTTACTTCTCATTTTGGATTAGGTCCAGAAACAGCAGAACGTATGCGAGATGCAGAAAGAATGTTAATCGCATCTGGTGAGAAGATAGATATTCTTATCAAGAGATTTGAAAAAGCATGGAAAAAAGAAAAGGGAACTTCTTTTAATGAAGCCGAAAGAGCTATTCATCATACTTTTATAAAAGCTTTAACAACACATGATAGTAAAGCTGCAAAAGCAGCAGATATACAAAGCCTATTACCAGATGGATCAGAGGTAAAAGAAGTTGTAGATGAATGGCGTTCTCTTATAGCAGAAACATCAAGGGACTTAATTGAGAGCGGTGCTTTCTCTAAGTATAAATTAAATACTAAAGGAGAAAGAATACTAGACGATGCCGGGAATCCAATAGAAAACACATTCTTTAAGACATTACAAAAGAAAGAATTAGAAAAAACATATCTTCATAGAATGTATAGTATGTATGAAGACCCAGATTATAATAAAAAATCTTTAGGGGAAAGATTAAATCAAAAAGAGTATGATGAAATAAAAGAATATTTTAAAAGTTTCGATGGTATTAATGATGATGATGCTGCTCTTCAAGCTATGGAAAGTATTGCCGTACCAAGTACTGATCGTAAATTAAAAGGAAAAGGAGGATTAGCTCCTACAAAAATAAAATTAGAAGATATAGATGAGAAATATGTTAAGATGTTACTTGGTGAGATTACTGATCCAAGACAACTCTTTGCTGGTACTGTATTTAAAACAAAAAAGATTGTAGAAGATTATAAATTAAAACGTGATCTTGTATCTATTGGCTTACGAAGAAGTTCTACACAAAAACCTTTCATGACTAGAGGAAGTCCTCGAAAAGATTGGCAAGCTATAGAAGCAGGTTCCCGATCCTTTGAACTTAACGATGCACAGTTGAATGGAATGTGGGATAAGGAAGCAAAAAAATTATTAGATAATGAACCAGCATCTTTTATGGATAATCCTTTTGATAATATCTTTATTGATCCTGAATATAAAAAATACTATGATGCAATGTCTAACTTTTATGATCTAGGAGAATCAGCAATACAAAGAGTAATGGCTGGTTCTACATTTGCTTTTAATCTTTCAAAGACAGTACTATCGCCAACCACACATATGAGAAACTTTATTGGTGGTATGCTTCAAAATGCTTATAATGGTATTGTTCCTTTTAGCACACGAGCATGGGTAAAAGCAGTAGCATCGACAAGTAATATAGAAGGTAGTCCTACTTATTCTATTTTCCGTAGAACTGTCCCTATGTTTAATAAGTTTAAAAAACGAGGTGAGTTAGATGATGGTGATGTAGATAGCATTACACGTTTAATAGAACTTGGTGTTGTACATAATGGTATGAGAGCAGGTCTTTTTAAAGAAGCCTATAATTTAATGATAAAGAATGCTAATCCTTTACATCATTTAGAAAATAAGCTTTTTGCTGGAAAAGGAAAAGAAACTCTTACTGGAAAAGGAAAGAGAACTCTTGTTAAAGCTGTAGATGTAGCCTCTGAAGTATATGAAATGTCAGATAACATAAATAAGATATCTGCTTTTGAATCAGAATTTGGTTGGTTGTTTAGAGCTTTCGGTGATGGTGAAAATACAGATGCCTTTATTAAACATGCTGATACTCTTGGTGTATTTGATGTTAGGAAAAGATTAAATGAAGGAGAAAGTATTTCCAGATTAATTGAAGAGGCCGCTGCTAAAAAAGTTAATATGTTTACACCAACATACAGCCAATTAACAGGCAGTACTCGTATCTTTAGACAGTATCCCATTGGTAACTTTGTTGCATTTCCTATGGAAGTTACTCGTAACTATACTAACTCATGGAGACTTGCTGCAAGAGAGTTACGTTCTGGTAGTGCAGCAATGAGAGCAAGAGGATCAATACGAGCAGCATCCTTAGCTGGAGCTTCAGGCATTACAGTAGGAGGAATAGGTGGTTTCTCTGCTGCATTAAACGGTATTACAGATGATCAACGAGAAGCATTAGAATCTAAAGACCTTTCGGCTGAATGGGCATTCGGTACAAATTACTTCTATATGGGTAAGCTTAAAGATGGTACATTAAAAGCTATGCCTTTAGGCTATACTGATCCTTTCTCTTATCTTAGTAGGATTGCTCAAGTAGCAATGCATTCCTTTAATGAAAATGAATCTGATGCTGTACTTAATTCAAGATTAATAAACGCATCATGGGAATCTTTCAAAGCTGCAATGGACCCTTATATAATTCCTGCTGTTGGTCCTGCTGCACTTGCTAAAGTTTTTAACGAAATTACTGAAGCATCTCAAGGAAGAAAAGAATTTGATGGAGAGCTTATAAATAGAGAATTAAGAAATGCTATGTATCCTACTTTTTTTAAAAACATAGAAGATTTAACAACAAGTATTACAAAAACTAAATGGGGAACAGAAGTAGACCCAAAATGGCATACTCTATTAGGGTTGGTATCAGGATTAAAACCAGAGAATGTTCATATTCCTTCTCGTGTTGGGTTTGCACTATCAGATGCACATAGAGAAAAGAGTGCTAATAAGTTTAAGCTTGATACGTTTATAAATAATAGACAGAATTGGCAAGACCCAAACCTTAGAGAAAATCTTATAGAAGAATATAAAAACTTTCTTACTAAAGAAAAAGAAACTGCACGAAGAGTTAAAACTATTTTTGGACATGGACTAACACTTGGTTTAAATGGAGAAACTCTTAGTGATCTTGCTAGAGGTTCTTTTAAAGGAGAAGCAGCAGGACCGGATAAATATAAAGCAAGCTTTTCAACTGAATATATAAAGAATATTTTTAATAATGAATATCCTCTTAAAAGACTACAAGGAAAAGCATTAAGAACAATTAATAATACTTTAAGAGAGGAAAAGGTACCAGGAGGAGATATGATTATGAGAGATTTAAATAATATATTAGAACAAGAAAATAAAAATAGATATATAGAGGATTAAAAACTATGGCATTTACAAAAGCAGCAAGTTCCGATACTGATCCTAGTACTCAGATGAGAGCATATGGTACTATTAGTGGGCCTCGTGCTATTACTCCTCTTACAGCAGAAATTTCTTTACCTGGTAGACGTAGACCTGGAAGAAGCAACTTACAAATTCGCTCTACAAATATACCACTACCAGAAAGAACAGAAAGAGACCCAGATGTAGCTCCTGCTAGAATTGCAAGACCAAGTGGACAACAAGGTTCAATAGGAAATCCTATTGGAGATGCTATCCAAAGATTTGGTGAAACATTTCGTGGAGCGGGTGTTCCTACTCCATTACCTACAGGTGTACCTGGAATAACTACTTCCGATATTCCTGCTAATACTGGTTTCTTTTCTTCTATTACAGATGCTATTGGTTTTACTTCTCCTCCAAGAACTTCTGATTTTACTGCATCATTAGGTCTTCTGAATGAAGGCGGGTTTGTCCGTAAGAGAACCTAATGGCTGACGATAAGCAAGATGTATATCTTCTTCTAGGAAGACTAGATGGTAAGATGGATTTACTTATAAGAGAACAGAATCAAATTGATAGTCTCATAACAAAGAACGAAGAGAGGATCAGGGTACTGGAAAAAGATAGAGCAGTTGTATATGGAGCAGCCACAGTCCTTGCTTTTATTGGTAGTGGATTAATGTGGTTTGTTTCTTATTTAATTAAGGGATCGTAATGCCACTAGTAGCACAACTAGCAAAGCTTCTAACTAAGGGCGCTCAAAAACTTATGAGTCCTGAGCCTGGAGCTATTATGAAACATGAGCCTACCTTGCGTGTGTTGACTCCTGAAGAAGAAGCAGAATCTTTTGCAACTATACCACAAAGTTCATACGGATTACTACAAAAAGACCCAGCACCTATAACTCCAGTTGAAACTCCTGTTGATCAATTACCTATAGCAGAGATGGATGTAGTTCCTCCTGTAAGAGAAGAGATGGATGAGCTTGTACCTTCGCAACCCCAACGATCTGCTCTTAGACAACAAGTAGAAGACCTTGGTTTATCAAAAGAAGAAGCAGATGAAGTATTAATACCAGACGCTATTGATATTAATCAGATGCCGGAAGTATGGAAGGCACCATATAGGAAAGCACAAGAACAAGGATATAGCGTACCTCTTTTTCATTTTACTAGAGCAGGGGAAGAAATTCAATTTGATCCTAAAGGAGAAGGAACAGGATATCTTAACCCACTATTATTAAAAGAAGCAGAAGGAAAGGATATAGGAATACACTTAGGTACTCTTTCTGCTATGGGTAAACAGAATGAAATGTTAGGAAAACCTGAAGCGAAAGTAATGGGTGTTACTCTTAGAAAACAAAAGGAAGAGCAACAAGGGCAAGCAATGCTACCCCTTGTAACAAAGCTAGATAATGTAGCTATCGTTCCTGATATGGGAAGATTTAAACTACCTAGTAAATGGCTTGAGGAATTATCGAATATAGATGTAGAACGAAACCCTAAAAAAACTATAAGACATCTACTAAGAAAAGATAATTTAGAAAAAGATTTCAAGAAAAATAAAGATATTATTAAAAATACTCTTGATCCTTCTATAGAAACAGTAGATGATTTAAAAAAGTATGTTAAAGAAAACGGTGATTTTATTTTCTGGCCTGAAGATGGTAAATTTGTTTATTTAAAAAATGAAGTAAAGCTAAGTAAATTAGATAACTTTATAGCAAAAGTAAGTAGAATGGAAGGAGCTAAATTTGATCCATTAAAAGGTATGTCTCCTACTTTATGGAAACAATTAATGGAAGCAGCACATACTTTCCATATGAAAAATATATTTCGAAATACAAAACAACTAGACCCAGAATCAGATATGTTTATTCCTGAAAAGATACATCCTTCCTTAATTGATGGTTGGTTCAAAGCACTATGGAAAATTTTAGAAGACAATGGATATGATGCGTTTGCTTACCCAAATTTTGTTGAAGATTATGGAGCCTTTAGTTATATGTTCCTTGATCCTAAAAAGGTAAAGTCTATCTTTGCTAAAGAGTTTGATCCAGA
>Ga0114912_1001350_pt1 | contig 10692 bp, 18 predicted proteins | sample MalvirDeepMed_51_FD_89713 | JGI IMG/M metagenome (GOLD analysis project Ga0114912, IMG submission 89713) | Marine viral communities from the Global Malaspina Expedition - Malaspina viral metaG DeepMed_51 | ecosystem: Environmental > Aquatic > Marine > Oceanic | place: Mediterranean Sea...
AGACCGCACGACCAAGTGTGCCGGTCGCACCGGTCAGCAGCATCTTCATAGCTTGCGTTCCTTGATGCGACCTTCAAGCTGGCAATACGCTTGCCAGCGCTCGTAGTGTTTTTGATCTTGCATGTAGAACCGATCAATACGATCTGAATCTGGTCGTGTGGCATAAATGAATCCCACGATGCACCCACACACGAACGACGACACGATTACAAGGAACGTCTCCATATCAGACAGCCTCCTACCATCGCTTGAACCTCAACGTGCCATCAGCACCCTGCAAGACGTCAGCAATGTGCACCGATAATCGTTTCTCGTGGAGTTCACGATGACATCGTGCACACAACAACACAGACACGCGAGTGTTGACCCGTTCCTGTATCGGCAGTCCTCTGGTATGGCTGCGGTAGATCAATTCGTGCATCTGCAACGGGAACGTCGTATCTGGTTTCGTTCCCATCTCTCGACACGACCGACAGCCACGGTCGCGTTCGATAACCTGCTCACGCACCGTCTTCACCCACGCGCTCTCTGCACGTCGTTTGCGCTGACGTTCGACCTTACGTGGTATCGGCTTCGGCACCGCTGGCACCGTTAGATCTTCCGTGCACGACTAGTTCGTTCGATGTCGCAAATCGCTCGGACGTTCTCAGGCAGCAACGCCTCGACCGTGTCGGCATCGGCGTCGGTCTTGCACCGAATCAGGACGCACGGTTGCGTATCGGACCCGCCGTTCTTCATCGCAAGTCGGAGTTGACGAACCGACATCTGATCGTCGACCACCTTCTCAGCCCATTCGCGTTGTTCAGCTTCCGGCAACTTCGCAAGGCACTGATAGTGACCGAACGGCACACCGGGAACTCTCGTCTCTGGCGGCACGTTGCGACAGACCCACGCATACACACGCAACGTCTCCTCGTCCCACCGTGTCGCCTCCAGTGCTTGTGAGGCATGTTCGCCGAAGTGTTCCTCGCCCATGTTCAGCCAGTCACCCCACCACCATTGACACGCCTGATTCGTCAGGCGAATAAATTCACCCAATCGTTGCCATTGGTCCATGTCGAACTCACCGTCACGTGGTTTGAGTTCGGTCGGTGAGAAGGTGAACTTGTCGATGTCGAACGTCCGTCTCTCGTTCATCGTCACTAAGTCGTCGGTCATGGATTCCTCGTTGAGATGCTGATGATGACGTGCGGTGGTTGGTCTTCGTGCGCGTAGTGCTTGACCGCGTGCAGCGCGTAGACCTGCGAGTCATCCTTGAAGATCACACCGGTCAACGCATCGAGCGCAGCGCGAGCGAGTTTGTCCACGTCGGGACGCTTGGTATGCGGGCGGTGGGACGCCCGACGGGACAAACTCTTCGGACGCGGAAGCGCAAAGCGCAGCCGCACCCGAACTGGGTCGGTGGTGTACGCAGACACATGCGCCTGAGCGACAGACCTGATCATCTGCTCCCAAGCCTTCAGACCTGCGCTGCTGGTGGTGAGGACTGGTCGAGTCCAGCCTTTCGGGACAAACGCTTTCATCGATCCCTTTGGTTTCGGTGCACCGGTGACAGTGAATCTCAGGATCATCGTGTGAACAACCGCAGGATAGCACCCGTCAAAGCGTCTGTCCAGCGTCCTAAGCGACTTTCATGGTATCTGGCGTGGTTTTTCTATGGTCTGACGCTTAGAACGCCGCTGAGGACGCCCTAGCTGTTTTCGAACCACCCTGACCGTTCGGCTTTTTAACGATTTCTTAACGGTTTCAGGCAAAAAAAAAGACCCCGACAGGCATCAAGCCTGTCGAGGTCTGTTGTGCTGCTGCTACGACGACGGTCGACGACGCACATCTGGACTCCGAAGATCGGTACGTTCAGTCCACACCAGTGTCTCAGGATCGATGTGCACTGCGGCCTCACCACCGACTGCACCATGTCGGTTCTTCAAGACTCTCGCCATTACCACATCCTTGAACTCGAATCGTTGCGTAGCACTGAGAGACGAACTGCGTTCCGGTCTATGCAATCCGACCAGATAGTCCACAACTTCTTCGGTGACACCGGAGTCTCGCGTTGACGACAACGACAACGGGATGGACCCGTCACCGCCAGCATCACGACTGACTTGCAGAGCCAAGACGACCGGCACCTCACACCGCTTGGCGAGATCTTTGATCTCTCGGCTGTTGTAGCTGGTGCGTTCGTACGGTCGCAGATCGTTGTGACCACCGACCAAGCCAAGATGATCGATCAATACGAGTCCGATGCCGTGCTGTTTCTTGACGCGCATTGTCGTCGCTTCCATCTCAGCGACCGACAAGCCAGCACGGTCGCAGATGTGCAGCCGACTGAACGTCTCTCGATACTGGTCAACGGTGAGCGTGCTGTTGCTCATTGCGTCGAGTGCTTTGGTGCGTGACAACTTCCACTCTGGTTGCACCAGTCGCGTCACGATCTGTGCGGTCGGCATTTCTAACGAAAACATCAAGGCAGGAATCTCGTAGTCCATGACCGACCGCATGTAGCGACCCATCCATAACGTCTTGCCGATTCCCGGTCGTGCCGCCAACCCAAGCACTTCACCTGACGACAAGCCGTTGATGACGGTGTCGAGTTCGTGCAGCCCTAGCCATACACGACGAGACGACGTGCGCTCTGCGGCCAACGTGGTCGCGGCGGCGTGTTGCGCGTCGGCATCCATGACGATGCCGCCACCGGACGACTCACGCACGATGTCCTCGACCGATGCGAGATGTTCACCGACGATGGACTGTGCCGATGCACCACCTTCAGCCAGACGTTGTTCAAGGTTCTGCGCCTCGTGATAGATGCGACGTGCACGCGAGAGTTCACGCAGTTGGCCCAGCATCCACTTCGCGTTCTCCTCGTTCACCCGAACGGTGTTATCCATGCACCGACTGATCACCATTGCCGACCCGCCACCCTGCCGAAGCAAAACAGGGTCCGGCGCTGTACCGTCAGCGACTAACTTCGCCGCGATGCGAATCAACTGCTGACGTTCAGGCGACCAGAAGTGTTCTTGCTTGATGCCGAGTGACACATAAAGTTGCCAGCTATCGTACGAGATGATCTGACCAAGCACACACTCTTCAAGGTCGCTGTTCGTCAGCAGCGACATCGGCGAACCGGGATCGCTCATGAGCGTCCCGCCTTCCGTGCGAACGACGACTTGATCAATAACTCGCACCCGTCAATCGAGAACTCATCACGCATCGAGTCAGCCTGTGCATTCAGCCACGCCTGATTCGGTTCCAGTGCGTGCACAGACACGCGACCATCAGCGACCGCCTTCACCAGCGTCATCAGGTCATGACAGTTCGCCTTGTAACTCTTGCGCTCAACGATTGGCGACTCGGTCTTCGGCGGTTCCGGTGTCGTATCGTCAATGACCGCGACCAGTGGCGGCGGTGCGTCTCTGACTTCCTTGGCTTGCGCTTGCAACACGTCAGACAATCCCGCGTCTGACGCAAGGTCTGCCGCCGTCTCCAAGAACGCCGCTTCTTCTTCCTGTTGTTTTTCTGCTGCCGCTTGCGCCTTGGCAAGTGCGGCTTCGGCTGCGACTTCGCGTGCCAGTTCTTCGCGTGTGCGGTAGTCAGACAACAACGACGACGCACGTTCTACTACGTCGTCGATGTCTTGCAGGTCTTCACGTTTCCATCCGAGAATCACATTCCGCTTCTTGTTCAACGGCGTCAGCATCGCCGTGTAGGTCTTCACAATCTCGGCACGCATCGAACGGTAGCCAGCGATCATATGTTCAGCGAGACGCGAGTGTTCGGATGTCACGAGTTGGTCCGGTAAGTCATCCGGTCCCAACGGTGGCGCGAACGTCGGCTTGATCAATGCTTCAGTCTTCATGGGTGGCCTCCTTGTAGCGGGTGATGATTTTCCATGCGTCGAGAATGTCCTGCTGCGTGCGATAACTGTCGAGTCGATAGCTTCCATCTGCTGCGAGATAGACGTTCATCCGTTTGTCGATGCGGTAGTCCGTGTGACCGTTGACGCCGCACCGTTCGACCAGAATGGCATAGAGCGCCAGTTGTAACCGATGCCACTTCGCCATGCCACCGGTCTTGTAATCGATGATCATTCGCTCACCGTTGATCGTGCCGACACGGTCGGGACACCCTGTCAGGCCGATGACTGCGTCGTCCTTGCGAACTTCGACTTCGTCCCACTGCGGTGCGAACCGTTGTGTGAACTGTGCGACAGCGTGACCGTACCCACGCAACGACTCTGGTAACGTGGCGATGAACTGACGGTCAGTCCCAGCCACCACATGCGGTTCGATCTGGACCGAATGCTCATGCACCGCTGTGCCGCGTACGAGTGCGGCGTGCACCGCTGGTACATCTGGAATCGGTGACGTCACGCCAGCCCATCGCAACAACTCGGTGACGCGAATCATGTGTGCCTCCATCGGATGAGAAGGGACGCTCGCAAGAGCGTCCCTTCATGGTCACGTGCTGGTGAACGTCTTGGAACAGACAACGCAGAACCATTGCCGCCCACCAGTCTCTTCGATCATGCGCTGATCATCGTTGCCGCAATGTGGACATCGCATCTCAGAACGGGATGGTGTCGACGTCTGGTGTCTTATCATCGGCAGGGTCCAGCACTGGCGATCCCAGTGTTGTGGTCTCGGCAGGTCGTTCGATCAACGCAATCGACTGGAGTGCGTTGTACGCCCGAGGCTCTTGTCCATCCCTCGGCTTGGTCAGCTTCTCTTCATACTCAACTTCAACTTCGCAGTCGCGGTCGATGGCCGTCTGAGCGCACGACGCCTGACCGTCATCGATGCAGGTATACACCCGTCGAGTGCTGACGACCTTGTGCACCGTGGTGCCGTTCTTCCACGTCGCGGTCGCCTTGACCTCAGTGATCTTCTCTGGACCGTCATGGTCTTCCAGCGTCTTCGCTGGTCGTGCCGGTGCTGTTCTCTTGACAGTCACCGTGCGCTGTTCCGGTGCTGATCGGTCAGTCGTTTCCAGTTCCTCTGCACTGACCTCACCAAACGCGACAAGGTTGCTGACTGCTCGGTTCGTGGCACGTGTGTGTGCGTGCGCCCTGACGTTGTGTTCAGTACCACCGATGCCACCACGACGCTGTGCCTTCTCGCTTGCGAAACAGGCACCGTCTCCATCAGCACTGCGACCGGTACGCGGGTCGCTCGCTTTGTAGGTCACGCAGTAGCCGAAGTCCTCGTCATGCACCTGTCGTTCTTCACGCACGAGTTCGACGTTGAGGTTGAACCCTTGCGCGATAGCTTTCCAATAGCCTTTCCGACGGAAGAGTTTCGGTGTCCCGTCGTTGTTCGTTCCCGTCTCGACAATCTGGTCAGGCATCAGACGGTCAAGCGTCTTCTGCATGTCCTGATACCGACGGACGTTGGACTCCAGTTCGTTGGCGCTCGGTGCGGCGATCATGTCCGACGCTTCGACGACGGCGAGTTCTGTGGTCTTACTCATTCGTGTCCTCCGGTTGATGTGATGGTGGGTGTTTGCCACACGCTGTACTCGACAACGTCTGACAGACTGCATGACATGCGACGTGCTAGCGCGTCGATGTGTTCTCGGCACGCTGGCGTCAACGATACGGTCAATCTGTTCTTGTGCGGCTTGCCGGGAAACCGTGTTGGTCGTCCGACCCGCTTGCGGGTGGTGGCCTCTGCCACGATGACCTCCTTTCTCAGTTCGTTCGGCATGATTGGTGCTCTCAACATTGGTGACTCGTTTGGACTACGTGGTGCGCTCTTATCCTTTGACTCGTTCGTCGAACATGGTTCTCTCACGCTCAGCGACTCACTCACGTGATGTGGTGCGCTCCTTGCCTGTATGGTTCGTTCTACAGAGTTGGTGCGCTCATCTCCTTCGACTCGTTCGCGTTACATGGTGCGCTCGTAGCGGGTGACTCGTTCAGGATAGGTGGTGCGCTGCTGCTACCTGACTCGCTCTGTGGGTCTGATGCGCTCGTGTTCAATGGCTCACTCAATCCATGTGGTGCGCTTCGGTTCGGCGGTTCGTTCGACGCTGCTGGTGCGCTCCGTCACGGTGACTCGTTCGATGCAGATGGTGCGTCTCTAGCATGATGGCTCGTTCGGCTCCTTCGGTGCGCTCTGCACTGCTGACTCGTTTATCGTTGTTGGTGCGCTCTGGCTCTGTGACTCGTTCTCCAATTTTGGCACGCTCCAATTCATTGACTCGCTCTTCACAGGTGGTGCGCTCGTCGGTGATGACTATACTCAGTCTCGATGGGACTCTCATCTCTTACGGTTCACTCAATCCTTATGGTGCGCTCTGGTGTAGTGGTTCGTTCTGGCGAATTGGTACGCTCTGCCCGGATGACTCACTCAGTCAATGTGGTGCGCTCGTTTGTTGTGGTTCGTTCTTGTACGTTGGTGCGCTTCGCTTCAATGACTCGTTCTGATTGTGTGGTGCGCTCGTCCGTGGTGACTCGTTCTCCTTCCTCGGTGCGCTCTGACATCGTGACTCGTTCATGTTCCTTGGTTCGCTCCGTGTTCCTGACTCGTTCGGGCGTAGTGGTGCGCTCGCGTCAGCTGACTCGTTCCGCTTTCGTGGTGCGCTCTGAGGGACTGACTCGTTCGGGTTCGATGGTGCTACTCGTGTCTTAGGACTCACTCATAGTAGATGGCACGCTCCGCGTGGATGGTTCACTTCTGATTCTTGGTGCTCTCCGCTAATTTGGTTCACTCTTGCGATGTTACGATGCCACGCAGCCTCGCCGGAATGACAACCGTCGCGTTGCAGTCACCGCAACATCGACCGCCAGCGACAACCGGTTCGGCGTTGTGACCTTCTGTCCATGTTCCGTGTTCAACCGGAATCTCCTACTTACAGATACAACAGATCATCGCAACCTCCTTCTCATGTCATCGGCCAATTCGGAACAGTGATCTCGTGTGCGTGGTTAAGGTGCGTCAGCACATACGGCTTCGGCGGTGCCTCGTTGTAGTGCGTCTCGTATGCGACATGATGCCAGTGTGCCAGGAACAGTTTCGTCGTCCACCGCTTCGCACGTGAAAGGATGTGCGCCTTTGGCAGTCGTCCTGCCGAGTAGGCTTTGTACGCATCGGTCGTCTTGCCGATGTTGTATCGTTCCAACTTCGCCTTCGCTTGGTCGGCGAGTTCACCGGCGTCATTGCGTTGCTGCTCGTATGCCCAACGCTCGATGAATAGCGCACCGTACAACGACTTCGGATTGCCTTTGACCTTGACGAATGACTCGCCAATTTTCCAGCACAGCACTTTCAGGTTCGCTGACCACGGTCGCTTCGCCAGTGCCTTAATCAATGACGCCTTCGTTAGCTTCTTGATCTCGCCGGTACGGAAATCTGTCGTCGCCATCTTCAAGACGGTCTCATCTTTCAGCTTCAGCACCGTGGCGCACTCGCTGACAATTTTCTCGTCGACCTTCGTGCGCTCGCATATTTTCAAAGCCATCTCCACCACGTCTGTCGCTCGTTGCTTCCCAAGCCATTCGCGTGTCGGGTCGAGTCCGGCGAACCGCCAGATGTGTCCGACCGTTGGTGCCTTCGTGATGTCGATGTGCGCCAACAGTCCAGCCGAGATGACCGGTCCGATGCCGAGAATACTCTGCGACCAGCGACCGACCGGATTCGCTGCGGCATAGATACCGAGTGCGCTCTGGATATTGCGTTCCAGCATCTGCGTATTCCCACCAAGCCACGCTAAGACCTCATGCGGCTCGTCACTCTCATCGAGTGCCGTGACTTGCGAGTCAGCACGTTTGCGGTCGTCCTGCATCACGTAATACGAGTCAACCAGATACCGCGCCTCGCCCTGCGACAAAGTCGCTGCGGCCTTTTTCAAGTCGCGACTCAACCGCTGAAGCGGTTCCAACGATTCGACGATGTTCTTGTCTTCGCTCATGGTTTTCCTCCTGAGAATGTGTCTGTGGGTCGCTAGGTTGCGCTGTACGCGACGAACGAGGTACCAGACGTGTGTTTCTATGGTCTGACACCTCACCGTCGTGCTACGACGTGCTACGAGAAGTCAATGTATCGACCTTCATCTTGAATCATCAGTGCCATGCCTTCACCAATGTGCTCCAGTGACGTATCGAAAGCCGCTTGCACGTCGCGCAGTTGCGTGACCACCGATGCCAGCGCACCGTCGTCGGACAGGTTCTTCGTGCCGAACGTATCGAGAAACTCGTCCAACCTTTTGAAGAACCGCTGACCGAACACACGCTTCTCGCCGTCTGGCTTCGTTAACGTTGCACGCATGTTCTCGATGATGCCAAGCAACGCGAGACGGAGGTTATCGCGGAACGCTTGCAATTCCTTTTCTGTTTCCTTCTGTGACCGTTCCAGATCGGCCTTGTACGTGTCAGCCGCGATGTGTTGCAGGATGGCTGGTGTCGTCGCAATCGGCACGTAGCGATACGACATCGTGTACTGATCAGCCGCCGACTCCGCACTGCCATAGTCAGACGGGTTGAACAGTTCGCCAAGACGTTCGCTGGCTTCAGCAATGACATCCTGCCACTCAGCCTTCAACGCTTCCTTGATCGTCTCCAGTTCAATCATCGCGGCTTGTAGCTGGTCGTCCACCGTTTGCACGTAGTCCAGCGGCACGACATACACACCGGGACGGAATAAAGAGTTCAGCGAATGCTTCGCCAGCATCGCTCGCACCGAGTAGTTCAACTTCCGCATCGCTGAGATGGACTCGCTCTTCAGCAGTCGCTTGCTCGCACGCACCTCCGAACTGTACGCATCCTTATCGAGGTCGATGCGCTTCCACGTCCCTAAAAAACTCCAATCAAGTACGAGATAGACGGCACGGTCAGTGAGTGTGTTGATGCTTGCTTTGTCGATTGTCATGTGGGTGGCCTCTCAATCGAGTGTGATGACACGCAACACGTCGCTGGTGTCGGTGGTGGTGGACGATGCTGTTGCCGCCTGTCCAGACAGGTGCGGCCTCAACGCTTTCAACAACTGACGGAACGCATGGTCACTGAGATGAACACTTGCTGACTGACACGCTCGTGCCAGTATCGTCTTCGGGTCGTCGGTTAATCCTTTCCGATCAGCACGCACCGTGGCACGCACGATGGCACTGTTCACATACTTCGCTTGTTTGATCGTGCCTTCGCCGTGTTCCTTTACGTACTCCACATGGCGACAGGTGTAGTCGCCGTCGTTTTTCTTTGGCGAGAATCGCCAGCCGGGACAACTACACGAGACGTGCTTGCTATCATTCTCGTCAACGTCGTGGTGCCTTTTCACCACATAGATGTTCTCGGGATTGCGTGTGCTGTTAAACCTCCCAAGCACTGCAAACGGTCCGACCTTCTTCTTCGCCATTACAAGCCTCGCTCTTCTTGCAGCCAGACGTGTTCGGCGTTGAGTGCTTCGGCACGAGTAACGAACGGCCCCAGCACTGGACCGTTGACCGGTGTCATGTCAGCCGTCCAACCATGTCGACCATCAATGCAGGATGGTTCGACGTGACTGACTCGTTGGACCGTCGCAACGCCTTCGTCGAGTAGCGGTGCGAGGTTGTCGGCATAGATGAACGTCATGCAATCGCCTTGGATTGTGATGTCGACCATTAGCCTCTCGCCTTGATAGTGGTGAGTGGACGCTTGTGGTAGTCAGGAGTCACTTCATCGTGCGTGACCTTGCCGAGTTGTCGTTCCAATTCAGCCGTTGCCTTCTTGCACTCAGCACCAACGAACCCGCTTGTCTGCACTTCGATGTTCCCGTCCGTGTCGATGATCACGTCAATCGTTTTCATTATTGGACTCCTGTGATCTTCACGGTGCCGTTTGCTAGAACACGACGCACGACGCGATACCCACTTCGTTGCAGATGCCGTGTCGCTCGTACCACTCCATACTCCGTCTTGAGTGTGGTGAGTTGCGTGCCGCCCAGACGTTGCGTGATAGCGCTACCGTTTGATCCATACTCGTCGTAGATCAACCGGTAACCGTTCCCGGTCGGGTTCTTGACGACACCAACTTCATAGTCCGACCCCGGCACCTTGATGGCGTGTTCGCACTTCCCGAAGTCCTCTGGTTTGAAACCGTCTTGCACCGTCTGACGACCCACATCAGAGTCGGCAAGATAGCGGTCGTACCATGCGTAGGTTGTCTGTCCTTCCACGAACTCGATACCGAGTTTGGTGCACGCCGTTTTCAGCGCATCGAGGTCGTTGATCTCCACTTCCACATTCGCAACGTGACTCATTGATGCCTCCTTACGATTCGTCCATGTCGAAGATACGGTCGGGTGATGCATCGCCGACGACGACTGCTGTGCTGTCGTCGGTGGTTGGTGCGGCAGCGTCCTGATAGATGCCACCCTTCGCAGCGTCGAGGAATCGGTTGTGTGCCAACCGTCGCAACTTCCGAATCACTTCCGGTGACGACTTGGCTATCGGACAGATGAAACGCGAAGCTTCCTGCACGCTGATGCCGAGACGGTCAGCCGTCTGGCAACAGTTCTTGACGTCGCTACCGGTCCAGCCTTCGTCGAAGGTCACACCGCTTGTCTTCACGTCGAACTTCTTGCCATACAGTTTCCACAGTGCCTTCAGCGTGGTCTTGTCTGGAGTCTCCACATACCAGACTCCCTGCCTGAACCGCCGTCGTAACTCAGGTGGCACGTTATCGATGTTGTTGCACGTGGCGATGAAAAACAACGA
>Ga0114912_1001351_pt1 | contig 10688 bp, 9 predicted proteins | sample MalvirDeepMed_51_FD_89713 | JGI IMG/M metagenome (GOLD analysis project Ga0114912, IMG submission 89713) | Marine viral communities from the Global Malaspina Expedition - Malaspina viral metaG DeepMed_51 | ecosystem: Environmental > Aquatic > Marine > Oceanic | place: Mediterranean Sea...
CTATTGAGAATTGGGACACCAATGATTTTCAAATTTTAAGTGATTCCATACATAAAGAAACAGGTACTTTATTGAGCATCTCCACATTGAAGCGTTTGAGCGGTAGGGTTAATTATCGTTCCAAACCCAACAGGTCATCTCTGGACACTTTGGCAAAATATATAGGCTATGACAATTGGCGCATGTTTTTGCTTGAGATGGAACCTGTCAATTTTATAGAAACTCAGAGAAAGGAAAAATCATGGAAGCGGTTTATTTATGTGGTTCCTTTTTTGCTGGTCATCCTAGCAATTTCAATCTTTCATTTTTTTGAAAACCGCACTACTATATATGACCCAAGCGATTTTACATTTTCGGTAAAATCGGTCACCACTGGATTACCAAATTCCGTAATCTTTAAATATGACGCTTCGATGATAAGCGAAAAAGACAAGGTTGAAATCCAACAGGATTGGGATGACCGTAAACGGGTGGTTGTTGATAAAAATGACAGCATTTCAACCAGTATATATTATCATCCCGGGTTCTTCAAGTCAAAATTGGTGGTCAATGATTCAATCATCAAGGAAAAGACTGTTTTCATTCCTTCAAATGACTGGATGGCTACTATTGAAACTGATTCATTGCCCATATATTTGAACAATGAGGATTTCCGAATAGATGGAGAGCTTTCTGTAAGAACCGAATCACTAAAAAAATATGGAAAAGACCCGTTTGAGTCAAAGACTCTTATAGGGTTTTATCAAATAAGGGACTTTGGTGGAGTATACACGGATGATTTTGAATTGACCGCTTTATTGAAAAACAATTTTAAATCCGGTAACACTCCATGCCAAGGTGCCCAAGTGACGATTGTGAGTGAAGAAGGGCCAATTGTGGTTCCTATTTGCAATAAGGGATGTATTTCAGATATTTCTTTGTTTGCTTTTGGAGAAAGAGTAGACGGAAAGAAAAATGACCTAGAAAATTTTGGTGTTGACTACACTGATTACGTTCAGTTAAAATGTGTATCAAAAGACCAAGAATTGGTTATTTTTGTTAATGAAGAACCAGCTTATTCCTTTAAAGTTCCCAATCCCAAAAGTAAAATAATAGGAGTTTGTATTTTCTTCGAGGGGACAGGGTCAATTAAGGACATAAAGCTTACAGGAAATGCAAGAGAGGTATATTCTTTTGGTCTTTAGGGTTGCGCATTGCACATATTGCTACTATCCAGATGGCGACTATTTAAAAAGCTATCTTTTTTGGAAACTGAAAATAAAAGCGAACGAAACGGAGTGAAGTGCTGCAAGCCCCAAATCTTACACAAACTAATACTACTGAGCGAGGCAAAAACCTATTAACTTTTGAAGAGTTCCTATAAAACCTTTTTGAGAGGGACCCTACAGTTGGTCTATTGGAAGATAAGACTGTTCTAACTAGTCTTTATTGTTGATCCTCTTCAATTGTTGGACATCTGCCAAATCCTTGGGCCTTCCCGCCTTGATCTTACTTGTGATCAAGTCATCAAGATTCAACACTTTCCATTTTAGTTGGGGTTGGTCTTCCAAGGAAGCTTCTTCCGCCTCCTCATAAGCTTGGTCGAAACTTTTGTTCACTGAAAAATTGGTAATCAACTCAAGATTGAGATCGGCAGGGGAGAATTTAATGGAAATGTTTTGGTGTCCATCCTTCACTTCTTTTGGGAAATCCTCGATCTCATACCCCATTTCATTGAATACTTTCACCAACCTTTTGAAATTGTCCTCATTTGGGTCTATCCAAAAATCAACATCCGCAGAGTGTCTTTGATGCCCGTGAAAATTGACGGCACCCCCACCTACCATGAGCATCCTAACCCCATGCTTGTTGGTCATTTCCAAAAAAAGGTCGATATCCTCTTTCCATTGTCTCATTTCCCGGTTGTAATCTGTATGATGAATTTATTCTCATCATGCTTGGTCTTTGTGGGAAATCGGTTGATGCGCTGCATCAGATCCAAGAAACGGTAAATACGCTCAATAGGGGAAAGTGCCAAGAAATCCCTTTCCTGTTCCATATTGGCCTCATCTTTGGTGCGAAATTGAACTTGCATTTGCCTATATATTACCGTTCTATGATATAAAGATATTACAAATTGACAAGAGTCAATAAAGGGTGGGAATAATCGCAGCTTAAAAACAATTTATTTGATCAGCTTTTCCAAATAGGCAATCTTGTCTTTTTCAGCTTGAAGAAGACGCTCATAAAGTTTCTTGTTTTCTTCGTGAGCTTCCATTAGTTTATCCAAAGGATTGAACGTACAACCATAATTAACAGCAGAAGAATTATCTACATGGTAAGTATTACCAATAATATTCAAAATGGCTTCCTCCGAAAAATTTTCAATACCTTCTTTGGTGACCCCCAAAGCCTTGGCAATCTCTTCAAGTTTCACATCATCCACCTTCTCGCTGTTCTCAATGTTGGAAACGGCCTGTTGGCTTATGCCCAGTTCTTCGGCAAGGGTCTCCTGTTTCATTCCACGGAGTTCCCTGATCCTACTGATCTTTCTGCCTATATGGTTGTTCTTGGTCTTTGTCTGCATATCTCAAATATAGGGTGTTTCGTACAATAATCCGATTGTAAAATACAAAACTGATTCAATAAAATACAAGTGCCCATGGTGGGGTACTTCGGAATGTGGCCTTAATATGGTCGATGATTCTTGAACCCTTTAAAACACATTTCTATGAAATATGACACAAACATACCGGAAAACTTTGAAAGAGCCGAAGAGCTGTCCGAATTGCTCGACAGCATCCTGAACATCATTACCATTGACAGTGCCTTTTTATCAAAAAAACAGAAGGAGGGCAATACCGAATACCATTTTCTTACCCTATTTGTGGATGTCAACAATGACCCTCTCCCTAATGAGATCCGTTCCTTGGTAACCAAAAAGGGAAAGAAGCACCCTGATTTCAGGATAAGGGTCTATACGGAGAGCCAATCCGAGATAGGCCTTGAAAGGGGTTCGCTCTATTTCTTGGAACACTGCTGTCTGGGGGAAACTGTTTTTGCTCGCTTACAAGGAGGAAACATTATGGATTACCCCTCAATGGCATATGAGACCCTTGTCAAGAGGGCCATTCGATATCATAAATCGGAATTGGCAAAAGTAAATGCCTTTGCCAATACTGCCGACATCCTGATAAAGGAAGGGGATTATGCCATTGCCACCTTTAACATGCACCAGGCCTTTGAGCTTTCGTTCCGGTTCATTGAACAGATGTGCATAGGAAGGAGCATGGTAACACACAGTATCATCAGCCATATCAATTACTGCAAACATTTCTTTCCCACCCTACAGCCCTTTTTGGAATCTTCTGAGCCGAACAGCAATGAACTCCTGCTCCTTTTGGAACATGCCTATAGCGTTGCACGCTATGGCAATGAGTTTGAGATTTCAAAAGTACAGACCAAGACCGTCCAATCCAAGATGAAAGAATTCATCAAAGCGGTCGAGTCCATATTCCATAGGCATCTTGAACACTGCAAAGACCATATCGAAGGAATCGGAAAGGATTTTAAGGAAGCATTCCCAAAAGTGACCAAAGACGCGGGGAACAATGATGAGATATCATTAATTGACCAATTGAAAGGACTTGAAAAAATGTATTTCCATGCCTTGAAGCCCTATCTCCCCGAAAAGGGATTGTACAGCACGGAACTCATTACCGAGGGATACTGTGAAACCTCCTATATGATCTCAGACCTGATAAAGGTCTGTATCACAGCTTTGGAAAACGAGAATTTCTCGACACGTTCCGTTCCCCAACCCCCCAGTAATATTAGTGGGGTTCTCGGATATATACTGGATCTGATCCCCCATGATGAAATGGAATTCTTGGACAAGGTCAGAAAACTGCTTTCGGAACAAAAGACAACCACAACCCAATAAATCGATTCACATGAAATCAAAAAAGAAACGGTTAAAGACCTTGGAAGAGATCCAACAGCTCAGAAGCAATCTTTCGGGACTCTTGGGAAACAATAGGTCCATAGACCCCAAGGGAAATTATGTGACTTTCGAGGTCAGGGACAACAACCATCTTTTGACACAGATCATCAGTCTTTTGGAGGTCTGTGTGTTTGCCCTTGATGGGGAGGGAATGATGTTGTTTCCTGCCAACCAAAATGCATCAAAAGAGGACAGTGTGATCCAAGTATTGGAACTGGTATTGAGCATCCTTCCGGATAGCCAATTGTACTTCATGGACAAATTGGACGAAAAGTTGTCAGAACTTGAAAACAAAAAAAATCCATGAACCCAAACGAAGAAAAACTAATAAAGGATTTGAGACTTCACTCAAATGACCATTCCCCTACCTTGGTTCCCCATCCATGGTTCAAGGACAAGTTCCAACCCACGTTCTTTTACCTTGACGGTCATGCCAATCTATTGTTGACCGTTCGAGCATTGCTATACCTTTCCATGAGGGCAATAAATCCTGATCTTGGTTCGGACGATCTAATGGACAGGAACGAAGAGGAATTCATCCATCAAGCGATGACCATCGCCAACCGATTGATGCCGGTCGGTGAAGAGGCTTTGATGGACCATTTGAACCTATTTTATCGGGAGGAAAAGAAGGCTAAAGTAGAGGAATGATTAAGGAATAGAAAAGCATTTTTTCCTAAAATAAGCAGGGGTTTTTATGATTTTTACGCTAAAAATTCATTGATTTTACTGGGCTGAGAGCATTTTTACGCTAAAAATAGTATCAATCCAGAAATTTTAAATAGTCAACAGAATACGGCTAAAACAACTCTTGATCAAAACATCAAACAACCATTTTTTAGTCAAAAATCCATTGATTTTACTGGGCTGAAGGCCTTTTTTAGTCAAAAATGCTATAAATGCCAATAACCAATATTTTGAAAAAACACCCTGAAAATGGGCTTTTCCGAAGGAAAATGAAACAATAGCGTCGCGCCAGCGTGCTATCCTCTTGCTTTACCTTTTCTTTTGCGAAGCAAAACAAAAAAGAAAGCTTTAAGATTCCTGTTCTGATTCATTGTAGGAAAATATCCTTAAATTGTAAGCTCTCCCGAAAAGCTTGTTTTTTAAATAGCACTATGATGATATCAAATTAAGTACATGGGAAAACTGGCAAAAATTTCAGGCTCAACTTTTATTGCATCTATTTCTATATATGTCATTCTTTTATCAAGCTGTAATAATGGAGCATTTGATAAGGAGCTTGACCGAAAAGTTGAAAATCTAAAAGCCTTTTCAAAGGTTTATGGATATGTAAAGTATTTTCATCCAAGTGATCCGGCTTCTGAAATTGATTGGGCTTCATTTGCCATCTATGGAGCCGACCGTGTAGAGAGTTGCAAAAATAAGGATGAGTTGATTGATACATTGACAGCACTCTTTAAGCCAATTGCCCCCTCAGTAATCTTTTCAAAAAACCAACCAGGCCAATATAATCTTAATTCTATAACTCCTGAAGATATAAGAGGTATGCAACCAACTTACTGGCAGCACAGAGGTGTTGGATATGGCATGGATCCCCAGCTTAGAACACCATACCAAAGCTCAAGGGTAAATGGGCTTATAAAAAAAGACTATTCCCATGTGGTCGGTAAACTCTCCATAGAAATCGATGCTTCCAAATACGTCGGGAAAAAGATAAAGTATGTTGCATGGGCAAAAAAAGGGGATGTTCCTTTGGAGAAAGCATATCTAAGGTTGGCATTGGAGAAATCAGATGGTACTTCTGATTTGAAAATGGAAAACATCACTGACGATAAATGGAAGCAATACGAGATAATCACCCAGATTGATTCCATCACTACTTTGATTCATCTCGGTTCTGCCATTAAAGGCAAGGGTTCGATACTATATGATTTGCCCATGTTGTATTATGAGGAAAATGACAATTGGGTCCAAGTTCCGTTATCAAACAATGATTTTGAAACAGATGTTTCGTTTAATGAAAATCAACCTAATAAATGGTATTTTGAGGGAGTTGGGTATTTATGCTCTTTAACAGATTTGGAACATTATAGCGGATCCAAATCTATAATTTTAGAATATTCGGGAATTGTTGAAAAGGAAAAAGGTCAGCCCTTGTTCCCTTCACAACCAAAGTTTGGGGAAACATTGGCCAAAGAAGTCGGTAATGGCATCTATTTTCAAATGCCATTGGTTTTATATTCAAACGATAAAGGAACGTATCCCGAACCAAACCCAGAAGGATTGGAGAGATTAAAGCTTGCACTTGAAGAAACACCTAGAAATCCAACACATTTAAATGTTAGACTGGGCAATGTTATCAATACAAATAATGTCTTTCAGCACTTCTACCCTTACTTTGATGTAGTGGAATTGAATTGGCAAGATGAGCTGAAAAAAGCCTTGGCGAACAGTTACAAAGACTCAACGGGAATGGACCACTTGATTACACTACAAAAATTCACAGCTCCATTGAAAGACGGCCATATTGTGGTCTCATACCAAGGGGATTCTGGATGGTTGACTCCCCCGATTACTTGGGCTTGGATTGAAGAAGAGCTTGTGATTACCAACGTTTTGGACAGCAAAATTCCTTTAAGCGTTGGTGATGTGGTAATAGAAATAAATGGTGAAAGCGTAGCTGCATATTTTGAAGAGGTCAATTCAAGAATCTCAGCTGGAACAAAAGGATGGCTGAACTATCGGGCAGAACAGCAAAGCTTAATGGGAGAGAAAGGTTCAGAACTGAATATTAAGGTTGGTGATGAGGATATAAAGCTTATCAGGAATCATTACCCATTTAGCTCTGCAACCCGCATGTCAGATTATGAAAAAATCAATGACAGTGTTTTTTATCTGAATTTAAACAGTATAGCAATGGAGGATATTGATATGCTTCTTCCAGAACTGGCCAAATCAAAATCAATTATCTGTGATTTGAGGGTATATCCAAGAGGCAACCATGGATTTATTTCCTATTTGTTGAAAGAGAAAGACACATCGGATTCATGGATGCAAACCCCACAAAATATCTATCCTGATAGGAAAGAAACAACCTATCAAAATGCGAATTGGTTGTTGCCAAACAAAAAACCTTATTTGGGAGACAAGCAAATAATTTTCATAACCAAAGGCTCTGCCATTAGTTATGCCGAGAGTTATATGGGATTCATAAAGGGATATAAATTGGCTACTATAATAGGCCAACCCACTGCCGGAACCAATGGTAATATCAATCGCTTTGAACTGCCAGGGGGATATAATATTAGGTGGACAGGCATGAAAGTTATCAAACATGATGGTTCAACATTGCATGGGATTGGCTTTCTTCCTGATATATATGTTCATCGTACAATTGAAGGTGTGAAAGAGGGAAGAGATGAATATTTGGAGGCCGCGATCGAACTCACTAGGAAGTAATATTGTTATTCGGACTTTGTAACCCCACTACCTAATTTTATTTAAAAAAGCATTAATGCCCCATTCGCATATTCAAGCGCAAGTTCTATTTGTAAATCCGGTTCATTTCATGGATTTGCCGCAAATTCTGGCTTGTTTATAGGGGTTTCAAGGCCTTTTGCCGCAGATGTTGTTTTCTATCAAGACTATTTATAGACTAGTTCATTTTTTATTTCACTGGCTATAAGTACTTTAACTTTTATTCAAAACCAGCAACGCCGGCCTGCCGTGTTGCCCTCTTGCTTTACATTTTCATTTTGCGAAGCAAAACAAAAACGAAAGCAATCCAACTTTTGAATTGAATGAAATTATTTCAACTCTTTACGGGATTCCACATTTTCTTATTTATCGAAAATTCTTACATTTAACTCAATCCCCCCATATTTACAGTGAGTCTAGTAAAAACTATGCTGTTTTTTAAATATAAAAACTTGGATACCCCCTGCCAATTAGTTGTATTTATTAACAAGTCAAAGGCGTATTAAGACTACAGAATAGCAGTAAAATATTATGACGAAAATTTATAGGCTTTTATTACTTGGGCTTTCATTCCTTCTATTAGTTGGACTTGGTTTTTACATTCGACAAGACTTCTCATTTTTACTCAATGACTTTTGGTTTACTTCGGGACTTTTACTTCTGATTTTACTATCACTCATTGACCAGCCACATTTTTCAAAAGACACTAATGTTTTTGTAAATGCCGTGACGGCTGCCGTTTCTTTACTTTTAGTTCAAGCCGACAACAGAGACTTTCTATTTTGGACGTTTTTAGTTTTCATTATTTACCTAACCGTTAGCAGTTACATTTTAATGTGGCTTCGGACAAATCCGCTTAATGAAGAAAATAAAGCTGTTCAACTTTTTTCACGCTTAAACAGACAAATTGGACGACCAGAAGCAATCTTTTCGGCTTTTTTTCTTTGGGGAGGTATCAGACAATTTGGACTTGCTTCAAATGAATTCAATTTGCTTTTGTGGTTTTGGATAATATTTATGATTTTAAATATTCCAGCACTAGCAAGAACAATCGAAGGACTGTTTATTACAATCAAAGAAAAGAACGACAAGGAAGCAATTGGACAAATTTTTGGCGTTCAATCAAAAAACACATTTCTCGTAAAGCTGTCAGAAAACAGAAGTCAAACCACACGGATATTTGAGTTCGTTGAATTCAAATATTCAATTGACAATCAAGTTAAAAAGGGATTGATCCTTGATGTCTATCTACTCAATCAAGAGCAATGGGTAAAAGTTCTTACAACCCAAGAAATCGAAAAAATATTTTCCGAAATGATTGTTTTTTCAACCCATACTCCCGATTTGGTTTATAAGATAACAGATGTTCCAATGACTGACTATTTAGAACGTTTCATCGGCTTGGTAACAGAGAACTCTACCATCGAGAAAATAAAATTTGTTTACAACTCAAAAGCAGCTATTTCAGAGGGACAATTATTAGAATTAAACATCCGAAACGAAAGAATTTTATATCAAGTTATTGAAGGGACTACCAAAATTGAATTACTTGAAAATAAAAACCAAACAGGTTTAATCATTGCTGAAGCAATTCAGTTGGGAACTTGGAATACTACAACTTTAAGGTTTGAACAATATGGTTGGGTTCCAAGCATTAACACTCCTATTTATCTTGCGACTAACATAAAAGATGTTCCGTTAGAACAAACCGAGTATGTCATAGGAAGTATACCTGGAACAAATTATCCTGTTATCATCAACAAGGAAGTTGCAATTACGCACCACACCGCAATATTAGGTGTAACAGGTTCAGGGAAATCTGTATTTGTTCGCAACCTGATAAAGCAAATAGTTAATGCCGCCACAAAAGTTATTATCATAGACCTGACAGGTGAATATCGAGCCAAAATTGCAGACATTCAACCTATCATTAGCGAAGCAAGTGGCGACAATGCTTTTAAGGCAATTGAAGCTATCGCCACAGAAGAAAGGAAGTTTGCCAATCAAAGGGATTATGCTGCGATAAAAGCAGCAGAAAAAGTCATTAAGACTGAATTTCACACATCAATTAAAAACTTCTTGGAAGGAGAAACAACAGAAGCCATTTTTGAACTCCCTGATATTTCTAATAACTCCCAAATAATTGAATACACAAAGTGGTTCTTTTGGGTTTTATTCAAGACAGCAAAAGTTGAAAAGAGTTTTGGCAAACGTGTTTGTGTAGTTCTTGAAGAAGCACATACAATTGTACCTGAATTAAATTCAATGGGCGTTTCCGACTTTGCTTCTAAGGCGACAGTTAATAGTATTGCTCAAATTGCCCTACAAGGACGCAAATACAATATTGGCTTTTTTGTTATAGCACAACGGACAGCGAATGTTTCCAAAACAGTTTTGACACAATGTAATTCGATTATAGTCTTTCAAGAGTTTGACAAGACAAGCAGCGAATTCCTTTCAAATTATCTTGGAGCAGAATATATTAAAGCATTACCAACATTACGATTTAGGCAAGCAATTGCAGTAGGTAAAGCATTTAAATCGAACGTACCAATGATTTTTGAAGTGCCTAAACTAACGACATAAAAACAATGACTGAAAGAAAAATCGCATATAACACGGTTTTTGCATCAGAAAGAGGTTAATGTGCAAGCATAGTGCTTGGCACTTATTTTCAAATTTAGTATTGGGTTTAATTAAAACAAACCAATGACAATAAAAAAACTCACATTATGAATTATCAGGAAGGAATTGAACATATGCAAAATATAATTTCTGAATTAGAACCTAACTCAACCGATAGTTTTAATGTGGGAAATTTAACCATCACATATCCAGGAAAGAAGAAAAAAGGTGACTATCGATTGACAATCAATGGTGTACCACCAACGCATACGGATATCGTGCGTACGATATATAATTATACTACTTCAGCAAATTTTGATCAAGTTGTTGAATTTTTAGACGATGTTTACCAAAATGGTCTAAATGCAACTTCTACTCTATTTCCACGGTCCTTTATCGAAAAATTATTTTGGATTACGCTACAAGAGGAAATAAACTACCCATCACCACAATATCAAGGAAGAAAACTACCTTTTTGTAGATTTTATGAAGGTGCTTTATCCAAGATATCTTCGGTTAATTTAATGAACGTTTTAAACAGAACTAATAATCATGGTTCTAGAGTTCCTAGTTTGTTTAAAACTGGTTCCATTTTAAGACCATCATTCTATAATTGATAATAAGTAATATTTAACAGGAC
>Ga0114912_1001352_pt1 | contig 10679 bp, 8 predicted proteins | sample MalvirDeepMed_51_FD_89713 | JGI IMG/M metagenome (GOLD analysis project Ga0114912, IMG submission 89713) | Marine viral communities from the Global Malaspina Expedition - Malaspina viral metaG DeepMed_51 | ecosystem: Environmental > Aquatic > Marine > Oceanic | place: Mediterranean Sea...
GCAGATAATGGCGGAGATGCGCGCATGAGCGACACCGGAAAGCCGGTCGGACCGATCCCGGCGGGATATGAAACGCGCGATGGCGAACTCGCCGTCGACGGCCAGACGACCTCGCAACTGGTCGAGCGCGCGGGGCGCACCCCGCTCTTCGTCTATTCCAGCGCGATGATGTCGCGCCGCGTCGCCGATCTGCGCGCGGCCATGCCCGAGCGACTGAAGATCAATTACGCGATCAAGGCTAACAGCTTCGCGCCGGTGCTCAAGCACATGGCGGGTCTGGTCGACGGGCTGGACATCGCCTCGGGCGGCGAGCTCGACATGGTGCGTGCCGCGGGGATCGATTGCGCGCGGGTCAGCTTCGCAGGACCGGGCAAGCGCGACAGCGAATTGGAAAACGCCATCCGGCATGGGGCCACTCTCAACCTCGAAAGCGAAGGCGAGGCCGAACGCGCGCTTGCCATCGCAGAGCAGCTCGGAACCACGCCCCGCCTCGCGATCAGGGTCAATCCCGATTTCGAATTGAAGGGGTCGGGAATGAAGATGGGGGGCGGTGCCAAGCCGTTCGGGGTGGATGCGGAGCGCGTGCCCGCTCTGGCGCGTCGGATCGTCGATGCGGGGGCCGAATGGCGGGGCCTCCATATCTTTACCGGCAGCCAGGCGCTCGATGCCAATGCCGTGATCGATGCGCAAGCCAACGTCCTCGATCTGGCGCAGCGCATCGTTGAAAAGGCTGGGGTTTCCCTACCGAAGCTGAATATGGGTGGAGGTTTAGGAATCCCCTATTTCCCCGGCGATATCCCGATCGATGCGCAGCGGATCGGGACGGCGCTGGACGAGCGTCTCGCCGCGCGGGGCGACACGATGGCGGATACCGATTTCTTCATCGAGCTGGGCCGCTATCTGGTGGGCGAGGCGGGTGTCTATCTGACCCGGATCGTCGATCGGAAGATCAGCCACGGCGAAACCTATCTGATCACCGACGGGGGCCTGCACCACCAGCTCGCCGCATCGGGCAATTTCGGTACGGTCGTCAGGCGCAATTACCCCGTCGCCATCGCCACGCGGTTCGACGAGGAGAAGGCCGAAATCGCCAATGTCGTCGGTTGCCTGTGCACGCCGCTCGACCGGCTGGCCGACAAGGCGCATCTTCCCACTGCGGAGGTCGGGGACATCGTCGCGGTGTTCTGTGCAGGAGCCTACGGCGCCAGCGCGTCGCCGAGCGCGTTTCTGGGGCAGGGTCCGGCAGCCGAAATCATGGTATGAACGCCCGTCCCGATGTGGGACGGCAGCTGTGCAGAGGCTGCAAATATGCGCGCTCCGGGCTGTGGATAACCGTATGTTCACCTTTCTGCTGCATTAAGGACGGTGAAATCCGGGGGAAACTGCCGTGCGTTTGCACCGGCCGATCTCCCATACTGACGTCAGGAATTTCCTTTATGCGTTTCAATCGCTTGTCCGCCGTGATCGCGACATGCTGTGCGGCGATGCTGAGCTTGTCCGGCTGCGCCACATCCAGCGCCAGCGGCGAGCTTCCGCCCGCCACCTTCGTCGCTCTGCAGGAAGGGCCGGGCGAGGATTACGTGATCGGCCCGCTCGACAATCTGACGATCCATGTCTGGCGCAACCCCGAACTGGGCGCGGAGAAGATTCAGGTCCGCCCCGACGGGCGCATCACGATCCCTCTGGTCAAGGATATGCCGGCGGTCGGCAAGACGCCGTCCATGCTGGAAGAGGATATCCGCCTCCAGCTGAGCCAGTATATCGAGGATCCGCTGGTCAGCGTGATTGTCAACGAATTTGCGGGCACGTTCAGCCAGCAGGTCCGCATCGTCGGCGCGACGGAAAAGCCCGCTTCGCTGCCGTATCGCGCGAATATGACCGTGCTCGACGCGATGATCGCGGTCGGCGGCCTCAACGAATATGCCGCTGGTAACCGCGCCAAGCTGATCCGCTTCGACAAGCAGTCCGGCCGCCAGCGCGAATACGAATTGCGCCTGACCGACCTTCTACGGCGCGGCGACAGCGACGCGAACGTTATGCTCAATCCGGGCGATGTGATCATCATCCCTGAATCGGTCTTCTGAGGACTCTCCCGCGATGAACGAAGTCTTCGAGGAATTGCGCGCAGCGCTCCACCAGGTGTGGAACCGCCGCTGGCTGGCGCTGGCGGTGGCCTGGGGCGTCTGCGTCCTCGGCTGGTTCGTGGTCGCCATGATCCCCAACAGCTATATGAGTCAGGCGCGCCTTTACGTGCAGCTGGACGATGTCCTGTCCGAACAGCTCGACATATCGGGCGACGGCAAGCAGGAGATGACCCGGGTGCGCCAGACACTGGCGAGCAGGGTCAATCTCGAAAAGGTGATCCGCGGCACGCGCCTTGGCGAAGACATCGCGACCGATAGCGAGATGCAGGGCGCGATCGACGGTCTGACCAAGGCGGTCACCGTCAAGAGCGAGCAGGAAAACCTGTTCGAGATCGCCGCCACCATCGGCAAGGGCGATCTGAGCGATGCCGAGAACGCCAAGCTTTCGCAGGAAGTCGTCCAGAGCCTGATCGATATTTTCCGCGAGGACAATATCGCGGGCAATCGCGGCGAAGTCGCCGATACGATCGTCTTCCTCGATCAACAGCTCGAAGACCGCAAGGCCGAGCTGGAGGCCGCCGAGCAGCGCCGCCTCGCCTTCGAATCGCAATATCCCGAACTGATCGGGGGCACCGGGTCGGTCGGCAACCGCTTGCAGACTTTGCAGACCGAGATGCGCGGCGTCGATGCCGACATCGCCGCTGCGCAGTCCGCGCTGGCCGGGATCAGCGGGCAGCTTTCGGGTACGCCGCGCACCATCACCATGCCTGGCATGGGCGGTGGCGGGGCGAGCGGGGCGCTGGCGCAAGCCGAAGCGCAGCTCGCCGGAATGCGCTCGCGCGGGTTGACCGACAGCCATCCCGACATCCAGGCGACCGAGCGCCAGATCCAGCTGCTGCGGCGCCAGGCGGCGCGCGAGGGCGACGGATCGATGGGCGCGCCCAACCCGGCCTATTCCTCTCTCGTCGCCATTCGCGTCGAGCGTCAGGCCAATCTCCAGGCGCTTCAGGCCCGCAAGGCCGCGCTTCAGTCGGATATTTCCTCGCTGATCGCTGCGCAGGCGCAGGAGCCTGAGGTCGCCGCAGAAGCCAATCGTATCAGCCGCGATTACGAAGTGCTGAAGTCAAAATATGACGAGCTTCTGAAGGATCGCGAGGAGATGCGCCTGCGCGGCCAGGTCCAGACCGAGCGGAGTTCGCTGCAATTCCAGGTGGTCGATCCGCCTGCCGTTCCGCGCAATCCCGCGGCGCCCAATCGGCCGATCCTGCTGCTGGGTGTCCTTTTCGCAGGTCTTGCCGCAGGGGCCGGAACCGCCTTCGTGATCGGGCAATTGCAGGCGAGCTTCACCACGGCGGACAAGCTCGAGCGTGTTCTCGATCTCCCTGTCGTCGGCACCATTTCGCGCTCGATGACCGATATCCGCCGCGCGCAGGAGCGCAAGCAGTTCAAGCAATTCGCTGGTGGCCTTGCCGGTCTGTTCGGGGTCTGCGTGATCCTGCTGGCCGTCGAATTCATCCAGGTCGGATCGGTGGCGTGAGGAGCGCGTGGTGAACAAGCCTACCAAGATTACCCCGCCGGACGGGCACGAGGACCAGCAGGATCGCAAGCCCGCAAAGGACGAGCGTGCCTCGCTGCTGGAAAGGGCAGGAGGGGCCTTCGGGTTCGACCGGCTGATGCCGGCCCGCGTGCCCGCCAAGCTGCCCGAGGGGAAATCGGTCAGGATGCCGAAGCCCCCACGGAGCGTGACCCCTTCGGCGCCTGCTGCCGAGGTGGCGGCGCCAGCTCCTGCCAATCCGGCCGTTCCGGCGGCGCCGGTAATCGTTCCGGCCAAGCCGATCGACGATGACGTCCCCGCCGCTCGCCTGCCGCGCGATGCCAGGACGATCGACCGCGAAAACCTTCGCAAGCAGGGCTTCGTCAATCCCGATGCCGGAGCCAGCGCCCTGCGCGAGGAATTCCGCATCGTGAAGCGGCAGGTTCTCGCCACCGCCCATGCCGATGGCTCCCCCCTGTCGCGCCGGGTCCTGATCTGTTCGCCTCATACGGGTGAGGGCAAGACCTTCTGCGCCGTCAATCTCGCCCTTTCGATGGCGAGCGAGCGCGATATCGAGGTCGTGCTGATCGATGCCGATTTCGCCAAGCCCTCGATCGCATCGACCTTCGGTATCGAAACCGGTCAGGGATTCATGAACGCCCTGAAGGACGAGACGATCCGTCCCGAGGAGCTTGTCGTCGCGACCGACGTTGCGGGCCTGTTCCTGATGCCTGCGGGCGAGCGGACCGGATCGGACGCGGAATATCTCGCCAGCGACCGAACGGCCAAGGTGCTCGACCGGCTGACGCGCGGCGCGAAGAACCGGATCCTGATCTTCGACAGCCCACCGGCCTTGGCCGCATCGCCCGCGGCGGAATTGGCAAAGCATGTCGGCCAGGCCTTATTGGTCGCGCGGGCCGATACGACTGCCCGTGCCGCGCTGGAAGACGCCGTCGATCTGCTTTCCGCCTGTCCCGACATTCGCCTGATCCTGAACGATGCGACATTCAGCCCGAGCGGACGCAAGTTCGGCTCCTATTACGGGTATGGGGAGTAAACCCATGACTTTACGCACGATATCGGCGCTGCTTGCCGGTGCGACTCTGATGAGCGGACTGCCCGCTTTCGCCCAATCCTATCAGGGGCGGGACAGCGGTGGTTCGGCCTCAAGCGGCGCGCAGGAAGAGGGCGGGGAAGCTGGAACGCGCAGCGGCGGGCGCCGCCTGGCTGTCCAGCCCTATATCGAAGCGTCGCAGATTCTGACCGCCCAGCTTTCGCCCGGTGACGATGTCGTGACCTACACGCAGCTTGCGGCGGGGGTCGATGCCTCGATCAACGGTCGTCGCAGCGCTGGCACGGTGTCCCTGCGCTACGAGCGCAATTTCGGCTGGGGCAATGCGTCTGACAGCGATACCATAACCGGCATCGCACGCGGCTCGTTCGAAGTCGTCCCGCGCACGGTGACATTGGAGGCAGGCGCGCTTGCCGCGCGGACTTCGGTCGATGGTAGCGGCGCCAATGTCTTTACCGGCCAGAACAACGCTGATTTCACCACCCAGATCTATTCGGCCTATGCCGGACCGCGCGTGCAGACTCGCGTCGACGATGTCGAGGTCACCGGCCAGTATCTGATCGGATATACGCGGGTGGAATCGCCCGATGTCGTCACCGCGAACGGCAATGCGGTGGATGTTTTCGACGAAAGCGTTTCGCAACAGGCACAGGCCCGCGCGGGCTTCGCGCCCGGCACCTATCTGCCAATCGGCGTCGGCATCGGCGCGGGCTATTTCCGCGAGGATATCGACACGCTCGACCAGCGGGTGATCGACGCCAATGTGCGCGCTGATGTGACCGTGCCGATCACGCCGACCTTCGCAGTCGTCGGCGGCGTCGGATACGAGGATGTCGAGGTCTCCAGCCGCGATGCCGTGCGTGATGCGAACGGGGTTCCGATCCTCGGCCCGGACGGACGGATCGTCACAGACGAAGCCAGCCCGCGCGTCATCGCCTTCGAATCGACCGGATTGATCTGGGATGTCGGCGTGATGTGGCGGCCAAGCCGCCGGACCTCGCTCCAGGCCGGATACGGGCGTCGTTACGACAGCGATACCTTCTACGGCAGCTTCAGCTTCGCGCCCAATCCCAACACCAATCTATCGATCGGCGCGTTCGACGGCATTCGCGGGTTCGGCGGACGCCTGACCAATTCGCTGGCCTCGCTCCCCACCGATTTCGACGTGGTGCGCGATCCGATCACCGGCGCGGTCGTCGGCTGCGTCAACGCGGTGACGGGAGGCAGCTGCCTCGACGGGCTGCTCGGCTCGATCCGCTCTTCCGTGTTCCGTTCGCGCGGCGTTGCGGGCAATTTCTCCCGCCGCGTCGGCCGCTACACGGCGGCGATCAGCGCAGGCTATGAACAGCGCGAATTTATCGGTGCACCGGGAACCGTGCTCGCCGCCGCCAATGGCGTGACGGACGAGAACTATTATGTCGCCGGCACGGTCGGTGGCGAGATCGGCCGTCGCGGCACCTTCACCGTCGCGACCTACGCCAACTGGTTCGAAGGCGGCTTTGGCGCGAACGATCTGTTCGGCCTCGGCTCGTCCGCCTCCTACTCGCACGCCTTCACCCAGAGCCTGTCGGGCCGGGCGGCTGTGGCCGTGAATTATCTCGACAGCGACTTCACGACCGAAGATCTCAAAACCGCGTCCGCCCTGGTCGGCTTGCGCTACGGTTTCTGATAGGACCTCTCTTATGTACGAACAGTTCTACGGCTTTTCAGAGCGGCCCTTCCAGCTCACGCCCGACCCGGCCTATTTCTTCGAGAGCGTCACGCACAAGAAGGCGCTGTCCTATCTGGGTTACGGCCTGAACCAGGGCGAAGGCTTCGTGGTCATCACCGGCGAGGTCGGCTCGGGCAAATCGACGCTGGTCGCGCATCTCAAGGAGAAGCTCGACGACCGGATGAGCGTGGGCGAGGTCGTCACCAGCGCGCTTGATGGCGAGGAGATGATCCATGTCGCCGCGCGCAGTTTCGGCCTCGATGTCGAAGGGCGTGACAAGGCGGCAGCACTCGCCGCGATCGAGCATTTCCTCCACGAGGAAGCGCGCAACGGCAAACGCTGCCTGCTGATCGTCGACGAATCGCAGAACCTCTCGATCGGCGCGCTCGAGGAATTGCGGATGCTGTCGAACTTCCAGCTGGGCGCCCATCCGCTCTTGCAGACGCTTCTGCTCGGCCAGCCTGAGTTCAAGCGGTTGCTGGCCAGCTCCGACGAGCTCGAACAATTGCGCCAGCGCGTGATCGCGGCGCATCACCTCGAAGCGATGCAACCGGGCGAGATCGAGCCCTATGTCCATCACCGCCTGAAGCATGTCGGCTGGGATGGGGAGCCGGATTTCGAGCGCGGCCTGTTCACGCGGATACACAAGGCGACCGGCGGTATTCCGCGCAAGATCAACCAGGTCATGACCCGGCTGCTGCTGCTCGGCGCGGTCGAGGAGCAGTCGACCATCGATCTCGCCATGCTGGATGCCGTGATCGAGGAGATGACCGGCGATTCTTCCGCCGAAGAGGCGGTCGTGGACGATCGCGTGCGGCCCGATCCGAACAAGAAGGCAGCGCAGGCCGTCGCCGATGCGAAGCGCGAGGAGCAGGACCGCGCCCGCGCCTCGCAACCGGAAAGCGGTGGCGGGCAAGGCCTCGCCGAAGCGCAGATCGCCGCGATCGAGGCGGCTTTTGGCGGTCACGAGAACCAGATCGCGAAATTGCGCCGCGAGGTTTCGGAATTGCAGCAGGCGGGCGCATCGTCGAGCGAGACTGTTTCCGATGCGATCGAGAACCGTCTGGCGGAGATGGAAGCCCGCCTGTCCGAACAGGAAGCGTCGATCCGCCATGTTTTGTCGCTGCTGATCGAGCATTTCGAGGCCGACGGCCGTCGCGCTGCCGCCTGAGGCGAGGACGTTAGGCGTGGAACAGCGCACGATATCATCCTCCCGCATCCTCAACGGCCTGTCGGTCGATGTTGAGGACTGGTTTCAGGTCGGCGCGTTCGAGAACACGATCGATCGCGCGGATTGGGATGGTATGGCGCTGCGCGTTGCAGACAATGTCGGCTTCGTGCTCGACCTGTTCGATGCCTGCGAGGTCAAGGCGACCTTCTTCACTTTGGGCTGGGTGGCGGAGCGCGAACCGGGCGCTATCCGGGCCATCGTCGAGCGTGGGCACGAACTGGCCAGCCACGGCTACGATCATGCGCGGGTCTTCACCATGACCCGCGAGCAATTCGCCGCCGATCTCGCGAAGACCCGCGCCATCCTCGAAGACGCGGGCGGCGCGCCGATCAGCGGCTATCGCGCGCCGAGTTTCTCCATCGATGCGCGCACGCCGTGGGCACACGAGGTTTTGGCTGAGCAGGGCTATCGCTACAGCTCCAGCGTCGCGCCGATCGTGCACGATCATTACGGCTGGCGCGAGGCGCCGCGCTTCGCCTTCCGCCCGGTGGATGGGAGCGAGCTTGTCGAGATACCGGTGACCACCGCGCAGATCGGCGAGCGGCGTCTGGCGGCGGGCGGAGGCGGGTTTTTCCGCGTGCTGCCCTATGCTTTCTCGAACTGGGCGATCAAACGCGTGAACCAGCGCGACGAGCGCCCGGCCATTTTCTACTTCCATCCCTGGGAAATCGACCCCGACCAACCACGGGTCGAAGGCGCGCCGCTGCGATCGCGCGTGCGCCATTACACCAACCTGTCGAAAATGGCGGGCAAGCTCCGGAAACTCGCTAGCGATTTCAGCTGGGGCAGGATGGACGAAATCGCCCGGATAGAAGCGCAGCGCTGCGTTCCTTTCGGATCGTGAACGCGCCGGCGCGCCTCGTCATGCCAGACGTCTCGCTCGTTCGACTGGGCGATCCGGGCGAGTCCGCGCGGATCGAACGCTTCGTTGGCGAGAATGGCGGATCGGTGTTTCATAGGCCGTTGTGGCTACGCGCGATCGAGCGGGGGACCGGCCAACAGGCCATGGGACTCGCGCTGGAGCGAGCAGGGTGTCTCGTGGCATGGCTGCCGCTGACGTTGGTGCATTCTCCCCTTTTCGGGCGCGCGCTGGTGTCGAGCGGGTTCGGAGTGGGCGGCGGGGTGCTGGCCGGACGGCGTCAGGACGCCGAAACCCTGTGCAGGGCCGCCGAGGAACTGGCGCTTCGCACCAATGTCAGCTCGATCGAACTGCGCGGCGGGGATGCTCCCGAGGATTGGGAACAAACGTCCACGAGCCATTGCAATTTCATCGGTGAACTGGCGACAAGCGACGAGGCGCAATTGCTCGCCATCCCGCGCAAGGCGCGCGCCGAGGTGCGCAAGGGGTTGAATGGCGATTTCTCGATCGCCGTCGGATCGGATGAAGCAGATCGCGCGGCGCATTACGCCGTCTATGCCGAAAGCGTCCACAATCTGGGCACTCCGGTGTTTCCGCGCGGTCTGTTCGATGCCGTACTGGATAGTTTCGGCAAGGATGCCGACATCCTGACCGTTCGCCATCAGGGAAAGCCGGTGGCGAGTGTTCTGTCGGTCTATCATGACGATGGAAACGGCCTTGCCGTCATGCCGTATTGGGGCGGGGGCACCTATGCGGCACGCGGTCTGCGCGCCAATGAGCGGATGTATTACGAACTGATGCTGCACGCTCGCAAACGCGGCTGCACGCGTTTCGATTTCGGACGGTCCAAGACCGGGAGCGGACCGTATCATTTCAAGAAGAACTGGGGGTTCGAGCCGGAACCTCTCACCTATTCGAGCTGGAGCGCGCCCGGAGTAGCGGCGCGCAATATCGATCCCACGGATGCGAGCTATGCGCGCAAGATCGAATTGTGGAAGCGCCTGCCCCTGTCCCTAGCCAACGCGATCGGTCCTCATATCGCGCGCGGACTCGGTTGAGCGACGCGTGGGGGACATCCTCTTCCTCGCCCACCGCGTGCCCTTTCCGCCCGATCGCGGCGACAAGATCCGCTCGCATCACCTGCTCAAGGGGTTGGCTAAGCTCGGCCGCGTCCATGTCGGTACATTCGTCGAGACCGATCAGGATCGCGAGCAAGAGGTAAGCCTCGCCGCCATCGCAGCCAGTTACTGCCTGCCGACACGGTCGAAATCCCTGCCGCGCGCCGGAATGGAGGCGCTGTTCGGGAACCGCGCCGTCAGCCAGGCCGCGTTTTTCGACCCGGACCTTGCGAAGTGGGTAGGCGACATGCTGGCCAGGCACCCGATAGACACGATCTTCGTGTTTTCCGGGCAGATGGGCCAATATATCCCGTCCGATTTTGCCGGGCGGGTGGTAATCGATCTCTGCGATGTCGATAGCGAGAAATTTGCGACCTACGCGCAGGAAAGCGGCTTTCCACGCTCCGTTCTATACCGGCGTGAAGCGGCCCTGCTTTCAGCAGAAGAGGTCCGACTTGCCCGGACTGCAGACACGACGCTGCTCATCACCGAGAAGGAAGCGGACATCCTTCGCGTGCGACCGGGCGCGGAGCGGGCCGATATCCGCGCTTTGGGGAACGGCGTCGATACGGATTTCTTCGATCCCTTCGCCACCGATCCGCATCCGGCACTGGCCGGGGAAGGGCACCACTTCGTCTTCACCGGACAGATGGATTATCCGCCCAACATCGCCGCGGTCGAACGGTTCGCACGGCGGATCCTACCCGCCATTCGTGAGCGGCTTGCGGCGCAGTTCCACATCGTCGGCCGCGCGCCGACACCGGAGGTGGCGAAGCTCGCAGACATAGCGGGGGTCAAAATCTGGGGCGAGGTCCCCGACGTTCGACCCTTCCTGCGCAGCGCGGATGCGGTCGTGGCACCGCTGATGCTCGCGCGCGGGGTGCAGAACAAGGTGCTGGAGGCGATGGCCATGGCCCGTCCGGTCCTTGCGAGCGAGGAAGCGGCGACTGGTATCGACGCCACAGATGGTCAGCATTGGCGGATTTGCCGCGATGACGTGGCTTTCGAGCGCGCTATCCTCGACCTGTCCGCCGATACCAGTCAGGCCACGGAGATGGGCCGGGCAGCGC
>Ga0114912_1001362_pt1 | contig 10622 bp, 10 predicted proteins | sample MalvirDeepMed_51_FD_89713 | JGI IMG/M metagenome (GOLD analysis project Ga0114912, IMG submission 89713) | Marine viral communities from the Global Malaspina Expedition - Malaspina viral metaG DeepMed_51 | ecosystem: Environmental > Aquatic > Marine > Oceanic | place: Mediterranean Sea...
ATCGGGCGATCGCCCGATCCGGCGGGAAGACATCCGCTCGATCGATGGCGATTTCCAGCGTGGCGACGTTCTGCACATCTACGACGAAAGCGGTACCGAACGGGCGCGCGGGCTGTGCGACTTCACCTCGGAAGAATTGCGCGTGCTGGCGGTCAATCCGCATCTCGATGCCGAACAATTGCTCGGCTATCGCACCAAGGGCGAGGTGATCCGCGCCAAGAATTTGGTGCTGCTCGAAGGGCGTCATCTGTTGTGGGACGCACCGACTCCTTCCGAGGCATCGGCGGCCTGAGGGCTTTACCTATCGGGCGCGCGGCGGAGACGTTTTCCCGCTGCGCGTTCCGATCCTTCACTTGGCGTTCACGGCTGCGCTGGCTATAGGCCTGCCCCATGACCAGTTTCCCCAAACAGCCTGTCCGCCGGAATAGCCGCTCGCTCCTTCTCGGCGCGGCGATCGCATCCTCGCTCGTCCTCTCCGGCTGCGCGGGAAGTGGTGGGGAACCGGCGGATACCGCCTATGTCGCGCGCGATGTCGAAACGCTGTATACGGAAGCGCGCGATCGCCTCAGCCGCGGCAATGCGCCCGTGGCCGCCGCCCTGTTCGACGAGGTTGAGCGCCAGCATCCCTATTCCCCCTGGGCCCGCCGCGCCCAGTTGATGAGCGCGTTCAGCTATTATGTCGCCGCCGATTACAACAAGGCGATCCAGAGCGCGCAGCGTTTCCTGTCGATCCATCCGGGCAACAAGGATGCGCCCTACGCCTATTATCTGATCGCGCTCAGCTATTACGAGCAGATCAGCGACGTGCAGCGCGACCAGAAGATCACCGAACAGGCGCGCACCGCGCTGCGCGAGGTGAACCGCCGCTTTCCCGCCACCGAATACGCGACCGATGCGCGCCTGAAGCTCGACCTTGTCGAAGACCATCTGGCCGGCAAGGAGATGGAAATCGGGCGCTATTATCAGGACAGCGGCAAATGGATCGCGGCGCAGATCCGGTTCCAGAACGTGGTCGACAATTTCCAGACCACCAGTCACACGCCCGAAGCGCTGTATCGCCTGGTCGAAAGCAGCCTCGCGCTCGGCCTTCCGTCCGAAGCGAAGAAATACGCTGCCGTCCTCGGGGCGAATTATCCGGGCAATGAATGGTACGAGCGGGCCTACAAGCTGGTGCAGGACAAGGCGCCCAGTCTCGTCGCGGCGAGCTGAGCGAAGCGCTGCCTCGAAAATACCGCAGCGAATATTGCATCCGATACGCTGACATGGGGCGAAGCCTGCGCTAGACGGGCTGGGCGATGCTGACCCGTCTATCCATCCGCAATATCGTGCTGATCGAAGCGCTCGATCTCGATTTCGGGCGCGGCCTCGGCGTGCTTACCGGGGAGACCGGGGCGGGCAAGTCGATCCTTTTGGACGCGCTCGGCCTGGTCCTCGGCAATCGGGCCGAGACCGCGCTGGTGCGCGGCGGTGCCGACAAGGCCAGCGTCAGCGCGAGTTTCGAATTCGCCAAATTGCCGCCGCCTCTGATCGAGTCTCTCGACGATGCCGGGGTCGAGTTGGAACAAGGTGAGGCGCTGGTGATCCGGCGCCAGATCAAGGCCGATGGTGGCAGCAAGGCGTGGGTGAACGACCAGCCGGTCGGTGTCGCGCTGCTGCGCGAACTGGCGGGATCGCTGGTGGAATTGCACGGCCAGCACGACGATCGCGGTCTCGTCAATCCGCGCGGCCATCGTGCGCTGCTCGATCGCTTCGCGGGTGCGGATACGGCTGGGGTGGCGAGCGCCTGGAATTCCTGGCGCACCGCACAGGCCCGGCTGGACGAAGCGCGCGGCGCGCTGGAGCAATCGCGCGCCGATCAGGATCTCCTGCTCGCTCACCTGTCCGAACTCGCCGCCATCGAACCGCAGGCGGGCGAGGAAGCGCGCCTCTCCGAGACGCGCGCTGCCATGCAGAAGGGCGAGAAGCTGTCGGGCGATCTCGAGGAATTGCGGCATATCTGGGAAGGCTCGGAATCGCCGCTCGCATCCCTGCGTGTGGCGGCGCGGAGGCTCGACCGGATCGCGCCCGAACATCCCCTTCTGGCCGAAGCGCTCGCCTCGCTCGATCGTGCTGTGATCGAGGCGGGCGAGGCGGAAGAGAAACTGCGCGCCGCTGCCGAGGCTCTGGAGCACGATCCGGCGGCGCTCGACGCGGCGGAGCGACGCCTGTTCGAACTGCGCGCGATCGCTAGGAAGCATCGCTGTGAGGTGGACGAACTGCCCGCCGTGATGCGCGACATGCGCGCCCGGCTCGACGCGATCGAGGGCGGAGAGGCCGAACTCGACGCGTTGGAGGATGCGGCGGGCAAGGCCGAAGCGCGCTATCGCGATGCTGCGACCGCGCTGCACCGGCACCGCAAACAGGCGGCCGAGCGGTTGGATGCGGCGGTCGCGGGGGAGCTCGCCCCGCTGAAGCTCGATGCGGCGCGCTTCCAGACTTCGGTCGAGCAACTGCCCGAGGATCGCTGGACCGCCGCCGGGATGGACGCGGTCGAATTCCTCATCGCCACCAATCCCGGCGCGCCCTTCGCCCCGCTCAACAAGATCGCCAGCGGAGGCGAATTGTCGCGCTTCATCCTCGCGCTGAAGGTCGCGCTGGCGGAGAAGGGCGGGGCGGCGACGGTGATCTTCGACGAGATCGATCGCGGTGTCGGCGGTGCGGTGGCGAGCGCGATCGGCGAACGCCTGGCGCGCCTCGCCGATAACGGACAACTGCTCGCCGTCACCCACAGCCCCCAGGTCGCCGCGCGCGGGCGCACGCATTACATGATCGCTAAATCGTCGCAGGGCACGGTGACGAAGACCGGCGTGGTGCTGCTCGACGAAGCTGGTCGCCAGGAAGAGATCGCCCGGATGCTCAGCGGCGCTGAAGTCACGCCCGAGGCAAGAGCGCAGGCGGATCGGCTGCTGGAGGGGGTGTGAGCGAAAACCTGTCCCAAGCCGACGCCGCCAACGAATTGATGCGGCTCGCAAAGCAGATCGCAAAGCATGATCGACTGTATCATGCTGAAGACGCGCCCGAGATCACCGATCAGGAATATGATGCGCTGGTTCGGCGCAACGCCGAGCTGGAGGCGGCGTTTCCCGATCTGGTGCGCCCCGATTCGCCGAGCCGCAAGGTTGGGCACACAGCTGCCGCTTCGCCGCTGTCCAAGGTCACGCATAGTGTCCGCATGATGAGCCTTGACAATGCCTTTTCGGGCGAAGAGGTGGCGGAGTGGCTGGCGCGGGTGCGGCGGTTTCTGTCGCTGGACGAGAACGAGCCGGTCGCGGTCACGGCGGAGGACAAGATCGATGGCTTGTCCTGTTCCCTGCGTTACGAGAAGGGCGCGCTCGTTCAGGCCGCCACGCGCGGTGACGGGCAGGTGGGCGAGGACGTCACGCCGAACGTCCGCCATATCGCCGATATCCCCGAAAAGCTGACCGGCGACGTGCCCGAAATCTTCGAGGTGCGCGGCGAAGTCTACATGGCGAAACAGGACTTTACCGCGCTCAATGCTGCGCAGCATAAGGCGGGGGGCAAGCTCTTCGCCAATCCGCGCAACGCCGCCGCCGGATCGCTGCGGCAGAAGGATGCGAGCGTCACAGCGTCGCGCCCGCTCAAATTCTGGGCGCATGGCTGGGGCGCCGCCAGCGCGGTTCCGGGCGAGACGCAGGAAGAGGTTGTGCGCGCGATCGAGAGTTGGGGCCTTCCCCGTCTCGCCGCATTTCGTGCGGCTGGATGGCACGGGCGGGCTCGATGCGGTGCTCGCGCATTACGAGACCATCGCCGCCGCGCGGCCCGATATGCCCTACGAGATCGATGGCGTGGTCTACAAGGTGGACCGGCTCGACTGGCAGGCGCGGCTGGGATCGGTCGGCAAGGCGCCGCGCTGGGCGCTGGCGCATAAATTCCCGGCCGAGCGGGCCGAGACAACGCTGGAGAGCATCGATATCCAGGTCGGCCGCACCGGCAAGCTGACGCCGGTGGGAAGACTCGCGCCGGTCCTCGTGGGCGGCGTGACCGTCACCAATGTCACGCTCCACAATCGCGACGAGATCGCGCGCCTCGGCGTCAGGCCGGGCGACCGGGTGGTTGTGCAGCGCGCGGGCGATGTGATCCCGCAATTGGTCGAGAACCTGACCCCCGATGCGGAGCGCGCACCCTATGTCTTCCCCAATAACTGCCCCGAATGCGGCAGCGAGGCGGTGGCTGAAGAGGGCGAGGTCGATGTCCGCTGCACCGGCGGCCTTATCTGCCCGGCGCAGCGCACCGAGCGGCTGAAGCATTTCGTCAGCCGCGGCGCGCTCGATATCGACGGGTTGGGCGAAAAGACCATCGACCAGTTCTTTGCGCTCGGGTGGCTGGAAAGCCCCGCCGATATATTTCGCCTGAAGGATCGGCGCACGGATATCCTTGCACTCGACGGCTGGAAGGAGAAGTCGGTCGACAACCTCCTCACCAGTATCAAGGCGCGGCGCGAGCCCGATGCGGCGCGGTTGCTGTTCGGGCTTGGTATTCGCCATGTCGGCAGCGTGACCGCGCGCGATCTCCTGAAGCATTTCCACACGCTGACCGCCTTGCGCGAGGTTGCGGAGCGCGCCCGGCAGGGAGAGGAAGACGCCTTCGCCGAACTCACCGCCATCGACGGGATCGGGAGCGCCGTGGTCGAAGCCCTGGGCGATTTCTTCCACGAAGAGCACAATCGCGCGGTTTGGGACGATATCCTGCGCCAAGTTTCGCCGCCACGCTTCGAGGTCGAAACGAAGGACAGCGCAGTCGCGGGCAAGACGGTGGTCTTCACCGGCAAGCTCGAGACGATGAGCCGCGACGAGGCCAAGGCGCAGGCCGAGCGGCTGGGCGCGAAGGCCAGCGGATCGGTGAGCGCCAAGACCGATCTTCTGGTCGCCGGGCCGGGCGCGGGATCGAAGATGAAGAAGGCCGCCGAACTCGGGATCGAAGTGATCGACGAGGCGGGCTGGGCCGCGATCGTCGCAGCGGCAGGGTAAGCTATTCGGAAACAAGCGCCGCGCGCTCCGTTGGACGGGGGTGGCCGCACCCTATCGCTTTCTTTTCATCCTGCTCCCCGTCCTCGCCCTGGCAGTGATCATCGTGTCGCTTCCTCGCACGGCGTCCGCGCCCGAACCCGAGGCCATACCGACGCCGGACCTCGTCCATATCCCGACCGAGGCCGAGCGCGCCTTCGAACAGGAGTTGGAGGAAATCGCCGCCTCGCTCGACGGGACGGTCGGCATCGCGGTCACCGATGTGGAGACCGGGCGCAGCTACGCGATCCAGGGCGACGACTGGTTCCCGCAGCAGAGCGTCAGCAAATTATGGGTCACGCTGACCGCGCTCGACGAGGTGGACGAAGGGCGGCTGGAGCTGGACGAAGGCGTCGTGATCGGCCCGAAGGATCTGACTCTGTTCCACCAGCCGATCCGCGATCTGGTGCGGGCGCGCGGCAGTTTTCGAACCGATTATGCCGATCTGATTCAGCGCGCCATCACGCACAGCGACAACACCGCCAATGATCGCATCCTCCGCCGGGTGGGCGGAGCGGAAGCGGTTGAGGATTTCCTCGCCGCGAAGAAGATCACCGGCGTGCGCTTCGGCGCGGACGAGCGCAGCAAACAGAGCGCGATCGCGGGCCTGCACTGGGATCAGGCCTATTCCGAGGGAAATGCGTTTTTCGACGCGCGCAACCTTGTGCCCGATGCTGCAAGGCGAGCGGCGTTCGAGGGGTATCTCGCCGATCCGGTCGACGGGGCGACTCCGCTTGGAATTACGCGGGCGCTTGCACGACTGGCGCGCGGCGAACTGCTTTCTCCCGCCTCGACCGCGCTGATCCTCGCCACCTTGAACGCAACGCGTAGCGGGCCGCAGCGATTGAAGGGCGGGGTGCCGCCCGGCTGGTCGATCGGTCACAAGACGGGCACGGGGCAGTTCTTCGACGGGGAACAGTCGGGCTATAACGATATCGGCATCCTGACATCGCCGGACGGGCATCGTTATGCCTTGGCGGTGATGATCGGGCGCACGCGCAAACCGACGCTGGCGCGGATGCGGATGATGCAGGAGGTTACGGTGGCGACAGCGCGCTTCGATCTCGAAAGCGGATCGCGCGAGCCGCCCGAAGTGGTGCCGCAACCGGCAGCCTGATCAATTCCGCGTAGCGGGCTCGGGGATCCATTTCATCACGCCGCCCGCCAGCGGCGTCCAGCGGCCCATCTTCATCCCGGCAAAGGCCAGCGTATCGCCGACCCATTGGTTGCAGGTGTTGCCGAGCGTGTAGCGCCCGGTCGCATCGTAATGGACGGCGTTCGGCTCGTAGCTCGTATAGACAGTGCGAACCGTTCCGGCCGGTTCGGGCGGCAGCGCCTGTTCGATCCGCGCGACGAGGCGGGCATATTCTTCTTCGCGCAGGCGGATCGGGCGGTGATGGGGCGAGGGCGCGGGACGGACGTAATGGGCGACGCGAAGCAGGCCGCGGCCGCCCTGGAAGGCGATTCGCAGCGCGGTGGACGGCGAAAGATCGCTCCAGGTCGGCGTGTTCAAGAAAACGTCCTTTTCGCCCCACCCGACCGCGATATGCGTCGGGATTTGTCCGTCGTCACGCGGGAGCCCGGCGGTGGGAAAGGTTTCGCGCCAGTCTTTGACCCCCGTCGTCACGGGCATGACGATGCCGGTATGGATGCCGTTCGTCTCGACCATGATGGTGATACCTGTCGCCGGTTCGCCCCATTCGGAGTTGCGCGGGAGAGAGGAGCCGATCCAGGCGGTGATCAGGAACAGCGCCAGCATCAGCAGGGGCGCTGCCAGCAGCCCGCCCAGCCAGATTCGCCAGCGCTTCAGCGGATGCGGGATGTGCGCAGCCACAGGATCGACCAGTCTCCCTTGACGAGCCGCCTTGCGAGCCGCGCGCCCTGGCGGCGATAGGCGGCGCGGACACGGGCTTCCTGCGTCTCCAGCAATCCGGCGAGGACGATGCTGCCGCCGGGGGTGACGGCGGCGCACAGATCCTCCGCCATCTCGGCGAGCGGCCCGGCTAAGATGTTGGCGATCAGGAGATCGAACGGCGCGCGCGCCTGCAACAGGGGATCGTTCATCCCGTCCGCGACAGTAAAAAGGAGTTCGCCGCGCCCGCCGCCAAGACTAACGCCATTGCTGGCCGCATTGTCCGCCAGCACCCCAGCGCAGACCGGATCGATATCCGAAGCAGTGGCCAGCGCGTTCGGCCACAGCCGCATCGCGGCAAAGGCGAGCAAGCCCGTCCCGGTCCCGATATCGGCATGATGGCGTATCGACGCTCCCTCGCGCTTCATCAGGTCTAGCATGGCAAGGCAGCCCGCGGTGGTGGCGTGCTGGCCGGTCCCGAAAGCCTGGCTGGCGGGAATGACCAGATCGACCGCATTCGGGTCCGCCGGGTGGTCGGGCGTGTGGACATGGAACCGGCCCGCGCGGATCGGGGTGACGCGCTGCTGACTTTCGGTGACCCAGTCGGTGTCGGGAACCTGTTCGGCGACAAGATCGGGCGCATCGCCAGCGAACAGCGCCGCGACGGCCTCACGATCGGCGGGGGTCGGCTCGTCAGGCAGCCACGCTTCGAACAGCCAGTCGTCGGGATGCTGCTCGTCGATCTCGCAGGCGGTGAGGACGATATCGGCGTCCCAGTCGGGTGCGAGTTCCTGCGCCGCCAGCGCCGCTTCGGCGACCGGCTTGGCGACTTCGGCACGCAGTTTCCAGCTAGCGGACATAGCTCGCCCCGTTCGCGTCCAGCGTGGCGCCGGTCATGCTGGGCGGCGCGTCGAGCGCGCAGAATTCGATCAGTTTGGCGATCTCTTCCGGTTCGGCCACCCGGCCCAGGGGAATGTCGGCCAGAAGACCGGGCCCGCCCCGACTGTCGAGATAATCGCCCGCCATCGCCGTGTCGGTGAAGCCGGGGGTGATCGCGAAGCTCAGGATATTCTCGCTCGCATAGGCGCGCGCGATCGATTTGTGCATCGCCAGCATCCCGCCCTTGCTGGCGGCATAATGCCAATGAGCGGGCGAATCCCCGCGGTGGCCGGCGCGGCTGGCGACATGGACGATCCGCCCCGGAACCCCGCGCTGTTGCCAGTGCCGCACCGCGAACCGGCTTAACTGGGCAGCGGCGGTGAGATTGATCCTGAGCGTATCTTCCCACGCATCGAGCCATTGCATATCCGACGCATCGAGCGGGCTCGCCGCGAAGCGTCCGGCATTGTTCACCAGCACGTCGATCGTCCCGCCAGCGCGCGCCATTGCGGCGTCCCACAATTCGCGCGCGGCGAAGGGTTCGGAGAAATCGGCGGGCACTGTATCGGTCCGGTCGCTTGTCGTCGCCTGGCCGATCACTTTTGCGCCGCGAGCTTCGAGCGCCGATTTCGCCGCCGCGCCGATCCCGCGCGACGAGCCGGTGAGGAGAATGCAGGTCATGCAACGCCCTATTCGCAAATTTGCGCGACTTGTCGAGGGGAGCCGCCTTGCCTCGCGCGCATGGTTCGCTAAGGGAGGAGCCGAGTATCGATACGCAACGGAAATTTCCCGCCATGGCCGAACGCCCGCTTTCCCCGCATCTCTCCATCTGGAAATGGGGGCCGCACATGCTGACCTCGATCCTGCACCGCGTCAGCGGTGATGGGTTGGCGACGGTCGGGCTGGCTGTGTTCCTGTGGTGGCTCGGCGCGCTGGCCTCCGGGCCGGAAGCGTATGATACCTTCGCCTCGGTCATGGGATCGCCGATCGGGCTGATCGTGCTGGTCGGCCTGAGCTGGGCGTTCTTCAATCACCTGTCGAGCGGTATCCGCCACTTCGTGCTGGATATCGGCGCCGGATACGAGCTGGAGGTCAACAAGACCTTCTCCATCGTATCGGTCGCATCCGGCATCGTTCTCACCGTGGTCTTCTGGGCCATGGTTCTTCTCGTCTAGGACTGAACATGAGCAGATCCACTCTCGACCGCTACGGCTCCAAGGGCACGGCCATCGGCCAGGTGCGCGGGCTCGGTTCCGCGCATGGCGGCGCGCATCACTGGTTGCAGCAGCGCTTCACCGCCATCGGCAATCTGGTGACCGTGCTGTTCCTGGCGATCAGCCTAGCGCTGCTGCCGGGCTATGATTACGCGACCATGCGCGACTGGGCCTCGGGCGTCATCCCCGCCACGGCGCTGGCGCTGATGATCGTCAGCGTGTTTTGGCATGCCCGCCTGGGGATGCAGGTCCTCGTCGAGGATTACGTGCACACGCCGGGCAACAAGTTTGCGGCGATCGCGCTGCTCAATCTCGCGACGATCGGCGGGGCCGCGTTCGGCCTGTTCGCGATCGCCCGCCTCGTCTTTTCAGGAGCCGCCTGATGGCCTCGACACCGCCCCCCACCGATATCGATCCCAACGATCGCGACGTCGCACCGCCCGAAGCTCCGCCCGAACAGACCAAGGATCGCGGCACCGGCCCGAACCAGGAACGGATCAAGGGCTACGAAATCATCGACCACACTTATGACGTGGTCGTCGTCGGCGCGGGCGGATCGGGCTTGCGCGCCACGATGGGCGCTGCCGAAGCCGGGTTGAAGACGGCGAATATCTCGAAGGTCTTCCCCACGCGCTCGCACACCGTCGCGGCGCAGGGCGGGATCGCCGCCAGCCTCGGCAACAACACGCCCGATCACTGGTCGTGGCATATGTACGACACCGTCAAGGGGTCCGACTGGCTCGGCGATCAGGACGCGATCGAATACATGGTGCGCGAAGCGCCCGCCGCGGTCTACGAGCTCGAACACGCGGGCGTGCCGTTTTCGCGCAACGAGAACGGGACGATCTATCAGCGCCCCTTCGGCGGGCATATGCAGAACATGGGTGAAGGCCCGCCGGTGCAGCGCACCTGCGCCGCTGCCGACCGCACCGGCCACGCCATGCTGCATGCGCTCTATCAGCAGAGCCTGAAATACGACGCCGATTTCTTCATCGAATATTTCGCGCTCGACCTGATCATGAACGGCGACAAGTGCGTCGGCGTGATCGCGATGTGCCTCGATGATGGCACCATCCACCGCTTCCGCGCCCATGCCGTGGTGCTCGCAACGGGCGGCTATGGTCGCTGCTATTACACCGCGACCAGCGCGCACACCTGCACCGGCGATGGCGGGGGCATGGTCCTGCGCGCGGGGCTGCCGCTTCAGGACATGGAATTCGTCCAGTTCCACCCGACCGGTATCTACGGTGCGGGCGTGCTCATCACCGAAGGCGCGCGCGGCGAGGGCGGATATCTCACCAACAGCGAGGGCGAACGCTTCATGGAGCGTTACGCGCCCAGCGCGAAGGACCTCGCCAGCCGAGACGTCGTCAGCCGTTCGATGGCGCTCGAAATGCGCGAGGGGCGCGGCGTCGGGCCGGATGGGGACCACATCTTCCTCCATCTCGACCACATCGATCCCGCCATTCTGGCCGAGCGTCTGCCGGGCATCACCGAAAGCGGCAAGATCTTCGCGGGCGTCGACCTGACGAAGCAGCCGCTGCCCGTCACCCCGACGGTCCATTACAATATGGGCGGCATCCCGTGTAACTATCACGGCGAGGTCATCGCGGG
>Ga0114912_1001368_pt1 | contig 10609 bp, 9 predicted proteins | sample MalvirDeepMed_51_FD_89713 | JGI IMG/M metagenome (GOLD analysis project Ga0114912, IMG submission 89713) | Marine viral communities from the Global Malaspina Expedition - Malaspina viral metaG DeepMed_51 | ecosystem: Environmental > Aquatic > Marine > Oceanic | place: Mediterranean Sea...
CTTAAAGACGTGACCGGGTCAGGCGACAAGAAGAAACAGTGGTTGCACGCCGTGCCGTCAGTCACCGGAAGCGTGTCCGGGAATGCAACCGCTGCGGCTGGAGGACAGTTTGACAGCGACATGACCTATAGCTCAAACCATCCCATAAGCACGACTGCCACCTTCGTGATAGACAACTTCGGAACCTTGGCCACAGCGGTCGTGATCGAAGAGAAAAAGCTGTCGGCTAGGTTCGGCGAGGGTGGCCCGATAGAGATGTCCTTTGCCTTTAAGACTGATGGGGCGGCGTCTAGCTGGACTCCTGATCCGGGCAACTACTACATATGGCTCTTCCCTTCCGGCGTGGACACACTGGGCGGGGAGCCGCCTAGAAATACACTGACCCTTGATATAGGGGCCACCGCTAATATTGCCCAGCCAGCCCTACTTTACGACTGCACGATTATGTCCAACGCGGCGGCAGGCGGGGAAGTTAAATTCCAGGCCAGATTCAGATTTGATTGATAGGGGGTAACAGACGTGGGAATCTTAGGACAACCATCAGTACCAAATCTTGGCGGAGGCGGGCTTCCGCTCTTCGGCATGGAGACGACAGGGTCGTCAGTATTCGGAGGATCGCCAAACACCGGGGTCGAAGCAGGCAACAAGGACATGGAAATTTTGGAGGAACTGCGGTTGATACGGCAGTTTTTACAGACTATCGACGCGAATATAGATTCCCTTAACTCGGGTGGAATTACGGTAGCTTTCTGATGGCAAAAAAGACCGATATCAATAACATAGGCAGCGGGTCATCGTATACCCAGAACTTTGCCAAGAGGAAACAGACGCGGGCAACACGAACCCACTTCATAGACAGCGGTGCGGATTCGGCTGCCGAGTTGAAGGCATTGGCACAACTGGGCGACATTACGTTTCCCGGAACATCTCTTCCCATAATGTCTCGGACTGTCAAGAAACTTGACGGCGGGCAGGCCATTGTCACCGAGAACTACGGAATCAGATCAGGCTCTTCGTCTCCTAATAACCCAGCCGCTTCGCAGACCATCATGAAGATCAATTCGATTGGTCTGACGGCGAGGTGGTACGATCTCAAAATTCCTGACGACCAGGCCCAAGAGACCCACATTATGCCTGATGTCAAGCACACTAACGCGGGGTATGAAAAGAATTTTATGGGCGTCCAGCTTGACGTTCCGTTTAGCCTTTCCCGCACACCTCTGTCTCAAGACCATATAAGAAATTTGAACACGATAAACGAGAAGGAAGGGATACTAAAAACTACGACAGGGGTAGAAATCGCATTAGCTAAATTCACGTTGAGATACGCTGGCTTCCATATGACAATGGACATGGACGAAGATGGCGACGTGACTTACCATGGCTGGTATCAGTACCATTACCGACCGGACGGGTTTTGGAAGATAGTGAGAACGGAAAGGGAAGACAAATACACTGGGAAAGTGGTTCCGAGATTCTACAAGATACTCCAGTATGAGGCTAAAAGTTGGAATGAACCTACTGAGCAGTCGAGTAACCCTTCATAATGGCCGACTTCTATCGAGAACCAGAATCTGGCGAGACTCTTCGAGATTACCTGAGAGAAATGCTCTCTACTGTTCCCCGCGCATTTAATGGTCCGGGGGTGAGTCAGGGTCCGGGATGGGTAACCATTGCTAAAGATACTGCTGAAGATTTTACGCCTGAACAGCCGGAAGTTTTCCCGGCCAAAATAATCGGCTCCCAGAAGGCAGTTGTTCCCGGACTTGAAGGCATTCCCGGACCTGACGGCAAGTGCGACCGGTATATAAAAGTTGGTGGCAGGGTACACAATTACCAATGGCTTTATGCGTGGGAAGAAGTGCAGTTGAAAGCCGAATCATTCGATTCTGGGACGGGCGAAGACGACCCCGAGGGGGATTTAGGTGCCGGGTCGTACCTAGCGGTACTTGATATGGAACATGGCCGCGAATATCAAGTACCATCAGAAGGAAACATGAACTTGGCGTTCGGCGCGGCTTTCAATGTGCGGGAATTGCTACACAAGCAAGACTCAGAAGTATGCGAGGCCGAGCAGCACTGGATTTTCGGGGCCAATATCAAGCAGAATCAGTATCCTCCGAACTACCAGCCTGTTGGCTGGGGTCCCATGGATGATCATGGTCATGTGGGGACAGAAAATCCCAATAATCCCCAGTCGGAACAAAACTCCATAGTGTTGATGAACAAGCTTGTTCAACTAGGTACAGTGCTTTATTGCTTTAATATGCCCGGATATCATCTCGGCACATGTCACGGTTGAGGTGAAAATTGACATTAACCCAGTCATTCACATACGGGCATCCGCCGGTCGGGTGTATTCACCCGTGCTACTCGATAGACGACTTTCACAACACGCTTTTTCCTGTAACGGGTTGCGGTAGCTGTACCGCTGGCCCCACCGTTAACACAAAAACCCTCAACGCTTGGGACGGAGTTTTCAGGCCGGATATTCCCGAGGTGATTCCGGTAGTAGGGGAACTCAGGTTCCCTTACTGGGATCATTGCAGCTACACACTCGGTCGTAACGGAGGGGAAATCTCGGGGTTTACTACCCATGGCAAGGCTTTGGCTGGGTCTACGCCGGGTGCAGGCGGAGACATGTCTATAACCACGTTCCAAACCTTCGTCAGGCTTGAATGTGCAACGTCCGGGGACAATATTGTGTTATGGGAAGGAGAGAGCAACAGCAGTATTCCCGAAGCGAGTCCGATACGGAGGACTGGAGGATGCGCCACTGGCCCGGCGGAAATAACACTAACCAAGCTATCCCCCCAAGGGTGCATCTGCAACGAGTACGTCGCGTCTGCCTGTCCGACTGCGGCGGAATGTGAAGCATGCGGCAGCCTCCCCACATCCACCTATGCGGGCTGGATATTCGAGGTATCGGGCTTTAGCGGTTCGTGCGCAACACTCAACGGCGTGATGGCGGTCGTGGACTCGCATGGGGTCGATTGTATATGGGCAACCAACCCAACCAAAGACCTCACTAGGGACCCAGCATTCAGTGTCAGCCCTGAAGCACATATACTCTGCGTAGATTTGGGAAACGGGGACGGCAGGTGGTTTTACAGAGATGGAGTCACTTACCCCGCAGCGGCAGAGTTGGGGCCGGTACTCAGTGACGACGACGACGAACCTTTTTACCCATCTGATAGTGCTTGTGCAGGTCACTCAAACTGCCCCCCCAAGCCATCAAATTGGACATCTGTAAATATCGTGGGGATCTGCAATTGTGCTGGACATTCTGGCAACGTCTCGTTCAGATATACCACCGATTTCAGGCCCGACTCAGGCAGCGGAAAGGTAGTGTGCGACGACTGAACACCGGGCGTGCGTGTAGCAGCGACTGAGGCGATTTACCGATGGCATGTTGCGATTTCCCCCTGCGGCTCTTGGTTGACATTTCCGGGCTGTCTACCTGTTCCGATTGCGACGGGGGTGGGAATCATGACTGGAACGGCATTCTCCGGGACTACGACGAAACCAGATGCACATACCGTATCGATAACCCGAGCCAAAACAGGTTCGATAGCAAGGGTCTTAACCACTTCTTCACTCGCGTCCGGAGGTCAAACCAGCACGAATGCGGATGGATACTCCAGATTGCATGCGACCACTGTGCTTTAGACGACTACATCTGGGCTGGATTTGGCCCGCATTGGGAGCCGCAGGGGGTTTACCGCGTTCTGTATGCCTGTGGCGGTAATATGCTGGTATCGACCATAGATGTCAAGGGTATTGTAGAGAAAGGGGAAGATCCGTTCAGATAGGAGATATAATGGACAAGATCCGATTATCGTGGAAGGCTCACGTCGAAGCAGCACCTCGGCACCGCTCGGACTTCTTGTCCGATGTACGAGACAAGGCATTCGATTCCGCCGGGGACTGGTTCTGGATGACCCAAGAGGATTTTGAGAAGGTCAGTGCCAAGCACTGGATTGGGGATGCGGGGCAGTCTAAGATTTCTGTGCCAGACGTGCCATCCAGAGGTCTTGGCGACAGCATAGCCAAGGTCACGTCGAAAATGGGGATCAAGAAGTGCGGCGGATGCCGCAAGCGGCAAAAGAAGCTGAACCGACTTTTGCCGTATCGGTGAATAACGGCGACAACCACGATGTTGTGATGCTACTATGCAATAGGGAACTCAAAATTCAAGGCAAGGATGCCTAATAATGGCTGTTAAAAAGTTTGTAGGTAACGCTCCTGCGATAAAGCAGGTTAATACATGGTCCGGAGTTGCTCGCGGATCAGGCGCAGTAAAGTGGTACATCTCGGCTACAGGAGAGGACGGGTCGATCAGCCGAGTGGTTTACACGCAAGTTGGAACCAGTGATCCCGCGACATCTCTTCTTCTCGCCAACTTCACCAGTCTCTGGAACAACGATCCCAGCGAGGTTGTGCAGCGGGTTACGGCGTCCCACACTTCAATCGCCCTTACCCTGACCGCCAAAACTGCTGGCGTGCCGTTCCGGGTCGCCGCAACCACGTCTAGCGGATCGAGTACCCCGACTTGGGGGACCTCCACCGCTACGACCAGCAACTCGGGTCCGAATGTCTGGCATCAGGCAGAAAACTGGGATGGCGAGGTCATTGCCGCAGACACCGACTCCGTTACCGTTGCCGCCGGTGCCGGGTCAATACTGTATGGACTTACCAGCAGCGGAACCGGTGCCGCCCAAACCACTGCACACACTCAGTTTGTCGTCGATGAGGGCTATAGCGGCCAAATCGGCGGGACCGACAACGCTTATTTCAAGATTGCCCTAGCCAGTGGCAAGGTGTTCCGTTTTGCCGGAGCCGGTCAGGCTTGGATCGACATCGGCAGCAGCAATGTGGACCCGGAGATCAATAGGACATTCACCCCCACTACGGGCCAATACGGCCTTTCCTTGAAGGGGACCGCAATTTCCGACATATACATCAACAAGGGCAACGTCGGCCTTGGGGTTGAACCCGGCAATACCGGAACATCCCGCGTGGACAACATAAATATCAACTATCTGGACAATCAGGCCAGTGATGCGTATGTGACCATCGGGGGCGACACGGTGCAAACTACAACCACTAAGGGGCCGAATGTCGTCCAGACCGGAGGCTACTGCACCGCTCATACTTGCACCATCGGAGTGACCGTTGATGCCGGAGTCTATACCCAGAAGGTCGGGGGCATCACCTCTTCGATTCTTCTCCGTGGCACCGGGCGGTTGAATACGGACTCGGTGGCTTCTTATGCTCACGGCACCGATGCCCTTATCACCATGGCGGACGAAGCCGTCTTGGACAACAGCCGGACCATGGGTACGAAGACGATAAGCAAAAAGATTACCGTGAAGGGTCCGGTTACTATCAACGACCCGAACGCCAAGTTCACTTATTCCGCTACCCCTGACATCGACTTGGATCAGATCAACATGGCGGATGTGACGCTAAATCTAGGCAGAAATATAACTCTGGTCATCGGTGCCAGTTAAGGAGTACTCTCGTGGCAATCAATAATTCACGTTACGGCAGCAATCAACAGCCCCCAAGAAACCGGGCCTTCGACCTGCCACCCACGGGCGTTGCGTCATCCTTGTTGGCCAAGAAAAAGAAAAAGACCCCGCCCAAGGCTACGAAAAAGGTCGCTAAACGGGCTGTCGGCCCGCCGAGGCCGGGTGTGTCAGCGGCAGGTGGGCCTCCCCCGATGCTCCGCAAGAGGGAGACGAAGCCCCCGGCAGCAATAGCTGCCCCAACCGCAGCAACAGCCCAAGGCCCGCAACTTACCGCCCGCGAGAATTTGTACAGGACTCCGGTCAGGACACCTCCCCAAGCTGGTGCTGCTGCCGTGCCGACGGGGCAGCCACAGACCGCTAGGGAGAAATTCTATTCAAACCCAATCGGAGTGCCTGGGCGTGATACGGCGGCTACATGGGAGCATCTAAAGGTCGATCAATCAATCCCTGTAAAGGAGAGGCTCGCAGCATTACGCGGTGAGCCACCCCAGCAACAGGCTGACGCTGTCGTCCCGCAGTCCGGTATACAACAACAGGCTGACGCTGCCGTCACACCGGCTCCACTCCCCGGCACTGGCCCCGGCACTGGCGTCCAATTCCCTCCTCCCGGCGGCGAGGTGGCGGGGGCAGAGCCTCTAGCCGGTACGCCATTCTCCCGCGAGAGTTTGTACAGAACTCCGGAACAGCAACAGCAGGCTGCGGCACAGGTAGAAGCTGGCCCCAGCATTTTTGAAGGCATTCCACGATCCGATGCGCCAGAGGGTGGACTGTTTGAGGGCGAGCCACAGGCCGGACAAAGCATTTTCGAGGCGAGGCCGGGTTTGGCGGAAGTTCCCCCCGATCAAGCCTTTGGTCTTCCTGATTCCGGTCGCGTTAAACGATGGTCCGGGGCAGGTAGAGAGACGCCGGAACAGCTTGAGCAACGCAGGCTTGACATCAAAACCGCCAAGCAAAGAGGCATGCGGTATGGCGAGTATGTGGCGATGGTGGAGGACCAAGCGAATGTGGACAAGGCGATTGCGGGCAGGCGGACGCATGAAAGGGAGATGGCGACGATAAAGGCTGGGCCTGAACACTGGCAGAAGTGGCTTGAGATGGAGAAGCAAAGCTACGACAGGTTGCTGGACGAAAAAAATGCCGTCGCGCAAGCAATGAAATCTCAAAACAGGGAAACTAGTGAGGCGGCAGCCCAGAGATGGGAGCAAATACAAAGAGAAGAAAAGGCTAAGTATCAGGTATTTAAGGACGCCGTAGGGGTAGCCCTCCCCAACGCGGAGAAGACTATTGCAGCGTTGCAGAAACAGTTAAAGGAAGGCACCACAGCAATCAATCTGATCGATAGTAGTAAGACCAAAGACAAAATTGCAAGGCTCAGGGGTTTTACGGACGCCTATGTAGCGATAGAAAAAGAAGATAACCCAAAGGCGCAAGCTGTAATGCGACAGAGTATCAGGGAATTGTACCCCGACTTGTACAACCAGACTGTATTGAGAATCGAGGGAGAATCTTCCATTAAAAAAGTTGAAGCGGAGAATCCTGGATTAGCCGCGAAGATGGAAGACCTGCAAGGGTGGGCCAATCAACTTTCTTCGGCTACCGATGAGAACGATAAGAGAAGGATTCTCAGGGTTATTACCCGAGAGATACAAAATTTTGAAAGCCTAGAGCATGGAGACCAGTCGGAAGAAGTCCAGAAGTTCTTGGGCTTTCTACGGCACGTCCGTCCTACTGGGGAAGCTGCTGCCGAGACCGATGACAGGCCACCTGACAGGCAACCTATAAGCCCGGCAACAGTAAGTAAGGACCAAGAAATTGGGAATCAGACCGGACTGCCGCCTATTCCCGGAGTTACGGCCCTGCTTAGGGGAGCGGGGGCTACAGGGGAGCCTCCTCTTGCTAGGGAGCCTGCATCCGTATCGCAGCCTCCTTCGTCACTCGCGTTGCCACAAGGACGGCAGCCAGCAGGGCAAGTGCCGGATAGAGGCCAAAGCGGAATTACTCATGGAGCCGAGAAGATGTACAACGGCAAAAGGGTCCGGTGGAATTCCAATACCAATCAATTTGAGACTGTCTAGTGGCTAATGGCATCTTCGATCCATATTCGGAGAGAGTTCCCTATACGGGTTTGCTGTCGGACCCGTCAGTTGATGTTGCCGTTCCCGAGGAAGAGAAAGAAACCTTCACATTTGAAGAGGTGATGGGGACCAAGAAGAAGAAGAAGAAGAAGAAGGAGACGTTTTCTTTTGAAGAGGTGATGGGGAGACCAATGGTTGAGCCGCCCGCAGCGGCTGCCGCAATAGCCGCGCCTCCGCCTCCGCCGAAACCCCTTCGCAAACCTCCGGCTGTTCCGCCTCCATCGGAACTTCTTCGCAAGCCCCCCGCCGTCGTGCCTCCGCCAGAGCGTCTTCGCGAACCGCCTGCTGTTGAACCTCCACCAGAACTTTTACGCAAGCCTCCCGTCGAGGAGGCCGTAGCTGTTGAACCCGCTGAAAGGGAGACGTTCACTTACGAGGAGGTAATGGGAAAGAAACTCCCGGAGCCTTCCGTCGAGAAGGAGGTGTACTCCTACGAGGAAGTGATGGGGAAGAAACTTCCAGAGGTTGTCGAGGCGGAGAAGCCTCCAGTGGCTCCAGAGGTTGCCGAGGCGGAGAAGCCGATAACAGCCCGTGACACTTTTAGAAAGGTGCGCCAGGCCAAATCTGATCCGGACATTTGGAGCAGGTTCCCCGGAGTTGCCAAGCTTGCTGGCTTGGGACCAAGTTTAGAAAAAATTGACCCGAAAGCGATTTACCGGTCGGTTACTGGCAAATCTGATCCCGAACAGGAGAGCAAGTTAAAAGTACAACTTCGGGATGTAAGGCAAAATATATTCGATCAGCTTCGCACGTTAGGGCATTCGGAGGATGACGCCGACGTTATGACCGACAACCAGATGCGTGCGTTAAATCGCGCAATGGGACTGCATGGCGATTTCGACAAGCCTGAAATAGGCACGGTGGAACAAATGGGACGGTGGGGAAGGAATTGGAAGAGGATGCTGCCCATTGTGGGTCAGGTTGATCTGGCTGCGAGTATGGCAGACACCATTGTGTTGGCTGAGAGAATTCATGAAGGCTACGAACCCACCCAGTCAGAACTAAAAGACTTGCGAAACCGTTACGAGGCACTGACAGAGGAGGTTGTCCGGGGCAAGGGATTTGGGGCGGGGGTTGTAGACCTTCTGGCTATGCTTCCGGCATTCGGGCTAGAGATCGCGGCATTAAGAGGGAGAGGAGCAAGGGGGCGTTCTCTCAAGCCTTCACTTTTAGTAAAACAAAAGCGAGTCATCGCAACATTGGGGTCTGCCTTGGCCAAAACGGTAGCTTTGAGTGCCAAGGGCGCAGCAACGGTAATGTCCGTTCGCACTATACAAAACGGACTGCAACGCCTGATGCCAGCGATGTCGTTTACCGAGGATGATGCCGGAAACCTGCGCGCACTAATAATAAAGCCAGACAAGTCGATTCTGCGGGCGTTTGGAGAAGGCTACACTTCCACGGTGTCCGAGATTTTGTCCGAGTTCTCTGGCAAAGGTGCCAAGAATGTCTTGGGCGTGGTCTGGGCGAACTGCCTAAAGAAACTAGAGAGAGACTTGTGAAGATTGGCATATTCCGTGGTTGGGCAGAAGCCCAGAAGGCGCAAGGGAAGGTTCCCAAAGCCTCCAGATTTAAGAAATTGGTGGAATTTGCCGGTTGGGATGGAGCGGCTGTGGAGATGGGGGAGGAGCGACTCAACGAGTTTATGATGGCCCCGATTGATGGCTATAACAGGCCAGAGGGGAAGCAACTCCTGACAGAATTGATCGGGTTCATGATCCCCGGTGTTGCTATCCAGACGACTGCTATGGGTCTGGAGAAATTATTCCGTCCTACTCCTGTTGATGTTGAGAGGACTCGCAAGACACTTCAAAAGCGTATTGATGATCCCAAGACTTCGCCCAAGCACCGGGAAGTTCTTTCCCTTGTCTTGGAAGATTTGAATAGACGTGGAGAAGACGCCCTTGCCAACCCAGAGGAGGGGGCAAATAAATTAAAAAAAGAAATAGAGTTGTATGAATTGGGAGAGCCGTCCGAAGCGGAACAAGCCAAACTGGACGCAGAAGCACAAGCAAAGCAACAGCAACAAGCGGACGAACAAGCCAGACTAGACGCGGAGAAGGAGAGAGCGGATGAAGCAAGGCAAACCGGGATAGAACCGGATGTCGTGGTCCCGGATATAACCACTCCATCCACCGCTCTCGCTCCCTCCGCTGAAGATATAGAGGCCGCTGGCGATGCCGCTGCCGAAGATGTTGTCTCTACGGAGGAACTTGACAGGCTGTCCGTTGGTCTTCCTCTCGGACTTCAAGCGGAAATCGATGCACTGCCCGAAGAGGTGTCAGATCAGACCGCCCCTGTAGAAACTGAACCACTTGCTCCCACCGACCGTGTCACCGAAGGGGGCGTGAGGGCGATTGCCAAGCAACATAAAGAGGCCCCCCGCAAAAGCCTGATTCGCGTTACCGACGCTGATGGCAACTCTCACGTCGGAACCTTGGTGAAAGCCGAGGGCGGACAAGCGGTTGTCAGGACGGAGACTGACGGCAAGTTGCTTGCGTTCCCCTTGGACACCTCCACGTTCAGGCCCGTAGTGGATACTGCTGACGTGAGGGTTGGAGATGTTCTTGATTATGGTGGAGAGGGACGAGTGGGGTTTAGGGCCGATCAGGGAGAAGTGGTTCGGATAGACGAAGAGAGCGGCATGCCGTATGTAGTGGAGCATACGGGCCGACAACTCGGGATTCAACCCATAGACATCAAGCGGCACTTGCGTGACGGCAAGGAGGTGATGCCGGAGGCAGAGGCTGTCCCCGAGGCCGCTCCCGCTCCCGCGCCATTCCGCAATGTAGAAGAGCTTCTTGCTTCCGTCCGGGAAAGCGATCCAGCAGCAGCAGACGCTGGTCTGGAGTATGCGAACGCTCGCGAGGCAAGGGCTGTCGCTCGCAGAGATGCAGTGGCTGCTGCCGCCAAGGTTGTCCCCGCCGCCAAGGCCACACC
>Ga0114912_1001372_pt1 | contig 10589 bp, 8 predicted proteins | sample MalvirDeepMed_51_FD_89713 | JGI IMG/M metagenome (GOLD analysis project Ga0114912, IMG submission 89713) | Marine viral communities from the Global Malaspina Expedition - Malaspina viral metaG DeepMed_51 | ecosystem: Environmental > Aquatic > Marine > Oceanic | place: Mediterranean Sea...
AGCATTGGCCACGAAATCGGTATGGGCGCGCGCGGTGTCCGCTTCGGCGGTGCGATTGACGAATTCGATGACCGCCATCCCCTCGTCGAGGGTCTTGCGATTGATCCGCCAGATATCCTGCCGCCGCGCAAGTCCTCGGATGACGGCGAATCCGTCGGTATCGCGATCGATCAGCGAGACCGCTTCTGGCTGGCGGAGGGCCATCCGCACATCCTGTTCGACGATATGCGGGCCGAGCAGCTTGCGTGCCGCCCGGTTCGCCACAGCGACGCGATTGCGCCGCGTCACGATGATGGGCGTATCGGAGAATTCGAACAATTCGCCCATCCGCTCCGCAGACATCGACTGGCGTTCGACGGCGGCGCTCGGCGGCGGTTTCGGTCCGCCGACCATCCAGAGCGTGGCGATCCACAGAAGCGTGACGGCAAAGGCCAGCGCGATCCCCGCGCCGCTGACCATCATGACGATTCCGGCTGCGATGGCGAGAGCGGCTGCCGGCCAGGGGAAATTGCTGCGATCGCCCATACAGGCGCGCCTCTAGCGAGCCGGTCTCCACCTGACCAGCCCCAGCCGAGCACCACGACGTGCCCCCGACGCGTCGCCCGGCATCGCCATCGAAAGACGGACTATTCGTGGCGCGTCGGGAAGGGGGATGTATCGGCCGCTGCCCGGATGGTATGGGGCGTTCATCCAATCAAGAGAGACCGTATGCCGAAGACAGTTGCAGAGATCGTGGTGGATGCCCTCGAAAAGGCCGGTGCGAAGCGGGTTTACGGTATTCCTGGTGACACCATCAATTACCTCACCGATGCAATCGCCAAGAGCGACCTGCGCTGGGTGGGTGTGCGGCACGAGGAAGCCGGGGCCTTCGCCGCCGGGGGCGAATCCTACATGACCGGCGAATTGTCGGTCTGCGCTGGAACCTGCGGGCCGGGGTCGCTCCATTTCGTCAACGGCATCTATGAAAGCCATCGCAACGGCGCGCCCGTGCTTCTGATCGCATCAGATGTCGCCCGCACGGAAAAGGGGTTCGATTTCCCGCAGGAGGTCGAACAGAAGAAGATCTACGAGCAGCATTCCCATTTCTGCGAATATATCTCGCACCCTTCGCAGGCGCGGCGCATCGTGACCAAGGCCGCGCAGGCGGCGCTGACCAAAAAGGGCGTCGCGGTCGTCATCGTGAATGGGGACATGTTCACCGAGAAGGACGCAGACGCGATCGATTGGCAGGTCTATCGCCCCGAGCCGGTCTGCCGCCCGAACGATGCCGAGCTGGCGGAGCTTGCCGCCTTGGTCGATGCCGCGGGCAAGGTGTCCGTCTATGCCGGGATCGGCGCGCGTGACGCTCGGGCGGAGATCATCGCTTTTTGCGACCGAGTGAAAGCCCCGATGGTGCACACCACGCGGGCGAAGGAATTTCTGGAACCGGACAACCCCTATAATGTCGGGGTCAACGGTATCCTCGGCAACAGGGCGGGGGTCGAGGCGCTGGAGGATGCCGATCTGGTCATCAGCTTGGGCTGCGATTTCGCCTACACCCAATATTATCCCGAAGCGAAGAAGATCGTGCAGATCGACATCGATCCCACGCATCTCGGCAGGCGATCGGCGATCCATCTCGGCCTGGTTGGCGATGCGAAGGCGACGATGGCCGCCCTGCTTCCGCTCGTCGCGGCGAAATCCGATGCGAGCCATCTGGAGCGTCAGCAACGGCAATGGCAGGACGACCTCGCAGGCTATGACAAGCAGGGCAAGGAAAGCGATCCCGCGCTGATCCATCCGCAATTCGTCGCCAATATGCTGGACGGCAAGGCGGCGCAGGATGCGATCTTCGTGTCCGATGCGGGCACGTCGATGGTGTGGATGCTGCGCCATATCAAGGCCACCGGAGGGCGCCGCTTCCTCAACACGCTGCTTCACGGCACCATGGCGAGCGGGATGCCGCAGGCGATGGGAATCAAGCTGGCTTATCCCGAGAGGCAGGTCATCGCGATGTGCGGTGATGGCAGCCTGACCATGCTGATGGGCGAATTGCTGACATTGGTGCAGGAAAAGATCCCGCTCAAGCTCGTGGTCTTCCACAACGACACGTTCGGCTTCGTCGAGATGGAGCAGCGCGTCGAAGGGCTCGTCGACCATTATACCGGCCTGCACAATCCCGACTTCGCCAAGCTGGCCGAAGCCTGCGGTATCGCGGGCTGGCACGTCGAGAATGCCGATGCGCTGGAGCCTGCGATGGATGCCTGGTTGCGCCATGACGGGCCGGCGCTGCTCGATGTGAAGGTGAACCAGATGGAGCTGGTCATGCCGCCCAAGATCGAAGCCTCGCAGGTCGCGGGGACCGCATTGTTCGGCGTGAAGGCCGTGCTCGATGGCCGCACGAAGGAAGTCGTCGACCTGTTGCGCAATAATTTCTTGCGATGACGGCGAGCCGCGATACCCTGTTGGACGGATATGCGGCCTCTGCCGCGATAAGGAGATTCCCTTTTATGCCTACCACTACCTTCGCGGGTTTCGGCCGTGCTCTGGCTCTTCCCCTGATCATGTCCCTGGCGCTTGCGGGCTGCGGCACGCAGGAGGCGGAACAAGTGGGGCAGGCCGAAACGGCGATGACCGACGAGCCGGGCGTGGATGGCGGGGCCGTCACTGCGGGCGAAGCGCGGTCGGAAGCGGCGGCGCTGGCGGAGCGGATCGCTTCGGGCGATCTGGAGCAAGGTGAACTGTCGGTTGCGCTGGAAGACCTGGACCGTCTGGTGAACGACAATCCCGTCGATTTCCCCGAGGACATGCGTCCTTCGCTGACGGAAGATATCCAATCCGCGCGCATGGCGATGGAATCGGAGGACAGCGAAGCCTTGCAGGAAGCGGCGGCATCCATCCAGGCCACGCTTTCCGGGTCCGACGCGGTTTCCACGGCGAGCTGATGACCGTGCGGCGGGGGGTAGCCGGTTCCGGTGATATCGGCTGACATCGGTTGGGCGGCATGAGGTTCGTCTTCCTGACGGCTGGGGCCTTGCTGACGATGCTCGCGCCGTGCGTGGCGCACGCATCCTCGGGCCTCGACCAGAGCTTCCTTCAACCGATGGGGCCCGTCGCCGAAGAGCAGTTCACACACCTGCTGCGAGTGATCGGCATCACGATGATCGTGATCCTGCCGGTGCTGATCGGCGTGCCCTACATCCTCTGGCGCTATCGCTATGCCAAGCCACGGGGCGAATATCGGCCTGAGTGGGAATTTTCCAAACGGCTCGAATGGGCGCTTTGGGGCGTGCCGGTCGTGGTGGTCCTCGTGCTGGCGGGCTGGCTGTGGCATTCGACGGCCAAGCTCGACCCCTACGATCCTCTGGGGCCCGAACCCTTGCAGGTTCAGGCGATCGGCCTCGATTGGAAATGGGTGTTCATCTATCCCGGCGAAGGCATTGCGACGGTCAATGAATTGGCCGTGCCGGTGGGCAGGCCGGTGGAACTGACATTGACCACCGACACGGTGATGCAGAGCCTCCTGATCTCGTCCCTCACCGGCCAGATCTACGCGATGCCGGGCATGACGACGAAGCTGAATTTCGCCGCCTCGCGAACGGGGGAGGCCGAAGGCGAGAACACGCAATTCAATGGCGCGGGGTTCGGGCGTCAGAAATTCATCGTGCGCGCGCTCGATCCGGCGGATTATGCGAACTGGGCGAGCGCGGCGTCCCAAGAGCTGGTGCTCGACGAACCGACCTATGCCATCCTGCGCCGCCAGTCGGTCCTGGCCGAAGCGCGCAGCGAGCTTGGGTTGGAGAAGGGCGCCGAGCCGATCGTCATGGGGCTTGGCGTGGACGATCTGTTCGACAGGATCATTGCCAAATATCATCACCGCGGAACCGGCGATCGCGATAGCGTCCTCGGCGGAACCGGTCTGCCGTCCGATACGGCGAAGGAGGGCGGCGCGTGAGCGGGGAGACCAGTCCGATCTTCGGCAGGCTCGACTGGACGGTCACGCCCTATACCGACCTGCTGCGCGAGGTGAACAGCAGCACCATCGTCGGGGCCGGAGCGGCGAGCGTGCTGGTTCTGGGCGCGATCGCGGGCGTGGCGCTGCTCACCTGGAAGCGCTGGTGGGGGCCGCTCTACCGCGAATGGCTGACCTCGGCGGACGCGAAGAAAATCGGGATCATGTATATCGCGCTGGCGCTGGTGATGCTGGCGCGCGGGATCATCGAAGGCTTCGTCATGCGCGCGCACCAGGCCACTGCGCTGGGCACGCTGGCGCAGCAGGAAAGCGGCCTCGTGGCGCCGGATCATTTCGCCCAGCTGTTCAGCACGCATGGCACGATCATGATCTTCTTCGTCGCGATGCCGTTATTGATCGGGCTGATAAATTTCGTTCTGCCCCAGCAATTGGGCGCGCGCGACATGGCGTTTCCGGTGCTCAATCAGGTCAGCCTCGGGCTGACGGCGGTCGGCGCGGCGCTGGTGATGGTCTCGCTCCTGATCGGCAAGTTCGGGACCGGGGGGTGGACCATGTACCCACCCTATACGGGCATAGACTTCAGTCCGGGCGAGGGGGTCGATTACTGGCTCTGGGCGATCCTGATTTCCGGCGTGGGCTCCACTCTGACGGGCATGAATTTCGCCGTCACGATCTTCAAGGAACGTGCGCCGGGGATGCATTTCATGCGGATGCCGCTGTTCTGCTGGACCAGCCTGTGCGTCGCCATCATGCTGATCTATGCCATGCCGGCCCTGACCGTATCGAGCGGGATGCTGGTGCTGGACAGATATCTCGATTTCCATTTCTTCACCAATGATGCCGGTGGCAACATGATGAATTATGCCAACATCTTCTGGATGTTCGGCCACCCGGAAGTCTACATCCTGATCCTGCCGGCCTTCGGCGTCTTTTCAGAAATCAGTTCCACCTTCTCGGGCAAGCGGCTCTACGGCTACACCTCGCTGGTGATCGCCAGCATGAGCATCGCCGTGATCAGCTTCACCGTCTGGCTGCATCATTTCTTCACCATGGGGCAGAGCGCTGGGGTCAACATCGCCTTCGGCATCGCGACGATGATCATCGGTGTGCCGACGGGAGTGAAAATCTACGACTGGATGGCGACCATGTGGCGCGGCCGCGTGCGGATCACGACGCCGATCGTCTATCTGACCGGGTTCTTTCTGCTCTTCGTCATCGGCGGGCTGTCCGGCATCATCCTCGCCAACCCGTCGATCGATTATCAGGTTCACAATTCCACCTTCCTGGTGGCGCATTTCCACAATGTGATCATCCCCGGCGTGCTGTACGGAATGCTGGCGGGTATCCATTACTGGTTCCCCAAGGCCTTCGGCTATCGCCTCGACGAGACATGGGGACGGCGCACGGCCTTCCTGTTCGTCGGCGGCTTCATCTTTACCTTCCTGCCGCTCTACGTGCTGGGCCTGATGGGAATGCCACGGCGATCGCCAACCTTTCAGAACCCCGATTTCCTCCCATGGATGTATATCGCCGCATTCGGCGCGGTGCTGATGCTGTGCGCGTTGGCCGCGCTGTGCTGGACGTTCTGGACCAGCTATCGCAATCGCCTGGCCCTGGCCGTGCCGGGTGGCGACCCGTGGAACGGGGCGACGCTGGAATGGTCCACGCCCGCCCCGGTGCCCGAATGGACGTTCCCGCGCATCCCGCATGTCGTCGCGCGCGACGATTGGGGAGAGGCGAAGCGTGGGGAAGACCCCTGGAAGGCGCCCGAGCGCTATGACGACATCGAAATGCCTGCGAACACCGCGCACGGCCTCCTGATCGCGGGCGCCGCCTTCGGCCTCGCCTTCGCGATGGTCTGGCATATCTGGTGGCTGGCGATCCTCAGCCTCCTTGCGATACCCGGTCTGCTCATCCTGCGCGGAATGGTTGTGATCGAGCCCAGAATCATCCGCGCGGCGGAAGTGGAGGATGCCGATCGGCGCTTCCGGCAGCAGGTGGCGAATCTTGCTCGGGTCACGCGAGCGGACGAGGAAACGGAGCGCAATCGCGGCGTGCCCGATGTTTCGGAGTTCGCCGGATGAGCGACACCAATCTCTATCCCGGCCTGAATCTTGGTGGCGGGCACGGCGATGCGCACGATCAGGCCGAGAACACCGTGTTCGGGTTTTGGGTGTTCCTGATGAGCGATCTCATCATTTTCGGAATCCTGTTCGCATCCTATGCTTCTTACCTTGATCCCATCGGGCTTGCCGGTGGGCCGGGGCCGCGCGACCTGTTCGACATCAGGAGCGTTGCGATTCAGACTGCCTTCCTGCTCGTCGGCGGGGTGGCCTATGGCGGCGTGTCGCTGGCGGTCAAATACGAAACCGGGCGAGCGAAGGTCATCCTGTGGCTCTTGATCTCCGCCGCGCTTGGCGCTGGCTTCCTGGTCTTCGAGGTCAGGGATTTCATTACGCAGGCAGGCGAGGGCGGCGTGCCACAGGCGAGTGGCTGGCTCAGTTCCTACTGGGCGCTGGTCGGCCTCCACGGTATCCACGTCCTGTCCGGCATCATCTGGATCCTCGCCATGGCCGCGCAGATCCTCAAGCGCGGGATGGACGATACGGTGAAGGTGCGCCTCTCGATGCTGGGCGTATTCTGGCATTTCCTCGACCTCGTCTGGGTCGGCATCTTTTCCTTCGTATTCCTGGTGCCCCTCGCATGAGCAGACCGAACACTGGAGAGCTCGACCCGAAGGACACCGCGCGCGCGGAAATCCGCAGCTATGCGATCGGTTTCGTCGCGAGCCTGCTGCTGACGGGCGGCGCCTTTGCCGCGCACCTATCGGGACTGTCGGCGCCGTGGAAGATCGCGTTGATCTGCGCGGCCGCCCTCGTTCAGATCGTCGTCCACTTGCGCAATTTCCTGCATCTCAGCTTTTCGGGCGAGCAATCGCGCGAGGACCTGCTGCTGGTGCTGTTCTCCGTCTGCCTGCTTGCGATCATGGCGGGCGGCACCTGGTATGTCATGGCCGACCTTGGCGAGAGAATGCACCAGGGTGGGATGGATGGCGCTGATATGCGCTCGATGTCGGCGGACTGAGGATTTCGGCAGTCTAGCGCTCAAACGTGTCTGGCGGCGCCCACGCGAAGCGAACAGGCGTTTCAGCCATGCAATAGCGCGTTAGCTCAGGCAATTGGGAGACGGTCCGTTCGGCTCCGGCGCATGGCGCGGGCTCTGAACGCAAAAACGCCACCGATGGTGACCCCTACGGGAATCGAACCCGTGTTTCAGCCGTGAAAGGGCCGCGTCCTAACCGCTAGACGAAGGGGCCAGTCCCGTTGCCGGGTCGGTGGCGTGGCCGGGCGTCTAATGGGCTGTTCGGATATCGTCAAGCCTCGGATTGCGGCAAATTTTCAATCCGTCCACCAAACGCTCAATCTGCCCAGGCCGCGTCTTCCAAATGCAGCTCCGCAGCAGGCCGCTGGCCCCAATCGTCGATCTTCGCGCGCCCCGCCAGCCACAGCCTGCGCCCGCGCGCGCCATGCAGCAAAGTCTGGCCAAGCTCGCTTTCCGCCATGCGGAATCCGATCACCTTGAAGCTGCGACCGTCGTCACCCGAGGCGACGATGCGGACGTGGCCGGTGCCCACCACGTCGCATTTGACCAGCCGCACCGGGCCGACAGCGAGGCGGGGGCTGGGCCAGCCCATGCCGAACGGGCCAGCCCCTTCCAGCGTTTCGACCAGATCGGGCACCAGCCCTCCGGGCGATACGGCCAGATCGAGCACGGTCGATTGCCCCGCGCTCGCCCGCGCGACATCCCTGGCTAGCCGTTCGTCCAGCCAGTCGGCAAAGGCATCAAGCCGGTCGGCCTCGATCGTCAGCCCCGCTGCCATCGCGTGGCCGCCGCCCGCCATCAATAGTCCGCTCTCGCGCGCAGCGATGATCGCGGCACCCAGATCGACGCCCGCGATGGAGCGGCCCGATCCCTTGCCGTGACCCGTCTCCTCGTCGATCGCGATGACGAGCGCGGGTTTGCCGGTCTTTTCCTTGATCCGCCCGGCGACGATGCCGATCACGCCCGGATGCCAGCCCCGCGCCGCGACGAGCGTGACAGCGCGATTGTGCTGGCCCGCCAGCTGTTCTTCCGCCGCCTCCTGGACCGCCGCCTCGATCGCGCGGCGCTCGTCGTTGAGCTGGGAAAGCTGGGCGGCGATGGCTGCCGCCTCTTCCGGGTCTTGCGTCGTCAGCAGGCGCACGCCCAGAGTCGATTCGCCGACACGTCCGCCGGCATTGATGCGCGGGCCGAGGGCGAAGCCGAGATCGCTACAGGCGGGCGCGCGTTTCAACCGGCTCGCATCGATCAACGCCGCCATGCCGATATTCGCGCGGCGGGCCATGATCTTGAGGCCTTGCGCCACAAAGGCGCGGTTCAACCCGTGGAGCGCGGCGACATCCGCCACGGTGCCGAGCGCGACCAGATCGAGCAATCCCATCAGATCGGGCTCGCGACGCGATTCGAAATAACCACGTTCGCGCAAGGTTCGCACCAGAGCTATCGCGAGCAGAAAGGCGACCCCCACGGCAGCGAGATGGCCGTGCCCCGCCGCGAGGTCGTTTTCGTCGAGCCGGTTCGGATTGACGAGAGCGAGGGCGCGCGGGAGTTCGGCGGCGCATTTGTGGTGATCGACCACGATCACGTCCACGCCAGCGTCATGCGCCTGTTGCAGCGCATCGAACGCCATCGCGCCGCAATCCACGGTGACGACAAGGCTGCTGCCCTGTTCGCCAAGCTTCACCAGCGCCTCGCCCGAGGGGCCGTAGCCTTCGAGCAAGCGGTCGGGAATGTAATAGTCCGCGTCGATTCCGAGATCGCGCAGCAGGCGGATCAGCAGCGCCGCGCTGGTCGCGCCGTCAACATCGTAATCGCCGTAAACGGTGATCCGCTCGCCGCTCAGCACTGCCTGGGCGAGGCGATCGGCGGCGCTGTCCATATCGTTGAACTCGGACGGATCGGGGAGGAAATCGCGTAAGGTCGGCGCGCGATTGCGGGCGAGATCATCCTCGGCCACGCCGCGCGCGAGCAGGAGTTGGGTTACGATGTCGTGACTGACAGTCGCCGCGCCGCCACGCGACAAATCCATGTTGCCACCGCGCCAGCGCCATCTTTTGCCGGACAGCGATCGCTCGATCCCGAGCACGGAAGGGGCGGTATCGGTAGGCATGGTCCGGGTTTTAGGCGCCTAAGCCTGAACCGCAAGGGAGCACCGCAAGGGAGCGCGGATTGACAATCGATAGCGGCTCGCAAAGGTGGATGACGATGTCGCAGCCCCCACTCCTGATCGCCTGGCACAGCCGCACTGGCGCCAGCCACGCCATGGCCGAGGCGGCATTCGAGGGGGCGGGCGACGCAGCGCTGTGTCTAGCCGCCGAAAAGGTTGAGCCCGAGCATTTTCTCGCTGCGCGCGGCTATCTGTTTTGTTGTCCCGAGAATCTCGCCACGATGAGCGGGATGATGAAGGACATGTTCGATCGCTGCTATTACCCCGTCCTCGGCCAGATAGAGGGCCGCGCCTACGCCACCATCATCGCGGCGGGATCGGATGGGGAGGGCGCCCAGCGCCAGATCGACCGGATCACGAAGGGCTGGCGATTGAAGCGGGTCGCCGAGCCTCTGATCGTCAATTTCGCGGCTCAGACGCCCGAGCGGATTCTGGCTGACAAGAGCGTGTCTGACGATACGCTCGGCCATTGTCGCGAAATCGGCGCGGGTCTTGCCGAAGGGCTGAAGTCAGGCATTTTCTGACCCGCCGGGCTTCTACCCGGTAGCTTTTCCCAGCGCGGCCTTCGCATCTTCGTATTCGCGCGCCAGCCGGTCGACCATCTGCGAAACCGGGCCGACCGATTTGACCGTGCCGATCCCCTGACCCGAACCCCAGATATCCTTCCAGGCCTTGGCCTTGGTGTTGCCACCGCTGCCGAAATTCATCTTGCTCGGATCGCTGACCGGCAGATCGTCGGGGTCCATGCCCGCCGCCTCGATGCTTGAGCGCAGGTAATTGCCGTGCACGCCGGTGAAGAGGTTGGTGTAGACGATGCCCGCCGCATCGCCCTCGACGATGCCTTGTTTGTAGCGTGCATCCGCATTGGCCTCGTCCGTCGCGATCCAGGGCGATCCGATATAGGCGAAATCCGCGCCCAATGCCTGCGCGGCGAGGATCGAGCGGCCATGTGCGATCGAGCCGGAGAGCGCGACGAGCCCATCGAACCATGCGCGGATTTCCTGCATCAGCGCGAAGGGGCTCAACGTACCCGCATGGCCGCCAGCCCCGGCGGCGACGGGGATCAGCCCGTCCGCACCCTTTTCGATCGCCTTGCGCGCGAAGCGGTCGGTGATGACGTCATGCATGGTGATCCCGCCCCAGCCGCGCACAGCATCGAAGATTTCTTCGCGCGCGCCCAGAGACGTGATGACGAGCGGGACCTGCCATTTGCCGCAGGTCGCCATGTCGGCCTCGATCCGGTCGTTGGAGCGATGGACGATCTGGTTGACCGCGAACGGTGCGGCGGGGCGGTCGGGATTGTCGCGATTATGCGCGGACAATTCTTCGGTAATCTGGTGGAGCCATTCGTCGAGCTGCGACTGGGGCCGG
>Ga0114912_1001374_pt1 | contig 10572 bp, 12 predicted proteins | sample MalvirDeepMed_51_FD_89713 | JGI IMG/M metagenome (GOLD analysis project Ga0114912, IMG submission 89713) | Marine viral communities from the Global Malaspina Expedition - Malaspina viral metaG DeepMed_51 | ecosystem: Environmental > Aquatic > Marine > Oceanic | place: Mediterranean Sea...
ACGCTGAACCTCATCGACGATAGCTATAACGCGAACCCCACCTCAATGGCCGCCGCCCTAGAGGTGCTGGCCGCCGCCGAGGTGACCCATGATATCGGCCGCGTCAGCAAGGGGCGGCGCATCGCCTATCTGGGCGACATGAAGGAACTGGGACCGGACGAGATCGCCCTGCACGCAGGGCTCGCGCATCTTGAGGCCACCAAAAAGCTGGATGTGATCCACTGTGTGGGCCCGCTGATGAAGTCGCTTTATGACCTGCTGCCCGCGCATCAACGCGGGGAATGGGCCGAGACCGCCGCCGACCTGCTGCCCGCGCTTTCGTCGCATCTGGACAGTGGCGATGTTGTGCTCGCCAAAGGCTCCTTGTCCATGAAACTAGGGCTGATCGTTGACGCGATCCGCAAAATGGGCCATCCGGTCCCGAATGAACGACAGGGCTAAGCCCACAAGATTTTGAGTTAGGACGCGTACGATGCTCTATTGGTTGACCCTCCTGTCAGATGGCGGCGATTTCTTTAACCTTTTCCGCTACATCACCTTCCGCGCCGGTGGGGCCTTCCTGACAGCGCTGGTGTTTGGCTTTCTGTTCGGCAAGCCGCTGATCGCCGTGCTGCGCAAGCGGCAGGGCAAGGGCCAACCGATCCGGGATGACGGTCCAGAGGGGCATTTTGTCAAGGCGGGGACGCCGACCATGGGCGGGCTGCTGATTGTGGGGGCCTTGCTGACCTCTACCCTGCTGTGGGCGCGGCTGGACAACCCGTTTGTCTGGATGGTGCTGCTGGTAACAATGGCATTTGCCGCCATCGGGTTTGCCGATGACTACGCCAAGGTCAGCAAGCAGACGACCGCTGGTGTTTCCAGCAGAATGCGTCTGTTGCTGGGCTTTATCATCGCGGGCAGCGCGGCCTATTGGGCGGCGCAGTTCCACCCCGCAGAGCTGCAAAACCAACTGGCGCTGCCCGTGTTCAAGAACACGCTGATCAACCTTGGATATCTGTTCGTGCCCTTCTCGATCATCGTGATCGTGGGGGCGGCGAATGCGGTGAACCTGACGGACGGGCTGGACGGGCTGGCGATCATGCCCGTGATGATCGCCGCCGGGGCGCTTGGCGTGATCGCCTATGCCGTCGGCCGCGTCGATTTCACCGAATATCTGGACGTGCATTATGTGCCGGGGACGGGCGAGATTTTGGTCTTTACCGCCGGTATCTTTGGCGGTGGTCTGGGCTTTTTGTGGTATAACGCGCCCCCCGCCGCGGTCTTTATGGGCGACACCGGATCGCTGGCCCTTGGCGGGGCATTGGGGGCCATCGCGGTTGCCACCAAGCACGAATTGGTGCTGGCCATCGTCGGCGGCCTGTTTGTGGTCGAGGCGCTGTCGGTGATCATTCAGGTGCTCTATTTCAAACGCACGGGCAAACGGGTCTTCCTGATGGCGCCGATCCACCACCACTATGAAAAGAAAGGCTGGGCCGAGCCGCAGATCGTCATCCGCTTCTGGATCATCTCTTTGATCCTCGCGATGATCGGGCTGGCGACGCTGAAGGTCCGCTGAGCCGTTTATCAAAGCGGAAAGAAACAAGAGGGCGCGCTGCAGGGATGTGGCGCGCTTTTTTTATGGCGGACGGGGGCCAGCCCCCGCGCGGCCAAGGGGCCGCGTCCCCCGGAGTTTATTTGGCAAAATGAAGGGCGGCGGAGGCAGGAAGAGGTGGTGGCGTCAGAAGATCGACCAGCCCATTTCGCGCGCGAGGCGGGCCATGGCCTGGGTGCCTTTCTTCGAGTTGCCGTAGCGGTTCAGGCCGGGGGACCAGACGGCGATGCTGGCGCGGCCGGGGACAATGGCAAGAATACCGCCGCCCACACCGGATTTCGCCGGAAGTCCTACGCGGTAGGCAAAATCGCCCGACCCGTCATAATGCCCGCAGGTGAGCATCAGCGCATTGAGACGCCGGATGCGGGGCGGCAGGATCATGCGGGGCAGCTTGTCGGTTTCGATCAGGAACCGTCCGGCCATGGCCAGTTGCCGCGCGGACATGTCGATGGCGCAGTGGTGGAAATAGGTGCCGAGCGTCTTTTCGGGCGGGTTGTTCAGGTTTCCGCAGGAGGCCAGAAAATGCGCCAGGGCAAAGTTGCGGTGGCCATGGGCGGTTTCAGAGGCCGCGACGGTTTCGTTGATGTGGATGTCGTCGTCACTGGCGGCGGCGCGGACGAATTGCAGGATTTCGGCCAAGGTCTCGCGCGGTTCGCGGCCCGTGAGCACCTCGTCCGTGGTGACAATGGCACCGGCGTTGATGAACGGATTGCGCGGGCGGCCCTGTTCGGCCTCAAGCTGCACAATGGAATTGAATGCGCGCCCCGATGGCTCGCGGCCCACGCGCTTCCACAGCTGGTCGCCTGACCGTCCAAGGGCGATGGCAAGGGTGAAGACCTTGGTGATGGATTGCACGGAAAACGGCGTATCGGCATCCCCGGCGGTAAAGACCTCCCCGTCCGCGGTGGTGATCGCGATACCGAATTGCGCAGGATCGACAGAGGCCAGCTGCGGGATATAGGCTGCCACGTCTCCCCAGTCATCCGTGGCGCGCATGTCGGCGTTGAGCTGGGCTAAAATCTCTGGCAGAGGGGGCATAAGGGGCTCCGAAAGTTTCAGGGTCATCGCTAACAGGAGAGCAGGCATGATACCAGTTCAAGGTTTGACCGGCGCAAAGGTCGCCATTCTGGGGCTCGGGCGGTCGGGGCTATCTGCGGCCCGTGCGCTGGCCGCCGGGGGCGCTGTGCCTATCTGTTGGGATGACAACCCCGCCGCGCGCGCCGCCGCGCAGGCCGAAGGGTTCGATTGTGTGGATCTGAGCAAAGCCGGCGTCTTTGATGACATCGCGCGGCTGATCGTATCGCCCGGCATCCCGCATCTTTATCCGGCACCGAACCCGGTGATCGTCGCCGCGCAGGACGCAGGTGTGCCGGTGGACAATGACATCGGGCTGTTCTTTCAGAGCTTCGCGACGCTGGCCTGGGATAATTTTGACGTGGTGCCCAAGATCATCGCGATCACCGGGTCGAACGGGAAATCCACCACCTCGGCGTTGGTGCATCACATTCTCAAACACGCGGGCCGCCCGACGCAGCTGGCGGGAAACATCGGTCGCGGTGTGCTGGACATAGAGCCTGCCATTGATGGCGAGGTCGTGGTGCTGGAGCTGTCGAGCTACCAGACCGATCTGGCGCGCAATCTGACGCCGGATGTCGCCGTCTTCACCCACCTTAGCCCCGATCATCTGGATCGCCATGCGGGCATGGGAGGCTATTTCGCGGCCAAACGGCGGCTCTTTGCTGAAGGCGGGCCGGATCGTGCCGTCATTGGCGTGGATGAACCCGAAGGGCGTTTTCTTGCGGGACAGCTCAGCGAAGGGGCGGCCGACGACCGGGTGATCCGCGTGTCGGTGGACCGCAAGCTCACGGGGCTTGGGTGGCAGGTCTTCGCACGCAAAGGCTTCTTGTCGGAATATCGCGGCGGCAAGCAGATCGGGTCCATCGATCTGCGCAGCATTACCGGCTTGCCCGGCGCGCATAACCACCAGAACGCCTGTGCCGCCTATGCCGCCTGTCGCACGCTGGGGTTCGCGCCCAAGATCATCGAAGCGGCGTTCCATTCCTTTGGCGGCCTGCCGCACCGCAGCCAGACCGTGGGCGAGGCGGGCGGCGTGCGCTTCGTCAACGACAGCAAGGCGACCAATGTGGACAGTGCGGTCAAGGCACTGGCGGCGTTCAGGAACATCCGCTGGATCTGCGGCGGGCTTGAGAAAGAGGGCGGCTTGGGCAGTTTGTCAGAACCGCTGGAGACGGTGCGCAAAGCCTATGTGATCGGGCGCGAGGCGGCGCAGTTCGCCATGAAACTGGGGGTCGAGGCCGAGGTCTGTGGCACGATGGACGTTGCGGTCGCGCGCGCGGTCGAGGACGCCGAGGCGGGGGACGTCGTTCTGCTGGCCCCTGCGGCGGCAAGCTTTGACCAATACGACAGTTTCGAGCGCCGCGGAGAGGATTTTGTCGCGCAGGTGCAGAAGCATCTGACGGACGCGTAACTGTGTTTTTTTGGGGAGGGAGCGCCGAATGGGTAATGATTGCGGTGTTTCGGTCTGCTCCGGTCCAGATTGTGGCGCGTGACTGATTGTTTGATCGGGGTCATCGGATAATTGATGGCTTGTTCGGGGATGCAGATTTCGAGGCCGTCTATCGAAGAAAAAGGTCTTGATCCTAATCGTCTGCGGCCGAGAACCGACGAGATTTACTTGCGGCGTATCGGGCGTGCGCAACAAGAGGCTCGGCGTTCTGTTGAAGGGGCGACCTATGGGTTGGCCTCGGGGATGAAAACCTTGACGGTTGATGAAATTGGGACGCCGTTCACCGACCACGCGCTGTGATCATTTGCGTTCAATGTCACTCTGACTTCATTCTCGCCAGGCACCAGTGAGCTGCCCGACAGATGATACCAGTTGGAGTAGACCCGCGCTATTTTCACGCCATTCACATAGATATGGGCATGGCCTTCGTTGTCTTTCGGTGCGTGATTGATCGCTGCGGGTGTGAACTTGAAATGAACGGGCAGTATCTGAACATTATACCCGCCCATCACGTCCGGAAATACCAGATGCGTGACGCTTGGCTGTGGCAGTTCGGCAGAGACGTCGCGCGGAGGATGCCGGTGCGCTGGCACCGCGCCGGGCGCGCTAGCCATATCCATCGTTGCCTTGCCGATGTCAGGTGAAATGGGGGCGCGCGACATCGGAAAAAGCGTCATGACCACGACAGCCATCGACGCCCCGATTATGGCATAGGCGAGTTTTTCCACCAGATCCGGTCTTTACTGGCCGGGTGCGGGCATAGCTGCGCGCAGGTCGGCTTCGCTGACGCCAAGTGCCTGAGCTGCCGCGGCAAAGTCCGGCGGGCGCGTGTCACCAAGTGCCCCGACCAACTCAGCCTCTGTGATGCCCAGTTGATCGGCAACTGCGGCAAAATCCGGTGCGGCACCACCGCCACCGGGGCCATTGTTCGCGGCCACGTCGACCTCACCATGGTAGCAGTCGATCATATAGGGCGCTTCATCTGCCGTGAGGTGGTAGTGGTAAATCCCTTCCGGGAATTCAGGCGTCGGGCCGGAGTGGCCGCTGCACGCATCCAGATCGTCATTCACCACGACAATGCCACCGACATCATTGTTGCCATAGACAGGAAAGCCGTCGGCCAAAACACCGATCATCCGCGAATGTTGCCCGGCTTGCGCCGCGGCCTCGGCGATACAAACAGGGATGCCATGATAGTGGTAATTCGTCCCGTCCACCAGCGTGTGCCCGTTGCAGTTGTCCAGAAATGCCACATGATCATGAACAACCTGATCGTCAATCGCAACGACGGAGCGGTCGGGGTTCTCATAATCGTTGAATATCTGTGCGCCACTCAAGGCCACGCCAATTCTACCCAGCGAGGTATCCGTTGATGTATCTGAATAGACCGGCTGCGTTGTGATTGTCGCGTCGACCTCGGTCTCTTTGAAGTAATCGGCAGAGTTCTGCACGTCAAAGAATTCCAGCGGTTTATCGGCAAAGGGTTGATCGTTGGGATTGCTTGGAATCAGATATTGTTCCGCAAAACCGTGGTCCGGGATGCCGTTGGATTGGAAGCGGAAGGTCTTTGCGTCAGCATCGACGGTGATCGTGACATGATCTGCCCAATTTGCCGCTTCAACGACAGCCGCAGTGTCATTCGGCTGTTTCACATTCTGAGCCGATGAAGGCGAATAGATTAGGGATGCGGCAGCCAGCACAACCGATGCGGCGGCTGTCCCATAGAGAGTTTTCTTGGACATGATTTTCTGATCTCCCATGAGATGTCGGTATCTTTACTTCCAACTTCGGGTCGAGGCGCTGCTAAGCCGAAGCTAGGCCTTAAACGGACACGTGCCAACTTTCCGTCGTTTTTATTCAACAGAAATATAGCGCCCTAGAATTTTCCGAGCGCGGGCATTCTCTTTACGGGATGAAGATGACGCGCTTTCTACATCGGGCGGCGATCCGGTTTACCTTCGTGCAAACGCAGCTCACGGCAGTCGAGAGCGCTGCCGTATCGACGTCAAATCTTGGCGATACTTCGGATCGCGGCCTTGGCGATCTGGTCGAACATCGCACGATCGTCGGAGGATGACGCAACGATCATGCCGCCTTCCAGCGCCGCGACGATGAGGCAGGACGTGTCTTCAGGGTTTTCGACGCCATTGCGTTGGAACAGGTCAAGCAGCCACATCCTGTTCATTTTGAAGAATGCTTTTGTTTTCTGGTTAACATTCTTGGGCAGCCCGATCGCTTCTGCGCCCATGATCGCGCAAAGGCAGATGGTTTCGTCCAAGACAAGCGCTTGAGAGTAGAGCGCGACATAGCTGTCCAACGCCGTTTGCAAGCTGGCCGTATCGATCTGTTCAAGGTGCTCCTTGAACTGGCTAGTGTAGCGATCCACCAAAGCTTCGCCCAGATCGGGTTTGGTCGGGAAGTGATAGTGAACGCTTGCGCTTTTGATGCCGACATCGCTTGCCAGGTCGCGAAAGCTCATCGCCGAGAAACCGGCACCACGGACACGCTTTTCAGCGGCATCAAGGATTTTGTCTTTCATTGTCTGCGGCATTTGGGGCTCCCGTCTATCATGTGGTAGATAGGTGTTGACAGGGGAGAGGACAATATCTAACTGAGAGCCTATCAACTGATAGGTAGTTATGTAGCGCCGCTGCGCGCTGAACCGGAAGGATGTACCATGGACCTGAACGCAGATTTTGATGAACGTGCCGTTGTACATTCGGATCGGCAGCCGTGGGTCGCATCTCCGATGAAAGGCGTAGACCGGCGGATGCTTGACCGGATCGGGGATGAGGTCGCGCGGGCGACGACCATCGTCCGCTATGCGCCGGGCAGCGCGTTTTCGGCCCATACCCATACCGGAGGCGAAGAGTTTCTGGTGCTTGAGGGCGTCTTTCAGGATGAACACGGTGACTTTCCGGTCGGCACCTACGTGCGCAACCCGCCAACGTCTTCGCACACGCCAAGCTCAGGCGAGGGGGCAACGATCTTCGTCAAGCTGTGGCAGTTTGACATGGATGACCGTCAGCAGATCACCATAGACACCACCACCCAGACCCCGCAGCCGGTGCGTGAGGGTGTTTCAGAAATCCCGCTGTTCGCGGATGCGCATGAACGGGTGCGGATCGAGCTTTGGGAGCCCAACGTGGCAGTGACACAGGCCGGCCACAGCGGGTTCGAAGCCCTTGTGGTCGAAGGAAGCTTTATCGAAGGGGATGAGGTCTTCGGGGTCAATTCCTGGCTGCGCCTACCGCCCCCCACGCCGCTGAGCGCCGTTTCCGGCCCTGATGGGGCGCGGCTTTGGGTCAAATCCGGCCATCTTGCGGAAACGCCAGCAGCCCCGAATGTCGGGGGCTGAGATGTCAGATCCGCTTGCAATCATTGGCGGGGCGGGTGCCGGTCTTGCTAACCGCGCCCTACACAGAATGGACCCTATACGGATGATGAAGTCAGCCGATATTGCCCGCATCTATCTGGCGCTGGCGGATCAACCACGGTCCACATGGACCCATGAGTTGGACCTCGGGCCGATGGGAGAGGCGTTCTGATGCAGACCGATGTTCTGATTGTGGGCGGTGGTCTGTCGGGTCTTGCGCTAGCCGACCATCTGGCCCGCCAAGGCCGCGATTTCTTGCTGGTTGAAGCGCAGGACCGCCTTGGCGGGCGTATCCTGACCAAAGAATTTTCGGGCGGTGCCTTCGACCTTGGGCCTGCGTGGTTCTGGCCGGGCCAGCCGCGCATGGCAGCTCTCGCGGAACGTTTTCAGATCCCGGTGTTCGGGCAGTTCTCGACGGGTGACTTGGTCTATCAAGAGCAAAACGGCACCGTGCAGCGCGGGCGCGGCTATGCCTCTATGGAGGGGTCCTACCGCTTGGCCGGTGGGATCGGCTCTGTGGTCGATGCTTTGGCCAAAGGGTTGGATCCGGTGAAGATCATGACCAGCACGCGGCTGACGTTGGTCGAGCATTCGGCGGGCAAGATCACAGCGCAGGTTGATCAAAACGGCACAGCGCAGATCATCACGGCAAACAAGATCGTGATGGCCCTGCCGCCCCGGGTGATCGCCGATACCGTCTCCTTTGAACCCGCGCTGGATGCGGCCCAAACGCAAGCATTGCAAGACGTGCCAACTTGGATGGCCGGTCAAGCCAAGATCGTTGCGGTTTACGATCAGCCTCATTGGCGACATGCCGGGCTGTCCGGCGACGCCATGAGCCAGCAAGGGCCGATGGTCGAAATCCACGATGCTTCGCCAAGGCAGGGCGGTCCCTATGCGCTCTTCGGTTTTGTCGGGGTTCCTGCGGATGCGCGTGTCCAGCACAAAGATGAGATGATGCGCCTTGCGGTGACGCAGCTTACGGCGATGTTCGGTCCGGAAATGGCCAACCCGATGCACCTTGTTTTGCAAGACTGGGCGACCATTCCCCACATCGCGCGCCCACAGGACCGACAACCGGTTCGAAGCCATCCCCGCTATGGTTTGCCGTCCAACCTGCATGCCCTGTCAGCACGCGGGATGATATTTGCGTCGACCGAAACCGCCCCGGAATTCGGAGGCTTTCTTGAGGGCGCATTAGAGGCGGCCGAACATGCGGCCAGCACGCTGGCGCTGCACGACCCCATGCAGACCTGATCACCACCCGCCCGCATGGGTTTGGGCATCCAATAGAAAAATGAAAACACGCCGCGCCAAGCCAATCCAACGGGCATGGTGGCCATACGGATGATATATGATGACTCGGACAATAGACACGACTGAAACCGCCGGGTTCCGCCGCAACCTGACGGTGCTGATCCTCGCCCAATCTTTGGGGGCTGCCAGCGGACCGATTGTGATCTCGCTGGGGGGATTGGTTGGTCAGGATCTCGCGACTGACCCCGCTTTGGCGACCCTTCCGGTCAGCATCTATAATCTTGGGCTTGCCGTTGGAACGGTGCCTGCCGCTTGGGTCATGCGACAATACGGGCGGCGCAGCGGTTATCTTCTGGGCGCGATGATCGGCGTGTTGTCGGGGTTGATCGCCGCTGGTGCGATATCCTTTGGGGCGTTCACATTCTTCTGTTTGGGAACTTTTCTGGCAGGGCTCTATGCGTCCTATGTACAGTCATACCGTTTCGCAGCTGCCGACGGGCGCGAAGGGGCAGACAGGGGGCGCGCCATTTCATGGGTCATGGTCGGCGGGCTGATCGCTGCCATTATCGGCCCGCAACTGGTCATTGCCACGCGCGACGCTGTGCCGGGCGTGCCCTTTGCGGGCAGTTTCCTGAGCCAAGCGGCGCTGGCGCTCGTCGCGTTTTTTGTTCTGACCCGGTTAAGGGGCCGCCAACCCGCAGCGACAGCCCAAACGTCTTCCGATGACGGGGGGCGCACCGTGCTCCAACTTCTGGCGTCGCCTAAATACATGCTTGGGGTCGCCGCTGGCGTGGTGTCTTACGGGCTTATGTCATTTGTCATGACGGCCGCACCGCTGGCGATGGTCGGGTGCGGGCATTCGATTGACCACGCGGCATGGGGTATTCAGTGGCATGTGCTGGCGATGTTCGCGCCAAGCCTTGTGACGGGCAAGCTGATCGCCCGGTTCGGCAAGGAAAAGGTCACCGCCGCTGGCCTGATCATCATCGGCATTTCAGGTGCTGTTGCGCTGACCGGTCTGGATCTGAGGCATTTCTTTATCTCTCTCATCCTGCTTGGGATCGGATGGAACTTTGGCTTCATCGGAGCGACTGCGATGGTAGCTGCCGCGCATACAGAGGCCGAGCGCGGGCGTGCCCAAGGGCTGAATGATTTCGCCGTCTTCGGCACAGTCGCGGCGCTTTCGTTCTTTTCTGGCGCACTGATGCAGGCGTCGGGATGGCATCTCATCAATCTCTTGATGTTTCCCTTCATTGCCATCGTGCTTGCGCCATTGGTCTGGCAAGCGGCGCGACGCTTATAGGGCGGTGCCAATATTGTCTCAAAAACTGCAACGTACCGCCAACCTCAAGGAAGAACGTGACATGCCTGCGTCACAAGTTCTTATAACTGCGACGCTTGTTGGGGTTGGCGGCACGTTGATTGTCGACGCTGTTAAAGGGCTTGCGGCTCGGTTCTTGGGAAAAATGCCAACGCATAGCTTTGACCTTTCAATGCTGTGCTCGCACGGCATTCATTGCATCAAAACATCCCGTTGTCGTTGTTACTCTGTACAGGCATTTCCTGTAGTACGTCCCAATGCTCGACGATTTTGCCTTGATCATCGAGACGGAAAATGTCCATCCCTGCATAATCGGGACCGTTGGGCCATAGCTGATGGCAATGCAGGATCACATGATCGCCGTCCACGAATGACCGCTTGACCTCGACATGTTTGCCCGGATGCTCGCGGGCCATCCGTTCGAAATAGTCAACGAAGGCCGCCTTGCCGTCCGCCACATGGGGATTGTGCTGAATGTACTGCGCTCCGGCGTAGCGCGC
>Ga0114912_1001376_pt1 | contig 10565 bp, 9 predicted proteins | sample MalvirDeepMed_51_FD_89713 | JGI IMG/M metagenome (GOLD analysis project Ga0114912, IMG submission 89713) | Marine viral communities from the Global Malaspina Expedition - Malaspina viral metaG DeepMed_51 | ecosystem: Environmental > Aquatic > Marine > Oceanic | place: Mediterranean Sea...
CATTACATCTTGAACGGTAAAAATAGTTGTTGACTATGGGGAGTCCACATAAGCGAAGCGAGTGTTTATACGTTTGTTAGCTGCCCGCTGCAATCTTTGAGAGCTTGGTCAGGAATTTCTCAATTGCCATAGAGTTTTCAAACGTGACAGCCAATCCATAATGGACTTCTTTTTTTCCAGTATGAAGGCGTTTTGGAAACCTAGTCATATCCGCATTGTGGTATGAATCAGAATTGATAGTTGCACCAGAAATTGTCTCTAGCTCATCCCTAAAGGCATCGAATACAGGTCTAATAACAATTTTGGGGTCGTTATTTTCTTTGTGGAAATAAATCGGCTCCTTGAGTTTAGGAAGCATATACTCCGTAACTTTTTTTACCGAATGAATAGATCTACATCCAAACTTCAATAATGTGTCTTCCATCGTATCGTGACTTACCGCCATAAAATCTCCTTGGGCAGCTAACAATTTAATATAGTGCGACTTGCGCGTTTTTCTGCCAACGTATCGCTCGCTTTTATACTTTCACTATTATTACCAAACTAGCTATCATATTGCTACATAAAGGAAACTTGGCGATCAGGATAAAATGCTAAAGAGCAAAACGAACGATTGCGTCGTTTTCCTGAATATTGGAGCGACGCAGCTTATTTAGATAAATAATTAGCTTCGCAATGCGCTTATGTCGTTGCTCACTCGTTTTGCCACTCAAATGCAATGAGCCAACGGCTGCTTCACGCTCATAGGTGCCATTAAATTTCGAATGAGCCGACGGCCGCTTTACGTACCATGCGGCCCCACGGAGTCACTGGCTCAAAAAGACAAAGAGCCGACGCTCAAAAAGACCATTTTCATTTCCTGTTCTATGTCTATTGCTGAGGCTAGGCAATGTATAAATCACTACGGTTTACGGTAACAATTGACTACTCGACAAATACCCTTTCTCTATCATCCGCAGTTGCATACCTCGAAAATACTGTAAATTCTCATCTGTATAGGCCAGAAAATAAGGTTTTTGTGCTCGTTTGGGTTTATTTTCATAGTCAATCACTGACGCCGCAATAACGCCCTGTGGTCCACCTTCAGTTAATACAATCTGTGGGATATATCCTGTATCCTCGTCCACATATACCGTAAAAAAGCGTTCTTTGCCGTTAAGGGAAAAAGGGTCTACCTGCTGTGTTAAGTCCATACAAGTCCTTATTGGGAAAAGTTAAGTTATAACGATATTTGAATCGCTACTGGTACAGTATGCGAATCACAACCATACTTTTGTGGGAAACTGAAAGCTAAACTACGTCCTCTTTACATACCCAACTGCCCAACAGCGACAACTGACAGGCATCAATAGACAAACAGCAGACGTTTAAAGCTCTCAACGCCGGACAGTTTGAAGCGAAGAGGAAAATTGTTCTGAGTGCTTGCGTTTGTTAAGGATGGAGCACGCCAATCTTACCGCCCTCAGTAAAACAAAGATCTTGACCAAAGATAATTTTTTTATACAAGTAATTTGGGTGATCTTCAGTAATTGGCTCGATAACAAACATTTCGTCATCGCACCAGTCCTCCACGGATAGGTTTGTTGTCATCAATGGATAACATACCGTCAGATCTTTTCCATCCTTCTCTAATACTACGTGACCTAAAACCTGAAGATTACCAAATGATTCTTTATGCTCTACAGGGGCCCCGTGTTGATCTATAAATCTCTGATAGTAAGGTATGGAGGTCTTCTCGCAAGAGACCTTACAATAACCCTGCTTATGTGCTCCATATTCAAAAGTGGCGTCATGCAAGAGCAGTGCAACACAAGCACATATTCTGTCGGAATACGTTAGTATTTCAGCTTCATTTACATTCAATTTATTGGCTTTGACCACTGCTAGGAGCTCTGAAATCACTCTATCTTGATCGAAAGCAGGATGGTTACCTATGAATCCTAGTATGTACTGAAGTGCTTTCATCGTGTCGTCTGATATTTTCGGCTTCTTCATAAAGGCTTTTTTATTTTTCTTATCCTCAGAAAAAATAGTATCAACTCTTGATTTTAAGCGCTGCTTACCAACATGAAACTTTTCTTTCAGATCTGCGTCCTTGCACTTATCAATCTGATATTTCATCAATCTTTTCACGTAAAGTGGAAATGGGTTTCCTATATCGAGCGATTTCTTTGGCGATACATATTCTAGAAAGTACTTAAAACTTAGATAAAAAGCCTCAAGTGACTCAGCAGAAACCCCCTGATTCCTTTCATCATTGTGAGCAACGAAGTCAGCGATCTCACGAAATATCCGATTTCCATGAGAGTATGCCCTCAAGCGCATGAAGATATTATCAATATCGTTTTCGTCAAAGTCGCCAGATTCTAGCTTTAGCACGAGCTTTTGTGCTTTTGCCTTCTCGATAGGTTTCATATTTTCCTTGATTACCTAACAGCTTATTAATGAGATTTGATAGTAAACACCCGTTTCCTCTGAAAAGCCATTATCTGTGTTTTCAGAGAAAAGAGTATTCGACGTCCGTTATACGTACATACATGCCGAACAAAATGTCGGGTGCTAGGATCTACTTTTGGCGCACATTAAAATGCTGTTATGGCAAGAAGGGTGTACAACCACGGTATTACTTGTCTTATTATCACCACCTAGATATAAAGGCACTAGGCGGTGAATATTCCAACCAGTTTTAGCCGTTATTTTCCTTTTGCAATACAAACACTCACCATTTTGACGTGATAATAATCTATGCAGGCGTTCTTTGTTGCGAGAATTTATTAACACATCAAGCCGAGATTCAAAGTAAGTTTCATGTGTCGGATCGTAAGGGTTTGCATCGGAATTGATTTTTGGATGTCGCACAATCGGTATTGCTGCTAACCGAAATAAGGCTATTTGTTTATCACCGGTGCAGAATGTCCAATTACGCGCACCAACAGAGTGGAAGTATCTAGCCCTAATCCAGTGTTTTCCTTTTCTAGGATGTCTACGACATGCCCATTTCCAGAGTAGCAACCATATATCAGAGTCAATCTTGCAAAATACTTCCTTTGCGACACTGTGTCGGTGATAATTACACCAACCTCTTAATATTGGATTAAGCTGAAAGATTAGCCTGTCTTGTCGACTAGAGCGATATTTGGTGATCGTAAGTCTCAACTTATTCATCAAATGTAGAACGCTTTTGCTACTGGGTTTGACCAGTAATTTGCCATTATACTTTCTGAGATTTTGACCAAGAAAATCAAAACCCTATGATATATGCCTAACGTGCGTTTTTTCTGGCGATAATGCCAAACCACGTTGGGACATAAATTCATTAATACAAGGCAATATTGTATCTACCAAAAACGCTTGAGAATGAGCCGTTACAATAAAATCATCAGCATATCTGATTACAGAGACTCTCTTAACATTAGAACGAATTTCACGGTGTTTACCTCTTTTAACACCTGAAGCTTCTTCAATTGTTACTTGCAGTTGATTCAATACCATATTCATTAACGTCGGCGAGATTATCCCTCCTTGCGGTGTTCCTGCAAGTGTTGGATATACCTTGCCAGACTCCATGAAGCCGGCATTCAACCACTGTGAAAGGATTGGTTTGTCAATGTTTAAGTGCTTTAGCATCCATTCATGGCTGATATTATCGAAGCATCCTTTAATATCTGCATCAAGCACCCATTCTCCCGCACCTTTGCGACACAATACTTTGAAGCATTGTTCGATCGCATCAGCGCAAGATCTTTGTTTTCGAAAACCAAAAGAATTGCCGTCACTGTTTGTCTCCACTTCTGGCTCAACGGCTAGCAAATACAGTGCTTGCATCCCACGATCCAGCATTGTGGGGATACCGAGAGGTCTTCTCTGCCCATTCGACTTTGGAATAAAGACTCGCCTTAATGGACTTGCCTTGTATCCAGAGCGTTTGAGCGATGAGATTGCTCGCCATTTTTTAGTAGCACTTTGCCATGTTTCGCCATCAATACCAGACGTTTTACGCCCTTTGTTCTCCGTTACTTGTTTAACCGCAAGGGCTTTCGCATAAAAGGAATGAGTCAATAACCATTGCAGACTTTTAACTTTCCCTTTTCTCCCTTGCTTTACTGCTTTCACAATACGCGCTTGCAATGATCCTACGTAGCGCTTTGCAGCCTTCCAATCGATGTTAGACCAGCATTGCGCTTCGTTTATAGGTGCACATTGTTCATAAGAGCAATTCATTTGCATTCCTAAGCTAAAATCTTATTACAAATTTCTTGTGATTAACCACTCGATGGAAGTGGGCTATGCTTTCGCATGATGTCACGTTCAATACATCTATCCTTGCCATTACAGCAAGGCATTCGCTTTCTCCATCGTCCTTTACCCGCATGCCCGTCATTCATTCTTACGAAGAAACTACCTAAACGAGGGAGCATACGGGCTTACCAAGTTCCACTTTATTCACATAATGGGTTAGTGTCAGTCAATCCGCCGGGGGCACATTAAATTGCGTAACATGAGACTAGAGCATGTTAACTTGTCCACCACACCTTTTGGTTCAAGCTTGTCAGCATCTTTAGCTTGTTTATAATGACGACAGTTAAAACTGTTCAGTTAATTACACATACCATTAATTCCTAGGGCCCAACCGCATGATGCTTGCAGTTTGTTCAACATCACTGTTGAACTTAAGGCTACATTGTCTTTCGAGCTTCACACCTCACCATTGCTAGTAACGCATGTCGAAATAGGAAACCTTCGGCAATACGAAGGGTTGAATCAAAGTTCAACAGTAAACAAAGCGACTTCTTGTCGCACCGAGGCGTTTATACCAGAGTGCGAAGCCCGTTTTATCCCAATAGAGTATTTTGACCTTATCGCGCTTTTTATTGCAGAAGACGAACAGCGCATCGCGAAACGGATTCAGTTTCATATCCTGCTCAACCACGACAATTAAGCCATTAATCGATTTGCGGAAGTCGACGATATCCATGTACAGGTAAATGTCGGCAGGCTCTACGAACATCTTCATTCGGCCAATGCCTTCATCACAGTAGCAACCCAGTGAGGGTTAATATTGGTTGGCACGGTAAGTTGGGCATTTCCAAGTTGCAAGAGAAGTTCGCCACCCATTTCTTCAGTGTAGGATTCAACCTTCGTGACTTCACGTTTCACCTGAACAAACTTGCTGCTTGTTCGTTGAAGCCGAATATCGCGACGTCGGGTATAGTAAGTTTGAACGTTAATCTGCTGCTGACGACAAAACTCTACCGCAGTGAGTCCGCTTTGCTTTTGCTGCTCGAATAAGTTGAGCCAGTCTTGCACTTCTCTTCGTTGATATTGCTGCATGGTCATTCTCCTTAGCAAAGAGAACACCATGCCGTAGCTAACTTATGAATTGAATGTGGGGATTACCGGACGGATACTCTGCATTGCATCTTGAATGTCTTCAATAGTGTAGACACTTTCCTCACTAAACAAGAAGGGCACCTTTCAAGCATCGAGCAAAATAGTGAAAATCTAACGGACAACCTTAAAGCGACTATAAATAAGGACTTTCAGGAGTTCCTAGATATTGGGTTTGAGGGAAAAGGATTAAGTAGTACACAACGAGAAAGGTTTGAAAATATTGAAAATAGAGCATCCTCTTTGAGTGCTCAAGATGACTTACTAGAGGATGATTTAAAAGAGCGTCTATCAGAATTAGCGGAAAAGGTAAAAGAGCTCATTAAGTCCTTATTTAGAAAGAATGATGAGCATAACTTAGAAGAAACCTAGTTTGCCGATTGTTTGCAATCAATGGCAGTTTTTGAAGTGCATGAATCATATGTGTGACTCATAGTCATTATTCACTTTTATTAGTTAGCGTGAACGTCTCCTCAAAGCGGTATTATTTGAAGGCGTTGACATGCATACAACATCCATTTGATGTTTGACCCTTGAACTGTGCCATGAGCACGTTTAACCGCTCGAACATACAGGAAGACAAAAATACAATTACTTGAAAAAATTGAATGAAAACATAACTAAGCTGTAGCAAAAACATAAGCCTATTATAATGGTGAGGATTAGTTCATTTCGATTATGTTTTGCTAGTTTAGAAAGACTTTGACTATTTCTACTCAAGTTCAAAGTATAAAGTGCTCCGAATAGAAATCCTATTAAGTGTGAATAAAAGTCAACATGGTCTCTGTTTGAAAAAGAGATAGCTAGATCTAAGAGAATGGTCAAAACAATGAACTTAAGTGAGGCAATCACAAACGTAGGGGGCAACTCTGGTGCGTATTTTGTGCGTATGACGATGAAAGATCCTATTAAACCGTAGATAGCTCCAGATGCCCCAATAACATAATCAAAGTTTGATAGTATGTTGCTAGCTAAGAACCCAGCTACACCTGAGATGAAAAATAGGTTAAAAAATCTTACAGTACCTATCAATACCCCAACAATTCTACTGTATAAAGCAAGTAAGCAAACATTAAAAAATATATGTACAAAGTTTAAATGTAAAAAGATTGCGGTAAATAAACGATAATAATCCCCACTTTTAAGTGTAGACTTCCCGCTGCCACCAGCTACTATAGCGTCAAAAAGCGTTCCATTTAAATAAAAAAACAAATGAATCAATAGCATGACAGAAGCGAGAGAGTAATAAGCCCAACTATTATGGTTTTCTGCTTTTTTGTCTACATAAAATGATTTCTCGCAGTTTTTGCGTTGATCTAAATCGTTTTTTATTGCTTTGTAAATAACTGAAGTTGCTTTGTCGTCTTCAAGTGATCTATTTTCTATAAATATATGTGGATAGCTTTTAGCGCTAATTGAAAGAGCGCTAAAGTCATCGTGGATTTGTAAAGAATTAACATTTTTGAAACAAATGCAAGAGTGATTTCTAAAACCAAAAAAATTAGGAATTAAAATTTTATATTTATTTAAGATGATATATCTTGTTATATGTTTGTTATTTTTTGTTAAGTTTTTTACATAAATATATAGAAATAATGTGGTGAATAATAGCTCTAAAATAGCGATTTTTATTTTATTTTCAATGAGAAGCAAGTAAAAGAATAGAATTAATGATGACAAGTAAAAGTAGAACAAAGTTCTTAACATTGAATTCCTTTTAGATAATAAATATTTCTCGTCATACTTGAACTTTATGAACAAATTGATTTCTCACCTATTATTCAATAATAATATGTAAAGGTTTGTTTATTACTAACAAACCTTTATTTTTATAGTTACAATACTCTACGCAGATATTGCCGCAGAAGTAACAGAGTACGCTGCAACAGCTGTTAAACCGACAATCGCAACAACAGCCAACGGTGAAGCAGCGAAAGCAATTCCAATGCCTACGCTCCCCCATGAAGTGCCGAAAGCAGCAAATCCAATAGTTGCAGCTGCGGTTCCAGACGCAGCGCCAACAGCAACTTGTACAGCAGGTTCTGCACCACCGGAGACAAGTTCTACTTCATCAGAAGACAATTCTGTCATATAACTCACGTTTGAATTCTCAGCTCCACATCCTTTGACACTAATAGCTTCGAAATTATTAGTCGTATCCATTGGTAAATCCTTTATTGATAGTGATTAGATGAGTATGTAAAACTTCAACTACCATACAAATGAAATGACTGCAAAGACTAAGCAATCATTTTAATTAATTAGCATTGCTTATGACCTTTGTCAATCTTGTTTTTTATTGCTTAAAAATGATTTAGCGGCACGCTTTAAATGTTAGTTATCGCAAGAGTAAGACAAGTTCCTCAATATTTGGATGTCAATTTAAATTCTAAAATTTACGAACAAAGTATTGCTAAAAACAGATTTACTTGATAAAAAAATATACTTATGCTTTACCCTTCAAGGAAAAGAGTGGCCATGCTACATGCGCAACTTACTACTTAGTTTATAAGATGTTTTAGGTCAAATTGAAAAATGCGCATTAGTCATACTCCGTCTATAGTACAAATTTAAATTTTACGATTAGTGCCCTTAATTTAAGGGTGAAGTATTGAGTTGCACGTGTTGAAATCTATTCAACGAGTGCACGAGTTAGTGCTCTATTAGAAGAACTCAGTCATACAATAAATAGTCAAGCTAGTGTAAGAAATAAATAACCATTTAGAATGGTGAAGCCGACGTATTTCAGGTCTTTCGATCATGAAAATTCAGCTATAAAATATAATCAGTTCAATTCGTGAATATGTTGGTTGATAAGAACTTAGTATTCAGTTAATACTTGATTATATAGAACTATTTGAACAAGAACTGTAGTTCAAGTTTTGAAGCAGTAAGTTCTAAATTGTACTAAGGATATATCTATCTTACCAATTAAAGTGGGGAAAAAAACTATTGCTCGTATTGGATTATTTCTTTTACACATTCCTCCAGTGAAAAAGATGGCACGGGATCTCAATGGACAGAAAGTTCGAACTTTCAAGCTCGGAAGTGAAAATGTACCGTTTGTTCTGGATTTGGTGCTTATTATAGTTTTTGATTAAATCAGGGATAGGATTTATGGGGCTGTTCAGGGAAGAAGTTTCACAAAATAAAAATAAGCTACATGGTGAGGTGTTGCTTGCACCGAAAATTAGTCATTCCATAGTCATTTTCTTTATTGGTTTGTGGGTACTGATTTGCTTAGTCTGGCTTAGTACAAGTAGTTATGCAAGGAAAGAAACCGTTAGAGGCTGGCTAGATCCCTCTGTCGGAGAATTAAAAATTTATTCTCCTTCGGTGGGGGTGGTTAGCGAAACGTTTATTTCTGATGGCCAGTGGGTCGAAAAAGGTATGCCACTCTTTTCAGTATCTAAAATCGAAGTGATGCGCAATGGAGAGAATTTGGAGTCTTCTATGATGAAAAATTTAACTTCACAAAAACAGCTCATAAAAAATCAACTTCAAAGAATTCAAGATATCAGTTTAGAAAGAGAGTTGTATTTACGAGGACAAATAAAGTCGACTAAATCCCAATTAGAAATCATTAAGAGTCAAATAGAATTAGTAGAAGAAAAGAGTAGGTTAATAGAACAGAGGGTGGCTAAGTATGAAGTCTTAAATCGATCAAAAAATGTATCTGACTTAACCTTAACCACACTATTCGAAGATAAAATAGATATTGAAATCAATATCGAAAACTTAAGGTTAAGCCGTTCGGCAAAACAGGGGGCTCTCGACGACTACGAGTCTGAGCTAAAAACATTACCTAATGAGACAGAGAATCGCTCTTTCGATCTTCTACAGCGTCTTAGTGAGACAAATAATCAAATATTTCAACTTAGTGAAAGGAACAATTATATTGTAGTAGCACCAGAAACAGGTTACATAAATAATCTTCAAATTTCCGTTGGTAAGTCTGTTAACACAGATACTCCTCTTTTAACAGTAGTCCCTAAATCAACCTATTTTCAGGCAAAAATTCTCGTTCCTGTTTCATCCTCAGGTTTTCTATCAGTTGGTCAAGAAATATGGGTCAGGTATGACGCCTTTCCCCACGAAAAATTTGGTTTGTACCAAGGTAAAGTAGTAAGGATATCCTCAACTCTGACTTTACCTGGTGAACTGAGAGATGCACCACTTTCGAACAAATTGCCAGTATACACGGTGATTGTTGATATGAAGTCTTCGTCTGTAAAAGCATACGGTAATGAGTTTGGAATTAAATCTGGTATGACTTTTTCTGCAGATATAACCCTAAGTGAACGTACTCTGATTGAGTGGCTTATCGAACCAATATTAAGTCTGAAAGGGAGACTGTGAATGGGTATAGCAGAGGGAAATAAGCATGTAAATACACTTGCAGATAGCATTTACACAAGAAAACATCTGCCTATGATTCATCAATCGGAATCAGCTGAATGCGCGCTAGCATGCTTGGCAATGATAGCGAGTTACCATGGTTACGAAACAGATTTAGTCAACCTCCGCAGAAAGTTCTTAGTCTCAAATAAAGGCACTACCTTAAAAAGCCTGATTAGTATGGCCAATCGATTAGAAATGAGTTCTAGAGCAATAAAGATTGATCTTAAACATTTGAGCAAAGCTCAATTACCTTGCATCCTTCATTGGGATATGAACCACTTTGTAGTTTTAAAACAGGTTTCTAATGATAGTGTTATTATTCATGACCCGGCAGTTGGCATTAGAAAGTTAAAAACTCAAGAGTTCTCTAATTATTTTACCGGAGTAGCGCTAGAGGTTTCTCCTGCACAGAATTTTCAAATTAAAAAAGATAAGAGAATTTTGAAATTCTTTGACCTATCAAGTAGGTTCCAAGGACTTAAAACTTTTTTTACTCAGTTATTAGTAATCTCGATTGCCATACAAATATTTGCTATCGCCTCTCCTTATTATATGCAGACTGTAGTCGATGATGTATTGCTCAGAAATGACAGTAACTTACTCATAATTCTAGCAATAGGCTTTACTTTTCTACTTTTTATAGAAGTAGCAAGCACATATATCAGAGATATACTTATATTGAGAACTTCAAGTCTGATGAGTGTGCAGATGGCATCAAATTTGTTTCGCCATTTGATAAGGTTACCAATTTCTTTTTTCTTAGTAAGGCATGTAGG
>Ga0114912_1001378_pt1 | contig 10561 bp, 14 predicted proteins | sample MalvirDeepMed_51_FD_89713 | JGI IMG/M metagenome (GOLD analysis project Ga0114912, IMG submission 89713) | Marine viral communities from the Global Malaspina Expedition - Malaspina viral metaG DeepMed_51 | ecosystem: Environmental > Aquatic > Marine > Oceanic | place: Mediterranean Sea...
ATTGCAGCCACCTGGGGCACTACGGCGTTTCCGAGGGCTCGCAGACGGTCCACCCCAAAGGGAACCCCATCAGCCACTCGACAAACGTCGGGTTCAGTTTGCCACCAGTCACCACTTCGTGCGGCGATTCTTGCTGCGGAAGCAGCGCCGGAGGTACGTACTCTCCGAGCTTCCCCTGCGGCGTGAAGGGACTCTTCCCGTCCAGCATCCCCTTCGCCTCCTGCTCCGACAAGTCCCCCGCCAGCACCTTTGCTCGCAGAAACCTTACGTTTCCTTCGTTTGGGCGGGTCGGGTTGGCGTTCGGCGTAGGCCACGATGAATACTCTGTCGCGGCGGTGAGGGGCGCCAACGGCTGCCGCTGGGACACAATCCCATTTTGCATCGTACCCGCTCTCGGCCAACTCCCCGAGTACAGCTGACATCCACCTGCCGCTGTCTCCAGTAAGGAGCATTGGTACGTTCTCCAAGACGACGTAGCGCGGTCGTACCATGCGAACGACTCGCATGAGGTCGAAGACGAGGCCACTTCGCCCCCCTTCGATTCCGTCTCCTCTTCCGGCGCACGAGATGTCCTGGCAGGGGAAGCCTCCAAGCACAACGTCAACTGGTCCGATTCCATCTAAATCTCCCCCCTTGATGTCCGTGACGCTGCCCAGATTGGGCACATCCCAGTGCTTTTCGAGCACCTGGCAGGCGTATGGGTCGATTTCGCTCTGCGCTACCGTAGTGAAGCGGCCCGTAGCCTCGAATCCAAGCTCAAACCCGCCGATGCCCGAAAAGAGCGACAGCACCCGGAGCCTACTTGCCACCCTTCAGCCTCCACCTCGACCCTCTCATGGCCCGAAGCTCCTCGACCTTGCCGGTGTCGACCAGTCGCAGCAGCGCCCTCTCCACGCGGTAGCGGTCAGGTTGCGACTGGGAGATGCTTGCCCCCTTGTGGCGCCAGCGAAGCTCCTTTGCGATGCCCCTCGAGGTCATGCCACGACCGTGTTTCCGCATCTCGTCGAGCACAATGGTGTCGTCTGGGTGCTTACTCACAGGGAACAGACGCGACACGCGACGTCTTCTTCGTCGTCGTCAAAGAGAGAGAGGTTGAGGTCGATGCCGGAAGGAACCCGCCCCCTCGAAAACTGCTCTGCCAGTCCCTTTAGGTCCGCTGGCCATGAGTCCCTAGCCGGGGAGCGGAACGTGTGTCCGTATGTCTGCTCCTGCTGCGCCGCATGGTCGTAGATGTCCGGGTGCTCGTTCCATAAGTCCCACCACTGCGGCAGCCGCTGGTATGGGCACCTAGCGCAGTCGGTGCGCTTTGGTATCTTGACTCCCCGCTCTCGGAGGTACGACTGGACCTCCTTCACACCCCACCCCCACTCCCTCAACGGGAACGCCGTCTCAACATCGTCGCTGTATATGCCTTTTCGCTCTTCCTCGTCTGCACGCAGGCCAACGTAAAGCGTAACGGGACCCCCTTGGTTGCGAATCCAGGCCAAGCATGGCTCTATCTTAAGGAGGCGAGTACACCACCGCTGACGCCAGTTGGGCAGCGCCTTGAAGTGGTCAATCCAGGCGTCAAGGGTCTGGTTTGTGATGCGAGTTAGCGGCCTTCCAAGCATACACTCAAGCACATCCCAGTGCCCGCTCATAGACGGCAACTCGTCCCCGGTCGGCGTGCAGAGGTAGACAAAATCGACGTCAGGTCTCGTCTCCGCGAGCCTCAACGCAAGGGCGGTGGAGTCCTTCCCCCCGCTCAAAGCAACAACGTGCATCTCGTCGAGCACAATGGTGTCGTCTGGGTGCTTACTCACTCACACAGCCCATATTGGCTCATGCACGTCGGCACGTCCGAGTGGTCGAACATATCTATCGTGTCGGTGCCCATGAGGTAGTCGTAGACTGCCTGCGCCGTGCATATGCTCTTGCCCGTCTTGGGGTCTACGGCGTCGTGAAAACGCTCAGGAACGCGGTCAGGGCGGAAGAAGGTGGCGATTCCTCGCGGGTTGGCGGCACCAACCTCTGCCTCCATCTCCTTCAGCCTGTCGAGAAGATTGGGGTCGAGAAGGAACGAGGTCTTCAGCGTGCCCGTGGTGGACATGATGCAAGGGAAGCACCCGACCCTCTTTTGGCCGCGCAGGTAGAGCTCGTTTGGCTCAAAATCATGCCGCTTGTGGCAAGCGAAGACGTCATCTGGCGTCCACCGGAGGATTGGTCGCCAAAGCTCGGTGTCGTACCAGTTGGTCCTTCCGGTCTCGTTCAGGTCCCACTCGTCCAGGCCTGAGCGGTATACCGACTCGTCGGCCCGAATGCCCTGGCAGACGACATGCTCGGCGTCGTACTCCTGCCCCTTTAGCCACTCCGCCATCGGCTTGACCTTCAGGTGCTCCGTGCAGAAGCGAGCGCGGGCCGAAGGAAATCGCCCCTTCTTCTTGGCGAGCCCCAAAAAACCCAGCGGATTGCCCACCCGGATTATCTTTGCCTCCAGTTTAGCCTCCAGCCTCTCCAAGTGCTCGACTGTGAACGAATGCTCAAACTGGGTGTCGCAAAACACAAAGTGCATCTCGTTCTTCAGCCCACTCTCAAAGCGGAGCCAGAGCGCCATGGCGGTGCTGTCCTTCCCGCCGCTTGTTGCCACGATGAGCGGCTGCTCCGGGGACGGTAGCCTGCGTTGAGTACTCATAACAGCGCCAGGCGGTCATGTTCGAGCGCCTCTTCCCACTGCGGCAGATGGTGCTTGAGCGCACGCCGCACCAGGCGGGCTATGGGCACGTCGCCCTTCCTCGAAAGCGCACGCAGGCGGCGTAGGTCCCTGTTGGACAGACGCAACTGAAAGCGAGCGGCGTATTGGTCTTTGTTTTTGGGCATGCTGTACGTTGTAAGCCATGAGTTGACGACGTGTCAATAACACTACGCGAATGGGCCAAACTGGCGGTCGAGTATCCTGCACGTCGCAGGGGCAAACTATGGGGACCTGGCCAGCTGGAGGCTAACGTGGGCATCAGGAACAGAAACATTGACGCCAACGCCAAGATTGCCATGTCGAAAATCGACCAGGCGTTTGGCGATAGGGTGTTTTTCGAGGATTTTGAAGAGGTCAACCTCACGGCGGCGGAAGCCATCTATGGGTTTGACGTTGCGGCCACGATTGCCACTTCTGACGCCTATGTGAATCAGTCGGAGTCTGCGTTGGTGGTGGACGTGGGAACCGCTGGCGGCGGCGGAGCCGTGGGAAACTACCTTGTTCGGAACACGGGCATGTTCAGCGAGGAGCGTAACACCACCTTCCGCACCCGTCTTTACGTCACGTCTATTGCTGACGTCGAGTACCAGTTTGGGTTTGGTGACGCCGCAGCATTGGCGGCTGCCACCGACCCGGTGGGAGGGCACGACGTTGCCTACTGGGAGTTTGATTCGGCTGTTGGTGCCACTTGGAGACTAGCGACCCAGACAGGCGCCGGAGGCTTCACGTATGTCGATTCCGGCATTACCGTGGCAGCGTCCACGAAATACAACCTTGAAGTAAAGCTCCTGGGCGGAGGGAGAGTCGCCGGAAAAATCAACGACGACGTCTTTTACTCTGCTGTTGGTGCCATCAAGACGGGAACCAGCGACTGGCAGACCTTCGTCAGGGCCGAGGCGAAAGCAAACGCCCAAAAGCAGGTCTACATGGACACTTGGTACGTCTCCGAGACCCGCCGCTAATGGGCGCCCTTCGCTACGTCATCGGAGACGACGGGAAGAAGGTGGCCGTAAAGGGTCTCGGCAAAGCCAAGCCCAAAAAGAAGGCCAAACCGAAGGCCAAGAAGAAGGCCAAGCCGAAGGCCGAGGAGTAGTGCCTCCCGACACCTTCATGCCCAGGGGTAAGTGATGGCTGAAATCAGGTACAACCTGACGGTCGAAGGGACCGAAACCGCCAATGACTACACGTCACCCTCACCGGCAAGAACGTCTGGCGCTATCCAGATTCAGTCGTTGTCCTTCATCAGCGAGCGGTTGGTTACCGTTGGCGCTGGGACCACGCTCGACCTGGACACAACGTCGGAGCTTGGCGGTAAGGGCAGCGACGCCTACCAGACCCAGTTCGTTGCCATCCGTCCGTCGAAGGCGGTCTACGTCTCACGCAACGGCGCAACAGCCGAAGAGTGGCAAGTGGCCGCAAATGGATGGATGCTGATGCAGCTGGTCGCTGAAACAAGAAACATCACCGTGCGTAATGGCTCAACGTCAGACGATTCCACGGTCCTGATTATGCTCGGGGGAACCTGATGGCACTCACCGTAACGGGGCAAAGCAACCCCACCGACACCAAGTTGGCCGTTCAGGACGACGCTGGCGCCGATGCAGACAACAACATCTTCGGAGAAGACGTCAGCGTCCGCATGGTCGAGATAGACAACGGCGGCGGCAGTGCGGTTTACGTCAAGCTCTACACCCACGCCAGCCCGACTATCGGCACGACCGTTCCAGACATGGTTCTAATGTGCCCCGCCAGCGTGAAGCGAAGCTACGCCTTCCCAGAGGGCATTGCGTTCGACCCGGCTGTCTCTATGGCATGCGTCACTGCTGGCGGCACGGCAGGCACAGGGGCACCGAGCGGCACGCAGAAGGTGTACGTCCTGGCAAGCCCGATAACGTAAGGGGGGAGTGATGGCAGGAAAGGCCCGCAAAGGGAAGGCAGGCGACCCACGCGAGGCGGCTTTTTTGGCAATGGAGCGCGACGGTGTAGTGACGGGCGACCTGGCAGAGACGTTCGACCCAGACGCCTACGTGAGATGGAGAGCCAAGAGGAAGTCGAAGTTCCGCAGGTCCCCGCAGAGCAAGGCGAAGAGTCGGCAGCAACGCTTCAACCCCAGGGGCGCCTACGACCCAGACAACACCGGAATGTTCAGGGGGAAGTGATGGCACAGGGCGACATTGAGCAACTCGACGTGAAGACCGACGAGCAGCGCGGCAAGTACGCTTGCGGCCCTGCGAAGGACACTCACAACAACCCGCTCTGCGCCGACAAGGCCATCAACTTCACCGCTGCCTCGCAGGAAAGGGGCAAGTACGCCTCCGGCCCCGCCAGGCGCATGGTCGAGCACGACAGGCTGCGTGGCTCCAAGTACGACAAGTCCAGAAACGTCCGCATCAAGCCAGAAGAGCTACGGGGACGTTAGTTGGCGGTTGCCTTCCCATGGTATATCGGCCCTAGCGACCAGCAGTCCTATGTCGAGTACCGCAAAGCGCAGCAGGAGCCCCCGGAAAGCTACGAGGGGCAGCGCAAACTGCTGGAGACCATCGTCACCCTGATTCGCCGAAACCCGGCGTTTCTGATGCACGACATGCTCTGGATTCGCAACAAAGAGGGCGGGCGGTCACGGTTCAACAACTGGACCTTTGCCCAAAAGCGCCTCTATCGAATCATCCGCCAGCAGCAGGCGAGCGCCAAGCCGGTCAGAGCCATCATCCTCAAGGGTCGCCAAATGGGCGTATCCACCGAGTGTGAAGGGCTCCTGTTCTGGCGCACGGCCTTCTTCAGAGACGCCACCTCGATGATTGTGGCCCACGAGGAAGACGCCGTAGAGAACATCTTCCGCATGTTCAGGCTCTACTACGAGTCACTGCCGCAGGCATTACAGCCAGCGACTGAAAAGTTCAACCAGACTGAAATCGTCTTCGACAACCCAAACGTCAAGGGGCGCAAGAAGGAGCCTGGGTTAGGCTCCCGCCTCATTGTGAAGACAGCTGCACTGGGCGGCACCAGCAAGCGGATGGCCGGAAAGGGCAGGTCAGGCACCTACCATGCGGTACACGCATCCGAGGCAGCGTTCTGGTCAGAGCCGGAGAGGTTTTGGGGTGGTATCCAAAACGCCGTGCCGAAGGAACCGGGCTCGTTTGTGCTCGTTGAGTCCACGGCTAACGGTCACGGCAACTGGTTCCACAAGTTCTGGCGTGAGGCGGCGCGTGGCTGGGAGATGGTGAGGGGCGAGAGTGGCAAGCTCGAATGGGTGATGACAGACCCAAGAGCGTCCAACTCGTCCTACCTGCCCATCTTCCTGTCATGGATGGAGCACCCGAAATACCGGGCTGAAATCCACAACGGCGACGACCCGGCAGAGCACGCCTACTACATGAAGCACCTCGACAGCGAGGAAAAGAAGCTCGTTGACCGCTTCGGAGCCGAGGCAGAGCAACTGGAGTGGCGCCGCCAGGTGCTGGCAGACGAATGCGCTGGCTCGCTCAAGTTGTTTCACCAGGAGTATCCGACCACCCCCGATGAGGCATTCATCACATCCGGGCGGGTGGTATTCGACCTCCAGGCGCTCGACCGCTCCGAAGACCGCATCCTCAAGCTAAAACAGCCTCGAAGGTGCTTCATCGAGTGGGACGGAGAGCAGGCGATTCTGACGGACAGCCCGGACGGGCCGGTCAAGGTGTTTCACCCACCAGAACCCGGAGTGGCCTACTCGATTGGCGTGGACGCCTCCTACGGCAAGCCCAACGGCGACTTCTCGTGCGCCCAGGTGATACGAAACGACACATGGGAGCAGGTTGCCATCCTCCATGGCCGCATTGAGCCTGACCTGCTTGCCCACGACGCCAACGCCCTGGGGCGCTACTACAACGAAGCCATGATGGTGGTTGAAATCGAAGGCCCCGGCATCCACACGGACGTCAAGTTGGGCGACCTCGACTACTGGAACAGGTATCGGCGCATCAACATCGAGCAGGTCAGCAGCGCCCCTCAAGCGGTCTGGGGCTGGCGGATGAGCCAGAAGACGCGCGCCAATATGGTTGCAACGCTCAAGGCTGGGGTCAGAAGCGGAGAGTTGATTCTCAATGACCCGCAGACGGTTACAGAGATGCGTGAATGGGTGCTTGTGACCGGGCACACCGGGCGAGCGAAGGAACAACCAGCTGACCCTTCGCATGGCCACGACGACAGAATAACCGCCTTGGGTATTGCTCTCGTCGGCGGCGTTATCGAGAATGGCCACGGCGGAGCTTTGGTCAGTAAGACTGAAAACAATGGCGGGCGGAAGGAGAAAAATCCATTCCGTTCCCGCCCCATTTTCTCGGACTGGTCCGAGGGGTCTCACGACGTCCTCGGGTCGATGTTTTAGACAAGGAGAAGGCAGATGGCCTACGGCAAAGGTAAGAATAGCAGCCGGACGTTCCCAGCAAAGAGCCCCGGTACCGATTCCACCCAGAAGAAGTACTCAAGCGGCAGCAACAGTCCGGCCCTGGGCGGCGGGACTGGCAAGGGCGTTGGCAAGTACAGCGGCGCTGTCAAGACTTCCGGCAAGCCCTAATGGGTTTGGAGGTTATGGCGGCTTGCGTCGCCTTCCTCTCGGCAAGCCTTGTTCTAATCGTCTGGCGTGTAGTCTCGCAGACCCCTCTTCAGAGGGAGCAGGACCACGCCATGCTTCTGGGCGTGCTTGAGCGGTACCGGGCGGAGTCTGCGGTGGAGGTAGCCCACGCAGACGCCATCAGGGAGTCGTCTCGGGTCGCCCAGACGCAGGTTGACGCCATCGAGGTGTTGCTGTCCGAGGAGTTGAGCGAGCAGCAGCGCCAGGGCTTTGCTGGCGATGTGGCAATGGCTCGTGCGGCCATGGTTCAGGTCGGGCTCGACCCGGAGGACGATGACGACGTTGAGGCATGGAACAGCAGACTGGGGCTAAACTAGAGTGGCCAGTAACGTCACGCGCATAAGGAAGCGAACGGAGGCTGCGGACGACGTTGCGGCGGAGGTGATGAACCACGTCGCAGAGTCCAAGCAGATTCAACAGTCGTCCCGCTGGGAGTGGTACGACGCCGTTGCATTTGTGCGTGGCGACCAATGGACCTACTGGGACCCAGGTGCCCGCCGCATGAGGCGAAGACCCGCTTTACCGTGGCGTGTGCGCCTCACCGACAATCAGACCCTGCCGCAGATTACGATGCAGCGAGCTCTGCTCACAGAGCGCATCCCGGCATTCCGGGCGATGGCTCGCACCGAGGAAGAGGGCGACGTTCTCGCCGCGCTCGGCTTCGAGGCGCTGCTCATCTACCACTGGGACAGGCTGGACCTCACCGACAAGCTCGGAGACGCCCTAGATGCTGCGCTCGTGACGGGCAACGGCTTCTGGCGGGTGTCGTGGGACGCCAACGCCGGGGTGCCGGTTCAGGTGCCGCTGCCGGTAGGTAGCGACGTAGCCGGGGCGAAGGACGCGCCAAAGGCCGAGGAGCCCAAGGGCGACGAAGCCCAGATGGACGACTTCTTCATGCCCCTTGGCGCAGAGCCCACCGAAGAGACGGTCTTTACCGGAGACGTCAGCGTCCAGGTGGTCAGCCCGTTTTCGATGCACGTCGACACGGTGGCTCGCAGTCTCTCCGAGGCCCGGTGGGTCTGCCAGGAGAGCTTCGTCCACATGGACGTGCTGCGGGACAAGTTCGGAGCCAAGGTTGATAAAATCAACCCGGACGTGGGGCCGCAGGAGTACTACAACTACGAGCAGCACCTGCGCTTCGATTCCGGCTCTGCGAACAGCATCAGCGACGACTTCAAGAGCCGGGTGAGGGTTCTCGAGTTCTGGGAAGCACCCTCGAAGAAGCATCCCAGCGGGCGGGTGATTACGGTTGCGGGCGGCATGACCCTCGACGCCAGAGATAACCCCTACGGCGGCAGGTTCCCTTACGTTCACTTCCCGGCCATCAAGGTGCATGGTCGCTTCTGGGCAGATGGCTACGTGAAGCACCTGCGACCATTGCAGGCGATGCACAACCGGGCCATCTCCAGGTTCCACGAGATAATGAATCTCATGGGCAATCCGAAGTGGATTGTGGACAAGGGCTCCGGCATCAAAGAGACCGCCATCAACGACCGACCGGGAGAGGTGCTGTTCAAGGCCCCCGGTTCGGTGGTTCAGGCCGTCCCACCGCCCCCGCCACCGACGATTCACCCGCAAATCATGTCGCTGGCGATGAATCACATGCAGAACATCAGCGGCGTGAACGACCCCCTCGTGGGTCAGAACCCGCCCAATGTTCGCTCGGGGCGCTCGATTGCCTTCTTGCAGGAGGCTGGGATGCGCCGCTTTGTGCCGCTGGCCCTACAGACCGAGTCGGCGCTGAAGGCAGCTGGCCGTCTTGTCCTGCACCTTGTGCAGCGATTCTACGGAGAGGACCGCACCATCCGCATCCTTGGCCGTGACAGCAAGCCAGAGGTCCACCATATCAGTAAGGCTGACGTGGACCGGGTCATGGACGTGACCATAGAGCACGGCGCAATGATTCCACGCTCGAAGGCAGCCCAGCAGGATACGGTGCTGGAGCTTTTGCAGCGAGCGCCGATGCTGTTTACCGGTGAAGACGGGAAGTTGATGCGAAATCGGCTCTTCCGCATGCTGGACATCCCGGTTGCAACAGACCGGCTGACGCCAGACATCGCCGACAGAAATCAAGCGTACCAAGAGCACATTGAAGCGAAACGGGGTGAGCCTGTGCAAGCTATGCCGGGGGAGGACCACGTACTTCACATGCAAATCCACCGGGCCTGGTTGCAGTCGGAGGACGCAAAGCAGAACCCGGAAGCGATGCAAGCGATTGCATCAAACTATGCTGAACATGAGATGGCACTACAGCAAGGGCTGGGTCCGGTGCAACCAACGCCGGAGTCGCCCCTTGGTGGTGTTGGGGGTGGTCCTGCTCCTCCTGGCGCTGGCGGTGGACCGGGGGAACCCGGCCTGCCACCAGAACCACAGGGCGGCCTCCAGGGTGGTCCGAAATGAGCCTCGCTGCCCAGCGTTATGGGCGCTCTTTTCGGGGTGGGAGTCGCCGTAAGGCGGCAGGATGCGTCACGCGGAAGGCTACCGCGATACCAAGCCGACGTAGGGAGGTCTAGATGCCCGAAGACACAACAACCATGGCACCCGTTGAAGAGGTCAACGATGCTACGCCGGCCGGGGACGATACGCCCGGCCCGGTTCCATACGACAGGTTCAGGGAAGTGAACGAGGCACGACAGGCTGCCGAGGAGAGAGCTCGGGAACTCGAAAGCCGTGCCCTCGAACAGACCGGACGTATGGAGCGGGTAGAGCAGATGCTGGAGACGAGGCTGCCGGAGCAGGCACCAGTGCAAGACGACTCGGTCTGGGAGGACCCAGAGGAAGTCATGCGCCGGGAGTTGCGGACGCTTCGTGAAAGGCAAGAGCAGACAGAGAAGGCGCTTCGTAGCAAAAACGCCATCGAGTCTATCGACCGGGCTGTTGACTCCAAGGGGTTTGAAGACCCTGCGGACGTCAAAGAGTACCTCTCTATGAGGTACATGCTCGCACAGAGCCAAAACCAACGCTTTGACGCCGAGGCAGAGGCCACTACGAGATTGAGGGTTGAGCAAGACCGGGCTGCCAAGAGAAAGCAGACCTGGGCCGACGAAAAAAAACGTGTCGCAGAGGCTACCGTTTCGGCTGTATCTACTTCCGCACCCCCCACTGGCGACCCCGTCGCCCAGGCTCCGGCTTGGAATGACAGAGAAGCCAGGGAGGCGTGGGAAAAGGACCAGACCAAGGGCATCCTCTCGCGGTTCTTTAGTTAGTGAGGTAGAGGA
>Ga0114912_1001380_pt1 | contig 10546 bp, 26 predicted proteins | sample MalvirDeepMed_51_FD_89713 | JGI IMG/M metagenome (GOLD analysis project Ga0114912, IMG submission 89713) | Marine viral communities from the Global Malaspina Expedition - Malaspina viral metaG DeepMed_51 | ecosystem: Environmental > Aquatic > Marine > Oceanic | place: Mediterranean Sea...
AAGTCCTTCTATATCCGTCCAGTAATAGTCGGCCTTACCATGAGCATTGAGAGGTGCCCTAACTACACTAGCTATGGTATTCCTTAGACCGACTTCATGACTGACTGGTTCATTGGAGTCTACGAACAGAGTGTTCATTTCTGAGGTCCTAACTTTATTAGGGTCTCTAGGCTCTTAAACGTAAAGCTCCCTATCTCCTCTCCAAGTAGATGTAATCCCCGAGCTGACTTCTCTATCATCGCAAAGACCTTAGCTTCGGGCTTCTGACCGTTCTGCATACTCTTACGGTCGAACTGCAGACGGGAGTGCAGTACCCAATCAGCTAGTCCTAGAGAGTATCTGAACCCATCAGGAGTCTTCTCCCCAGTGGGTATCCTCTTCGGGTCATTATTAGAATCAAGTTGTACTTGTCCTCCAATGGTGAGTATATCATACATATCAGTCTCATGATGTACCCACACAAGGTGCTTGCCATAACTCTTAGCTGCTGCAACAGCAATCTTCTGTCGGGAGTTAGGCTCACCGTACTCTCTCTGAAGTAGCTGCTTGCGATTTGGATTCTGCTCCTGCAGTTCCTCAAGATAAGCATCACGATTAAGACTCCACTCCATTGTACAAGTATCTACAACAATGGAACCTACCTCCTCATCTTCACAAGCTTCAACAAATTTAGTAGTGAAGTCTATCCAAGCAGCTTTGTACCCGACCAGTTTTTCGTATCGAGTAGTAAATGAACGTGCTGGTATTTCTATCTTATGGTAGACAACATTACCACTTGCCAGTAATTCATCACTCTTATGTGCACGGTCAAAGCCGAGGTCGAAGTCAAAGAACACTACCTTTGGAGGCCAAGTGATGGCCATGCTACTCTTCCCTGATCCTGGGGGTCCGTATAGTACTGTGAGTCCTGGGGCCACATCTGTTTTAAGCATTATTAAGTTCTCCTTTATTGGCTTGGTGACAACGTAGTTGATAACGACAGTTCTTACACTCCCAAGGTTGATTAAACACAAAGGGTGGGGGACGTACTTGCTTCTCAAGGTGTGCCATGTAGAAAGTGCGTCTCATCTGTATCCATTCCCAGTTCTCAAGTACATCACTCCAGAGGAATGTAAAGGTACCTCCAACTAGGGCAGGTTTACCTATGTAAACTACAGCTATGGAGTACAGCACGGTCTCAGGTTCACCGTTAGCGTCCCTTGTTTGTACCTGTGGGAGTAAGTATGAGTAGCCCATGAACTGTCGCATCCATGAGTCGGGCCACCCATGACTAGGTTTATAGCCATCTGCTTTATCAGGCCACATCCTAGTTGTCTTAAGGTCAGCACCACCATCAAAAAGAGAGATGTAGTCTGGTGTCATAAAGACGCCATCTATTTCTTTCTCTTCTATCATTTGAGATTCGGCTGTCCTTAGTAGAACTTCTTCTAATCCAAAGCCTACAGAGAAGTATAGAAGCTCCAATTCCGTAGGCTCAATGCGGTGGAATCTATCATCGTAGCTACGAGTGAGACAGTAGATAAGTTCACTGAGGTGGGGCACTGTCTCCCTAGATGTAATGTACTTATCTCGTAGCCGTTGGTAGATTTCATTTGTAATTGCTGGGTTGGGTATAAATTTAATTTTAGGGGACCAAGACATCTGATGGTATCCTCACTTGGGCGTCATGCAGGTTTAGGGAAGACTTAATACCTTCCTTAAGAGCACGACTTATCCCGTTAGTTTGTCTATTTATTTCGGACATATGAGGTATGGGGACGATAGCGAGAACGTCTATGTGTTTGTTACGAGGTGAAATAATCACATCAATTTCAAACTCATAGAGTTCTCCTACCGCCCCCTCTGACCTCCAACTGGGGCCGTAGTACAGGTTAACCTTTAAACTAACCTGCTGAGGCACGATGGTATTTACCATCATCACTTTGTGTAATTTTGCCACTAGCAAGTAGACCCTGCACAAATGACCCATTAAGTATGGAGTCTGTATGCTTGCGTCCTACAGGGTCTTGGAAAGCTGAAGTGGCGAATGCTGTATCATCCTTACCGTCAATTAACCCTATGAGGTGGTTAAACTCCTCCGCCTCGGACATAGCAGGTGCCATACCTTCAACGTCGAGAGCAGCCCAGCGTATTGTCCTACGCTCCTCATCAGTGTTGCGGTCCTTGTAAGTTTCATCACTAGCTTCCATGAGAACAACTTTACCCTCACAGGCTTTGATGTCATCCACCTTACAGTTCTGCTCAAGTGTTCTGAGAAATCCTCCCCAGCCTATACCACCTATAGCTCCACTTTGAGAGGTGATATAAGGAAAGGTTAACTCAGCTACAGGGTACTGATATGGTGTTAGTGTACCAGGACGTCCATCGTCGAATGGTAGTATCTCTATGTCCATAAACTGCAGTTTAACTTCTGCCCATCGGCGGTTAGCTACAGCTTGCGGTGGTGCTATTGGCATAAGCTTACCTTTGAAGCGTCGCAGTGGAGTGCCAAAAACCTCCACTTCACTGGCCTTGGTCTGAAAGGGTCTATCTTGTGTCACTGTATATCCTCCTAGTTATTTAGTATCGGGCACTGGGGTTCCGTAAGATTCAATAGTACCTCCTGATTTAAGATTCAAGTCGAAGTGGACCTTAGAACGGTTCCACTGTACCTGTAAAGCACTCTGCCTAGTACGTGCATTCTTCTGTTTTTGGAAATCCATAGATAGAAGGTCTGCCTCCGCATTGATTACATATGTACGTATGATAGTATCCGCCCATCGGGATAACAGATATGCACCACTAGCCTCTTGCATACCTTTATCGGACTCACCTTCTTTACGTGTATGGTGAACCACGACAATGCTAGTACGAAACTTCTGCTGGAACTTTCTAGTGTAGTCTAGAAACCTCTTAATGTGTAACTCATCCTTCTCACTGCCTGATATGGAGAATGATAAATTATCAATGATTAGTACCTGAGGCTTGATACGTTCCATCTCCGCTGTTACGATAGTTTGTCCGTAGAAGTGGTCAAGCTTGAGTTCACGTTCATTATATATCCAGAGGTTATTAGACAGTCTATCGGGAACCTTACCATTTGAGGAGATGACCTGCAGAAAGCGGTCCTGATAGTCAAATTCATCCTGTTCAGCTTGGAAGATGAGCACCTTAGAGGGGACAGTTTCAAAGATTAACCACTGCTTCCCTTCTGCAAGGGCTATCGCTAGGTCAATAACCATCCAGCTTTTAAACGTGGCGGGGTCACCGTATAGCAATAGTGAACCACCCCTCGTAAGGATTCCTGGTTTAATTACTTCATTTAATGTTGGCGGTTGAAGTGCTAATAACTCTTTAAGAGTTCGTGCTGGCATTAACGAGTATACAACTGGCGTTGCCAGCGGGAGATTGTACTAATGTCAAGACCTAAACGGTCAGCTACTTTAGTGGGCGAACCGTTAATGAGGTCACGTATCGGTTTATTAAAGTGAAGTTCCAGTTCCATCATCTTCCTTGTCTTACTCGGCTCATAGACTCCGACATCATCGGGGCGGAATTTTTCACTGAGTACCTGACGCTTAAGTACTTGAGGTCGTGTCATTGTTGAGTCTCCTTGCAAGCTCTTCAATTCTGGTATCTAACTCTATACCTTTCTGAAGTGTTTCAGTCATAGGAGTTGTAAACATCTCCCTCTTAAAATCCTTGAGGAAGGATGTCAATTCCAGTACAGACTCGGCCACAGCTAGAGTAGCTAGTAGTTGTCGGTACGGGGGACTGTATGTCTCCTTCTCAGCTAAGATTGTTAACTTTCTTGTAGGACTAGTTGCATTAGCAACACAACTCGGACACATCTTTGAAGTCTCTTGGGCTACTTGAACCATTACATTATCTCCTTTCAGCTTGGTATGTACTTAAGTATACACTATTGTTGTTGTACTGTCAACACTAGGTTAACACCTAACAATGTTCTGATGCTTTAGTCTTCCTGCAATTCTTTATCTATTAAGTTATCTACCACCTCCTTTAATAACACGGGTACAAAGTAAAGCTCTGGGCGGTCCTCAAGTTTTATGATAGCTTCTGTAATAGCTTCCTCCTCATCAGCAGCTTGTACATAAACATGGACAATTTCAACTCTGTAATCTTTCATCACGATTACTCCTTAATTAAAATGGTAAATCTGTTTGTTCGGGTGATGGGTTCTTAAGGTCTTCATGGTAGGACTCTTCCGCTGCAGCATCCTCCGCCAACTGTTCAGCCCATATCTCTTCCTTTTCAATCTCTTGTAGGTGGTCTTGCCATGCACGGCTCGCCTCTCCAGCAGTATCAAACATTTTAAAACCAAAGAACCCCTGAGAGTCCTCGTATACAATGGCATGAGGTACGCAAGCTAGACCTGTATTATTTATTAGGCCGTACCAACTCTCAGCCCAAGTTACTTGGTCCTCAAGACCTCCGTCCATTGTGAGCATATAGAGTTTTTCACCTAGCTCTCCAACACCCTCAAACTTTCCTCTGTAGTTATCACCTGGTTCTCTTATGCAGCTCATTAGTTTACCTCCTCCTTCTTAGTTTTAAATTCTTGACATCTCGATGCGTTGATATAACGGTTATGTTTTGTCCAGTGGCGCACTATGCAACCCGTATGTATAGGGTAACCGTCGGAATACCAAGTAGCTTTACCGCAACAACGGCAGTATACTTTAGGTTTCATTATCTTACCTCCTTAATAATCTGGTTCAATTTGTTCATCCATATTCTATTTTTCTCTCACGTTTTGCTGTTGCATATCCCGAATCCCATTGGCACTCTAAGTCTTTTAATTGTGTCCATCTGTAATTCATGTCAGCGGAGCCATGTTCTATTCCAGTCATCTGGTATTTTGAGTAACCATCAGCCGTAGCTTTCCGGTATGGATTAGCGTCTGGACTGCTTCCCAATGTGAACGCACACTTACCTTCATTTATTGCACTCATGATGTTACCCTCCTCCCTCTTCTGATAATACCGTTCATTCCTCTAAATCTTGCACAAGTTATATGGATGCCTACTACTCGACCATCTCTGTGAACTATGGAGCGGGTCCAGCCTACGGGAATTGGTTCAAGGCACAGTTGGCATATCTCTACCTTAGAAATGTCTGATACTCCAGCCCATATATCCTCTGCATCTTTTAGGTAGTCCATTAGTTTACCTCCTTATTCGCTAATATTATATCCAATGCTTTGTAAGCTCTCACACTCGGAGTGCTAGCACGTAGCCTCGAGTAGCGTTCCGCTGCCCAGAGCATACGGTCATACTTTCTAACCATAAATGCTCTGCTCATCTGCCACCATTGAAGTAACTCGGTTGTGTCAATATCGCTACCATTGATGTACATTATTAACTCTCCCTAATTGTCTCATTGATTCTGGGTATATCTAGGTCTCTGTCCCACAGTGATACCCCATCCTTAGTCTGAACGAACCCGAAGGACTCAGCTACATCATGTCTAAGTGACGCATAAGGATTAGGGTATGTTCGGTAACCGTGCATTATATTGGATAGTGGGTAGTCATTTGTTAACCACAAAACTACATTCCATGTCTCAAAGTTCTTCCATCCGTTATAGGTTTTATCGGTTGCCATTACTTTACCTCCTCTATATTATCTACTCGTATACGCTGGCCCGTCTCCATAGCCAGTAGGAATCCTAAGTCCCCATCTTCAGTAGGAGTTGTATAGCCACAGTCCTCATGCCTTAGATAAGGATAGACAGTATTAGGCACATCACAAATTGCTCTTTTCTGACAGCTCGCACAGGTCCACTTGAAGTACACATTTGCTCCTGCTGTGAGATACTCTTGAGCTTTCATGAGAACCTCTACTACGTGGGGGTCCTGAAATATCTTCTCTATCTGGGGTATATCTTCTAGTGGCATTGGTTCCTCCTCTCTAGTGTTGGTATTGCAACAACTGCTTTATCACCATTCTCATCTATGTACGTTCTCTCAACATAATCTTTACCATTCCAGTTAAAAGGTTTTGTCTCTCGAAGTAAATCTATTTGACCATTTAACATATAGAAAGGTTTTAGCATTTTGTAATCCTCCAATTAGTTATGGTGTATCCGGTATAGAGTCTATGACTTCAGTGAGTAGCTCTATTATGGTTGCCCTATTCCCTTTCCAATTAAACTCCCGTTTTACCGTCGCAAGGAAACTACGACCTTTACTAACTCTAATTCCCAGTGCCTCTAAATTCATACCGGCTCTTAGTGCTAGTAACCTAGCCTTGTGTATCTGGTTACCTCTTAGTGTAGTCATGTTAAAACCCCTTGAGAAATTCATTAGCGACTCTACCTGTGTAGTCATAGAACTCTACTTGGCCTATGCTATCCCAAGGGGCAATGTATCCTCCACCCTGCCAACCTTCGAGCACGATGAAACTACTGGTACATTCTCTGATGTGACCACGGTAGTCATAAGCACCTTCATTACCTTTCAACCACAGTTGAGCACACTTACCTATGTAAGATGGAGGTAGCGCAGGATTTGGGGAGTACCTATCGTAGTAAGTTATCCGTGGTTCTTTCATAGTTCTTCTACCTCCTTTGCCACTGCTATGAGTAGTCGACCAAGTTTCTTATGTCCTGTGCTGTGACGATTCTCTGAACCGCTGACGTATTTGCGCCACCACATAGCGAGTTCCACAGCAGACCATTTAGCTATGTTCTCATTTAGTTCCTGAGTTGCTTCTCTTGCAGCCTCATCAGCTCTCTCTATATCCCAAGCCATTAGCTTACCTCCTCTATTTAATTGGTTCGTGTAAAGTGCATCCATCCCGCATGAACTCCGAGGGAAAGTGTCTCTCCGATAGCAAGTCTGCTCAGCTTCTCAATATCTCCATTCTCTACCATGCCGTCATCTTCTGCTAGTTGGAAGAGTGTCACCCCAAGGCTTTCTTGGTCACCGTCTCTTAATGTGAATCGCTTATGTGCTGCTCTTGCATCCTTAAGTTGTTGCTCTTTAAGTTCCCGTACCTCTTTGTTATACGAATACCTGAACAGTCCGAAAGGTTGGGCCTCGATAACATTAGCGATAGAGTTAAAGTCTAGACACCTGTCATCGTTCAACTGAATGAGGTCCCAATCATAATCTGAACTTACTGGATTATCATCATCTACTCCAAGGATGTCGAGCAGTTCAGCATTGCCTAATGATTCAAACCTATCTTCCATAACCCTAAACGCACCTTGCCCATCATCTAAACCTAGCCAGTTTCGAACTTCAGTAGGTAGCTGGCCCTCTAAGCTGTTGAAAGATGTTACATCTGAACCTTCACCAGCTCCTCGAAGACTAACTTTAACTTCTAAAGTTCCAACTTCATCTTGATAGACGGCACAAGCTACACCGAGACAGCAGAACTTATCTCCCTTTCTTAGATAACCTGTGCCCTGCTTGAACTCGCCCGAGCGTAATGCCTTAACCCACTTCTTTGCATTCTCATTCAGCATTTCTTAGTTACCTCCTTCTCTTTGCGTTCTATACATAGGATACATCGTGTTTCGGCTGTGAGACTATTCTGTTCGGGAACTCTTAAGTGTTTAATCTGTTCGACACAATCTAACCATGCAGCCATTGAAGCTGTTATCTCTTCAAAACATTCATTGAATGGGTAAGCGCGTATACGTGAGCTGCTCCCTTCAAAGTTTCCCAAGTTGTGTATAGGCGAAGCAGCATCTAGGTCGTACCAGAAATCGAGCAGTTCCAGCCCTTTGGTAACAAACTCATCTAACTTATTTTTGAATGCTTTATCTCTGTCAATGCTATCTTCTCTTTCCACGTAGTTATAGCAGTCTAAGTGTCGGATGTTTTGAATATCTTTTAACTCGCAATACGTGGGCAGTCCCGCTGTTAGAAAGTATTCACGAGATGTACCTGTACTCTCAACGCCACCCTTAACCACTTGGCCGACAATATCCTGCCCACTCTCGAAGCTGGGATTGTAGTCAGCATAATAGGTTGCGCCATTCCTAGAGATAACATCATAGATAACCTTATCGCCGATGCAGAGATGATCACAGCTAGGTCTGTCGATTAGTAACTTTCTGTACTTTGCTTTTCCGGTATAGATTGTTTTGTACTTTCCAGTAGTAACCATTGGTTCCTCCTTTGTAAGTTATAAGTTCCACTGTGTGTATGTGCAAGTTTATTACCGGCCACCTCCTATGTTGAATTGGGTTTCCCAACCCTCAACTGCTGATGAGAATCAACTCACTAGCAGATGGAGAGTTGCTAAACTATTCGGACTCTTCTCTTATATCCTCTACTATTTTATACTCGGCTGATGTATTTGCCTTACACATCTCTGTGCTGCTAGTTTCTCAGCCTATGCTGCCAACCAACTTATGCTGACTGGCAGACTAGGTTGACAAACTCTAATCGTCGTGTTTATCTTTTTCGATATGTTTTGCCCAGTACTCTTGCAACATGGCAATGACGCTAACTCTTTCAAGGCCCATGCCTAAGTTATTTTGTATCCAGTCAGCGTGTTGTTGGCATACTCCGCAATTCCAATCGTGGCCCGCAACAGCTAACCACTTAGCCATTGAATCTAGTATCTCTTCAAACACGACTAAAGTTTCTGCTCGATTCCATTTGGGACTTTCTGAGTTATTCATCTTGATTCCTCCGTTATTCATCTTCGAACCTCCTAAATTATTCTTAGCCAACGAGAGTAAGTTCCTTGTGCATACATACTAGATTTAGATTCGCCTACTCTGGCAGTAGTTAGGAAGGCATAGAATTCAGGATACTCTACATCTACATCTCCGTTGCCAGTGCCGAAGTTATCTAGTATATCTTGAAGCTCCCCAATACTATACATATGCTCATCTGTTGGATCTCTTTCATCGTAGTTAAGAAAGAACATTGTTCAACTCTCTTGCTTCCCTATCTTCCCTATGCCAACGCAGTATTGAGGATAGTGTATCTTGTATCCATAAACTACTTCGGCCTGCTTTAACTTTGGAACCGTCAGCTCTGAACTTCTTGTTGTGCGTCTTGGCTTCCTCATCAAGAACAGTATTGATAAAAGCTGCCAGTGTTGGAGTTATTAAGTTGGGGAACTCCGGCACAAGGTAATCCTCGACAACTTTAATATTGTCTACTATTTTGTAGACGGAACCAAAGTGTGGGGCCTTGCCTGTTTCTTTAAACTCTCTTGCTTCTGCTTTAGTTAGAGTTCGCTTCACGTGTGTAATGTTACAACCTTGGCATCGTATAACTCTTTTCCTTGTCATTGTACTAACCTCTCTATATTTATTTAGGCTTAACTAGCCTTGACTGCCAACAAGATGAACTCTTGCTAGCAGATAGACAGTTAAACTTTTACTACACTACTTAGGTTTCCACCCTATACATCTATTAGGGTTATAACCTCTAATGCCGTCGCCATATTCGCCTAACAATTCGAAGCGTTCGAGTTCAACATAGCCGAACATTCTGTACTCATCAGCATCCTCGTAACGACGAAGTGCATTGGCAACAACTGAACTCATACATCGTACATATCTGAATCCACTGTCACCTGGAATTGATGACGAGTTGCAGAAGCTATGAGCTAAAGCGCAATCTTGACAACTCATCTACAGTATCCTCCTAACATGAAAGGGCGACTGCTCGGTTGTATCTGTCATGCAATCGCCAACTTCTAATTGTTGTAAGAGATTTCTACTACTGTCATCATTGAGTATGCTCTCTGTTAAATTGCAGACGCCATCAATATTAACTTCGATAAACTCTAGTATGTTGAAAGTAAATCCGTTTGTATCTTCACAAGAAGCCCCATCAAAGCATTGATAGAGTCTATCAAGATGTAGTTGTGATAGTAGATTCTCTTCAGCTGGCCAACTCTCGATTTCTATAGACTTTAAGAATGGCATGAGATGTGTGAAGATGACATGGCGTTGGATCTTAGCTGCATCATCACAAGTATCCTGCACGATTCTGTGAAGTGCCGGATAATCACGCCATTTAATCCTCTGCTGCCGACAATATTCACAACTCTCACGCCATTCTTCTTTGGCATCTTGAAGCATTCGTGGGACATCTAACCTAAACTCCTCTTCTTCACTACTGTTGGGAACTTGCTTAACTCTGGGCATGGGGAACCTCCTATTGTCAACTTATCTCTAGTATAACGCATTGTTGACGTAATGTCAACTATAGGTTAGTAGTTTGCAGGAGATGGAACTTGTAACTAGAAGATGTCCTAATCAACGCCCTTGTTTGTTCGGCAATATCTGCTGTGGCTATGTGCAATTTACGTTCCGGTTTGTGCGTGTATCTTCTGCCGTATGTAAGTGCAATACTAAGTTGTCAAGAAAAGTTCAGAACTTGGCCGAAAAAGGGCAAGAAAAAAGGGCCCCCGGTGGCTGCACTTGCCGAAGGCCCAATTTTCAACTTTTCAACTTGTCGCCTATGTCAACTTTTTGATGCCCATCGTTGTATCTTTAGCTAGCGTCTTAGTCATGAAGGCCCATCTTGCACTGTTGCCCTCTTTGCCATCTTTGAACTTGGCAAATG
>Ga0114912_1001381_pt1 | contig 10545 bp, 8 predicted proteins | sample MalvirDeepMed_51_FD_89713 | JGI IMG/M metagenome (GOLD analysis project Ga0114912, IMG submission 89713) | Marine viral communities from the Global Malaspina Expedition - Malaspina viral metaG DeepMed_51 | ecosystem: Environmental > Aquatic > Marine > Oceanic | place: Mediterranean Sea...
CTACCAGAGGCTTTATTAGAAGCAGGCTACGAGTTTAAGTACACTGACATTCAGCAAGCCTTAGAAGAGCAAAGCACCTGATATTTCCATACTTGTTTCATGTGAAACAGCCGTAGCGATGCTATGACTTATTTGTGCGTACAAGACTGGTATGGCGGTTGGCATACCCATATGGACGCAGTGCGATTACTGTATAGAACCAGTGGTCTTAAAGGCTCTACGCTTCTGTATCTACCAATTGTCAGACAGCTTGGTGATCTGGCTTATCCTTATGTGGCGCGTAACCGTTACCGAATCCCAAACTGGGTGACTAAACTGATTTATGGCAAAGCGGTGACGCAGGCCTGCGCGAATGGCGTTTGTAAAATGCCGCCAGATAAGCGTTAATTAAATTCAAACGCATACTATTTTAAGTACCAGTAGAAAAGCTCTTCGTTGTTTTAGCCGTGTTCTCTACTGTATCGCTTAACCTTCTCAAGTCATTCGTTTACCTAATACTAAACCTCTCTTTAGGATCCTAGATGCGTTACGCCTTTTTTATTACCATCATTGCTCTGCTAGAGCTGTTTAGCCTTGGCGCTGCGCTATCTCTTCAGTGGTGGCTGCAGCCTTGGCTGACATCGAGCTTAACTACCGCCGTTTGGGCTTTAGTGTTTGTTGTGACTAATGCTCTGCTAGCGGTGACCTTTAGCAAGCGCTTTGATAATAGTTATCGCTGGATGAGCGCTTGGATGCTCATTATGCATTATCTGATGCTTACGGCATTATTGATGAGTTTGTTTTATGGCGGGTATCTACTTTTAGTTTCATCGATTTCTATAGAGGGGTATAGCGCTGAGACAGTAGGTTTTGGCTTACGCGTACTGGCGGGGGTTATGTTTATAGCGCTGTTTATATATAGTCTATATTGCGCTTATGTGCCTGTGGTGCGCCGATTATCTATCACGATTAATAAACCCTTGGCAAACTCATTACGTATCGCAGTAGCGAGTGATTTGCATTTAGGTCAGCTATTCGGTAATAAAGCGATAGATAAGCTACATCATCTGATCCAGGAAAATAAAGCGGATATATTGCTGATGCCAGGCGATATTATGGATGACAATATAAAAGCTTATATCGCTCACAATATGGCGGCTAAATTGACCAAGCTTTGTAGTAGCTTACCCTACGGTGTCTATGCCACTTTAGGCAACCATGACTTATATGGTCATGAGCAGCCGATCAGTAACGCCTTGCAGGATGCTGGCGTGCAACTGTTAAATGATAAAGTGCTGAAGCTTGATTATAAAGGCGAGATAATTTGGCTGATAGGCCGGTTCGATAATCATAAACACGAGCGCGTCACTACTACTGATTTGTTGCAGCAAGTTGATACCAGTAAGCCGGTTATACTGCTCGATCATCGGCCAAGCGATATTGATAAGCATAGTCAGCTGCCGATAGATCTACAAGTTTCTGGTCATACTCACAACGGGCAGATATTCCCAGCTAATTTTATCGTCAGAGCGATCAATCGCTTGGGCTATGGTTATAAAGCCATAGGCAAAGGACACTTTGTTGTCTCCTCAGGCTACGGCTTTTGGGGTATTCCTTTTCGCTTGGGGTCGCGCTCTGAGATTTGGCTGATTGAGATGACAGGTCAGCCCATAGCGTAACTTACTAAGCGACCAATAACGATTGGGCACTGATGACCTCACGGACAAAACGTGCAAAGTCATTGATAATATATCGCGTTTCTTGCTCTAAGCCATCGTGGACACTCATCAGATGCATAAAGCCGTGCGGCGCACCTAGTACCGTATAAGTCTCAACCGCTATATCAGCAGCCTTTAACTGATCTGCATAAGCAAAGGCTTCATCGCGTAGCACGTCAAGCTCAGAGGCAACTATATAAGTCGGACATACTTTACTATTATCACCAATCATAGGTGAGATCAGCACATGCTCACGTGGTAGCGGGCAGTTCTGCATAAATGCTGCATCAAATACGGCTATGTCAGCATGATCTAATAGCAGGCCTTCGCCGTATAGCTCCCAGCTTGGATAGTCGGTCTCAATATCAGTAACTGGATACAGCGGCATCTGTGCAAGCGGTGCAGGTAGAGTCTGGAGCAGCTTATACATCTGCTGACCGGCCACTCCCAAGTCTGACCATGCCACCTTAGTTGGGTGAGTCAGCTGCTGCGCAAGTAACGTCGATAAACCGCCACCAGCACTATCTCCTGCTAGAACAATACGTGACGGCGACGCGCCAAGGCTACGACTATTATCAGCCAACCAAGCATAAGCTTTGATCGCATCTTCTAAGGCGGCGGGCGCTGCATGCTCAGGTGCTAAGCGATAGTCCACACTGACCACTGCCCAGCCAGTCTGCGCGCAGACGCGGTGACAAAACTCGTGATGAGTGTCGATATCACCAATACAAAAACCACCACCATGAAAGAACAGCATCACTGTCTCATCAGGATTGTGGTTGGTTTTTGCGTGGACGCCCGCCTGATAGCAGCGAATCGTCATATCACCCTCATCAGCATTGGCTATGGTTTTATCTTGCCAATTAACAGCCGCCTCACTGCTTTTGTTAATGAGCTTCAAAGTAGCAAGCTTATTGCTACTTGCTTGTTGCCAGACTTTTGGGTCTTGCATAGCGACCGCATCGGCTGCAAACCTCTTACGCAGCTCTTGCATTTTAGAGAGCTGTAAAGGGGTTTTAAGTTTACCATTGACCGCGATAATCAAGCGTAGATGCGCATTAGCGTTTGGATACTGCTCAGCCGTTGGACCCTCTAGATAGCTCACTAATGCCTCTAGCATGGTATCAGGTAAGTAGCCTAGACCCTTTAGTACATAGTGCAGGGCGTGCTGCTGATAGTCGTTCGCTGGCAGCAAGCTTGCAAGCTTTTCACCGACGAGTCTATATTTATTGTCCCCTTCGTTTAGGTGCTCAGCCTCAGCTTGGTTTTCGTGCGCTTGATAGCGTTCAACGCCTTCTAGAGGAGCTAGTGTCGGCTTAGAGTTTAAGCTCGCCGCCGCTTTATTTATCAAAGCATTAAGCGATGTGATAGAAGAGCTTGGCATGGTGTTCCTCATTATTGAGTACCGGTCTTTATGACTTTTTATAGCCTTTTATGGTTTGGATTTATGGTTTCGGTACTTTCTATCGTTTACTATCATTTAGTTTATAGTTCAGTATTTTTTATAAGTAATAGTTGGTAAATAGTCAGTGAGGTCATCATAAATCAATCAAAAGTGAATTTAAGTATCGTTTGGTAATCGTTTACGAGCGAAAAGTAAACTATAAATAATGAGTTAGCTTTAAATGCGGTTTGAGTTGTCCTAGTTTGGTTTATAGAGGTTAAACTTCAAAATTAAAAAAATCCTCGGTTTTAAGCTTGAAATATGGCCTCATAACCTTTATCAATCAGCTATTGAATATGGTTTATAGCGAAGACATTAAAAAGACACTAAACCCTAAATGCATTACAAAATTATCATAAATAATCAGGAGTTATCATGAGCGAACAAAACCCAAACCTACAAGCTGATGACAATAGCGCGAAAGCTGCACACAGTAACCTTGAGCGCAATGAGAGCGTCCTACAAGAAACGATGGATGAGTTTGACCCGCAAAACAACTCAGGCGATGACGCCACTATCGATAACGAGATCGATATTAGTGTTTATGAAGCGCGCATTGCTGAGCTTGAAGGCGAAGTCAAGCAGGCTAAAGAGACCACTGCCCGTGCTAATGCTGAGACTTATAATGCGCAAAAGCGTATGGAGCAAGAGGCCGATAAGAGCAAAAGATTTGCGCTACAAAAGTTTGCCAAAGAGTTATTAGAAGTCGTTGATAACTTAGAGCGCGCTATCGAAAACGCCACCTCAGACGACCCTGTTACCGAAGGGGTACGCTTAACGCACAAAGCGCTATTAGATGTACTAAACAAAAACGGCGTAGAGGTTGTCGAACCACAAGGTGAGACATTCAATGCAGACCTGCATGAAGCAGTCGGTATCGATGAAAATGCCGAGCCTGATACGGTTGGTACGGTATTACAAAAAGGCTATAGCCTAAATGGTCGTCTGCTGCGTCCTGCTATGGTTCGCGTCGGCCAATAAGCTTAGCTAATAAGTGAGAGTAGTAAAGAAAACAAGCGAATAAACCTTATTAAATGTAAGGGTATTCACAAAAAATCACACAAAAGCAAATTTTTGCGCTGTTATTGACTTGAAAAAATACTAGCGCAAACCGATATAAAGCAACAAGTGACCATATATGGTCTGATAGTTTGATTTTAGCTTGAGTTTTTGACAGTTTTTTTTTGATAGTTTGAACGCAAAAATAGTTTGAACGCACAAAAACGGCAAGCAACCCCAATATAAATTTAACAACATTTGGAGCAAATAATTATGGGTAAAGTAATAGGTATTGACTTAGGAACCACTAACTCATGCGTGGCGGTAATGGAAGGCGATAGCGTTAAGATTATCGAAAACGCGGAAGGTACGCGTACTACTCCTTCTATCGTCGCTTATAAAGATGATGAGATTTTGGTCGGTCAATCTGCCAAACGTCAAGCAGTGACTAACCCAAACAAAACCTTGTTCGCTATCAAGCGTCTGATTGGTCGTCGTTTCGATGACAAAGTCGTGCAAAAAGATATTGGCATGGTACCGTACAAAATTGTCAAAGCTGATAACGGTGATGCTTGGGTCGAGATCAATGACAAAAAACTTGCGCCACCACAAGTCTCTGCTGAAATCTTAAAGAAAATGAAGAAGACAGCTGAAGACTATTTGGGTGAGAGCGTATCAGAAGCGGTTGTAACCGTTCCTGCTTACTTTAATGACTCACAGCGTCAAGCAACTAAAGACGCCGGTAAAATCGCAGGTCTTGATGTAAAACGTATTATTAACGAACCAACTGCCGCCGCTCTTGCTTATGGTATGGACAAAAAGCAAGGCGATAGCACCGTTGCTGTTTATGACTTAGGTGGTGGTACGTTTGATATCTCAATCATCGAGATCGCTGATGTAGACGGCGAGCAGCAATTTGAAGTACTCGCGACTAACGGTGATACTTTCTTAGGTGGTGAAGACTTTGACTCCGCGCTTATCGATTATTTAGTTGATGAGTTTAAAAAAGAGCAAGACTTCAACCTAAAAGGCGACTCTCTTGCGATGCAGCGTCTAAAAGAAGCGGCAGAAAAAGCGAAGATTGAGCTATCAAGCGCGCAAAGTACTGAAGTAAACTTGCCTTATATCACAGCTGATAGCAGTGGCCCTAAGCATTTGGTCATCACTATTAGCCGCTCAAAACTTGAGAGCTTAACGGAAGATCTTGTCAAGCGTACGATGGCTCCTTGTAAGATTGCTCTAGAAGATGCTGGTCTAAAAGTTGGCGATATCGATGATGTCATCTTAGTTGGTGGTCAGACGCGTATGCCATTAGTACAGAAGCAAGTAGAAGACTTCTTCGGTCAAGAGCCACGTAAAGACGTTAACCCTGATGAAGCAGTAGCAGCAGGGGCAGCGATCCAAGGCGCAGTATTGTCAGGCGACAAAACCGACGTACTATTGCTTGATGTCACGCCATTGACGCTAGGTATCGAAACGATGGGCGGTGTGATGACGCCAGTTATCGAGAAAAACACCATGATTCCTACCAAGAAATCACAAGTGTTCTCGACGGCAGAAGACAACCAGCCAGCGGTTACCATTCAGGTCTATCAAGGTGAGCGTAAGATTGCTAACCAAAATAAACTATTGGGTCGTTTTGACTTGACTGATATTCCACCAGCGCCGCGCGGTCTACCGCAAATCGAAGTAACTTTCGACATCAACGCTGATGGTATCATGAACATCTCAGCGACTGATAAAGGTACGGGTAAAGCACAAAGTATCCAGATTAAAGCAGACTCTGGCTTGTCGGATGAAGAAGTCGAGCAAATGGTACAAGACGCAGAAGCGAACGCTGCTGAAGATGAGAAGTTTGCAAATCTTGCGCAAGTGCGTAACGAAGCAGACGGCCGTATCCATGCAGTACAAAAAGCCCTTAAAGAAGCAGAAGATAAAGTCACTGAAGAAGAGAAATCATCAGTAGAGACTGCTATCTCTGATCTTGAAGCCGCGACTAAAGAAGACGACCATGACGATATCAAAGCTAAGCTTGAAGCGCTAGATAATGCTTTCTTACCTGTCAGCCAAAAGATCTACGCTGATAGTGGTGCTGGCGCGGAAGGTATGGACCCAGGTCAGTTCCAGCAAGGCACAGAATCAGCTGACGCTACCCAAGCGGATGATGATGTCGTAGATGCTGAGTTCACTGAAGTGGACGAAGACAAAAAGTCGTAATTGACACTACTGGCAGTACCTTAAAGCTAGTTTTATGATAAATATAAGAAAAACGCATCTCTCGAGGTGCGTTTTTTTATGGGTGATATTAGGGCATGTCCTCAACCTGAGCAAAAGCGACTAAACAGACGAAAAATGGCCAAATATTGTTAAACTGTATCAAATAGTCGGACAATATCTCGATATTATCTGTACTATTTTCTTTGTTTAACGATTATTTATTTCATTTTTATCACCATTTCCAAGGTGAGGACACGTCATAAGGTCTATTGAAGTGCGCGCAAATAATATTTGAAAACGCGGCATTAATCGCTTTATGCCTCTAAACCCTGCTTTATCGAATGCTGATTGCCATTCGAATATCACTGAATAAATCAGCCTTTTATTTGCAAAAAATTATTGAGGTGTAGTGGACGCAGTACTACTAGGCGTAGCGCTAAGGTGTTTTATAGTATTTCTTCAGCCTATTGTTTTACAGTAATGAATAAAGTCTAGTTGCCATCATATTGTTACGTGCGCCATCAAACGCTCGCAGTCGGCATGGGTGATGGCGGCGTTCAATACCAAGCGAATACGTGACGTATTGGCAGGGACGGTCGGTGGTCTGATGGGTAGGGCATAAAATCCAGCGGCTTGTAACTGCTGTGCCTTGGCTATAGTGCGCGCATTGTCACCCAAAATATAAGGCACAATAGGCGATTCATAGATAGGATTGGGTGCTGCTGATGATGCACGATGTTCAGGACTGATCGCTTTGCTTAATTGCAAAGAAATCTGTGCCAAATGCTGTCTGCGCATCTGTAACTGCGGCATTTTTGCCAAAATAAACCGTGTCCATGCATGATTGATTGGCGGCAGGGCCGTACTAAAAATTAGCGAGCGCATATGGTTAATAAGCCATGACTTAACCGTTTCATCACATAAAATATAAGCGCCAACCGATGCAAACGCTTTACCAAAAGTACCAACCAAATAGTTAATATCAGCAAGGGTTTGCGTTTCCTCAGCCAATCCTAACCCTTGCTTGCCAAGCACACCGACTGCATGCGCCTCATCAATATACAGCTCAATGCGGCTGTCAGTGGCTTTGAGCTCGACCAAGGCCTGCAAATCAGCTCGATCACCATCCATGCTAAAGATGCTTTCGGTGACGATAATGATACGCTCAACATTATTTTCAGCTTGCTCGATCAACTCCGCCAAATGAGCGTAATCATTATGTCGATAGCGACAATAATCGCATAGCTTGCTTTTGCTAAGCCGAATACCATCAATGACACTGGCATGTATCAGTGTATCTGAAAGAATAAGTGTCTTGACAGGTAGCGCCGTTAACGCTGGTAATATGCCAATGTTGGCATGATAGCCGCTGTTTAGTACTAGCGCTGATTTTGTCGCAGTTTTGTTTGATGTCTCTGCCATCTCATACCATGCTTGCAGCTCGTCTTCTAGCGCTTGTAGCTGCGCATCATTGCCTGTCAAGAGCCGTGACGATGTGGCGCTCATTTTTGGCAGGTACATTGTTGGTTGCTGCTCTATATAGTCAAAAAATTCACGCTGAAGCCCAGTATCACTGCCCAAGCCTAGATAGTCGTTGCTGGCAATATTGAGTAGAGTATTACCGCCACTGACCACATATCGGCCCTGATGCTCAATACTTGGTAGCTGACGATACTGCTGTTTGTCTTTGAGTTGTAAGAGCGCGGTGTGCAGCCGCGTGTTAATAGAAGCTGGCATATAGAATTGTCCTTTAACTTGTTTTTCTTTAAAAATGACGATAACTGAAAGCTAATGAGTAGGAATTATTGCACAAAAACGTGATGTGTAACAAAAGATTTCATATCTAGCCCTTTGTAACCCAAGGGCCGACAAACACTTGCAAAAGTTAACTTTCTTACCATTAAACACTGACAGAGTGTCTGAAATAGTTTGTTACTATGTACCCATCGTTAGCAAACAAGGCGATACGGCCAAATGGTCAATACAACTAAATAACTTGTTTGTCCAAATTTACTTGAAGGAGCTAATAATGAAAACTCTACAAAAAACTATACTTGCACTAGCAACTGGTTCTTTACTTACTGTAGGTGCAAACGCCGCTGTCACTTATGGTAACGGCTACACTGGTCAGCCATACGTTGGTGCTAAGATTGGTCAATTTGATCTAGATATCGACAATGCTGATGATCCAACTGCATACGGTATTTATGCTGGTTATAACTTCGATCCTAACTTTGGTATGGAAGCTGAGTATGTTGGTTCAGATGATGCTGACTATAGAGGCGGTGATATTGATGCTAAAACATACGGCGCTTATGGTACCTACCGTTACGCGTTCCCAAACACTGGTTTATACGCAAAAGGTAAACTAGGTGTAGCAAAAACTGAAGTGGAAGCATCTAATACCGTTGCAGGTTTATATGACGGTTCAGATGACGATACTAACCTCGCTGGTGGTGTAGGTCTTGGTTACGCAGTAAACCCTGACTTCAGTGTCGAAGCTGAATACGACATGCTAGGTAGCGATGCAGATCTTATGACTGTTGGTGCACAACTAAAATTCTAAGAATTATTTATTCGTCAACTATATTTTGACTGAATAAGTAGAATAATAAACGATCACTTTGGGTGGTCGTTTTTTCTGTGCCAATTTTAATATTCACCATGCTTGTTTTATTGAAACAACGCACCATAAATAATAATAGGTAATTGATTTTTAAGATAATATAAGCTACAAAACTGTGCTACATTGGAAGGTGAGCAGATACAGGAGTAGACAGCGATGATTGAGACTATCTGGATGATTGAACCTTGGCATTGGTTGGTGTTGGGCTTCTCCTTGATGATTGCTGAGATATTCATTCCGACCTTTGCTAGCCTCTGGTTTGGTGCGGCTGCGGTGATCGTTGCTGCCTTAGCATGGTTGCTGCCCATTCCGCTATTATTTCAGGTACTGATCTGGCTTACGCTATCGGTTTTATTTATGTTTGCTTGGGTCAAATACATCAAGCCGTTGTCTATGAGCCGTAAAAAGGCTGCGCAACATAGTAATTTAATTATTGGTGAGACGGGCATGATCGTGGTCAAACCGCAAAAAGGCATTTCAGGTATGGTGCGCTTTAACGTGCCTATTTGGGGTGCAGATGAGTGGCCATGTCGCACAGCAGGCGTGAATGTCGAGACAGGTGATCGTGTGGTGGTCATAAAGGTGGTCGGCGATGAGCTAATCGTTGCGCCCTCGCAGCGCCTCCAAGCACCTAAAACCATACGGCCAAACATTACTCCGACGATTGACAGTGAAGTGCCTGCCAAACAATCTAAAGCGGGTAGACTGAGTTTGCACAAACCCGATCTCAAAGAGACAGGTACTAGCAAATAACGCGTTATGACATCCCAAAAGTTTTTGGATCAAGACAAAAAAGGACACAAACCACGTCGCTGGCAAATAAAGCAAGGGTCAAGGAGAATCACATGGGTAGTATCTTGAGTAGTTTAAATGGTGTCGGTATCGTGATGCTAGTATTAATAGCATTGGTGATTTTTACCGTTTTTAAAGGCGTTTGTATTGTCCCGCAAGGATACAAATGGGTCGTGCAGCGGCTGGGTAAATATCAGCAAACACTGGAGCCAGGATTTAGCATTATCATTCCTTTTGTGGATAGAGTCGCTTATAAAGTCACCACCAAAGACATCGTACTTGATATTCCATCGCAAGAAGTCATCACTCGTGATAACGTCGTGATCATCGCCAATGCCGTGGCATATATCAACATCTTGCGTCCAGACAAAGCGGTCTACGGTATTGAAGATTATGAACATGGTATCCGCAATTTGGTACAAACCTCTTTGCGCTCGATCATCGGCGAGATGGATCTAGATAACGCTTTATCGAGTCGTGATGAGATTAAAGCCTTGCTCAAACAGGCGATCTCAGAAGACATCGCAGATTGGGGTATTACCCTTAAAACCGTAGAGATTCAAGACATTAACCCCTCGCAAACCATGCAAGCCTCTATGGAAGAGCAGGCCGCGGCAGAGCGTCTACGCCGGGCTACCGTAACGCGCGCCGATGGTCAAAAGCAAGCGGCTATCTTAGAAGCTGATGGTCGTCTTGAGGCTTCACGCCGTGATGCTGAAGCGCAAGTGGTACTAGCTAAAGGTTCTGAGGAGTCCATTCGTCTGATTACC
>Ga0114912_1001392_pt1 | contig 10489 bp, 9 predicted proteins | sample MalvirDeepMed_51_FD_89713 | JGI IMG/M metagenome (GOLD analysis project Ga0114912, IMG submission 89713) | Marine viral communities from the Global Malaspina Expedition - Malaspina viral metaG DeepMed_51 | ecosystem: Environmental > Aquatic > Marine > Oceanic | place: Mediterranean Sea...
GTTATGTGACCTCATTGGCCTTTGTGTTTATTGCCATAGTAACGCCATTGGTATCTGGAGTGGCAGATTATTTAGGGAACAAAAAAGTGTTCCTCAAATTCTTTTGCTATCTGGGGGCGGCATCGTGCATAGGCCTGTACTGGTTCTCTTTGGAACATATTTATTTTGGACTGGCCTGTTACTTCTTTGGTCTAGTTGGTTTTTGGGTCAGTTTTGCCATCAACAATTCCTATTTGCCCGACATCGCTTTTCCGGAACAACAGGATAGCATAAGTGCCAAAGGTTTTTCATTGGGTTATATTGGTAGTGTGATTTTATTGGTTTTCAATCTGTTTATGGTGATGGAGCCCGATTTCTTTGGTATTACGGACAGTGGCGGAGAAGTTGCAGAGATAAAGGCTATGAAGTATTCCTTCATCTCAGTTGGAATTTGGTGGATACTTTTTAGCCAGTATACCTTTGCCCATCTGCCCAAGGGATACAAAAGGGAAGGAGAGCGGAAGCATATCATTTTAAATGGGTTTAAGGAGTTGAGGTTGGTATGGCACCAACTTGGCGAGAATAGAAAGCTGAAGCGATACCTAGGAGCGTTCTTCACGTATAGTATGGCGGTACAGACCATTATGTTGATCGCGACTTATTTCGGGGAGGAAGAGATCATTTGGGGTTCGGACGATGAGCGTACCATGGGACTGATTGTAAGTATTCTGTTGATACAGCTCGTTGCCATTTTAGGGGCTACTGTTACAGCTCGTGCCTCTAAAGCCTATGGAAATATAAAGACACTTATCGTTATCAATGTAATTTGGGGACTGCTATGTGTTTATGCCTATTTTTTACAGACCCCAATGGATTTTTACATTGCAGCAGGTTTGGTCGGTATTGTAATGGGAGGCATTCAGGCACTGTCCCGTTCTACCTATTCCAAATTTTTGCCCGAGACCACCGATACCACTTCGTTTTTCAGTTTTTATGATGTCGCCGAAAAAATAGGTATCATCATAGGTACCCTGATGTATGGCATTGTGGCCCAACTTACCGGTAGTATGCGAAACAGCACTATATTTTTGGGACTCTTCTTCTTGATAGGAATTTTTCTGCTCCTTCGGGTAAACAAGGTCAAAACACCCAATTAAAAGCATAAAAAAGCCCTGAGAATTTCAGGGCTTTTTCAGTCTTTGATTGATGATAAACTCGAATTTATACCTTGGTAATATCCCCAGAACCTGAAGATTTGGAATTTACCTTTTTAGGATTTCCCTTGTATTGAATGTCCCCGGAACCAGAAACCCTGGCCTCAAGGGATTGATTGGCGGTGACCTTGATGTCCGCAGACCCAGATACCGTAGCTGTTACAAAATCAGCCTCCAAATCAAAAGCCTTGATGTCGCCGGAACCTGAAACTGAAACCGTGAAATCCGTTGCCCTTCCAGATAGATTGATGTCACCGGAACCTGAAAGAGAGGCTTCAATCTCTTCCGCTTCCACAGTAAGGGTAACATCACCAGAACCGGACATTGCGGTGCTGAACTGTCTTGCCCTAATGGTAGTTTTGCCAACCAAATCTCCTGAACCCGATAGGCTCACGGCATCAATGGACTCTATGGGCACGGTAACATAAATCCCACTTTTCCAGTTGGAAGGTCTAAGGTTAAGCCCCTTTTCTACCTTAATGGTCAGTTTGCCATTCTTTACCTCGGTAACAATATGTTCCAATAAATTGGATTCTCCCTTTAGGGTCAATTCGCCCTCGCTACCGGATACCAGTTCTACATCGAACCAACCGGCCATGGCCACTTCGTCATAATCCCCTACAGAGCGTTCAATGGTAACAACATCGCCATTTCCCTGTATTTTTCTGCCCCATTGGGCATTGGTTACCGCTACCATTCCCAATGCCAGCGTAAGTGTGATAAATTTTTTCATGATCTTGTGTTTAGTTTAAAGTTTTTGAATTGATGTTAATTTCTATAAAATGATATTCCTCCGTAGTCACTGGTAATGCTCACCTTATTTCCAGAGTTTGGACTTCCGTAGTAACCACTATAATATTTTTCGGTGGATTTCTCTTTACTGATATTGATTTCGAAGTCATCTTTTCCACTTACCCCAGCGTATTCGGTAGAAATTTCGAAATCGAAATTATAGCCTGAATCGTAACCTATTTTAATGCCTGTGTAATCTGTTCGGATTTGAACATTACCGGCGTCAGGGGCCAACCTATCTATTTTGATGGAGCCGTAATCGCTGGTGATGGACACATTGCCGTGTACGTTCCCCAGTTTAACTCCGATATAATCTCCATTGCCATCTACATTCTTCACGTTTCTTACATCAATAGAGCCATAGTCACTGGAGTATTGCAGGTTGTCCATTTCTTCCACTACGCCGTTGGTATAATCGGCCTTAATGGTAAGGTTTCCGGCCTTGTCGATAGTAAATCCCGAGTAGTCCGCAATGATTTCCGCACTGTTGATATATCCAAAGGTAGAACGTGAGGTATAATCGAACCGTAGCTCATTATTGCGGCCGTGTAGCTCACCAATGTCCATTTTACCATAGTCACAACTGATCTTGGCATGACCATCAATCCTGTCCAACATAATATTGCCATAGTCGTTGCTAAGGTTCACGCTGTTTTTTACCGGAAGTTTTATGGTGTAGTTGACTTGTACGCTCACACTTTTTCTTTTGCCCCAGCCCCAATTCCAACCACTGTTCCTGTTGCCAAAATCCGTAATAGCGGATACCATGCTGGCACTGTTGTCAAAATCTACATTGATTTCTTCCAAACGTTCCCGTACACGGTCCTCATCATTTCCATTGGTTTTAATGTGTACCTCGATCATCACTTTGTTTTGGTTCCAAGAGGTGATGTTCAGGTTTCCATAACTGTTGCTTACCTTCAAAAGGGCGTCCGAATTAACGTTAAACTCCTTCTTAATAGTTTTTTCCTTGGTGTACTTTCCGTTCAATTTGTCATTGTCCATATTGGCGCTGACCACCAGGGGAATAAAAGCCAAGGCGAAAAAGATGTGTTTAAATTGTAAAGCTCTCATCATTTTGTGTTTTTAAATTCTTAATATTTTCTATTTGGCTCAAAACTTCTTTTAAAAGGTCGATACGCGTTTGGAAATTGGTGATCATCGCGCTCAATATGATTTTGCTATCACCTCCATCGACCAAATCTTGCTCTAGGGTTTGGTAGTCTTTGTCCAACTTGGCCAATTGTGCCAAGGTGTCATCCACCAATTGAGCTGTTTCCGGTGTTTTCTCCTCCTTCATTTCCTCTACCTGTTCCTCTATCAAATTCGCAAAGTAAAACTCTGTCTGGGAAACCTCCGGAGCAATTTTTGTTACCTGTTGCTTTATGCTTGGCTGAGGTCCAAAGGCTTGGTACCCTAAAAGCGCTACCAAGGCAATGGATGCTGCGATGGACAATGGTTTCCACCAGGATGCTTTCTTCTTGTGTAGGGCAATTGTACCGTTGCCCCGGTTCAATTTTTCCAAAAACCGCTCCTGGTGCCCACCTTGGGGTTCCTCTACATCAAACTCGCCGTGGAGTCTCTCGAACAGGTTATCTAAATTATCCTTCTTCATAACTAAACATTTACGGTCAATTTTTTTCTAAGGCTCTCTTTGGCCCTCGAGATCATGGTTCTACAATTAGCATAGCTAATGTTCATTATTTCACTTATTTCTTCGTAATCGTACCCTTCAATTAAATGTAAGGTCAAAGAAACTCTGTAATTGTCTTTCAAACTTTTCATGGTTTCCATCACTTTTTGAGCCTTCAGTTCTGTGTAACCATTTTGATCTGAAGCAACTCCTTCGTTATCTTCGACCTTGTACATGACATCATCCAAATCATCAGCACGTTTTTTCTGCTGCTTTTTGTAATGATAGATACTGTTATTGATCACGATCCGCTTTAACCAAGCTCCAAAGGCGACGTCTCCTTTAAAGGTGTGCAGTTTGGTGAATGCGCTCAGGAACGATTCCTGCATTACATCCTCGGCCTCCGCAGTATGCTTTACAATCCTAAAAGCAGTGTTGTACATCGCCTTGTAGTACCGATTGTAAATTTCTAGCTGCGCGCTTTGTTTGCCCTGCATGCACAACTGGAGCAGTGTGTCAATATGTTCATTTTGTTGGCTCAAAAAATGATTGGTTTGTCTTATAGATGAACCAATTTACCATTTGTTACACTTTTTTCTTAAAATTTGATTTTTAATGGCACAGGAATTGCCAATTAATGGGTGATAAGAAGCTCAAGACTCGCTATGAACATTGATTTTTAGGGGTTTGACGAAGCTTTAACGTAGAATAAAAATGTGGGTCGATTGTTTTTTATGACAAAATGACCGAAAAGTTGATATGGGAGAGATGAAAATAACCAAATTTGACAATATAGATCTGCAAGGGCTGGATGAAGATGCAGAATTGATACCGTTGTTGACCCCGGAAGATGAAGAGCAGATGAGCAGAGAGCGCTTGCCGGAAACCTTGCCGGTATTGCCCCTTAGGAATACAGTGTTATTTCCGGGCGTAGTGATTCCGATTACGGCCGGCAGGGATAAGTCCATCAATTTGATCAGGGATGCCAACAATGGGTCCAAAACCATTGGGGTAGTGTCCCAAAAGGATGAATCCGTAGAGAACCCAGGTCCAGAGGACATCAATACCGTTGGGACGGTAGCACGTATCTTACGGGTGCTTCAAATGCCGGATGGCAATACCACAGTGATCATTCAAGGTAAAAAAAGGTTCAAAATCGATGCGGTGCTTACCGAAAAGCCGTATTTAACGGCCAAGGTGAGCGAAGCAGCAGAGGAGCGTCCCGATGAAAAAGGAAGTGAGTTTGAGGCTATCATCGATTCAATAAAGGAATTGGCGTTCAAAATTATCAAGGATAACCCAAACATTCCAAGTGAGGCAACTTTCGCCATCAAGAATATTCAGAGCAATTCGTTCTTGATCAATTTTGTGTCCTCCAACCTTAATCTGGATGTAAAGGATAAGCAACAGCTTTTGGAAATTGCCAATCTTCAGGAAAGAGCATTGGCCACTTTGAAGTATATGAACATGGAGCTTCAAAAACTGGAGCTTCGTAACGATATCCAAAGCAAGGTCCGTAGCGATATGGACCAACAACAGCGCGAATATTTTCTTCATCAGCAAATGAAGACCATCCAAGAGGAACTTGGCGGGCTGTCCTATGAAGAAGAGGTGGACGAGATGGCGGAAAAGGCCAAGAAGAAAAAATGGAGCAAAAAAGTGCAAGAACATTTTGAGAAAGAACTCTCCAAAATGCAACGCATGAACCCACAGGTGGCCGAGTATTCCATTCAACGGAACTATTTGGACCTGTTGTTGGATTTGCCATGGAACGAATTTTCCAAGGACAAGTTCGACCTGAAAAGGGCCCAAAAGATTTTGGACAGAGACCATTACGGACTGGAGGATGTAAAGCGTCGGATCATCGAGTATTTGGCCGTTTTGAAGCTGCGAAACGATATGAAGTCACCTATACTTTGCTTGTACGGACCTCCCGGAGTGGGTAAAACCTCTTTGGGGAAATCCGTAGCTGAAGCATTGGGCCGAGAATATGTTCGGATGTCATTGGGTGGGCTTCGGGATGAGGCAGAAATCCGTGGGCACCGAAAAACCTACATCGGCGCCATGCCCGGCAGGATCATTCAGAGCCTGAAGAAAGCGGGAACCTCCAATCCGGTATTTATTCTGGACGAAATCGATAAATTATCGAACAGTCATCAAGGAGACCCATCTTCGGCCATGTTGGAGGTGCTGGACCCTGAACAGAACAGTGAGTTCCATGACAACTTCTTGGAAATGGGCTATGATCTGTCCAAAGTGATGTTTATTGCCACGGCAAACAATCTATCAACTATTCAGCCTGCTTTGCGGGATCGTATGGAAATCATCAACGTGACGGGTTATACCATTGAAGAGAAGGTAGAGATAGCCAAGCGTCACTTATTGCCCAAGCAGCTGGAGGAACACGGACTGTCCAAAAAAGATCTGAAAATCGGCAAACGCCAATTGGAAAAAATTGTTGAGGGCTATACCCGTGAATCCGGAGTACGAAGCTTGGAAAAACAGATAGCCAAGGTGGTTCGCTACGCGGCAAAATCCATTGCTATGGAAGAGGATTACAACGTTACGGTGAACAATGCCGTGGTGGAAAAAATTCTGGGTCCCGCCCGTTTGGAGCGCGACAAGTACGAAAACAACGATGTCGCCGGGGTGGTCACAGGATTGGCATGGACCAGTGTAGGGGGAGATATTCTTTTTATCGAGTCCATACTTTCCAAAGGAAAAGGTACATTGAACGTTACGGGCAACTTGGGTAAAGTGATGAAAGAATCCGCTACCATCGCCATGGAATATATCAAGTCCAATGCGGATGAATATGGCATCGATTCCAGTGTGTTCGATAAGTACAATGTTCATATTCACGTTCCCGAAGGTGCCACGCCAAAAGATGGCCCAAGTGCAGGTATTACCATGTTGACTTCTTTAATTTCCCTGTTTACCCAGCGTAAGGTGAAGAAAAGTTTGGCCATGACCGGCGAAATCACCCTTCGCGGCAAGGTGTTGCCAGTAGGCGGAATCAAGGAAAAGATCTTGGCAGCGAAAAGGGCAAGAATCAAAGAAATTATTTTGTGTGCCGATAATAAAAAGGATATCGAGGAAATCAAGGAGGATTATCTAAAAGGCTTGACGTTCCATTACGTAACCGATATGAGCGAAGTGATAGATTTGGCCATTACCAAACAAAAAGTGAAGAATGCCAAGGACCTTTAGATGATACTTGTCATGTAATCATCATGATATTTCTGCCTATTTTTGGCGTATGGGAAAAATTACGATAGCTATTGATGGGTATTCCTCCACTGGAAAAAGTACCATCGCCAAACGATTGGCCGCTGCCTTGAATTATATTTATGTGGATACAGGTGCCATGTACCGTGCAGTGACTCTTTTTGCATTGAATAGCGGACTTGTATCTGACAAAGGTGATGTGGATGTCGAGGCATTGATCGATAAACTTTCCGGAATACATCTAAAGTTTGTGCCGAACAAGAAAACCGGTCGTTCCGATATGTTTTTGAACGATGAAAATGTGGAGCAGGAAATCCGTTCCATGCGGGTGTCCGCTTTTGTGAGTCCAGTGGCTGCCATTAAGGAAGTCCGGGAAAAGTTGGTTAAGATTCAACAGGAGATGGGCAAGGACAAAGGTATTGTAATGGACGGCCGTGATATTGGCACCGTAGTCTTCCCCGATGCCGAATTAAAATTGTTTATGACGGCTTCTCCGGAGACCCGTGCCGCCCGACGCTATAAAGAACTGTTGGAAAAAGGGGAGGAGGTTACCTATGCCGAAGTATTGAAAAATGTTGAGGAACGCGACCGTATCGACTCTACCCGGACGATTTCCCCACTCACCAAGGCAAAGGATGCCATTGAGTTTGATAACAGCGATATGGGACTGGAAGAACAGTTTGAGCGTATTTATGACTTTTCGCAGCGGGTGATTGCGAAGTATGTTTGAGAAGTAAAGGAATTTTGAGTTGCACTTATCGGTCTCGTATATGAGCCGTAGCGGATTTCATGCACTTAACTTTCGGTTTAATACAGACCTTAAATATACAAGCCATAGACAAAGTATAACTTTGCTATGGCTTTTCATAGGATACATTGTTGTGCGTTCGTACTTTTATTCAGCGTGATATAGTTTATAAAACATTTCTGCTAACTTTTTCGGGTCTTCTTTCCAAGCATTAAACATTCCAAGCCCAATATCCTCTGGGATTATATCCAATTCTCCATTTTCTACTTTGTCTAGAATTACTTTGGCTACACTATCAGGTGATGGCATATCCCAATCGCTTCCTTTGTTCATATCTGTATCTATTGCACCTGGATTTACCGCGTGAACCGTAACACCTTTTTTAGCCAGTTCAATTCGTACAGAATAGGTAGCGGAAAGAAGTGCGGCTTTTGAAGCAGAATAACCTGCTATTGAGGGTAAAGGGGAATATGCCACAATTGATGTGATATTGACTATTCTTGAAGGTGAATTACTTTCTAAAACTGATGCAAAAGATCTCATAATTTTTAAAGTTCCATAATAGTTCACATTCATGTCTTTTTCTATATCCGCAATTTTCCCATTTAGAATAGAACCAGCACTTAATACACCTGCATTGTTTATTAAAACCTCTGTGTCCAATGCTTGTTTTACTACCTGTTCTATTTCGTGGTTATTGGTTATATCAAGTTCGAGAATAACTACCCTATTATCTTCAAACTCTGGCATTTTGCTTAAATCTCGACAAGTAGCGTAAACTTTTTTAGCTCCTTTATTCAATGATTCTTTGACTAGTGATTTCCCTATTCCTCTGTTAGCACCTGTAACAAGGATAACTTTGTCTTTTAATGTTTGCATAGTTTCGTTTAAATTTATTGATGCAAAATTAAATTGAAGATAGGCTAGTTAAAACCCGTTTCTTGCTCTCTTACTATCTACCACACATTATTTTGAGATACTTCCCAACCTATAATTGCAGTTTTTCGAGTTGTTCCCCACTTATAACCTCCAAACACTCCTGTTGATTGAATTACTCTATGGCAAGGAATTAAAAAAGCGATAGGATTATTTCCAATTGCAGTGCCAACTGCTCTTGAAGCATTTGGTTTTTTGATAGATTTAGCAATATTACCGTAAGTGGCTAAATTTCCTGTTGGAATTTTCAAAAGGGCTTCCCAAACTTTTAGTTGAAAATCCGTTCCTTTTAGGTGTAGTTTTATTTCGTTGATTTTGCTCCAGTCTTGTGCATAGATTTGCAGAGCATTTTGTTGAATTTCATCCGTTTGCTGGATAAAGCTGGCTTTTGAAAAACGTTTTTGCAATGCTGAAAATGCAATTTCTTTATTGTCCGAAAAGCCCATATAACAAATACCTTTGTGAGTTGAAGCGACTAAAACTTCACCAAACTTACTTTCTGCGAAGCTATAATTTATAGTTAAGTTTCCCCCTTTATTTTTGTATTCTCCGGGCGTCATTCCTTCAATTTTCACGAATAAATCGTGTAATCTACCTGTCCCCGAGAGTCCTGTTTTGTGTGCTGTTTCAAATAAAGTGGTTTGTGAATTTTTTAGAATTTGTTTTGCGTGTTGAATACTTATGAATTGTAAGAATTTTTTAGGGCTAACGCCTGCCCATTCAGTAAACATTTTTTGAAAATGAAAAGGACTTAAATGTACTTTTTTAGCAATTTCCTCAAGAGTTGGTTGTTCTGCGTAGTTCTGATTGATGTATTCAATAGCTTCGGCTATTCGTATATAATTTATGTACTCTTGTTCGTTCATTAAATTCAGGTTTTATAACAGCAAAACTAGAATTGACTTCACTCCTGTAAAACCCGAAACTTGCTGAATTGCACGGACGTTTTTTCGTATGACGCACAACCGTTAGCTAAATATCGTTTCAATGATTTTTAGCGTACGATATGTGAAGTTAATTATTTTCTGGTTAAAGTTCCAATAGGAATTTACGAACAAACCTTCTGGGTGTATGGATGCCAGTTTTAAATTGATATGGAAACCCCTTCAAACAAAAAAAACGCCCAAGGGCGTTCTTTAATGTCAAGAGAAATAAAAATAGGATTGACCCATTCGGTCGGGAAAGTGGTCGATGGCACTTCCAAAGGAATATGGGTTGTGTTAGAGGACGGCTTCCAATTGCTGTAGCGCAGCGGTAAAACCTTCTTTGAACCCCATTTCAATCATTTGTTCCAAACGTTCCAATGAATCGTTAACTATAACAATATTTACGGTTGTTTTACCATTCTGTTCGCTAAAGCTCAAATCCCAATCTGAGCCGGGAAGGTTAGGATTTGCGTCTTTATCAGCAAAAGCATTCAGATAGGTAAAATTGGATTTAGGGGTTATGGATTTGTACTTTTGAATGGCCCAATGTTCTTGACCTTCAGGTCCCACCATGACATAGAACCGCATACCACCTTCGCGAAAATCCATCTGTTTTGTTTTGGATATATAAGGTTTTGGGGCCCACCATTGGTCCAGCAGTTCTTTTTTGGTAAAAGCATCCCAGACCAACGAAAGGTCTGCTGCAAATTCTTTGTCCACAAATACTGTTTTGGTTTTCTTGTCTACCTTAAAGTCAAAGAGCAAATTGTTTTTCATTTTTTATCCTTTTTTAGATTTGATAATACATTGTCAAGTTGATCGAATCGTGACTCCCATATTTGTCGATATTGTTCGATCCATGCATCCACCTCCTGCAGTTTCTCTATTTTGAGAGAATAATGAATCTCCCTTCCTTGCTGTTCTTGTTTTACCAGGTCGCATTCTGATAGTATTTTCAGATGCTTGGAAATGGATTGGCGTGAGGTATTGAAATTTTCCGCAATGGCATTAGGTGTCATGGCCTGTACCGCAA
>Ga0114912_1001398_pt1 | contig 10473 bp, 7 predicted proteins | sample MalvirDeepMed_51_FD_89713 | JGI IMG/M metagenome (GOLD analysis project Ga0114912, IMG submission 89713) | Marine viral communities from the Global Malaspina Expedition - Malaspina viral metaG DeepMed_51 | ecosystem: Environmental > Aquatic > Marine > Oceanic | place: Mediterranean Sea...
CATAGGTGTTGACGACATGTAATAAACCTTAAATTTTTGATATTTCTTCGTTGTTTTAGATTAAAGCGAAAGTATTAAAAGGAACAATTGAACAATATTTTTCGATAGGTTAGTTATATTTAACGATTGAACTCTATCTATATAAATTTGTTGTTTGGCTATTGAGTGATGTTTTAAATAGTTTTTATTTTCAATGTCTTATGTTGTTTATTGTGGTTTTCTAACATTTCGCTTGTTGATTAAAAAATTCACTTTTTACTTAGCTGTGAAACTTTTTCCTCTTTAAGTAACTTCAAAATGGCGGTAACGGCTTCATTTGTGTCGTATATCGTCGATCCTTGGTTACCCTGAACTTTAGCTGTGGCAGCTTTAAATCGCTGTGCCGCCGTTTTAGCCTTTACCATTTTTAAGCGTTTAGGGCGTGGGCGGGCATCCTCTATCTTCCAATCTGCTTTTAATGCGTCTATGGGGCTATCATCTAGCGCGTGAATATTGATATTTCCGCGCATCGCAGCGGCAAATGATGACTGTCGAGGTGCAGGTGCTGAACTTGCTACTGTGGCCACAAAGGGAAGGGTGACCCGTAATTTGCGTCGCTGTCCACGAGGCAAGCTTTGCAATACTTCAGCATAACCGTCTATTTTGTTTACGCTTAATAGAGCACAGATACTTGGCACAATGGGGATTTGAAGCTTTTCGGCAATTATATAAGGTAAGAAGCCGGAGGCCTCACCCGTCTCGCTTCGGGTGCCAGTTAATAAAATATCGGGAAGAGGCGAGTTGGTTTGGGAAAAGTGAGCAAGCAAAGCCAGCGCCGCATCCGTTTCTTCACTAGTGTGTAAAAGCGCGATTTCATTTAGACCCATACCTAGGTAATCTCGCAAGATTTGTTGCGTACCTACATCGGCATTTCCCACGTGCAGCGCCGTGGCGTAGGTAGGAGCGAAACGCAACATAACTTCTAATGCTTTAGCATCTTCATCGGCACGGCGTTGCCGGTGAGAGAGAGGGTGCTGACCAACTGACACTAAGGTGGTGATATGCATATGTTGAGGTGCATTTGTCTCCATGGTGAAGCTCCTTCAAAAATGCACAGGCTGTGCAAGGTTGGCAGATTCGTCGAGCGCACTAATCAATGCACTAAGTACAGTATCGCTATCTATAATCACACTTAAATCGGCACGCTTTACCATGTCGCAACCTTCATCGGTGTTAATGGCAATAATTTTCTCGCATTGCCCAATACCTTGCATATGTTGGACAGCCCCTGAGATTCCAACGGCAATGTACACCTTTGCGCTCACCCAAGTGCCTGTCGCGCCAACTTGTCTTTCCCTTGGCATATGGCCATTATCGACGGCCACTCGGCTTGCTCCTTCTGTGGCGCCAAGTAACTCGGCTGCTTTATGGAAATTATCCCAGTCAGCGATACCATTGCCGCCGGATAAAATAAAACTTGCTTCACTTAAGTTGATGTCGTTAGGGTTAACCTCGGCGTTGCCCAAATCAGTAATGTGAGTAGTCATGGAATTTTGGATATCTGCTGAAAGTGCAATGCATTGATGCTGCTGCTCATCTATGGGTTCAGCACATTGCGCAAGCGCAATAATAACTTTGGAGAGTGGGCGGGTAATATCGGTTTTCCCTGCTGCTCCACGACAAATGAGCTGGTTATCTTTGTACTTCCATACGCCTGCGGTGGGGCGTACCCCTAATTTTGCTGCTACTCGTCTGCCTACATCTGCGCCCATCAATGGTGTGTCGGCAAAACAAAGGTGCTGAAAAATTACCTGCTTTTCTAGCTTGGAAACCGATTCAGCAGTGTTTTCTGGTAAATAGCTCTCATCATTCGGTGCTAGGTCTACGTACCTATCTGCGCCTGCCAGTTGCAAATGCTGAATAAGTTCGTTGCTATCAACGTAGGGCGAAACAATAATAGCCACTACCGCTACTGCTTGTCGTTCGCTTTCGTGGTCCACCCTCTGATGTTGGCTTTGTTTTAACTGATGGGCGAAGCCCAATAAGTCTTTGTCATGCTCGGTGAGCTTGCCATCTGGGGCATCAAGTATCACGCCAATATAGCTGCTAGGATATTCTATGACCACTAACGGGAGAGGCGTGGCTTTTTCGTCTCTTGTTCGGGATGCCGTGTGTGATGAGGTTTGGCTTCCCCCTAGCCTGTCTATACGCTTAATGCCGTTAGGGCCAGTAAACTTAATATCGTGTGGGAATTTTCGTAAAATGCCATTCGGCCCTGTTAGACTTGTGCCTCGCGGTGCACAAACCCATTCGTGGTCTTTGTGCAAGCGATTTCGGGCAATCCATTCTAAGCGCGGGTTTCGTCGAAGTATCATGCTAGTGCCCTTCTTTTGTTACGACAGCATCCAACACTAATTCAGCCACATCTTTAATTTCGGGTCGCGGTGCCACTACCCCTTCAAACATGGCATTGCATTGCGGGCATGCGACTGCCAACGTGTCTGCTTTTACCGCTTTTGCGTCATCAACGCGCATATCTGGAATACGCTGTTCACCTGCAATGTCAGTAATAGGCGCGCCACCCCCGCCACCACAACAGCGAGAACGCCTTTGGCTTCTTTCCATTTCTGTTATGTTAATACCCATGGCATTGAGCAAAAAGCGTGGCGCATCGAATACATCGTTGTAGCGGCCTAAATAGCAGGGGTCGTGATAAGTGACAGTATCTGTGTTTGAGGCGCTTAGTGTTAAGTCGCCTCGCTCGGCGAGTTGCGCTAAAAACTCACTGTGATGTTGAACCTGATAATGCCCGCCAAAGTCAGGGTACTCGTTTTTAAGCGTATGAAAAACGTGAGGGTCGGCCGTGACAATACGAGAAAATTCATAGCGGGATAGGGTAGCGATATTGCGCTTGGCTAGCGCTACAAATGTCGCTTCATCTCCCAAGCGACGTGCAGCATCACCAACATCACACTCTTGATTGCCCAGTACCGCGAAATTAACGTTGGCCGAGTTTAGTAGTGACACCATGGCTTTCAATGTGCGTTGGTTACGCAAATCGAACGCAGCATCGCCCAACCACAGTAACACATCTGCGCTTTCTACGTGTTCACCAAAAATCCGCAGTGATTGGTCAGCGGCCCAATCCATTCTACTTGTAGGGTCAAAGCCATTGGGGTTATCGGTGGTTTTTAAGTTTTCAATCATTGCTGCACCGGTTCCAGGCGTTTTACCTTTATCCAACGTTTCAAACCGTCGCATATCAACAATAGCGTCCACGTGTTCAATCATCATTGGGCATTCTTCCACACAGGCACGACATGTGGTGCAAGACCAAATCGTGTTGGCCGGCACCAGAGTATCGACAATTGGGATAATCGCGCCGCCTTTGTAAGTGCCAGTGGGCACGCCGGGATAAGGACTGCCTGCAAATTTCGCAGTATCGCCGCCAGCCATGCCCACCACCATATCTTGAATGAGCTTTTTGGGGTTCAAGGGTTGTCCGGCTGCAAACGCTGGGCAGGCTTTTTCGCAGCGACCACACTCCACACATGCATCAAAACTAAGCAACTGATTCCATGTGAAATCTTCAGGTTTTTCAACGCCCAGCTTATCGGCGTTTAAATCTAATGGTTTTAACCCTGTTGATCGCCCGCCATTAAATCGCGCTTGGCGACGGTGAAGGCCTAAGTGTAGTGCGCCTGCAAACGCATGCTTCATGGGGCCGCCCCACGTCATGCCTAAATACATTTCGCTGACTCCCCATAGCACACCCACCAAGAGCACAAGTGTCAGTAGCCAATTACCTGTATGTTCCGGTAGTAACCCAGTAGCGGGCAAAGCAAGTAGGAAAAAGCTGCCCGCGTAGACAAGCAAACTATAGGGTAGGCGTGACCACTTCCCTTTAGATAGGTTGGCCGGGGGCGCTATTCTTCGTTTAAGTACAAACAGCGCGCCAATAAACATACAGGCACTGGCTAACAATAATAGCCAGTTGAGTAACACGCCCTTAATGTTCAGGACATAGACGGCAATCACCAGAACTGTGGTGATTACGAAGCCTCCGGCTGTGGCCACGTGAGTATTTGAAATGTATTTGTCCCGCGCCACCACGTGGTGTAAATCAACCAAATACCGTCTGGGTATTTCTAACAATCCACGCCAGTGAATGGGAGCAGGGCGCCCTTGACGCCATAAGCGTACACGACGCATGGCACCAATAATACAAAGCACCATAAGGGCTACGCCTAGGTATACAACCAAGGATGATGAAATACTTACTGTGTTCATAATGACAGCCTTACCGCGTAATAATCTCGTCTACACTACAAATCTTTGCATAAACGCAATGCGTCGTAGATGGCGGCATGGGTATTGCGCTGTGCCACACAATCGCCAATGCGGTACAACAAATAGCCCTCAATATCTTCACTAAAAGCAGGTTGTGGTTTTGCATCGTATAAGGCTTCAATATCCATCTGCCCCTTGTTTGCCGAGTCGTTTTTCAGCTGGTAATAAAGGGTTTCATCGGGTCGAGTGCCATTCTCAATGACGACTTGGTCCACCACACGCTCCTCTTGTTGTCCTGTGTATTCGTTCTCAAGTAGAGCAATAAGGTTGTCGTCTTCGCGGTACACTTTTTCTAACAACAAATCAGAGGTCATTATGACTTCTTGTTCGTATAAGCTTCGGTAATAGGTAGGGAAGGTGGTTCCACCCACTGCCGCACCGGGTTTGATATCATCGGTGACGACTTCTACTTTTGCGCCACTTTGCGCGAGAAAATCAGCCACAGAAAGGCCACTGAATTCGCAAATAGTGTCGTAAACCAATACATTCTTTCCAGGAGTTACAGTTCCGTTAAGTATGTCCCAAGCACTTACCACTAATTCTTCTTCTGCACCCCATTCAGGCGTTTGATGAATAAAGGGCGTACCACCTGTGGCTAGAATGATCACATCGGGGTTAAGTGCACGGATAGTGGTCTCGGTGGCACTGGTATCGAACTGAATCTCTACCCCAAGGCGCGCTAATTCTAAGGCAAACCAACGTGTAATCCCCGCAATTTGATCCCGCTGCGGTGCTTTAGCCGCTATGGTAATTTGACCGCCCAATTCACTGTTCTTTTCAATGAGAGTAACCTTGTGCCCTCGCTCTGCACATACCCGTGCCGACTCCATGCCAGCAGGACCACCACCTACAATCACCACATGTCGACGTTTGCCAGTGGTTTTCTCGATAATATGAGGCATGGTGGATTCGCGGGACGTCGCGGCATTTTGAATGCACAACACATCTAACCCTTGATACTGCCTATCAATACAATAGTTCGCCCCCACGCACTGACGAATTTGATCCACTTGATTAAGCTTAATTTTGGTTATTAAGTGGGGGTCTGCGATATGTGCGCGGGTCATGCCTACAAAGTCAACATAACCACCTTCTAAAATACGCTGCGCTTGATTAGGATCTTTTATGTTTTGTGCGTGCATCACTGGCACATTAACCACTTCTTTAATGCCTGCCGCTAAGTGCAAAAATGGCTCTGGCGGGTAGCTCATATTGGGAATAACATTGGCTAAGGTGTTGTGGGTGTCACAGCCTGAGCCCACCACACTAAAGAAGTCGACTAAACCCGTTTCGTTGTAGTAGGCGGCTATCGCTTTCATATCTTCATGATTTAGCCCGTCTGCGTGAAATTCGTCGCCAGTTATTCGCATACCAACCACAAAGTCCTCGCCCACTTCTTCTCGAACGGCTTTGAGCACTTCCATGCCAAACCGCATACGATTTTCGAAGCTTCCCCCCCATTCGTCAGTGCGCTTATTAACACGGGGGCTCCAAAACTGATCAATGAGATGTTGGTGCACACAGGAGAGCTCTACCCCATCAAGACCGCCTGATTTTGCCCGTGCAGCCGCTTTAGCAAAATCTTTTATGATACGTGTAATCTCTTCTACTTCTATGGTTTTGCAGGTGGCGCGATGAACAGGCTCTCTTATTCCACTTGGACTTAATAAGGTGCTCCAGTTGCCACCGTCCCACCGAGAGCGTCGCCCCATGTGCGTGATTTGAATCATAATTTTGCCGCCGTGCTTATGCACAGCATCCGCTAAATTCTGAAAGTGGGGAATGATTCTGTCGGTGGATAAATTAACCGATTTCCACCATCCTTGCGGGCTGTCGATAGAGACCACACTTGACCCCCCGCAGATACATAAGCCTACGCCGCCTTTTGCTTTTTCTTCATAATATTTGACGTAGCGCTCAGTGGTCATGCCTCCCTCTGTAGCATAAACCTCGGCATGGGCGGTACTTACTACCCGGTTTCTAATAGTGAGATTGTTAATTTTTAAAGGCTTAAATAATGCGTCAAACTGCGCCATGATATGTTCTCGTTCTACTGGGTAATAAGTGCCACATTAATTACAATGGAGTGACTTCAAAAATGCCGTAATCGCAACCCTCTTCGGCCTCGCATTGCACTTGTCTGGCTTGAGTTTTCACGGTATAGCCTAGGCTTTGTGCAATTTGATCCATTGCACCGGCAAACCAACCAGTGAACATATAGTCAACTTTGCGATTCACCTGTCCGTACTGGTAAACAAACGCAGAGTGCTCAAGCCTTACGCGGGCAGTACCTGCTGCCAGGTCTAGTTGTTCCGTGATAAAGAAGCCCCAACCTCGTTGTGACAATCGTTTCATATAGTGCTCGAAAACAGCTTCTCCTTTTAAACCGTGGGCTTCGGCTTCCTTTTCACACCAATAAAATGCAGACTTATAGCCGGCGTGATACAAAATCTCGGCGTATTTTTCAGCGCCTAGTTCAGCTTCGATGGCCATGTGGTTGTTCACAAAAAAGTGGCGAGGAACATACAGCATGGGGAGGGCATCGGTTGTCCAAACGCCGGTTTCATCATCTACTTGAATGGGCATTTCTGGGCTATGGAAATTCATTGTTATTCTCCCCATACCTTTTTGAGCACATTGACCCAGTTTTCGCCCATGACCTTCCTAATTTTGGTTTCTGACCAGCCGTGCTTTAACATGGTCGCGGTAAGGTTAGGGAACTCCCCTATAGTGCGGATACCCAGCGGATTAACTATTTTGCCGAAGTGTGTAAGATTTCGTGCATACCCCTTATCGTGGGTAAGCATATCGAAAAATGCTTTGTCGTGACCTTGAGTAAAGTCGGTGCCAATACCTACACAGTCTTCACCTGCAATATCAATTACATAGTCGATGGCTTCGATATAATCATCGATGGTCGACTCAATGCCTTTTTTTAAAAAAGGCGCAAACATGGTGACGCCGATGAAGCCGTCTCGCTCGGCAATAAATTTCAGTTCTTCGTCTGATTTGTTGCGGGGATGATCTTTAAGCCCTAAAGGCAAACAGTGTGAGTAACACACTGGAGCTGATGAGGCTTCGATAACTTCTATAGAGGTCTGCGGTCCAACGTGGCTAAGATCACACATAATGCCCACTCGATTCATTTCTGCCACAATTTCTCTACCAAACCCAGACAAGCCTCCATCCCTTTCGTAACAACCTGTGCCTACTAAGTTTTGTGTGTTGTACGCCATCTGGACAATGCCTACACCGAGCTTTTTGAAGATTTCTACATACCCTATTTGATCTTCAAAGGCGTTGGCATTCTGGAAGCCCAAAATGATGCCCGTTTTGCCTAGGGCTTTTGCTTTTGTAATATCTGAAGTGGTGGTGACAGGCATGATGAGGTCACTGTTTTCCTCAAAAAAAGCATTGAATTCTACAATGTTATCTATGGTGTCTTTAAACCCTTCCCACACTGATACGGTGCAGTTTGCGGCGGTCAGGCCGCCGAGCTTCATGTCCTCAAATAATTCGCGGTTCCATTTAGCAATGACCAAACCGTCAAATATGATGGCGTCATCGTGCAGTGCGTTAGCATTAGACATGAATTTTTCCTCTTCAAATTCGTGTTTTCTAGCTTAGAAAGAGATAAAGCTAATTGTGTATTTGAGAGTCAGTCTAGCACCGCGAAATGTGCCAATTAGAACCAATACGACCCGTTGTTTTCCAAACGCGTCAGCTTAAAAAAGAGTAAGTGTAAGAGTAAGGGGGGGCTGGAACATAACGCTGGCGTGTTCAGGAACAAAGTATTGTAGGGTCAGAATAAAAAAGACGTTACAGCATGCTGTAACGTCTTTCTATCAATGTGAATGGTTGTTTAGTATTAGCCACATTCAAGCTGAACTTGCGGGAATTCTGCTACGGTGACAGAGCCGAATGTTGCTTCATCGGTGGAGCGGTTATTAATGTCAATGCCGTGATTTAAGCGCTCTTCACGAGGTGGTATTTTAAAGGCTTTACGATAGCACTTGCTAAAATGCGGCGTAGAAACAAATCCGCAGCATATTGCCACTTCAATAATAGAAATGTTGGTTTGTTTGATCAGCTGTCGGGCGCGGGTTAGGCGGATTTGCATATAATATTTGTGGGGCGAGCAGTGTAGGTATTTCTGAAATAAACGTTCAAGTTGCCGGCGTGACAAGCCCACTAGCGACGCTAATTCATCTAGGCTAAGTGGCTCTTCGATATTGGCTTCCATTAAACGCACAATATCTTGAAGTTTAGACTGATTCGCTCCAACTAAATGCTGTAAAGGAATACGTTGCATTTCCGACTCATCACGCAACTCTTTATGTGAAAACATTTCGCAAATGGACATTTGCAGTTGCTTGCCGTAAGCGCGACCTACAATAGAAAGAATGAGATCCATGGGCGCCGTTCCACCTGAACTGCACCAGCGGTAATTTTCAATAGTGTAAAGCTGATTAGTACTATTAATTTTGGGGAAGTCTTCTTGCCAGCTGGCCAGTAGCTCCCAATGGATAGTGCAGGTAACGTTGTCGAGTAAACCCGCTTTCGCCAGCGCGTAGCTTCCCGTGCAAATACCGCCGATAGTAAGCCTTTTTCGGTCGAGAAAGTTTAGCCAATTGGTATCTACTTTGGATACGACTTCCTTGATAGCGACCCCGCCACACATAATCACAGCGTCGAAAGATTCGTGTTGCGCGTAGCTGCAATCAACGTTAACTGTTAAGCCGTCGCTTGCTTTAACAGGTTGCCCGTCTCTACTTATTAGCGACCATCGATAAAGGGTTTTACCCGATAAATGATTTGCCATGCGAAGAGGCTCAATCGCCGCAGATAACGCCATCATAGTAAAATGAGGAAGTAGCGCGAAGCCAATGTGACAAATATTTTGTGGCTTTTCGTTATATAGGGTGGTGACCGATGTCATGAAGCATGCCTCGTGTATATTTCGTTGTTAAAAGTTATGTGCTTCTGTGACTTTGTTCTTATTGTTTTGTCTATTTAGCACTGAGGCAACGTGACGATTATTGTTCCATTTATGAATATTGCACTATGCGAAAAGCGACAGTGGTTTAACTAAAAACGTCATTAAGAAAACTATGTCATAAAATTTTAATGTGCACAAATTTACGACAATCCACTGTCTTTGAGTAAGATCAGCGATCCGCATTCATTAGGTTGTTTTGCATGGTATGGCTAAACCAATCAATGAAATTGATAACGCCAAATTCGTAGGTAGGGGAGTAGGGGCCAGGTTGATAGGCCACTGAATTGATACCTTTTTGGTTATTTTCCGCCAGCGTTCTGTCTTGTTTATTGGTTTCATCCCACACATAGGTAAGGTTATCAAGGTCATAATCTACACCTTCAACCGCGTCTTTGTGGACTACCCATTTCGTGGTGACTTCTGTTTTTGTCGCATTGATAGGGCGTACTTGAAAGGCAATAAGGTGATCGCTTTGTGCATGGTTCCAAGAATTGGGTAAATGAAGAATACGCATCGACCCTAAATCAGGGTTTTTAATTCTCCCCATTAACTTCTTGCTGGCAAGTTGACCGTCTTTAGTCATTACCATTACCCCCTCTTTGAGGGGCATGCGAACAATACGATTGCGTTTAGCGTATCCATGAGATACGTGGGCATGAGGTATGTTCTCGGCATCCCACATGGCTTGTTTGTTGGCGACTAATTGTTTGAATGCGTCGCTGGCTCTGGGATCAGCTGTGTCATCCCATTCAAGAAGAGAGCCAAGTAACTCCGGGTGAGAACCGCTACAATGGTAGCACTCACGATTGTTTTCCAATACCAACTTCCAGTTGGCATCTTCTAAAATGGTTTTTTCGCTGGCTACTTTAGCGTTGTCTAAATCATAGGGCTCTAGGTAGTGTGAAAGCGATGCGAAATAGTCGTCAATATCAGGCGGGTTGTCAGCTAAACATACATAAATATAGCCGCCTGCCGTTTTGCAATTTATAGGTTTAAGGTTGAATGACCCCATGTCGAAGTCTTCACCCATTTCTGTGCCGGCATAAAGTAACTTGCCATCTAATTCGTATGTCCACTGGTGGTAAGTGCATACTAACTTTGCGGCTTTCCCGTTCTTTGCAAGGCATAGCTTTGAGCCTCGGTGG
>Ga0114912_1001400_pt1 | contig 10467 bp, 15 predicted proteins | sample MalvirDeepMed_51_FD_89713 | JGI IMG/M metagenome (GOLD analysis project Ga0114912, IMG submission 89713) | Marine viral communities from the Global Malaspina Expedition - Malaspina viral metaG DeepMed_51 | ecosystem: Environmental > Aquatic > Marine > Oceanic | place: Mediterranean Sea...
CTTCAGAAGTATACCCTTGGGGTGCATCCAGTGGGGCATGCCGTGTTTCATCCAATCATTCCAGGCAGAAGTCCATGCTCCGCTCTCAGCCTTGTTGGCGGTTGAAGTCCAAATACCGCCCCTAGGCTTATTCAAACTCGCCGGCCCGTTAGTAATTGCAAAGGATTAGTTTCACGTAAATAACTAGTCTTCATAGCAACTAAAGTAACGCTCGCCCCTATCACAAAGAATAGTAACGATGGGATGTTCTGGTTTGGTTCTTTCAATCCATTTTTCCGCTGCTAGCACATTAGCTCCTGACGATATGCCAACAAGTAAGCCATTCTCTTTTGCTAATCGTTTAGATCTTTTTATAGCGTCGGCCGTCTTAATGTATACTACTTCATCAACAATTCTTTTATCTAATAAAAAATCTTCGCCGTCATTAATTCCTTGAATGCCGTGTGTTTCATTACTTTCTTCTGGTTGAACTTGTATAATTTTTGTTGATGGGGAGTGAAGCCCCAATGTCCTTGAAACTCCCATTAGAGTGCCGCCGGTGCCAGAACCGGCAACAAAAGCTGAAATCTTGGGAACAAATCTTATAATCTCATGACCAGTTGTCATTGCATGGCAACGAATATTGTCGGGGTTACTGAACTGTCGGGGATTAAAGTAGTCTTCATTCTCATTGCACATTTTGTCACGAAGAGCAATTGCATCTTTAAAAGCGTTGTCGCCAACTTCAATAATTTCAGCACCATATATTTTCATCATGCACTTGCGCTCCTGACTCATGTTGCGAGGCATAATAATAATAACAGGGTGACCCATGCTGGCGCCAAGCATAGACATTGCAATGCCAGTGTTGCCAGATGTAGCTTCTACGATCGTATCACCGCTCTTTAAATTGCCACGCAGCTTTGCCTGCGTCAAAATGAAAAAAGCCATCCGATCCTTAATGGAGCCGGATGGATTATAGGTTTCCAACTTTGCTAGGATTTTATCATCTATTTGTACAATTGGTGTATCACCTATTAAGCCGTGCATTAGTAAGTTTCTTGTTCGCCGTCTTCAAAGGTTATAATTGTTTTATTGTCTGGATGCGGCTTGATGTGGACTTTAATAAAATCATCCATCGAGTCAAATATGGCAATGCCTCCGCGCGGCGGTGGGTATAACCAGTGGACAATGCACTGGCCAGTCGCCAACTTAGCCCCCTCAATAACGACGCCCACACCAGAGACACCAGTTTCATCATCTTGGCGACAAACAGTAAAGGTGCTGATACCTTGTGGTGCTAATTTAGAGGGCGGTTTGGGCTTAAGGTCATCTGCTGCTTCGTTTTGTACTTCTTCCATTGTTAAGTCCCGTCTTATAAATAGTTTTTGAAACTAGATCGTTCATTATTATACCACTTGTGGTGCCAACATTCAAGGATCTTACTGACCCGTACTGCGGGATATACACAACATCCTCGCACATGGCTAGCAGACGCTCTGAGAGCCCGTTTCCCTCCTCTCCGAACACCAGCAGAGTGTCGGGCGCCCATTTGTAATTTACGAGCGTCTCAGCGTGCCACAGGCCGTTCTCTACAGCCACGAATTTATAACGTTTTTTTAATTTATCAACCTCTTCATATGAAGACAAATGTTCAACATTTGTATAGTGTTGTGTACCAACCGCGCCGCGTGGATCCCATTTCTTTTTTTCTTTTAAATAAAACACTTCCTTTGCGCCAAACGCGTTGGCGTTACGGATTAAAGTACTTAAATTATAGTCACTACCCCAATTTTCCATAAGAACAGCATATGGAAAAGCATTCTTTTGCACTTCTTCTCTGATGAGATCTACTTGCCATTCTTTATATTTGTCTATTACATTCATATCTTTTCCAAATATCTGAAGTTGTGGCTTCTGATGTAGTATTTTTTTCCATTACATGCAAACTGATGAAATCTATATTGATACCGCGGCCCTGCATTGAAAGGGCCTAAATAAAATAATAGCTCACCTTTTAAATCTTCTTTTATTGTTTTATTTGTTGTCCATCGAATAACTGTGATACCATCAATTGAATCAACTGGCAGTGGGCGAACACGACTTTTTGTTGTTATCTTTACCAGATCTCCGATAGATATATCCTTTACCCTCATTACCATAGTGAATCATCATCTGTGTAGACCTCTCCAACTAGTCTACCAGTGTTTCCACTCCATTTTCGTAATCTTTGTTCTTTGTCGTGATCGCACATGTGATAATAAATAAATGATTTTGCCTCTAAGAGTTCACCCTCTTTCTTGCACTTGGGGCATCGCCAAAATTTATGCTTTTCCTTTTCCATTTTTATCCTTTAAAAGTGGGGGGGGACCAAAGTCCCCCCCCATTGTCCTGTTCGCTGCGTCGGTCATTCACGCGGGTTATAATTAAGTTTAAATAAAGTTTAAGTAATGTCAATATACTTAGTTTCTTGTTTGATAATATCGGGCTTCTTTACGGTGAGTCCCAAGATACCTGACTTGTAAGAAGCTGTAATATCTTCGAAGCTTGTACCTTCTGGTAGGCTCCACGACCGCTGGAAAGAGTTGCGAACAAACGAATTGTTGCTGTCCTTCTCCACGTTATATGAAACCGTAAGCACGTCCTTATCAATCGCGATCTTAAAGTCCTTCTTGTCCAAACCAGGGGCCGCAACCTCAATGGTCCAGTCGTCCTTATTGCTCAAGACGTTAGTGTGTGGCAGGCCCACAGTCGTCGGCCCTGCGTTAAAAAATGTATTGCCCATGGGGCGAAACATCAGATCGAAATGATCATTCCAATCCGTAAAGAGATCCCCAAAAAGTCGATCCCTTGTTCTTGCTAGATTTGTAGCCATTGTTTTAGTCTCCTATACTAATGTTATGCCCTTTTTTCAGAGGACATATACAGTATAGCATAGTGGGTGTCTGTGTCAAGGGTTTTGCAAGAACTCTTTTAAAACTCTATCTACTGCTTTGTTTAAGTTTGTGTTTTCTTTTGTTATTTGGTGCTCATCAGTTATCTCTTTGGCCGGCGTCGCAATATAAGTATCAGTATTTGTTTTCAACGACTCTGCATCTGTACCAGCTTTTGTGCCGCCGGCCTTTCTTTCATTGTTGTCGCTGCTTAAATAAAATGTATTAATATCTTTAATCAAATCACTTAGTGAATTAAAAATATCAAAAACTTGTTGTGAAATAATCTCTGTATATGCCTTCGCCGCATCATTCAATAGTTGACGATCAAGCGTGAGCGTGTAATCTGTGCCGCCCTGAGTTTGTGGATGTTCAATCATATACTTTTGAGTAATACTAAACTGGCCGGCCTTCTGCTTTTCTTCTTTGGCTTCATTCATCTGTTGTTCTTCGCCTTCCGGCTCGTCTTCTTTCTTGGCTCCGGCGCGGTAAGATCCCAACACTTTAAGATGCTCAAAGAAGCTGGTGTCTTTTTTGTAATCGCCGGCGGCTACATAAGCCTCAAAGTATTTACCATCGGGCTTCTCATTCGTCTTCGTCTGTTCTTTAAACCATTCGCGCCAGCCGCCGCCCGGTAAAAAATCTTTATAAAGTTTGGCGCCAATCGAACTTCCCCAAGCTGCTACTTTTTCTTCGCCCGTTGTGGATTCAAAGGCATATATTTGATTTGGGTCGAGGGTAACAATAGCTTTTTTTGTACTCCACCTTAATCGATCGCCCTTTGTGGTCTCAACATGAATAGGCGATATCGCCTTGGACGGCGCCGGCGGCTTTGTGCTGACACTATAGCTTCCATCTTCCGCCTGTAAAACATAATCTTTAAGTGTGTTACCCGTTGGTTTGCCACCAACTAATACGGGCTTATCGCCGTGTTCAGCCAGATCGGCAACTGTGAACTGCGCCTCTTCGCTAAATTGCCTAGTTTCATATTTTGATGGATGGCCGATCCAGTCAAACCAAGTTTGTTGATTGATTTCAAACTCATAAAACGTTAAATCTATTCTAGGCGATTCGCCTCTTTTAAGAACCACTAAATATGTTTCCTTTTTTGCCCCCCCAGAGACACCATTAATCAAATCGGAAAAACTTCCTCCGATGTTACTCTTACCTAAAAGTTTAAAAGAATATCCCTTTTTGCCAGTTGCCACTTCCATCTCATCAACATCTGTAGTGCCAAATTCGCCGCCGCCTTTAGTTGCTTCAATTTGTACGCCTTTAAAAATACCAGCAAACAAAGCTTCAAACAAAAAGCCAGCAACAGCCGGATTAAATTGGTGTACAACCGATGCAAAGATATCCAAAAACATGAGGTTCGCCAATGCTTGCTGCGTGGTAAGACCTTCAGCTTTTACTGTTGCAGTGTCGGTTAAGAATTTCTGCATTGCTTGGGCTCTTCCAAGTGGCGTGCGTTCGCCAGAAAGAGCATCACCAACCATTGTAATTAATTTTCTATCTTGTGAGCCGTGCCCAGTATCTACTTTTTTACCCCACAGATTTTCATTAATAAACCAACTGGGGAATCTAATTGGTGGAACTTCTTCTTTGCCCTCGGGCTTGGCCTCTACTCCTTGGAGTTCTTCAAAGAGTTCGCTTAACACTTCATTTACTAGTTTTTTCATATATGTAATTAGTCTCCTATTTCCATAAGATCTGAATTGCTACGATACAAAATGACAGGAAAACACAGGTCATTGTTTTTGGGGTGAACATGCTCTCTTTCAAAATAAAATAAGTGAGCAGCGGAAACGTCAAATATGATACACCAAACCCCAAAAGTCTAGACCCCCACACCTCTCCGAGCCCAGCATATGAATACTTTGAGCCATACCAAAAAAACAAAGAAGCGGGGAAGCAATAAATCAGGCAAGTTATAACGGGCTTGTCTTTCCACCACTCCCAAGCAAACTGACTATTGTTCATAAACCAAACTAATGTTTGTGCAACAATAAAGAAGGCCACTCCTAAAGTAATATAATAAAAACTATCTTTGGCCATCAAGCAAACCCAATAGTTGTGCTGAGCACTTTAAGATCTGAGTACGGATGAAGTTGAGGAACTTCAGTTAATTCTTTTTCCTCGTCACCATGCCAAAGAACCATAGCAATCAACTCATCTATAGACACTCCGGGTGGTACCACGTCTTCAAAACTACTAACAATAATCCCATAGCCGAATTCGGGCTTCTTTTTGTGAATAACTACAGTGCCAATTGGATATGTTTTTGCCGGCTCTTCAAGCATCAGTGCGTGTCCAGCGAGATATTTTTTTCTAATATTTCTTTTTCTATTGTCGCGCAGTTTGCAATTGCATCTTGAATTTGTTTTTCAGCTAGCGGATGTGCTTTGTCTCTCTCTGGGAGATCAACATAATAACGAATCAGTTTCTTTACTTCGCGAAGCGATGCAATGTGTTGATATAATAAAATTGTGGTATCCTGCGAAAATGAATTGCTGTCTTCCGCAAGCAAAGCTGTTCTTTTCAACATCTTTTCAACAATCCCATATACTCTAATTAATGTTATAACATCAATCATTGCTTTCTTGACTTGCTTTTTGCAATTCGGCCTCTTGACACACAGTTAACAGTTGTGATGTTTCTTCAAGCAGTGCATCAAGTTTTATCATTTTATGTCTAATATTTTCTATGTCTTTTTGCATTTTTATGGGATTAAACGCGCCATCTTGTGCTTCTCCAATCAATTTTTGGAAATCGCCGTAAACATTATTTTCCTCAAAGCAAGATTTCAAATGATACTTAATCCTTTTTGGAACTTTGTCCAAGTCAGAAGTATAAAAGTATCGAATTCTCATAATATAAATATCCTCTATTTTTCAATAACTGCATAATCTGTTATTATTAATGTTGAAACTACAGATACGGCATTTTTTAATGCCGAACATGTAACTTTAACCGGGTCGATGATTCCTTCATCAAACATATCTACTATTTTATCAGAAGTAAAATCATATCCATTGTTGCCCTCTTCGTTTTCAACTTTGTCAAGTATAATATCTGCAGATACCCCGGCGTTGTCGGCCATTTGTCGAACTGGCTCTTTGATCGCCTTTAAAATAATTTTAAAACCAACTTTTTGGTTTTCCGACAATTCTTCCGGCGCCTGGACTTTTTGAGAAGCGCGGACAAGAGCCACGCCGCCGCCCGCATGAATACCGCCCTCTCTTGCCGATCTCACCGCCTCTAAAGCATCTTCAACTCTGTGTTTTTTCTCAATCATTTCTATTTCTGTTGGCGCGCCGACGTATATGACCCCAACACCACTCGCCAGCCGCGCTATTCTTTCCTGTATTTGCTTACAAATACTCAGAGACTCTTTTTTCTTGATTTTTTCTTTCAGCTTTTCTATTCTTTTTTCTACTTCTTGATATGTGCCACCAGTACCAGCAACAGTTGTATAGTTTTTATGAACTTCAATTGTTTTAGCGCTGCCAAAATCTTTTAGTTTTATATCTTTTAAATCAAAGTTGGATTCTCTGGTGATAAAAGTTGCCCCAACAGATAGTGCAAGATCTGAAAGGATCTCTCTGCGTTCCTGCCCATAGCGCGGAGCTTTAACCGCGGCCACTTTCATTGTGCCGCGCACAACATTCATAATAAGAGCCGCCAGCAGTTGTCCATCAATATCGTCGGCAACAATCAACAAAGGTTTATTATCGCGATGTACTAATTCTAGCGCTGGCATCATTTCCTCAATGGTTGATAACTTCTTGTCGGTTACAAGAACTAAACAATCTTCGTATTTTACCAACTCTTTTCTTTTATCATTAGTGAAGGCATTTGCAATATATCCACTATCAAAGCTGAAGCCTTCGATTAAGTCAAGAAACGTTTCCGCACCCCGCGACTCTTCTATCGTGATCGCCCCATTTTTACCAACAGCATCAACTGCAGTGGCAACCAGTTCGCCGATAACCTTATCATTGTTGCCTGATATTGTAGCTACATGAGATATGTCTTCTTTGCTTGAAATTGTTTTAGAGTTGCTTTCCAAATATTCAACAATTTCTTTTCTTGCTCGATCCATCCCGCGCTTTATTTCTATCGGCGGAACGCCACTCTTTATATATTTCTTGGCCTCGTTCAAAATGGCCCTTGACAATACTATAGAAGTAGTGGTGCCATCACCAGCTTCTGAGTTAGTTTGAAATGCAGCCTGCTTTAAAATTTGCGCGCCGACATTTTCAAAAGGATCTTCTAGCGAAACAAAATTTGCCACAGTTACTCCGTCTTTTGTAATGATCGGAGTCTTATCTTCTTTTCCCAGAATTACATTACGACCTCTTGGCCCAAGAGTACACGCCACATTGTTGGCTAATATATTTATTCCCTTGCCAATGTGGTCACTTAAAGATTCGCCGTTATTAAAATATTTCACTGCCCCCCCAAAAAAAGATTAGCTCCTATGTATAGTTTAATCCTTTTTTATTCTTTGTAAAGGGTTTCTTTGATTTCTTTTTGAATCGGAGTTAGCTCGTCGTTTATAATTTTTTCAAAGTGTTTTTGAAATTGTTTTTCTAAATATTTTTGAGAAGGCAACATCCAATAATAAGAAGGGGTAGTAAACTGCTTTATATAAAAATCAAAAGCCGGTCTTTGATCGGTTATCCAATAGTAAACTGCTAAACTGACCATGTAAGCCCTAAACTCAAGCCATGTTCGACCTATACTCGGAATTGGCAGTAAAAAAAGCAAGCACAGCAGCCACCACCAACTCCAAAAAACACCAACAGCGCCCAGAGCAAAGACTTGAGGGGCAAGATACAAGAGGTTAAAAACCGGGCCCATTCTTTTTCTGTCAGACAGATGCACATACTCATGCGCCATTACTATTATTGCAGAGATTGGGTTATCTTCCTTCCACGGCAAGGACGGCACATACATCTTAGGATATATTGTTGTAATGTAGCGGCTCATAAACGCTTTATTAAAAAACAATACTTTAGATAGGACTTTCATAAAAAAAGATTCCTGTTTCGAAACAATTTCAAAATCAGGAATCCTTTCAGAGATATGTCTTTGTAAGTTTTCTCTTATTTTTATGAGTTTTTCAACTTCATTTATCATTAAGCCAAGCGTCTTAATACTCTGCTAAGAATATTTTCAACTAGTTGTTTTTCATCAACAACTTCAATAGACTCTTCTAGGCCTTCGACACCTCGGCCGTGCGACACATCGTGCGGCCCACGTCGCTCTTCTAATTCATCTTCTTCTAACAGCTCTTCTTCTCCACCTTCAGGGGGAAGCTCTTCCATGCCACCTAGCTCTTCTTCTCCACCTTCAGGGGGAAGCTCATCTTCTTCGCCTTCAACCTCTTTTTCAACAAGGCCTTGGTCAGCAAGGAGATCAACAATCTTTTCTGCCAAATCTTCTGCGGTGCCAGCAGCCTCTTCGGCTGGCTCTATCTCCATGTCGCCCAGATCGGCTACTTCTTCATCCGGAACCTCTTCCATCGGAGGCGCCCCTTCTTCAGCCGGCAACTCATCAACAGGCTCTTCCTCATCTTGTTCATACAAATCTTCTTCTATATAAGTTTCACTAAGGAACTTGTCGCGTGTAATGGTGGGAATAGCCGCCAGCTTCATGAACTGTCTGGTGACTTCTTCGTTTAATAGTGGCTTTTTGCTCATAATTTAGTCTCCTTCGAAAAGAACTATTAATAAATAGTATGTCTAAAGCTTAAATTCCTTTTTTTCAGTTTTTTCATAACTTAGGTCTGAGTCTTTTTCAAATAGCTTAAAGATTTTAAGCCACTTTTTAAAATCTTTATCGGAATCCATCTTTACGTGAAGAGTTTTTATGTCTTTGTCTGTCGCAATTTTAACATCATATAAATTCATGAGTTGTTTCCCCCCATAAGTAAATATTGCTTTAATGAAATATTTTTGTTAATTTTTTGCAAAGCTTTGTCTTGAATCTGTTTTATTCGCACATAACTTACTTTCAATCTCTCTGCAACCTCTCTCAAGGTTAAACAGCCATTTTTTTGTACACATACAATCGTGCAGTTTAAATCTTCTTCATAATCTAACCAATGGCGACAACCAGTATTGGGACAACTGGTGTTTAATTCTTTGCACTTTTCTACACAACTCATAATTCTGGGTGCTCCTTTTGTATTAAATCAAAAATATTTTCTATCTCGCAAGTCTTTAATCCAAATTTGTTTTCATTTTCAGTTTTCTTTTCTAATATTCTTGCTTGCTTACTTCTTTTTTTCTTATTTTGAACTTTATTTTTTTCCTTGTGATCATTAATAAAATCTCTTATAAGTTTAGAGTCTTCAAGATACGCATTTATATATGCGCGCATAAATTTAGTTTGCGCTAGCCCATCATATTTTAATTTTACAATTAAATTGGCGTGCTGTTGATCGGTTAAGTTAACAATTATACGTTTTTGCGCCATTTTACCCTCGCTTCAATATGTGTGGCGAACTTTCGTATATGCCCGCACCGGTTTGCTTACAAAAAATTGCTTTTGCGCGCAGCTCTTTTAAATTATGCGCTCCAGAATAAGAACAGCCGCTTTTAATTCCACCCACCAAATCTTTTATTATATTTTTAACAGAACCTTGATAAGGCACAGCGGTCGCGACACCTTCTGGGGTGCTGGATTTACCTTTCCATGCCTTTTGTGCTTTTTCGCTGGCCATCCCTCGATAAGCTTTACGCCTGCTGCCATCTGTATAGGTTATTATTTGCCCAGAAGATTCAGTAGTTCCTGCCACAAGTGATCCCAGCATAACAAAATCAGCGCCAGCAGCGAGAGCCTTAACAATATCACCCGAATTTTTAATACCGCCATCAATGATGATTTTTGCGCTTCTGTCTGATCTGGCGCACTCAAGTATCGTGCTAAACCCTGGAACACCGTGCCCCGTTTGTATTCTTGTAGTGCAAATGCTACCACCTCCAATACCACATCTAATGCTATCAGCACCCCAATCAGCCAAATCATTGAAACCCTCCAGCGTTGCGATGTTGCCCGCCATTAAGTGAACGCTCTTACCATAAATATCTTTCAAAGTTTTTAATGCCCGCTCCACCAAAGCATGGTGGCCGTGCGCGACATCTAGGCAAAGTACATTTGCTCCCGCATCACACAGCGCACGGGAACGCTCTTTAAAATCTCCAGTCACCCCAATTGCAGCGCCAACAAGGGGGTCGTAACGCCCAACATCGCGCACCATCGCTGCCTGTTCTTCAATTGAATTATATCTGTGGATAATTCCAAGCCCACCCGCCTGAAACATGGCCATGGCCATTTTTACTTCGGTGATGGTATCCATGGGGCTGGAAATAATAGGAATATCTAACACAATGTCAGAGCCTAAATTTTGACTTAAATTAACGTCGTTTCTGCTTTCCACTGTTGAATATTGCGGTTGCAAAAGGACATCATCGAAAGCCAACTGTTCGTTCTTTATAATTTTCTTTGTGATATGTGAAAATACCTTTTGCCGGTATGTATCTAAATC
>Ga0114912_1001412_pt1 | contig 10408 bp, 7 predicted proteins | sample MalvirDeepMed_51_FD_89713 | JGI IMG/M metagenome (GOLD analysis project Ga0114912, IMG submission 89713) | Marine viral communities from the Global Malaspina Expedition - Malaspina viral metaG DeepMed_51 | ecosystem: Environmental > Aquatic > Marine > Oceanic | place: Mediterranean Sea...
ACCCAGGCCTCGCCCTGGAACCTGACGGCGACCTACACCTATACAGATGCGACGGAGAACCGGGCTTTCGGCGAGTATTTCTCGTTCGATTTCCCGACGCTCGAAGATTACACGGTCAAGACCTCCAGCGGGCTGCGCAAGCATCGCCTCGTGATGGCCGGATCGGTCGATCTGCCGACGAACACGGTCATTTCCGGCAAATTCCAGATCGCCTCTCCGCGCTATCTCAACAACTTCGTGCGCACGATCGGCGGCGATCCGCCATTGGTCATCGAGACGATCAAGACTGCGGGCAACGGCGATCGCTGGGGATTCCGCCAGCTCGACCTCGCAATCACGCAGAATATCGATCTCGGTTTCCTAACGGACCGCAGCCGCATCTATGTCCGCGCCGACATCATCAACGCGCTGAACGATCGCAATTACAACAGCTTCCTCGGCACGACGGGTGAGCGCAATCTGCGGTCCTTCAGCACGGACGGGCCGCCGCGGACGCTCAAGGTTTCCGCCGGGTTCGAATTCTGATCTCTCCTCCTTCCGCCGCCGTTTCTTCCGGGAAGCGGCGGCGGTTTTTTCATGTCAGCAGGTGATCGCCATTTTCTTCGCACGCGCTTCGCTCGCCCTCCCGTCCACTGCTCTGGCCGCGCTGGCCCTGGCCGGATGCGCGAGCATTCCGGCTGCTGGCCCGGAGGCGCCGTCGCAGGTCAGGCCGGACGCCCCTTCCGCCTCGGCGCAAGCCGCCTTCTCGGAAGATCTCACGCGTCGCACCTTCACCTATTTCTGGGAGACCACCGATACGGAGCGCTGCCTTGCTCCTGATCGCTGGCCATCCAACCCCTTCTCCTCGATCGCCTCGACCGGCTTCGCGCTGACGGCGTATGGGATCGGGGCCGAGCGCGGCTATGTCAGCCGCGAGGATGCCGCCTCGCGCACGCGCGATTGCCTCGAATTCTACTGGAACGCGCCCCAGGGACCGGCGGTCGACGGAGTGTCAGGCCACAAGGGTTTCTTCTATCATTTCCTCAAGAACGAGGACGGGACGCGCTTCGGCAAGACCGAGCTTTCCACGGTGGATACATCCTTGCTGCTCGGCGGCGTCCTGTTCGCGCAGAGCTATTTCGATCGCGATAATCCGACCGAGGCGGCGATCCGCGATCTTGCAGAAAAGATCTATGCCCGCGTCGACTGGACCTTCGCCCAGCGCGAGAACAGCACGATCCCTTCGGCCAATGGCGGGAGCGGCAAGGCGATCGCCATGGGCTGGTATCCCGAGCGCGGAAGCGGCGGCGATTTCGGCACGCATGACTGGGTCGGCTACAATGAAGCGATGCTGGTCTACATCCTCGCCGCCGGATCGCCGACCCATGCGATCACCAAGGAAGCCTGGGATACCGGGTGGGCCGCGGACCTCGAAAAGGACTGGGGAAGCTATTACGGCTACGAACACCTCCAGTTCGAGCCCCTGTTCGGGCACCAATACAGCCATGTCTGGGTGGATTTCCGCGATATCCGGGATGATTACATCGCGACGAAGGGCATCGACTATTTCGAGAACAGCCGCCGCGCGACACTCAGCCAGCGCGCTTACGGGATGGACAATCCGAACGACTGGGTGGGCTATTCGGGCGATCTGTGGGGCTGGACCGCCTCGGACGGACCGACCGGCGCCGCCAATGGCCGCGTGGTCAACGGCAAACCACGCCGGTTCCAGGATTACAGCGCGCGCGGTGTCAGCGCGGTACGGGTCGTCGATGACGGCACGATCGTCCCGACCGCGCCGGGCGGCTCGGTCGCCTTCGCCCCGGAAGTCGCGATACCCGCGCTGATGGCGATGCGCGAGCGCTACGGCGACAGGCTCTACACGCGTTACGGTTTCAAGGACGCCTTCAACCCCAGCTACACCTTCACCGATGTCGGCAGCCGGAGCGGAACGGTGGACGCCGAAACCGGCTGGGTCGCGCGCGACCATCTCGGCATCGATCAGGGCCCGATCCTGGCAATGATGGAAAACCACCGCAGCGGCCTCGTCTGGCGGACCATGCGCAAGAACCCGCATATCCGCCGCGGATTGGAACGGTTGGGCTTCGCTGGCGGCTGGCTGGAAACGCCCGCCGAATAGGCTTCGGCGCTCAGCGCGATTCGAGTTCGATATCCGCCAGAACCGGATAGTGATCGGAGGGCAGGCGGCCGCCCCAATGCTGGGTGATCGTCGCGTGGCGGATCACGCCGAGGCCTTCCGACACGAAGATGTGATCGATCGGCTCGTCCGCATTGCGCGTTATGTCGAAGCCAGTGAAAGTCCCGGTCGGGCCGTAGGGCGCTGATCGCGAGATCGTGCGCGTGTTGGCAAGGCCGCTGCGTGCCGGATCGGCGAGGATTTGGATCGGCGCGCTCGATGGAGCAGCGTTGAAATCGCCCATCACCAGCACCGCCTCGCCCGCGTCGCGATGGCGTTTCGCCCAGGCCGCGATCTGCGCCGCGCTTTCGCGTCGCGCCTCTTCGCCGACATGATCGAAATGCGTGTTGAGGACGCGAATGCGCTGCCCTGTCCTTCGATCCTGCAACAGGGCCCAGCTGGCGATGCGCGGCAGGGCCGCGTCCCAGCCCTTGCTCGGCGTATCGGGCGTCGGCGAGAGCCAGAACGTGCCGCTCTCCACGGCCTCGAACCGCGCGGTCTTCCATGCGAGCGGGGAGAATTCACCCTTCGTCCTGCCATCGTCCCGCGCCACACCGGCGAAGCGGTAGCTCGGCAGAGCCGCCTCCAGATCCTGTTTCTGGTTCAGCAGGACTTCCTGAAAACCGATCACGTCCGGCTCGTGATAGGCGATCGTCTGGCTCACGATGTCCTTGCGATAAGGCCACGCATTCGCTCCGTCCGACGCCGTGTCGAGCCGGATGTTGAAGGTCATCGCCCGGAGCGTTTCGCCCGCGCGACCGGCGACAGGGGCCGTGTGGGCGCAGGCCGACAGACCCGCGGCAAGGGCCAGTCCGGCCAGGATCAGCGGAAATTTCAGTGGTCTCACGATCCCGGATCCCTGCGGTGGCTCAGCAGCCAGAGATACAGCCCCGGATCGGCATAGGCCGGGTCCCATGCATTGTGGCCGAGGTCGGGATAGATGGTGAGGCGGCTCTCGCGCCCACCGCACGCCCTTATCGCGCGCGCCATCGCGAAGCTGCCTTCGGGCACGACGACATCGTCGCGATCGCCGTGAAAGGCCCAGACGGGCAGGTCTTTCAGCGCGCAGGCGGTTGCGGGATCGCCCCGCCCCGCCACTGCGGCGATGGCGGCGAAGCGCGCGGGCTCGGCAGCCGCCCAGCGCCAGGTCGCATGGCCCCCACGGCTGAGGCCCGTCAGATAGACGCGCTCCGGGTCGACCGGCAGAGTCGCCATTGCATGGTCCAGGATCGCGTCCAGCTTCGCGATGTCCCAATCCTCTTCGGCGGGCAGCAGGGGCGAAATCAGGATGAAGGGAAAATTCGGGTCGCGATCCGCCAGCTTGGGCGGGCCGTGCACCTTGACCCGCGCGACATCGCTGCCCCGCTCGCCCGAACCGTGGAGGAACAGCATCAGGGGATAAGTCGCCCCGTCCGTCTGGCTCGCTTCGGGCACACCGGGCGGGACGAAGAGCTGATATTCGTAGCCCCCGGCAGTCAGAGCCGGTTGCGCGTGCTGCCCGGCCTGGGGCGGCGGCGCGGCTTCGAGCGGGCCAAGGCCCGTGCATCCCGACAGAAGGAACAGAGCGGCCAGCGAGCGTGCGAGGCGAGTGGGAACGAAGTCATTGAAGGCGAAGGACATGAGGCGGCTCTCCCGATCCGGCAATTGCGCCTTGGTAACCGGTTACATAGAGCGCGGCTAGACCTTCCGGACGTTCACGGGCCGGGTTTGAACCCGCCTGCCGTCGACGCGCGCACCGCCAGGGTCGGCGCGATGACGAGCGAATCCTGCGCGTCCGGCGTTTCCCCGGCCAGCATTCGGAACAGCAGCTCCGCCGCTGCCGCGCCGAGGCGCGTGATGTCGGAATGCACCGTGGTCAGCTGCGGGGTCACGTATCGGGCCAGCGGAATGTCGTCGAACCCCGCGACCAGCACCTCGCTACCGATCGCCAGCGACGCCTCGCGCAGTTCGGCCATGCAATCGACCGCCATGATGTCGTTGCCGCCGAATACCGCATCGAAGCGCGTTCTGCTCTCCAGCAGATAGCGCGCGGCATCGCGCCCGGCATCTTCGCGGAAATCACCCGGCAGGACCAGCGGATCGGTGATGCCCAGCCCTTCCTTCAGCGCCTCGCGAAAGCCGCGCTCGCGCTCCCTCGCATCGCGATTGCTGGCAGGCCCCGCGATGTGGACGATGTGGCGCGCGCCGCGTTCGATCAGATGCTCGGTCACCAGTCGCGCGCCCGCGTAATCGTCGACCGCGACGAAGGGCGTCGCCCCGTCCGAACTGCGCGCGTTCAAAAGGACGGCGGGTATCCCGTGCGTCAGCGCCTGGTCCAGCGTCTCCGCGCTGGAATGAGGCGGCATGACCAGCAATCCGTCCACCCGGCCGCGCATTGCCCGGATCGCCTGCCCGGTCTGCTCCGCACTGCCATGCATATTGCCGAGCAGCAGGTTCTTGCCCGCGCCCTGAACCGCCAGATCGATTCCGCGCACGATCTCGGAAAAGAATTCGCCGAACAGGTCGGGAAGGATCACGCCGATAGTGTCGGTTTGCCGCCGCGTCAGGCTGCGCGCGCCGCTGTGGGGGACGTAATTGAGTTCCCTGGCGGTCGCTTCGATCTTGGCGCGGGTTTTCGCCGTCACGCTGCTGAGGCCGTTGAGCGCGCGCGACGCTGTCGCCACCGAGACCCCTGCGGCCTTGGCCACTTCCCTGATCGTTATCGCGCTTCCCACACGGACGGTCTATCGCCGTTTGGCTCTTGCGCCAAGCAACAGTACGGTCACCGCCCCAGAATTGCGCACTAGAATTTGCGCACTAGAATTTGCGCCCTAGAATTTACGCATCGTCGCCAGCAGGATGCAGGCGAGCGCTGCGAAACACGCCAGCAGCGCAAACAGGGCCTGGAAGCCGAACATCGGGATCAGCGCCAGCACCAACCACGGCATGATCAGCGACGGCACGGTGTTGGTCAGATTGAAGATGCCCAGATCGCGTCCGCGAGTGGCCGGGCGCGGCAGAACGCGCAAAGTCTGGCTGGCGTGGAGCGAGAGGAACACACCCGCCATGATCGCGAACACGACATAGCCCGCAATCCCGGCGGCAATGTCCTGCGCGAAGGTCAGCATCGCAAGGCCGATCGCGGCTCCGGCAGCCGTGATCGTCAGCGGCAGACGCGGTCGCCGGGTGGAATCGGACCATCGCCCCACGATCAGCGCGAGGGGAACGCAGGTGAACAGCACCACGGTGAAAAGCTGGGCGACACGGTTGTCGGTAACGCTGGCATCGAGCGTGCGGAACCATAGCAGCAGGAAGGCGAACAAGGCGGCTTCCGCAATCTGGATCAGCAGCCGCACCATCCACATCCGCGCCACCGGCGCGCGATCGGCGGGGTAGGCCGGATCGCCCGCCACGATCGGCTTGCGCGCCTCGTCTTCTGCCGAAGATGCCATCAGCTGCGGCATCGCGCGGGGGCGCCCGAACACGACCACGGGTAAAACCATCACGGCGACCAACCCAGCGTTGAGGATGAGCCGCATCTGCGGAGAGGCGAGGTCCGGTAGGGTCAACAACACGCCCGTCAGCGCCCCGGTCGCGGGTGCCACCGCCAGCAACCCGCCCAGCGTGCCCTTCTGTTCGTCGGGCACGCAATCCCCCGCCCAGGCGAAAAGCGGCCCCAGCATCATGTTGAGCGCGACCTGCCAGGCCGCGATCGCCGCGAGGAACAGGGGAACGCTCTCGATCCGAAACAGGAGCGTCAGCAGCACGCTCGACAGGATCAGTCCGGCGACGATCCATGGGCGGCGCGTCCCGGTGACATCGCTCGCCCAGCCGAACGCAATGTTCCCCAGGCTCGCCGCGATCGCGCCGACGAAGGCCGCGTAGGAGAGCACCACGATCCCCTCCCCGCCCCAGACATCCGTGGCATAGACTGGCAGGAACAGCGTCAGCAGTGGTGCGTAGGCGGCCGACCCGCCCGCTGCGGCCAGTGCATACAGCACCAGATAGCGCGGCGATTGCAGCCGCGATCCTCCCGATCTCTCCCTCATGGATAGGCCCTACTCCGCCTGGACGGCGGTTCCAAGCACCAAGCGTACAGCTTGTTCGCCAGCGCGCTTGGCGCTAGCCCAGCGAGATGAGTACGAGGGAGAGAACAGTCCAAGCCGAAGCGGGCGAGCGACGCAGAGTCACGTCCTTCGACGTCGCCGAACGTGCAGGCGTCAGCCAGTCCACGGTCAGCCGCGCTCTCGCCGGTCTTGAGACGATCACCGCCGCGACCCGCAGGCGCGTGGAGGAGGCTGCGCGCGAACTTGGCTATTTCGTCGATTCCCGCGCCGCGCGCCTGCGCAGCGGGGATACGCGCACGATCGCAATCGTAGTCATCACGCGCGAGGGCGGTGACGTGCGGGCGATCAACCCTTTCCATTTCACGCTCCTCGGCAGCACCTGCGCTGCGGCGGCGGCGCGCGGGTTCGAGGCGCTGGTGACCTTCCAGAGCGAGCCCGAGCAGCTGTTCGGCCGCTTCGTCGAGGAACGGCGTGCCGATGCGGTGATCGTGATCGGTACGACTGCCAATCTCCCCGCCTGGGAGCATTTCCGCGATCTTTCCGAAGACCAACCGAACATGGCGTTCTGGGGCGTGGGCGGCGAAGAGAACGAATGGGTCCGCTCAGACAATCTGCAAGGCGCCCAGCTGGCGGTCGAGCGGCTGGTGGCGGCAGGCCATCGCCGGATCGCTTTTGTCGGCGAGACCGGCGGACATCAGCTCCAGTTCGGCGAACGGTACGAAGGCTATTGTCGGGCGATGGCGGCCCAGGGCCTCGCCCCCCTCCCCCCCGTGACCGGCACGGGCGAAACGCGCGATGGGCAAGGCCGCGCCGCGATGGAGGCGATCCTGAACGGCGATCGGCCCGACGGCCTGTTCTTCGCCTGCGATGCCATGGCGCTCGGTGCGCTCGACCATCTCGCGCAACGCGGTATCGACGTGCCGGGGGACATCGGCGTGGTCGGGTTCGACGGTCTGGGCAGCGGGGCGCATTCGCATCCCCCGCTCACCACCGTGGAACCTGAATTCGCGCTCGCGGGCGAGATGCTCGTTTCCGTCGCGCTGGATGCCGGATCAAGCGAGCGGCGCGTACCCGTCAGACTGGTCGAACGCCGCAGCGTGCGCGCACCACGCTGAAAATCAGCCCGTCAGATCGGTGACGAAATCCTCGGTCCAGTTCTGGACATTGTCGTCATGCACCGTTCGGACCATCTTGTCGTAACGGGCGCGCCGCTCGTCGAGCGTCATGTCGAGCGCCCTGCCGATGGCATGGGCGACATCGTCGGGACTGTGGGGGTTGACCAGCACCGCGTCCTCCAATTGCTGCGCCGCCCCGGCAAAGCGCGACAGGATCAGCACGCCGGGATCGTCCGGGTCCTGCGCCGCGACATATTCCTTCGCGACCAGATTCATCCCGTCGCGCAGGGGCGTCACAAGGCCGATCTTGGCGGCCCGGAAAAAGCCGTAGAGCTGCGCATGGGTGTAGCCGCGGTTGACGTAGCGGATCGGCACCACATCGACCTCGGAACGCGCGCCGTTGATCTGGCCCGTTTTCTGTTCGAGCAGGGTGCGGATCTGCTGATAGCTTTCGACATCTTCGCGACTAGGCGGAGCGACCTGGATATAGACGAGGTCACGCACCTTCTCCGGGTGCTGATCGAAGAAGCGGCCGATCCCGTCGATCCGTTCGGGGAGGCCCTTCGAATAATCGAGCCGGTCGACGCCGATCATCGCCGTGCGCCGCCGGGTGGAGGACAGCAGGCGCTGTTCGGCCTGTCGCGATTCTCCGGTATCGCCCTGCGCCTGGAAGTGATCCCAGTCGATCCCGATGGGATAGGCCCTGGCCGTGACCGTCCGCCCGTCGAGCGTGACCGAGCCGGTCGCCTCGTCCACCTCCGCGCCCAGCTCCTTGGTGCAGTAATGCAGGAAGCTGTCGAGCCATTCCTGCGTCTGGAAGCCGATCAGGTCGTATTGCAGCATCGTGCGCACCAGGCGCTCGTGATATGGCAGGGAGACGAACAGGCGGGTCGGCGGCCAAGGGATATGGAGGAAGAACCCGATGCGGTTGGCGATGCCGCGCGAACGCAATCGTTCGCCGAGCGGGATCAGGTGATAATCATGGACCCAGACGAGATCGTCTTCCTCGATCAGCGGCGTGACCGCTTCGGCGAAGGCTTCGTTGACCCGCTCGTATCCCTTGCCGGTCTCGCGCTCGTATTCGGTGAGGTCGAGGCGATAGTGGAATAGCGGCCACAGGGTCGCGTTGGCGTAGCCGTTGTAATATTCGTCGATATCGCGCTTCGAAAGGTCGACCGTCGCGGTGGTCACGCCATCATGGGTCTGGGTATCGATCCCGCCACCCGCGCCCTCTTCGCTTTCCTGCCCCGACCAGCCGAACCAGACGCCACTATGCTTGCGGAGCGCGGAATTGAGGGCCCCGGCAAGCCCGCCCTGCGCTCCGGCAGCGCCGCGCGCCTTGGGTACTGCGACCCGGTTCGAGATGACGACGAGTTTCGCTATCGGACTTCACTCCACGGTTTGGACAACAGACCGGCGCAATTGATCACTCCTACCAGCGAGTAGGTCTGCGGGAAGTTCCCCCACAACTCGTTGTTTTCGTAATCCAAATCCTCGCTCAACATGCCCGAGCGGGTGGTGTGGCCAAGCATCGTCTCGAACAGGGTGCGCGCTTCGGTGTCCCGCCCGGCGATGTGGAGCGCCTCGATCAGCCAGAAAGTGCACACGTTGAACGCGGTTTCCGGCGCGCCGAAATCGTCCTCCGCAGCATAGCGGAGCATGTGATTGCCGCGCCGCAATTCCCGCTCGATTGCAGCGAAGGTGGAGGTGAAGCGGGGATTGTCGGGCGAAATGAAGCGCAATTCGATCATCTGCAACAGGCTGGCGTCGAGATAGTCGCTCTGGAAGCTGGCGCCGTAATGGCCCCCGTGCTCGCTGTCCTTCCACGCCTCGGTCTCGATGCGTTGCCGGATCGCTTCGGCGCGCTCCCGCCAGAATTCGCGGCGATCTGCCTTGCCGAGATGATCGGCCACATTGGCGAGCCGATCGCAGGCGGCCCAGCACATGACGGCGGAATAGGTATGGACTTCCTGCCGGGTGCGGAATTCCCACAGGCCCGCATCGGGTTGGTCGTGCATCGCCCAGGCCATCTCGCCGACCTGTTCCAGCTTCGCGAAATCGCGATCGTCCGCCATGCGCAAAAGGCGCCGGTCGAAGAAGCCCTGCGCGGTCGGCATCACGATCTGGCCGTAGCAATCGTGCTGGACCTGGGTGTAGGCGGCATTGCCGCGCCTGACGGGCCCCATGCCGCGATATCCGGCGAGGTTCGTGGCGAAGGTCTCCTCCAGCTCGTGCTCGCCCATCACCGAATAGAGCGGCTGGATCTGGCCCCCTTTAGCCGAGTCCACGATATTGCGCAGATAGGCGAGGTATTTCTCCAGCACGTCGAGCGCGCCGAGCCGGTTCAGGGCCTGCACCGTGTAATAGGAATCGCGAATCCAGCAGAAACGGTAATCCCAATTGCGCTCGCTGCCCGGCGCTTCGGGAAGCGAGGTCGTCAGCGCGGCGACGATGGCACCGGTTTCCTCGTGCTGGCACAATTTCAGCCCGATCGCGCAGCGGATCACCTCGTCCTGCCATTCCAGCGGGATATGGAGGCCGCGCGTCCAGATCTTCCAGTAATCGCGCGTCAGAGCTTCCATACGCTGCAACTCCGCCCGCAGATTGCCGCTGAACGGCTCGTCCGGGCCGAGGAAGAAATGCAGCTCGCTCTCGACCCTGAAGGATCGATCCTCGAGCACATATCCGATCGGCGCATCGGTGCTGAGCCTCAGGGCCTGCGGACCGATCAGATAGCGGACATGATTGGTCCCGTGCGTGGTCGGAGCGATCTCGGCGCCGTAATCGCGCATGGGCTTCAGCACCACGCGCAGCCGCGGATTGCCGGACACCGGGCGGACATTGCGGACCCAGGCGACCGGCCGGTACATCCGGCCCGAACTTTCGAAGCGCGGACAGAAATCGCGGATTTCGACCGCGCTGCCATCCTCCGCCTCGATCCGGGTCACCAGAATGGCGGTGTTGCGCTCGTAATGCTGTTCGAGCGACGTCTGCCCCTCCAGCTCGAAGCGCCAGATCCCCGCATCGCGTCGGTCGCCGTTGAGCAGCGCGCAGAACACGGGATCGCCATC
>Ga0114912_1001425_pt1 | contig 10346 bp, 10 predicted proteins | sample MalvirDeepMed_51_FD_89713 | JGI IMG/M metagenome (GOLD analysis project Ga0114912, IMG submission 89713) | Marine viral communities from the Global Malaspina Expedition - Malaspina viral metaG DeepMed_51 | ecosystem: Environmental > Aquatic > Marine > Oceanic | place: Mediterranean Sea...
ACACCAAAGAATTGCTTGTCCATTACAATTTCTTTCTTTTCAATCAGGAATAAAAATCCTCTGGAAAATTCTGTCCATGTTAAGAATACACTTGTATCAAAAAATACAGGTACTAGTTTAGGCCAAGCAATAATAAAGAATACTGCTGTTAATGCAATAATTCTTCTTGTCCATTGGAATCCTTTATTATCATATCGTCTTGCCTTATCAATTTCATCCATTTGAAATTTACCACGAGCAAGAAGCATTTTTTGTTCTGCTTGTTTTGCCTTAATGCTCTGACCCCAGATGGACATAAATCCACCTAATAGGCTAGAGCCTAGCATTGTAATCATTTCTACTGGTAATCCGCCCATTAATTCTACTCCTCCTATTTTATAAGTAAAGGGGTCTAAAAAGAAGACCCCATTTATTAAAATATATAATTATATATTATTATTAAAAGAATAACTACTAGAGCACCTAAGAACATTTTGCCTTTTTTACTCATATCCTTCCACATATTTTTTAATTTCTCCATTGTTTCCTCCTTAATTAAGCAGTCCAGTATATATGGCTTTCAGGATTAACCCCAAAACCATGAATGACACCGTCCACACAATTTTAAAAATAGTATCAATCTTTTGACTCATATGTGACATATGATTGTCAAGCTTTTGATTGATAAGCTTTAACTCTCCTGTAATCCGTATAATATCTTCCCGGTTCTCCTGCGTTTTTTCTTCAGCCATTATATATCCTTAATATATCCGTTGTGAAAATTCCTGATTAGCTATTGGCATAATCAAATCGTATGTATCCGTTAATCGTAACATATTTTTTTTCTTTATTTCTCTTTCAATAAGACTTGTATTCATCAGTTTAATTCTATTTTTTATTTGTGTTAAAAATGTTTCTGGTGGTACGTTATTTGTAATGGCCATGTCAAATAAAAATCGTGGTATAGCTTCCCCATTAAGAGCCAAATGTGCTGCCGTTTCAACAACTGATTGCTGACTATTAGAAGCGGCCCTATCTATAACTGATAAGGAATAAATTGTTTTAAGGGCGGTAGCTTCTTCCAAAGAATATGATGACATTAACCGTGAAAGCCAACCATCTAAATCTCGTCTTACTTTTCCTCGTCCCTTTTTCCATGGGTCATTAATAATAACACTTTTATCTTTATCAAAAAATACACCTACTCCACCATTATAGTAAGCTTCTATAACTCCTTGAAAAGATGTAGGGGCAACTGATTTATAAAACTTTTGAGCATCAGCTTCTGTAGCCATGCCCATTGTTGTTTTATAAGCCCAACCAAATCCTGCCTGTAATACTCCTCCTTTTCTTTCTTTAAACAGAGGAACACCTACTTGACCCGGATGCAATCCCAGTACTTCCAGTGAAGGCACACTTACTAAATCTTGTATTCCCAAACCGGGTGCTGCCAATGTTGTTGTTAAATCAGCACCTACTGCTGCAGATGGTGCACCCCATTTAACCCAATCGGGCAAGTCACTTCGAAGAAGCATCTCTGTTGCTGTTTGTGGTCGTTTGCCGAATACTCTTTCCCATACAGGAGTCAATGAATTTATTAACTTATCCGCTATTTCTATACCAATAACATTTAATGCACCGGCTGTAACAATCATTGTACCTAAAAAACCTAGTGAACTTTTAGCAGAAGTTAAATCTCCACCTTTCAGTTCATTCCATTTAATGCTTTGAAAGTGTTCTGTCATTTGGGCAAAATAATTATGCTGAAATGTTTTGAATAAGCCAAATGGTTTTCCTGCCGTGCCTAGTCCTGCTTCTCCATATATTAACGGTTTCTCAAAACTATTATATTCAACCATGTATTTATCAGCAAGATAAGAAGCCTCTCTCATAGCCTCTTTTTGTGATTTACCACTTCGTTTTAAAAAATGATAAAACATTAAACCTGCATTCAATCGACTATATGATTCAACTCGTCCAGTCCATTTTTTAAATGTAAATATATCTAGTATTTTTGGAATATCAAGAACAAAATTTTTTCCAATGCTAAACTTACCAGATTTAAAACTTGTATCTTTTGCAAATTCATCCAGAAATTTTGGTTCAACAACTCGTTTCTTTACCATATACTCAATAAATTCTGTTGTTGGCCTATCGGGCAATACTAAAGAACGTTGAGCTTCTATAACAGAACGCCATGTATCTCCTCTAATTCCCTTTGCTTCTAAATGTAATAACTTAGATGGAATCATCTGAAATGGCTGAATAGCTGAAGCCGCCATATACCGAAGATTAAAAAATAATAGTTTTAAATTTAATGTTAGTCTATTTCCCATACCTAATGCATTTTCAATACCGGATTCACCTACCCATTTTCTAGAAACATTACGAATAATATCTGATATTTTATTTGCTTCTGCTCCCAGTGCATTTTCTCTGTATTTAACAGCAAGAGTACGAGCGTTTATATATTTGCTCATCACATCTTTATTATTTACTAAATGATTAGTTTCTTTTCTTGCCTTGAATGTATAAGCTTTTTGAACACCTCCACGAACATATATCTGGTATGCGTCTTTAAAATCAAGTACACCACCCAGACCTTCTCTTGTTCCTGCTTGTCCGGGAATATTTTTTCTACGCAGACTATGTTTTCTAAATCCTCTTCCTGCTATTGTCTTTGTATACAAGTCATGCATTTCTTTTGAGATATCTGATTTTTTCATACGTTCTGCGTATTGAATTAATTCTTCAAAAGCTTTTATCCCTCTGTTGCTAATATTACTTCTATTAACTTTTTCAACTTTAACAATATAATCTTTTTTAGGAAATTTTATTTCTAATTCTTTTTTAAATTTATTTGCTGACCACGGACTATTAGCCGGAGCGATATGAACAGGGTCTTTATTGGGATTTGTTTTTTTATTAACCCATACTCTATAATCACCTAAAAACATATGAGGCATATAGTTTGGTATATAAGGCAGTTCAGTTGCAATTCTCATTGCCTTTGCATCAGGAATTGTCTTTACATATTTTTTAATATAATCATTATAAAATTTATGAACGGTATCCAAACCAGTTCTTAAATCCTTATATACGTTTATCTGGTCTTGATTTAATTTATATTTATTTTTTAATTCTGTATCTGTAACATCTTTTATTTTTGTTTTCTTTTTCTTTGCTTCTGCCGCTTTATCAACTTCTATCTTAAATGATTTTTGTATAACATCTTCTACCTGCCGCCAATCCTTACGATATAATGCTTCAAAACGAGTAAAGGCCGCTCCATCAGAATTTTCACGATGTATCTTACGTAAAGCCGTTATGCCAATATTAAAGGCATTGGTTTCTCCAGATAAAAGTTTATCTACACTAACTCTAGTTTTTCCAAATCCAAGTGGTGAAATTTTTGGGTCATGTAAAATCATTTCAACTTTACTTTCTATTCCAACTCGAATGTCACTCATGTAATCGGCCATCCATTTTGTTATTGGATTTTTTGTTATAAATTTCATTGGAAAGGCATAGCCTGACATTTTATGTTTCATGCCTTCTAAATCATTATACTTTTTTGTACCATCCCGATTAAATAAATCACTAAGAACTTCTATAGAAGTACGAGGGTCTTTTCCATACATTTCATTTGCTAATTTTTCAGTTGTATGTAATGCTCGACCAATAGCATCCATTGAATCTTTTGTTTTTAATCTACCATCTAATAATACACTTAATTTTTTTTGATAATCCTCTAATGTTGTTTTATTTACTTTTTTTCTTGCTCTGTACTTTTCTATTTTGGCTTCTTGTATATTGATAAGTCTATCAGCCTCACCTAATTTTTCATTCAGGATAACCCATTCTGCTGCCTTTCGTTGCTGTACTTTTCGTACCTGTGAATTTTCACCTAGAAGAGACTGTTTAACATCTTTTATGGACTTGCCACGTACAGGCCCCAATGCTCCAAGTGTTCCAAAAACAACTCCACCTGCTATCCTATCTTCTACACCACCACCTGCTGTTGTAAATCCAAGTGCTCCAAGTGCACCCATTCTCTCAGGCAGTCGCAATACGCTTGATGCTTCAATTAGTTTACCCATGATAGCACCTTTACCTGCGGCAATTGCTGCTTCACTTAATCCCTTATCTGATTCACGAATACCATCCACAAGAGCCATAGCAATAGGCAATGATTTTAGTAATCTCATCGGGCCATAATACTCGGCAACTGTAATAGGAGCCATGGCAAAACCTGATAATATTTTACCTGTTAAAGTATCTGGTGTATCCAGACCTTGATTCTCTGGATTTTGAGCATCCGATAAATCTCTAAGATACCCCTCCATACTTGCCAGTATTCCATCTTTGTCCAAGAATCCCAGACCGGGAACATTGCTTGCAAATTCCTTTATTGAGTTTAGTCCTCCGGGAACATTGGCCGCTAAATGAAAAAATCCTGCTTGCGATTGATTCCAACCATATCGAATATCATTTATAATATCCGTCCGTGGCTTGTCATACAACCGAGCAGAATCATCCTCAAAATCTATATTGAGATTATATTTGTCGGGCTCAAATTCTTCGGGAATTTTTACAATAGGAAAATTTTTTGAAATTGTTTCAGAATCCTTTTCCTTAGAAAATTCTTCAGGAATAGTTACTGTTACCATTTATTTTCTCGTTACAATAGTAGCATTTGCGGTATCTAGTTCTTGTAATAATGCAGTTTTTAGTTGACTATCTGATAATTCTTTATAATCTTTATTTTTTCTAGCAGAAGAAAATATTTTTTTAAATTTAATTTCTTGACCTTTATAAATAAATATTGTATCATCATCAACAATATTCATTAGCCGTGTCGTACCAGTATCGCCACCTGCCATTTCACTTAATGAAGTAATCATAGTTTTCATTGTATCAATATTTTGTTGTAAATTCCATAATTCTCCATCAATTAATTTTTGATTTCCTCCTGCAAGTGCAATTTCATAATTTTGTGTACTTACTAGAGACATTGCATTCTTGGTAATTGGGTCAATAGCCATATTAGCTGCTTTGGCATTTAAAAATTCTTCTCTACTAACAGGATAAGTTTGAGCTGCTAAATCCACATCACCACCTACTTTATTTAATAAAGCAATATGAGACATAACTGCAGTAGTAGGAGAAACAATTGAAGTAGGAAGAACAACTCCCTTTACAGCTTCTGTTCTTTCTGCATCTGTCATTGCTACTTGTGTAGTTTCTGGCAATTTACTTGGGTCTAGGGCAAATTCTTCTGGCACTTGACCTAGATAAAAATCAGTATATCTTTTCATACCTTTCATAGAACTAGCACTGTTTAATTGATTTTTAGCACCAGAAATATTCTTATTAATACGTTCATTCATAACATCAATAGGTTCTGTTTTACCTGTATATTTAAAATCAGTAGGCATCATATTAACTGTTTGACTAGATACTGCATCCCAATCTTGCCTATCTAAATAATCTGTTTGTAAGGCAATAAAATCTGCTTTATCTTTACCATATCTTTCAATAAGAGATAAATAACGTTTATACCATTCCTGTCCTGCATCAACATCCTTAGGAAAATTATTTGTTGCTGATTGAGCTGCATTGCCTATATTGAGTGCGGCATTTTTTATTAAGTCACCATAAAATTCATCTGCTTCATTAATATTAGCCAAACCTTGTTTCATTGCTCCTTTTAATATTAAGGATAGTGCCGGTAGTGCCATATTAAATCTCCTCTGTTAATTTGGACATTAAGCCGCCTGCTTCCGCTTCCGGTAATTCCATAGGTGCTTCTGTTTCCGCCATTTTTTTAGCTGTTCGTTCTATTTTATTTTTCATGTCAGCAAGATTTCTTCTAAAATCTAAATTCGTTTTATCTTCCAAGCTTAATTTAAATGATTTTACTCCGCCTTTCATAGCAACTGCAACAATTATTTTTAATACTGTTTGTGCTAGTAATAATGCTGAGTCAACATTCCATTTACCTTCTGTAAATCCACCGAATAAAACAACCCTAGCCAATGCTTCAGCCGGTACTCCTTCCTGCAACATTAAAATAATTTGCTCTGCTGCTCTGGGAGCTGTTAATCGTTTAAATAAAAACAGGGATATCTCATGGATATCTGTCATTTGGGGCGGATGTTCCCAAGGAGCATTCCCCGGTGTATCTGTTAACGATTGCCCCGGTACAGGAGCATCAAACGGATTATATTTTGCTTCTACTCTTGGTTCCATATTAACCTATTCTTTCACTGTATACAGGACTTGTTATCATTTTAGTTAAAAGCATTTCCATTGCCCTATCATTATCTTTAGGATTTACTGCATGTAGTTTATCTACACTACCTGCTCCCTTCATGGCTGCTGTTTCCAGTAACCCTTCTATGTCAGGCATATATCCTTTTACCCGTGATGAGGCTTTTCCACCTTCTGTAAATTTACTCATAAGGAAACCTTCAAACATATCTCCGCCTACTCCAAAAATTTTTGACATTAGTCCATCATCACCAGTTGTACGAACTCTTCCATATTCATCAGTAGTTTCTTTTCCACCACCAGTAAACATTGGTAATATTGAGCCAATTGCTATTGCTTTAAATATATCTCCAAACATAAATTTTCTCCTATGCTATTACTTCTTTAAGAATTTCAAATCCAAATGCACCAATCATATCATACATGGATTGTCTTGCATCTTCATCCATTAAGTCAAACATTGCACTTCTTTCCAGTGCTCCAAGTGCCATATTATAATTTCTATTTAATGTATTCTCGGATGCTTGATTTGTCCATGTTGCCTCATCCCTCCATTGTTGCCACAAGGATGACAGTGCATAGTTCGATAAATTTAATGTATTTTGTGCATTCGTTTGATTTGCCGCATTCTCTAATGCCGTATTGGCTGTATTTAAATTACGTCTCCATGTCACATTGGACTGGTCTATTACTCGTTGATTTTCAACGTTAAATCTTTCTCGTGCATCTGTTAAGGATGCGTTAAACTGTGCTATTGCATTCAATCTATTGGCATTTGCTTCATTAACTGCCAAATCATTTCCAACATTTAATGCATTAATTTTATCTACTTCGGCAACATTAAACTGATTCATTGCATCGCTTCGTTGTGCATTTTGTACATCAATTTGTGATGCCAACCCTGCAAAAAACTGGTCGCTCTGTTGTGTACTTTGAGCGTTAAATTGCAATGCCGCATTTGATGCTGCGTTATCCGATAGCATGGTTTGTTGTCGCAATTGAACATTAGCTAAATTCGCCTGTTGATTATTAGACAGATTAGCCATATCCATTTGCATGTAATTTTGTGCGTTAAGTAATGTAGCCTGTTGCCTGTTGCTAAGATTTTGAAAAATCATTTCCTTATAGGATTGAGCATCTGCTGCCGCTATCGGTGTAGCCGATGTCATAATACCCTGAGCTAATGCTTCAGCCATCATACTGCTTTGACCCATACCCCGTTGAGCCATTGCTGCTTCTGTTAATCTAGCCGCACCTCTTGCCCATGCAGGCATTTGTGTTGCACCACCTGCTATTCCTGCTTCAACATCAGCCGTCATTTGAGCTAATTGTCCTTGAACAGTGGCATCTGCTGTAATAGCCCCTGTCTGTGCCGTCATAGGTTGTGTAACTGTACCTTGAGCTGCCGTTACCTGTGGAACAGGTGTCTGTCCTACAAGAGCTGCTGTATAAGTATCTGCTGTTTGTTGATAGGGAGTTGTTGCAACTTGTGTTGCGGTAGGTGTAGTTGGTGCTGTAATTGCTGTTGGAGCTGCTGCCGTTTGGCCAGTTGCCGTTGGAGCAGTTGTTCCCACTCCCGGAGTTGCCATTGCCGTACCAGTACCTATTTGTTGAGGTATTGCTACAATAGGTGCTCCCGCAGGCAAAGTTGGTTGTGATATTAAGCTCTGCATTAAATTTACATTTTGCAATGCAGGATTACTCTGAATAGGAGTTGTAGCTCCTACAGTTAGTTTTTGTCCCTGTACCTGTTGAGGTTGTACTACAGGTGCCAGATGTGTATCTGTATGTGCCATTTAATTTCTTTCCTATTTATTTATGTCTTGCATCCTGAAAGGCCTGTTCGGAAAATGTTGTGTGTCCTAGTAGCATATTTATTATTTAGTTATTGCCGTAATTTCATCGTCTGTTAATCCCAGTGCCTTCAGTTTATTGTTACCACTGGTTTTATCTGATTCCTGTTTTGTTGCCGCATCATCAAACGCTGTCTGCAAAGCTGCCAGTCCATCCGTGCATTCCTGTTCCGTTGGTTTGCTTCCGCCATCATGAACAATTAAGTTAGCGTACACTTTGTTTTTATAATCACTCCACCCAAACCATTGACCTGTTCTAACTGTAACTAAATAATCCTCTATATGGTCGGGTCTTCCTGTTGTTATATCCATTTTACGTATCTCCCAGTCTTATGAATGTCGCTCCAGTATTAAGGGCCGAACCGGAGGCATAACACTGATTGCTGTCATCCGAGTTTAAAAGAGTAAACCTAACTTTTACATTTGATGTGTTGGTTACGTCCACGATTACTTCTGAAGAGGCGGAGGCATATTGGTCACCAGTTGCGGCATAAGCGAGTCCTTGTGACATAACATCATAACTGCTGTTGTTAATTGTTGCCTCTATTCTTGTATCCACCAAACCAGCCCCATTGTTTGTCGTAAACATACCTTGAAACATAACCCTCCAGTAACCAGTTGAAGGAAATGTGAATATACCGCTACTTTCTGACATAGCTGACCCTAAACTACCATAAGCGGCATCATCCGTTACTGCCCAATTTGAAGCTATTGGAGTTGCATCCCCTGTAAAGCCTGTAGTTACCCTCCACGAAGAGGCAGTAGTAATTCCACCACCAATATAAGTTTTAAGTCTAGATGCAGCAGTTTTTCTGTTCGTTCCACCTGCTCCATCGTCTACAATGAACAAGTCTGCATCCACGATTGCCGCACCGATGTCTGTTCCTCCGTCAATGTCCAAGTCTGCCAATGCCAAAGAACCATCCGGAAAAACTGGAGTTGATTGAAATGTTGCCACTCCACTGACATTCAGCGTTCCATTCAAGTCAACTGCCGTTGCAGTTAAATCTATTTCGTCAGTAGCACCGATAGATAATACTGTTGCAGAAGAACCTTGAATAAACTGCGAAGCATCATTAAAGCACAACTTATTCGTTGAATTTAGTGTCAGCCCCGTTCCATCTGTGTGCGTCAAAGTAGTGTCACCGTCAGCACCAAACTTGAGAACCGCACTGTCTGACCCCAAGGACAGATTGTCAGCAATGGTAACTGTGTCGTGTCCCAGTGTTATCGCATCAACATTCGATGTAATTGTTCCCGCTACTATCTGTGCGTAATGCGAGTCGTCAGCGTCATAGAGCTTGACTCCTCCGGTTGCGTTTATTCTAATCTCTGCCATTAGCTTATTCCTTTAATTGCTTTGATTTCATCATCTGTTAATCCTAAATCTTTTAATTTTTGATTTGCGTTAGCTCTGTCTGTTTTTTGTTTAAATTCTTCAGTTTGTTCTTCTTCTTTTTTAATTTCATTAGCTGTCCATTCATCAGCTATCTCTTGTTTTTCTGCTTGGGATAATACTCTATCAGGAGTATCCCCCACTTCTTGCCATGTCCATATTTTAGCCATTATACTGTTACTCCATATAAAGAAAATGTTCCTTGTGTAATATCTCCTGCGTTCATAATAAATCTAAATCCAGTATAAGCGACAGCAGTATTATGCGTGTGCATTCCGTAAGAAGTTATTAAATCATCATCTTCTTTTAAATTCCAACAAGTAAAACCAACGACAGGTTTAAAAGCAGAAGTAGCTGGATAAGATAAAAATAGTTCTCCTTCACAATTCATATCATTACTTAAACCTTGTCCAGAAACTCTGCCATCTGTTTTCAAATTATTATTCACTGTAACTGCATCAGTTCCACTATCAACTCTAGTAAAATTTTCCATTCCCCTATTAAAAGTAGACCAAGCAGCAGAAACATAAGGCTGAATCAATAAAGACCCACTACCAGTATCTGACCCAACCCCAGCAAAGAAAACTTTATAATAGTTGTAAGTTGCATCAAAAACTACATCAGAAGTTCCATTAATAAAACCAATGAAAGCAGAACTAGATGCTGTTAGAGTTTTAATATGGGTTAAACTTCCACCACCCTTAATCAAAGAATAGTCTATCCTTTTTAAAACACCACCATCAGAAACCATAAACTCATCAGTATCTGCTGGTGCAACTGCCAAAGCAGTTTGTGCCGAGATAACATCTGTATTTAATTTTGCTCCTGTAACTTGTGTTGCTCCA
>Ga0114912_1001428_pt1 | contig 10318 bp, 11 predicted proteins | sample MalvirDeepMed_51_FD_89713 | JGI IMG/M metagenome (GOLD analysis project Ga0114912, IMG submission 89713) | Marine viral communities from the Global Malaspina Expedition - Malaspina viral metaG DeepMed_51 | ecosystem: Environmental > Aquatic > Marine > Oceanic | place: Mediterranean Sea...
CACCATCGCCTGGTTCGACGGCTGGGGCGGCAAGGGCGGCGATGTCCGCATCGATTACCGTCCGGTCCACGAATACACGCTGACCGACGATGTGAAATATATCGAGCCCAAGAAGCGGGTCTATTGATAGACGGAATACGGCGAGGCGCTCGAATGGAGCGCTTCGCCACATTCGCGGATATCTGACTGCGCTGATCTGCCGCACGAGGTCAGATGACTTCGGCGATCAGGCCGCGCTCCTTCGCTTCGTCGCAGGGAATGTACCAATTGTTGGGCGCGCGATCGCGCAATTCCTCGAACGCTACGTCCGACCCGTCGACGAAGTTCGAAAACCCTTGCTCCTCGATCACGATCGATTGTTCGATCTCGTTGAGTGCCGCTTTCAACTGAGCGATGCAGCTTTTGAGCGGGCCCGAAAGGTTGATCGTGCGGGTGATCTGGCGCTCGTGCACCATCAGGGTCGCTCCCTCGGTCAGGAAGCGGGCGTGGACTGGAAAGCTCGCCATGAAGGTCGCTCCGGCCGAGTACACGGCCGCCTTTCCTAGGAAAATGACCTCGCGCCCTGTTTCGCGCAGCAGGCGGACATCGTCGCCCATGGCGCGCGCGATTTCGGGATTACCCCCGAGAGTCGTCAGCGCGATCACCAGCGGTCCGTCCTCGGGCGCAGCGGATAGCTGATTGCGAAATTCATTGTACATCGCTTCGTCGACGCTCCCCACGAGCCGCAATTGCGGCGCGGCCAGAACGGCATTGCGGTCGATCGTATCGGTCAAATCCTAGGCCCTTTCGTGTTCCCTGACAGAGCGCGCGGCGAAGCGGGGCGTTCCCCGACAGTAAGAGTGTTTACAAGCGTAGTCGAATCGCGTAGGTGACGGTTACAGTTGTAGACGAGTGAGGGAATCGATGGCGCAGGATCAGGCTCAATCCTCCGAACGCATCAGCGAGGCGGAACATGCCGTGATGGAAGCCTTGTGGGATGCGAGCCCGCGCAGCGCCGCAGACGTATGCGATGCCGTCTGCGAAGCGCGCGGCTGGTCGATGCCGACGGTCAAGACGCTGCTTTCCCGCCTGGTGGCGAAGGGCGCGGTCGCGACCGAGCCGGAGGGGCGCAAATTCCTCTACAGCCCCGTGCTTGCGCGCGCGGACTATGTCGGCGGCGAATCGCGGCGACTGGTCGATCGCCTGTTCGGCGGGCGTGCCGCGCCCTTGTTCGCGCATCTCGCCGAAAACGAGGCGCTGACCGAACAGGATCTCAGCGAGATCGAGACCCTGCTGAAGGAGTTGCGCAAATGAGCGATTTCCTGATCGAGACCCTGGTCTGGACCGGTGCGCTGATCGCGCTGGTCCTCGTCCTGCGCCGCCCGGTCGCGCGGCAGTTCGGCGCCGGAGCCGCCTATGCGCTGTGGTTTTTGCCCACAGCGCGGCTGGTCATGCCGCCCCTTCTGCTGCCCGCTTGGCTGGCGCCGGATGTCGAGCCAGTCGCCTATTCCGCTGAACCTTTGGCGGTCGCCGCGCCAGCCGAGGCTCTGCCTCTTACCGGGAACGAGTTTGGCGACATCGTGCCGGCCGAAGCTGCGTACAGCGTCGATTTCGCCGCTGTCCTGTTGGCGCTTTGGTTGCTCGGCGCCGCGATTTTCCTCGTGCGGCGGTTCGCGCTCTATCACCGGATGCGGGCGGAACTGCTCGATGGGGCGCGCCCTGTCGGGGAGGTCGGCAACGTGCGGCTGGTCGAGACCGATGCGGTAGAGGGTCCGCTCGCCTTCGGGGTGATCGACCGGGTGGTCGCGCTGCCCACGGGGCTGATGAACAGCCGCGATCGCAGGGCGCGCGACCTCGTGATCGCGCATGAACTCGCGCATCATCGCGGACGCGATCTGCTGGTCAATATGCTGGTCCAGCCGCTCTTCGCCCTACACTGGTTCAACCCGCTGGGCTGGATGGGGTGGACGGCGATGCGGCGCGATCAGGAGGCGGCCTGCGATGCCCGCGTGGTGGCGCGCAGCGATGCCGAGGAGCGCGCCGTCTATGCCTCCGTCATCGCTGCCTTCGCCACTGGCGCCGGAACGAATGCGCGCCCAGCGCTCGCCGCCCCGATGGCCTGCCCGGTGCTGGGCGACAAATCGATCATTCACCGTTTGAGGAGCCTGACCATGACCGAGATATCCCCGCGCCGCCGCTTCACCAGCCGCGCGCTTTTGGTGGGTGGAGCGCTCGCTCTGCCGCTGACCGCGTCGATCACCTATGCCGAGACGATCGGGCAGGAGATCGAAGCGCCGATGCCGCCCAATCCTCCAACTCCGCCGGCTGCCTCCGATGCGCCGCTCCCGCCGACTCCGCCTAAGCCGGGCGAGTTCGACGACGAGACCCGCGAGGAAATCGCGGAGATGGAACAGGAACTCGACGAAATGCAGGATGAGGTCGCGGAAGTGGAACGCGAAATCGTCAAGGACGGCCAGCGCCAGGTCATTCGCATCCGCCGCAGCGGTAGCCCGGACGATGGCGCGAAAAAGGTCGAACGCACTGTCACGATCCGCAAGCTCGATATCGATCCCGCCGATCGCGCGGCGATGGACAAGAGAATCGCTGAGTTTCGCGCGAAACATGGCGAGGTTGAATTCGACGTCGAAGCCATGCGCGCCAGCGTCGAGGCCATCATGGAAGCCACGCCAAGAGTCGTGACGGGATGCCTCGACGGGCAGAAGGACACGGTGGCGACCCGGATCGATGCGGATGGCCGCAAGACCATGGTGGTGTGCCAGGCCAACGCCTTCTCGATGGCGCGCAGCAGCATCATGATGGCGCGCAGGGCCATCGAGCGTGATCAGACCCTGCCGGAAGAAGCGCGCGCCGACGCCCTGCGCTCGATGGACGAGGCGCTGGCCGAGGTCGAAGCGTCGCGGCTCGAAGCTGGCGGGGCCTGAACCGCCGCTCCGCGCGTCCTAGCCGATATTGGTGATCGCGTCGCAGGCCCTATCGTCGCCCCGCAGGCCCAGCCTCAGCGCATCGCTGCGCTGCTGGCTGGTGCCGTGCGTGAAGTTCTCGCTGGAGACACGGCCCCCGGTCAGCCGGTCGTCCCCGATGGCGGCGGCGGCCTGCATCCCTTCCTCGATATCGCCCGGCTCGATCAGATTGCGGTTCTTGCCCGCCCAGACGCCCGCATAGCAATCGGCCTGCAATTCCATCAGGACCTGCAATTGGTTAGCGCGGCGCGGATTTTGCTGCTGCGCGCTGCGGATCGAATTCGCGATGCCGGTAAGGGTCTGGATGTGATGCCCATATTCATGCGCAATCACGTAATAGCGCGCGAAATCGCCGCCCGCGCCAAGCTGGCGCTCGAGCGTGTCGTAGAAACCCGTATCGATATAGATGGTCTGATTCGCCGGACAGTAGAAGGGGCCGGCAGCAGACGTTGCGCCGCCGCAGCCTTCGGTACTGACGCTGTTGGAGAAAAGGCGCAGGGCCGGTTGCTGGAAATCACTGCCGAAGCCCTGCTCCTGAAAGGTCCGCGACCAGGTCGTGTTGAGCGAATCGAGCGCATTGCAGGCCTCGGTCGCATACTGGCTGGCAGTGCAGACCTCCTGCTCGTTCGTGTTGACCGTTTGCGAGCCGCTGCCCGATTGCTGCTGAACGCTCTCCACCGTGGCAGCAGTCTGCATCGGGTCGAGACCGAAGACGAAATAGCCGATTGCGGCGAGGATTATGGTTCCGCAGCCCAATCCTCCGGCCTTGCCGCCGGGTAGCCCGCCGCCCCTGCTGGAGCTGACATTGATATTGCCGGTGTTGAACGGATTGAGCCGCATCGCTTGTTCCCCCTATCTCATCCCTGCGATTGACCGCGCCGCCAGCCTCGGCGATGTCGCGTGATAATTGCTTCAAACGCTCGGAGGCGAAAATGTTTCACCCAGATTTTCTCAAAGGCAAGCGCGCTTTGGTCACCGGTTCGACCAGCGGCATCGGCCTCGCGATCGCTCGGGCCCTGCACGAGCAGGGGGCGGCGATCGTCCTGAACGGGTTCGGCGACGCGGGCGAGATCGCGAAACTGTGCGAGGAACTCGGCGCGACTCATTCCGGTGCGGACCTGACGGATGTGTCGCAGATCGAAGCGATGATGGACGAGGCGGGCGGGATCGATATCCTCGTCAACAATGCCGGGATGCAGTTCGTAAGCCCCGTCGAGGATTTTCCGGTCGCGAAATGGGAGCAGATCATCGCTCTCAATCTCAGCGCCGCCTTCCACACCGCGCGGCTCGCCGTGCCGCATATGAAGCAGAAGGGGTGGGGGCGGATCATCAACACCGCGAGCGCCCATTCGCTGACCGCCAGCCCCTTCAAGAGCGCCTATGTCGCGGCGAAGCACGGGATCGCGGGCCTCACCAAGACCCTCGCGCTGGAGCTTGCGCAGGATGGAGTGACGGCGAACTGCATCAGCCCCGGTTACGTCTGGACTCCTCTGGTCGAAAACCAGATCCCCGACACGATGAAGGCGCGCAACATGACGCGCGAGCAGGTGATGAATGACGTCCTGCTCGCCAAGCAGCCCACCAAGCAATTCGTCCAGCCCGAAGAGATCGGCGCGCTGGCCGTGTTCTTGTGTTCGGACGCGGGCCGCAACGTCAACGGCGCGAACTGGAGCGTGGATGGTGGCTGGACGGCGGAATGAGGACATCGTCTTCGCTCCTGACCACTCGCCATGATATTATGGAAAATTGGGAAAATCCGGCATGATCAAAGCGAGCATCACCGTGCTGCGCGGCAGCAAGAGCGTTGCGGAAGAATGGGGTGAATTCGAATTTCTGTCCCTGCCGTCGCCCGCCGACCGGATCATGGTGAAACGGGACGGGACCGAAAACTATGCCACGGTCATTTCGGTCCATCATTATCCGCGCCCCGTTGGCGGCGCCGACGAACCGACTGCGGACGTATTGGCCAAATGGACCGGCTCGGGTGCGAAGCTGAGATAGACGCGCGCCATCCGGTGGATGATCGATACATCGTAAGCGGCGCTCCCCGGAGCCTTGCGGGGTTTGCAGTCCGATAGCGGTCGATATTCCGAAGCGGCGGGTGCAGGCCCCTAGCGTGCGCACCCAACCGTCGTTACATGGACCGCCACATTTCTCCCCCCGGCAGGCGATTCTCGTAGTGGCACATCTCGACATCCCCCTCGGCCTTACATTCGACGACGTGCTGCTGCCTCCGGCGGAAAGCGACATCCTGCCCTCCATGGCGCGGACCGCGACGATGCTCACGCGTGAGATCGGGCTGAATATCCCGGTCATCTCCAGCGCGATGGACACTGTGACCGAAGCCGACATGGCGATCGCGATGGCGCAATTGGGCGGGATCGGCGTTCTCCACCGCAATCTCGAGGTGGACGAACAGGTCGCCGCCGTACGCGCCGTCAAGCGGTATGAGAGCGGAATGGTCGTCAATCCGATCACGATCCATCCCGATGCCACCCTGGGCGAGGCGCAGGCGGTCATGGCCGCGAACCGGATCAGCGGCATCCCCGTCACCGACCGGGGCGGCAAGCTGGTCGGCATCCTCACCAATCGCGACGTGCGCTTCGCGGAAAATCCCGGCCAGCCGGTGCGCGAGCTGATGACGGTGGACAATCTCGCCACGGTGCCGCTCGGCACCAGCCAGGAAGAGGCCCGCCGTCTTCTGCATCAGCGCCGGATCGAAAAGCTGCTGGTCGTCGATGATGAAGGCAAATGCGTCGGCCTGATCACGGTCAAGGATATCGAGAAGGCGGTCGCCTATCCCGAAGCCACCAAGGACGCGAACGGGCGCCTGCGCGTCGCTGCGGCAACTACGGTCGGCGACAAGGGTTTCGAGCGGACCGAAGCGCTGATCGACGCCGAACTGGACGTGGTTGTCATCGACACCGCCCATGGCCACAACAAGGACGTGGCCCGCGCGGTGGAGCGGGTGAAGAAACTGTCGAACAGCGTGCAGGTCATCGCAGGCAATGTCGCCACGGCGGAAGCGACGCGGGCGCTGATCGATGCGGGCGCGGATGCGGTCAAGGTCGGCATCGGGCCGGGCTCGATCTGCACGACCCGCGTGGTGGCTGGCGTCGGCGTGCCGCAGCTGACCGCGATCATGGATTGCGCCGAAGCGGCGGACAAGAACGGCGTGCCGGTGATCGGCGATGGCGGCCTTCGGACCAGCGGCGATGCGGCCAAGGCGCTGGCGGCGGGCGCGAGCTGCATCATGGTCGGATCGATGCTGGCGGGCACGGAAGAGGCGCCGGGCGAAACCTTCATCTATCAGGGCCGCAGCTATAAGAGCTATCGCGGCATGGGCAGCGTCGGCGCGATGGCGCGGGGCAGCGCGGACCGCTATTTCCAGCAGGACGTATCGCAGCAGAAGCTGGTGCCCGAAGGGATCGAAGGGCAGGTCCCGTTCAAGGGTCCGGCGGCGGCGGTGGTTCACCAGCTGGTCGGCGGGATCAAGGCGGCGATGGGCTATACCGGCAGCGCCACCATCGAGGATTTGCGCAAGCGCGCCCAATTCGTCCGCATCACCAATGCGGGCCTCACTGAAAGCCACGTCCACGACGTTGCGATCACGCGCGAGGCGCCGAACTATCCGACGCGCTGAGGCATGACTCCCGCTGCCCGCGTCCAGACCGCGATAGACCTGCTCGACACGATCATCGCCAGTGCGCGAGCCAAGGGCGCGCCTGCCGATCGCATTCTCGGCGACTGGTTCAAGCAGAACCGCTTTGCCGGACCGAAGGACCGCCGCGCGATCCGCGAGCTGGTCTATGCCGCCATCCGCGCCTGCGGTCCGGTGCCGAAAAGCGGGCGCGGGGCTATGCTGCGGCTGGGGCAGGGCGATCCCTCCATTCTCCCGCTGTTCGACGGATCGAATTACGGTCCGGCTCCGATCGGGGCAAAGGAGATCCCTGCCGAGGGCGGAGTAGCGCCCGACTGGCTGGTCGATCGGCTCGGGGCCTCGGGCGCCGAGGGCGAGGAAGCCGCGGCGCTGCTCGATCGCGCACCGCTGGATATCCGCGTCAACACGCTGAAGGCCGATCGCGCCACCCTGAAACTGCCGGTCGAGACCGAACCGACCGCGGCACCCAACGGACTGCGCCTGCCGACCGGCACGCAGGTCGAACAATGGGCCGAGTATCGCGATGGCAAGGTCGAGGTGCAGGACACCGGGTCGCAGCTCGCCTGTCTGGCGGTCGGCGCGCAGCCGGGAGAGACCATAGTCGACCTGTGCGCCGGGGGTGGGGGCAAGACACTCGCGCTCGCCGCGGCGATGGACGGTCTTGGAAGACTGATGGCCAGCGATACTGATCGCGGGCGCCTATCGCGCCTCAAACCGCGCGCCGAACGCGCCGGGGCCGCGATGATCGAGACGATCCTGCTCGATCCCAAGCGCGAACTCGAGGCGCTGTCCGATCTCGCCGGACAGGCCGATGCGGTCCTGGTCGACGCGCCCTGTTCGGGCACCGGCACCTGGCGGCGCAATCCCGAAGCGCGCTGGCGGCTCGACGAGGCGGAACTGGCGCGGCTGCGCGCGGCGCAGGACCATGTGCTCGACATCGCGGCCGCACTGGTGCGGCCGGGCGGGCGGATCGTCTTCGTCACCTGCTCGCTGCTGGACGAAGAAGGAGCGGAACGGTTCGACGCTTTCCTTCGGCGCCATCCGTCGCTGTCGGCGCAGCCGATCGCTCTGCCGCTGGGCGCCGCGCGCGGGCAAGGTTGGCGGCTTTCGCCGTATCGGGACGGGACCGACGGATTTTTCATCGCCTGTGCAGGTTGAGCGTGGTAGATCGGCACCCGTGATGCCAACCCAGGTTCATTCCCCTACGGCCCGTCACGACGTTCTGGAGACGATCATGCGTTTTGCCCCCGCTGCCGCCGCCCTTTCGCTGGCCCTCGCTCTGACCGCGAGCGTGAGTTGGGGCGCGCAGCGCGAGCCGGCGCCGCGCGCCGCCGTGCTGATCGCGCAGGGCGATGCTTCGATGAAGGCGGGCGATACCCAGGCCGCCATCGACGCTTACGAAGCGGCGCTGACCGTCGATCCCGCCTACACGCCGCTCCTCATCCACCTCGCCGAAGCGGCGCGGCAGGAGCAATTGCAGGGCAAGGCGATCCGCTATTATCGCGAGGCGCTGGTGCGCGATCCGCGCAATGTCGCCGCTATCGCGGGTGAGGGCGAGGCGCTTGTCGAGAAGGGCGCGCTCGAGAAGGCACGGCTCAATCTCGCCAAGCTGGAATCGTTGTGCGGGGGCGGATGCGCCGAAACCGGCGCGCTGGCCGCCGCGATCGAAGCCGGTCCGAAAGAGCGCGTGCTGACTGCCGAGGCCGTGATGCCCGACGCTCAGGTCACGCAGGACAATTGAACCTGGACGTTTGCTGCCGTTACAGCGCGGCAGGTTCCAAGATCACAGAGCGGATGGGTGACGCGGGAGCATCTCCGCGCCTGTCGGTTCAGACCAGTTCTCGAAACGCTTCCACTACGGTGCGATAGACGCGCTTCTTGAACGGGACGATCATGTCGGGAAGCTCGTCCACCTCGACCCATTTCCAGTCGCAGAATTCGGCCGGATCGTGAGCGTTGAGGTTCACGTCCTCGTCGCTGCCGGTGAAGCGGGCGAGATACCAGACCTGTTCCTGCCCGCGATATTTACCGCCCCATAATTTGCCGATGAGCTCTTCGGGCAGGTCGTAGCGGATCGGTTCCTCGGTCGCCCTGAGAATGGTGACATTGTCGCTCGTCACGCCGGTTTCCTCGTACAGCTCGCGCAAGGCCGCATCGCGCAGGTCCTCACCCTCGTCGACGCCGCCCTGGGGCATCTGCCACCAATCGCCTTCCTTGGTGTCGATCCGCCGCCCGACAAAGGCCTGGCCTTTCGCATTGACCAGCATCACGCCGACGCAGGGGCGATAGCCCGGTTCGCTCGTCCCGTTCATGCCGCGATCCGATCCAGCTTGATGCGGATCGCGCCGAGAAAGGCGTCGACATCCTTCTGTCCGCTGGGGATCGCCTTCCGCAATGTGGTGAAGCCATGGATGATGCCGGGAAATTCGAAATAGGCGACCTCGGTCCCCTGCCGGATCAGATGCGCGGCATATTCGCGCCCTGAATCGCGCAAAGGGTCCAGCCCCGCGGTGCAGATGACACTGGGCGGGGTGTTCGCACAATCGCCGACCATCGGCGTGGTGCGCGGATCGCTCGGATCGCCGCCATATTGCTTGGTGAACCAGGCCATGGTCGGGCCTGTCAGGAGGTAGCCTTCGGAAAACTGCCTGAGGCTTTCATGCTCCGAAATATCGCTCGCAACCGGATAGATCGGGGCCTGAACGAGCACGGGGACGTCGGCAGGATCGTTCACCAGCGCGTTGGTCGTCACGATGGTCAGATTGCCGCCCGCGCTGTCGCCCGTCAGGACGAGTCCGGTGAATGTGCGATCCAGCTCCGCCGGAGAGGATGCGACCCAGCGCGCCGCCGCCTCGCAATCGTCGGGCGCGGCGGGGAAGGGGTGTTCGGGCGCGAGGCGGTAATCGACCGAGACCACCGGCAGGTCGAGCTGGTGGGCGATTTCGGTGCAGAGCGAATCGTATACCTCGAGATCGCCGATCACGAACCCGCCGCCATGGAAGAAGACGATGCATGGACCCGCCTCGCGGGTCTCTTTCGTATCATAGAAGCGCAGCGGTATCTCACCCGCAGGTCCGGGGCAGGCGAGGTCGCGCTTCACCGCCATATCGCGCGCGGGCGCTTCGGCGAGGCTGCCCATGGCGCGCATCTGCTGCCGGCCGATCTCTGCGCCGACCTCTTCCACACCCTGGCCGCCGATCTGTTCGAGCATATCGAGAAACCCGCGCACATCCTCGCGCACGAAATGTTCGGTATCGGCCATCGCTTTGGTCTCCGTTAACTTTCTTGCGAAGGGACTTAGCGCAGGAGGCCCGCTTTTCCAGCCGCCATTTGTTGGCTAGCAGAGAATATTGATTGCGGGAGGGTGGGGCGGCACCTAGGTCGCCACCTTCACGAGAGGGCGCCCTGCCGGGCGTCGAGAGACCCGGTGCCGCAAGATGGCGCCCATGAAGCAAGGATGCACCGGATGGCCAACGCCGCCGCAGCCACGCCGCAGGACGGCGCCACTCAGACAGCAACGGATGCGGGCCTGGATTCCGTCGTCGTTCGCTTCGCGGGCGATTCCGGGGACGGGATGCAGCTGACCGGCGGGCAGTTCACCCTGTCCACCGCGCTGGCGGGCAACGACCTCGCCACCTTCCCCGACTTTCCGGCGGAAATCCGCGCGCCGCAGGGCACGCTGTTCGGCGTGTCGGCC
>Ga0114912_1001431_pt1 | contig 10312 bp, 14 predicted proteins | sample MalvirDeepMed_51_FD_89713 | JGI IMG/M metagenome (GOLD analysis project Ga0114912, IMG submission 89713) | Marine viral communities from the Global Malaspina Expedition - Malaspina viral metaG DeepMed_51 | ecosystem: Environmental > Aquatic > Marine > Oceanic | place: Mediterranean Sea...
CGACAAGCTGTTGTACTAGGTCATCCACGCTGTCACTATCAGCCACACATGGTATCCAAATCTTATACTCGTGTCCGATGTCATCTTGTGTTAATAGCATTGTTCTGTTCCTTGATTATCTCACTCTCTACGTCAGCATGTAGCTCTTCTAGGTCAGCTATAACCCCTTCGTTGGCTGACCTAGCCTCCTGCACCATTCCCTTAGCGTCATATATCTGGCTTTCCACCTCTTCTAATGCGTACTCCGCATCATCTAGTTCTCCAGAGGTCTCATTAGCTTGGCTAATAGAGTTCTCTATGTTGTTAACCAGTTCTTTTAGTAGCTTTATGTATTGTTCGTCCACGTTATCCTCCATTCTTGTTGTATATAGCGAAACTGTTAATAGCGTCTACGTGTACCTCCTCGACCAGTATAGGTTCATCCTTACTAGGATACTCTTCTACATACTCATCAGGGTACATCAATGACCACTCTGCTAAAGCCTCCTCCACGGTCTCTAGCTCATATAATGCATCGTCATATTGACCACTTACTTGCATGTCTATAATAAATTCCCTTGTCATGTATATACTCCCTGTATATGAATTTTTTTGCCTGCCCAGTCCGGGCGACTTGGGAGAATATTACCACCCTCGCCGAACCGTGTCAACTACGAATTATTATTCATGAATCAGAATTCCGCATTGCCAAACTCGGCGAGCTGTGATAGGCTATTTGCGAGTCGGAAAATCGTGCAAGGAAATTTACATACATGTAAGGGGGACAGTCACGAAATGCTTACAAACAAATTTACAAGCATAGCCAGTTTCGTAGCTAAATTGGCTTACAAACATGTTATGTGCAATACTTATATACATAAAGTATATATAAAATTGCCTGCAATAACGAACATCGCTGAAATTCCTGCGCGTGCGCTCATCGCTGTTGTGGTCAGTCGGCTCAGCCCACAGGAGAGAGGTAATACAGGAATCAGAATTCATGAATAAGAAGTCATGAATAAAAAGGCAGGAAAGATAAAGCATGAAAAATAATACATGAATAGGCAAAATTGACCTGGCCTATTTATTTTTGTACTTTTTTTATACTTGTCAAAAACCGTGTCGAATTGGTAAAAAAATACCTAGCATTTGGCCTGATAAAAATGTCATGATAAGGGCATTCAATCGGAGGGAGATATACCGAGCTTGTCTACATTTATCAACTAGCCAAATAAGGAAAAATACATTGGCAACTAAAAAAGAAACAGAAGACATGATACCTACCAAAATAACCGACTCGTCCGTGACTCTCAAGGCGGACGACTGGCGCGCGCCAGTCAAGACGGTATATGTACCTACACAACTGATACTTCAATGGACTGGGGGTAAGACTAAGGAAGATATTGACCTAAACCAAAGGTATGAATTAACCATTGGTTTAAAGGGGGGCAACTAATGGTCAAGATGCGCGAGAGATTCGACAGCTTAATAGACGTGCTAGAAAAAAAGGCATGGCTAAAACGCACATGGGGCGGTGCGGGGGTTGCCCCGTACGAGGATACAGCCAGAACTGGCGCGTACACCTACAGAACAAGGCCCATCACCTATGCTGACTGCGAGGGTCTCTGCGCGTTGGGAGTGATAGACGAGTTTCTGGGCGCGCTCTACTGTAACCAGTCTATAACCTACTTTGACGAGGAAGAACTAGACGCGCTATCAAAACCAGTAGATGAACGCTTGCTAGACTGGTGGGATTCTATTCTCGTAAATGTGGGTCAAGAGTTTGCCCACCAAATATTTATGAAGTGGAAATTTCCATACTTCAAGCAGGCGATTGACGATGGTCGAGTACACTATCTAACAGTCAAGAGTTGGACAACTATTTCAGCGTGTAACGATGCGGAGTCAACTGTTAAAGCAGATATGCTTGACTTGCTCGGTGTTATTGACTTATACCCCCCATTTCAAGAATTAAAGAACCTTACAAGAATGCCTACTTCCAAAAAACTAGCACTAGCAAAACCTTATTATAAAAAGCAATGTAAACCAGAAACTAGAAAACTGGGTTACTATGCTCCTGAGATGGGCTATCTACATGAAGTTAACTTGTTGGAGATAGAAACACACATTAGGCTCCTGCGCGAGGCTAACATCCTCTAATGCAACAGTTTGATGATTTTATTGCCTACATGGGCGCATTAATTCTCGCGCTCTGCCTATGGTTAGGTAGGCGGAAAAGATAAAAATTGGGGTAGTCTAACCACTACCCCAAAAGGAAAAACAATGGATTATAAGAGACAAATTGAAGAGATTGTCCACGCTATAGCAGATTCGCCACTATACGAAACTATTGGCCAACTTGCGCGATTTGGACGGCTCAGAGCCGGTGTATTTGACCAACCCTTCCCAACGCAAGAAGATGTATTGAAGGGATGCGATGCGTTGGCGCATTCCCAACACTTGCAAGAAATTTTAGAACTACCAATAGCCAATGTGACATTGACCGGTTACGAGTGTGGCTGCGTGTTGGGGTTTGTTGGATTTCACGAACTAGCAGGCGCGGTATGTGACGAGCATATTAAGAAGTTTACAGGTGTAAAATCCCCACTAGATTTTAGTCTTCAAACATTGAGAGACGCGCGCCACGAGATACGCAAGAGGTGGTTAGACTTGTTCGACCGGCACCATAGAGACAGGCACGAGTGGATAAAGGACGTCATAGAAAAAGAGGAATCTTGGCACACGCTAAGGGGCTGGGTCTCGGAGGATGATGAACAAACAAAACACGACACGATAGCGAGGAAATTACTTGATGACTAAATTCAATGGGTTCTCACGAGGTAATACATTAAACGAACAGCGTATGGTACGCACTTCAAAAAATGCTGAACCGTCAAAAATGCTAAGGGAAAAAGCAGAGAAACATAACATCTGTAACCCTAGTAATTTAGTGCGCGTAACCACTACCATAGAAGAGTTAGCAAGAGGAATGTCAATTAAGACTTGTTGGGAATGCGGAATAGATACATTCGAGCTGGAAGAAGTAAGGAAATATAATGCTAAGAATCAATCTAAAACACTTGAACCCATACAGCGAGAAATTCTGGCAACGCTGGAAAATATATGAGATTCGCTCTCTGGCTTGGGTTGTGGTGTACACATACAGGGAGAATAGCTAATGGCTACACTATATAGGGCAAATGGGATAACGAGAGAAGTACATCCAGCAAATGGCGAGTATTTCACACTAAACGAGTTGCAAGACCACGTTGGCGGCACGGTAGAGAACATGCCAATTACTTATCCAGAACGTGTAGAAAAAGGAATTGACTACCTATGTAATGAAAATGGTCTCGCCGAAATGCTACAACCTAATCAGTATATAACCGTTGTATTAGGTTATATCTGCTTAGGTGACATTCTAGAAGTTAAACACGAGGAGTGGTCATGATTTGCCAATACTGCTATAAAAATAAGGTGGGAACTAGAACCAACCCTCGCGGCTATCACATAAGGAATAATCGTAGAAAAAATGCTCGTTTTATTACTGTCTGTACACCTTGCGAAGAAATCGTGGGCGGTGCTAACATGTCCCTCGCTGGATATAAACAAACCAAACGAGGAGAATGGACAAAATGACAACGATACGCAAAGACAGCTACACATTTACACCTGATGACTTTCCGAAAGGCTACACGGTTAAACAGCAATTCGACCACTACGAGGAACAGCGATATCTATTCATTATTGAGGCACTCTTCACACCATATGAGCGCGTGACCGAAAGACTCAAGACTAGATGGCACGGTCAAGGACTCAGGATGCCGTCACCATATACAGGCATTGGTCGTAGTATGCAGGACGATTTCAAGGCCTATCGGGCTAGATATGAAGAGGCAAACAAGGCGCGCCAACTCAATGAGACGGTGCGCTCGTGGTGGGGGAGTACCACAACATTTATTAAGACTTTGATGCGGGTCTGAGTTTAAAGATAGGGTAAACCCTCACCACACTTGAAACCTCGGTAAAAATGCCGGGGTTTTCTTTTTGCCTGCTATGCCGTTCATCTATTGGTGTTGTGTAGTTGCTATAGGCCAATTTAACTAGGAAATATTTTTCCAACCACCAGTCGACCCTTTCCGTCTTTCCGCCTCACATTACGCAATACCGTTCCTCACACAAAATGTTGAAAAACTGGTCTTTTCCCCCCGAAAAATGTCCGTGTTTAGCTACAAAATGGCTCTTGAAAATTTTGAATTAAATAACTGGCACGGTTGCGTCCGCGCGGCGAGCCGGGTCAGAGCAATCTACTGTGAATCCGCACGCCGGGCAGAAGATTTTGCACTTAATTACTATTACTTTCGCGCGGCAAAGGAAGCAAGTCATAATTACCTTTGAAAAAGGAAGGAAACCTCGTGAGAGAGGCTCCCTTCCCCTTGGTTGTGGGCGAAAACAGAGGGCCAGTTGCCTGACCCCCTGCCGAGGAGGAGTGGTGCGTTAGCACCAGAGGGTGTCCAGTAAGGACACACATACATTATACCACGAGACTTGACCGCTTGTCAATGGTATAGTATAATGTATGCATGAATACACACGGAGGGGCGAGGCTCGGAGCCGGGCGTCCCAAGAAATCACAAAGCGTTGCAGTTGTAAATAAAAAATTACAGGCTGCTTTTACAGATGGCTTGGAAACAGTAGCCGAGAACTTCATCGACCTGTTGAACAAGTGCGCGGCTAATGCGATGAGTGAATCGAAGGATGCTGGCGCCGATAGGCGGTTTCTGGTCAAGCTACTTACTGATACCGTGAAGATACCAGAAGATGAGAAAACACCTTACTACAAAATGATGCAGCAATGGGTAGCCCCTACACAGGTGAATATCAATGTGGACGGAGAAAGCAAGGGATATATTGAGGGAGTTGAAACTCGAGTTATCCCCGGAACAGAGTGACGTATTATTCCAAGGTAGCCGCCTTAAAATAATTGGTGGCGGCGAGGGCGCAGGAAAATCCTTTCTTGGCGCTCTTACTGGTGTCATACGTGCAATATCTGATGCACACGAGAATAACTACGACGAGAACCTATTATACTGGGTTGTTGGCGCGGACTTCGAGGACGCCAGAAAAGAACTAGAGTACATACACGAATGGTTAGACGACTTAGGACTGGTGAACAATGCTAAGACTTCCGTATCGACCCATAGAGACCAGAAGTGCATCCTCACCACCACCATTGGTGTTGTCTTCGAGACTGTATCAGGCTATGACCCAAAGAAGATTGGACGAGAGCAGCCCCAAGGAATTATCGGATGCGAGATTAGCCGATGGACTAAGGAAGTCTGGGACAGATGTTATGGACGACTTGCTCGTCGATATCACCGAGGCTCTTGGGGATTCTTTAGTGGCTCATTTGAAACAAGCGAAGGCTGGTTTCCAGAGATGTGGGAGACAGGCCAATCAGGAAACGAACTAGATGTTACGAGCTTTTCACTTCCTGCATGGGCTAACCTATCAATATATCCGGGCGGCGAGAATGACGCTGCTATAAATCAGCTTCGGGCGCAGACAACAGAACCGCGCTTCCTAGCCCGGTACGGTGGTCAGCCGCATCCTCCAATAGACAGCGTGTTTCCAGAGTTCAAGCATGTTGTACATGTCGATTCTGCTGTAGAGTTTGACCCTAACGAGTCAACATACATATTCATCGACCCCGGTGACCTAGTATATGCCTGCGAGTTTATACAGTTCATAGGTGATGAAGTCTGGGTAGTAGATGAGCTATACGTATCACACTGGACACATGAACAGGTAATGCAGGGTGTACAGAACAAGCCAGCATGGAATAACATCAAAGACGGAGTAATGGATATTGCAGGAACACAACATCATATGGGCCTTGGCAGCGCTTTTGAGGCATGGCACCGAGACACAGGTATCCAGATGTTCGTTAATAAATGGCCTGTTGATGCGGAGCTTGAAAGGCTTCGCTCGGTACTCTCCCTCAACCCTTCTACTGGACGCCCTAGACTCCGCATTAGCCCAAAGGCTCAAGGATTGATTACAGAGATGGGCGGTGGCGTCGCGCCGGTTGCAGGTATCAACAGATGGAAGATACGCAACGGCAAGCCCGAACCGCGCAATGACCATGCATGTAAAGCCTTATCCTATGGGTTGTTAGAGAAGTTTGGTACTACAAGAATAGACGATAGAACAAGTATGGAATCAACATCCTACTTACGACCCAATAGCGGCGATAGTGTATATGATAGTGTGCTATGGCACAATCGTAAAGGAGTGAATCCGTGGCAGCCAAGCTAGACGATATAATATCAGCAAGTGAGCATTTTTACAGTGCGGCGCATCAGCAGATGACTGATTCGGATAATCTGTATAACCAAGACCACGGTCTTAATATTGACTTGCCCGAAAACATAAGCATACATAAGTCTTCTAAGGCTACACAAATCGTAGACAACCTTAGAGACCAGATACGTGTGGACGAGCCTGTTGTGGTTTATCGAGAGCGCAGTCCCAAACAGAAAGACCAAGAGCATAAAGCTCTTATGGAAACATGGGGACAGAATATACTAATGCAGATTAGTCAGGCTGGGATGATTGACCCTCTAGGGCAGGCACCCCATGACCTAATACTACGTGGTGCGGCATGTGTAAAGATTACAGTTTGCGAACAGATGCTTGAAGAGAAGCCACCGAAAGTTAGTAAGCGTGCGTGGGAAGCTGAGATGTCTCACAAACCACACTTTATGATGAAACCTATTGACCCTTTGAACTGCTTTCCCTCACCGGGTAATGAACTTACCTACATGGTAGAGAAGCAGACGAGGCGTGTCATAGATATCCGAGAGTCCTATCCGCACTGGAAAGACCCCAAGGCTAAGAAACTTGGACGCAACCTTACAGACAATCCATTACGAGAAGTTAACTGGGTTGAGTATTGGACTCGTGAAGAATATATAGTTGAAGTCGATGGTGACAGAATAATTGACAAACCCAATCCATACGGCATTATTCCGTATGTCTATCGGTACAGTGGTCTGGGTCGTAACAATGCTGACGGAAATCCTAAACATTTAGCGGTGGGGATTCTCCATAGTATTCAAGGCGAGCTAGAAGCTGAAATTGAAGTGAAGACTGCAATGCGTGCAGCGTGGCAGTATCATGTATTTCCTAGACTACTAACTACTGATGACCCTTCCCAAGTAGCCCAACAATTCCAAAAGGGGCCGGGTGCCGTAATCAAACATGCCCCAGAGCGCCCTCCGCAATGGTTAGACTCCCCACCGCCCAATCAGCATATGATGGAATTTCTCAACTCTATAGACGAATCAATACGCAGGACTATACCAGCCGCTCTCATGGAGAGGCAGGCTGATGCAGGTATTCATCAAGCCATGCTCATTGGGCAGGCGCTAAAGATAATCAGCCCTGTTAAGAAGTCATTGAACTCTATGGGTACCGAGGTATTAAATAAGCTCAGCCATTTAATGAACTGGTTCGAGCTTCCAATGTCTGTTCAAGGCCCGAGAGAAGGCGATTCTGATAGAATGATACGAGGTAAAGACTTTACCCATCACCAATTCGAGGTGACCTTTGAAGCTACTGACCCAAGTGAAGATGATAGGCGGATGCTTAGTGCATTGGCTGTTAAGCGTGAGCCGGGACTTATATCACGCGCCACCTACAGAGAGAAGTTCCTCAAAGGTGTTATACCAAATGGTGAAGAAGAAGAGGAAAAGATAATGGCAGAGGCTGTTGTAGACCAGCTTGTACAGAGCGGAATGCTTGTACAGGAGGTTATGATGCAGTTGCAGGCGCAGGCTCAACAGGAAGCTGCGGCATCAGCATCACAAGGAATGGCTGGCAGAATGCAAGAGCGCATGGGCGGCGCGGCTGACGTGATTGGGGGCTTGGAGAGAAACATAGAAGGTATCATGGGCGGCGGTGAGGGTGGTAGAGTACCAGTAGGCTTAGAAAACGAAGGCGCGGCTAACGCAGGGGTATAAATGGAAAGAGATATAACAGGACGAGCAGTTCAACAGAGTGCTAAGATTGTAGCTCGTGTTATGGAGCGAGTAACAGAAAAGGTACCTCTAGGGCCGGGGCAGGTAAAAATGACCCCAGAAGAGTTAAAGAAAGAGGTAGCACGAATGCGCGGTGAGCCATTACTTAGAATGGCTGAGGTACTGGGTAATGACGAAATACTAGAAGCACTAAGGAATAGATAATGTTTCATAACTACGAACATCTAAATATACTAGGTAAGGTAGCTTATCATACAGGGCCGGGCGCAACACATCCGGGGGAACCGGGTGCTTGGACATTCCATGAACCTCATGATTACCAATCTAATCTTGTAAGAGAAGAAGCAATGGCAGGTTGGGAACAGCCATTTGCGGTACATCCTGTTACAGGAATGAAACATATGGTAGGCGCGCAAGGTGTATGGAATCCAGAAACTGAACAAGTAGAAACTCAGGCAGGGCCGTGGACAGTAGCGCGAAAAGACCCAAACAGAATATTCTGGACTCCAGACGAAGGTGTAAATCCAGAATATGAGCAGCAAAATATAGGTGGGCTACCTTTTGAGGTTGGAGATATATATAGCCAGAACATTCTTCAAGGTGTTGGCACTCCTACATCACAGTCAGCAGCTTATAGGCAGGGACTAATAGAGAATCCATTATATGCAGCAGCATTAGAGCTTGGTATTGCAGGTGGTCTGGGCCATAATCCGTGGATTGATATAAGGTCTCTTCCCCAAGCCGCTGCACAAGCAAAGGACTTACAAACTAGAGTACAGAATGACCCAAACTTAATAGCAGCACTTAATGCTAAAGCTGCTGCACCCGGAACTACAGGTGGGGCTACAGGCGGTGCTGGCGTACCTCCTATGCCTACTGGTAGCTCGCCGCAGGCTGATGGTATTATTGGAGGCATGACGCAAGGTGTAGGACAGGGTAGTGATGGCACTGCTGGAAGCTGGTTGCAGAACTTAGGTATTGCTGCTCCCGGTGCAAACTTAGTTTCGCCTATTACAACTGGTGCTGGATATACAGCGCCTCCTACCAAGACGTCTACCCAGCCAACAACGGCAGTAGGCGATTGGGAAAGTTTGGGCCTCGGATTTGAAAGTACTCAAGGGGATTTAGGAGGCTTTCAAGACCAATCTTCTACAGACTATCTACAAAAACTATTTGGAGGGACGATAGCTCCTGACGCTACTGGTACAGAGCAGGCAACTGTGGCACCTGTCCCGAGTGAGGGAGGTACACTAGCCCCTTCAGATTTAGGAACTCTAGAGCCGTATGCTGCTCCAGTGGCAGGCGTTCCGCCAGTTGCCCATAAACCATTTGAGATAACTGACTATACAAGTACATTAACTGATGATACTACAGTATCTAGTATGGGTTTTAAGTCAGACGTTGCGGATAAGATATTTAAGTCAAGTACGTGGCAGTACCAAGCACCAACAGCAGGTAAGGATTTGGTAGCGCATCCTGATGTTCCGGGCGCTCCTGCTACCCCCGAAGAGATGCGTCTATTCTATGATGAGCTTGGGCAGAGGTCAGATATTAGTAGTAGTCAGATTGCCATAGCTCTAAAAGATTTTAAGTATAATCCTCAATTATCAAGAGAAGTACAGATAGGAGAAATAGCTGAAAAGTTAGTAGGGGCTGATTGGTCTTGGGGAATTGAAGGTGCCTATAAGCTTGTTCCCAGACGTACACGAGCGCTTGAAGGTAGTGCTGAGGAAACTGCTGTAGATGTAGCCACAGAGATACTAAATCAGATGGCTCCTTCGGGAGCCGCAACAGTCACAGTCACAGGTGCTGGCGCAACCCAATCAATGTCTGCTAGTGGGTCGGCAGATAATTATGGCCCCAATGAACAAATAGTGAGCGGCCCCAATACTGCTACAGTAGCATCTTCTGACTTGAACTGGGGCCAAATAATGCGAACTCTAGGGACTGAAACCCAGAATTTTGCTGACCTGTCTCACAAGATAGGAGGCTTTCCAACTAGCGTAGGGGCATTCCACGGCGGCGCGAATATGGATGCCGCACAGTACAGAGATGTATTACATTTTATGGCTCAGGCATCTATTACATTACCTGCTGGAACAACATGGGAACCTGCCGAATATGGTAAGGATGGTAATATAACAAAGCACACTGTACTAACTGTTACTGATGATTTGAAAAAGAATCTAACTCCAGAAGCCCTTCAACAAATTTCGACAGCTCTGGATATGCAGGGGCAGGCAAAAGAAGCCCTACTAAGATATGAAGAGGGCGCAGTACAATTTCATAAA
>Ga0114912_1001432_pt1 | contig 10305 bp, 9 predicted proteins | sample MalvirDeepMed_51_FD_89713 | JGI IMG/M metagenome (GOLD analysis project Ga0114912, IMG submission 89713) | Marine viral communities from the Global Malaspina Expedition - Malaspina viral metaG DeepMed_51 | ecosystem: Environmental > Aquatic > Marine > Oceanic | place: Mediterranean Sea...
CATACACTGCAGTTTGAAGTGCAGATTATCGACGTTGAACCAGCAGGGCCGACACACTGACTATGCAAATCCGACTCGCTAACCCCCGTGGCTTCTGTGCCGGTGTAGACCGAGCCATCGAAATCGTAAACCGCGCGCTGGACGTATTCGGGGCGCCCATCTACGTGCGCCACGAAGTGGTCCACAACAAGTTCGTGGTCAGCAACCTGCGGGAGCGCGGCGCGATCTTTGTGGACGAGTTGGACGAAGTGCCGGATGACAAACTGGTGATCTTCAGCGCCCACGGCGTCTCCCAGGCGGTACAGAACGAAGCCGCCCGCCGCGGCCTGAAAGTGTTCGACGCCACCTGCCCACTGGTCACCAAAGTCCACATGGAAGTCATGCGCTACAGCCGCGATGGCCGCGAGTGCATCCTCATCGGCCACCATGGCCACCCGGAAGTGGAAGGCACCATGGGCCAGTACGACCACAGCAACGGCGGCGACATCTACCTGGTGGAAGACGAAGCCGACGTACAAAAGCTGGAAGTGAAAGACCCCAGCCGCCTCGCCTACGTCACCCAGACCACCCTCTCCATGGACGACACCGCCCGAGTGATCGACGCCCTGCGCGCCAAATTCCCGGAAATCGAAGGCCCCCGCAAAGACGACATCTGCTACGCCACCCAGAATCGGCAGGACGCCGTCAAACAACTGGCCGGCGACTGCGACATCATGCTGGTAGTAGGCTCCCCCAACAGCTCCAACTCCAACCGCCTGCGGGAACTGGCCGAGCGTATGGGTACCCCTGCCTATCTGATCGACGAAGCCGGCCAGATTGATCCCAAATGGCTGGAAGGCAAGCAGGCCGTGGGCGTAACCGCCGGCGCATCCGCCCCGGAAGTGCTGGTAGCCGAGGTGATTAACCGCCTGAAGGAACTGGGCGGGGAAGAGCCGCAGGAAGTGGCTGGTCGGGAGGAGAATATTGTGTTCTCTATGCCTAGGGAATTGAGGATTGATGCAGTTAATGTGTGATTAGTTTCGCAAAATCACGCTATGCCGACCTTTCATGCCGTCATCTATGCCGCCTGTCACGATCGGCTGTCCACGCCCCCTGTGGACAGCTAAAGTAACATCAAGTGTTTTTTGGAAGAGAGCCATGAATGTGAGGCGTAAAGAAAGTGGGTTCACCCTAATTGAACTTCTGATCGTCATAACGTTGCTTGGGATAGTCGCAACCGTGGCAGTGCCTAGTTTTAGTCAGTTGATTGAAAGCAATCGCCGCGTTACGACTACCAACGATCTTCTTGGTTTGATCAATTACGCGCGTGCGGAGGCTCTGCGCCGAGGAGTTGCCACAGAGGTTTCACCTCAGTCGGACCGTTATGCAGTAACTATCGATGCAGGGACTACGGTATTGAGAGAGATGGGGAGCCTGCCGGGAAACGTGACAGTTACGCGGATAGATGGTGGTGGGAACCTCCAGTTTCGGGGGAACGGGATGAGTAACGTTAACTTTGCTAGCCCCGCGCAATATCGTATTTGCTCCTCGCCCGGCAGCGATGGAGTGATTGTTCAGGTCAACGGCGGCGGGCAGATAAGTACCGATCCGTCGACTGTTTCCTGTCCGTGAATGGAGGTTGAGTCAGTATGATTATTCTTAATAGGCAGGGTGGCATAACGTTGATTGAGGTTTTGATTGCTGTGCTGATTTTGGCAATTGGCCTTCTGGGAGTGGCCGGCGTTCAGGTAGTTTCTATGCAGAATACAGTCAATTCGGATTTGAGAACGCAGGCAACCCTTTTTGCCCAGGATCTTGCAGAGCAGATACGTGCAAATGGAAACACGCTGCCGGACAATGCAACCGTTACTCAATGGACAAATAGGGTAACAGGAAGCCTTGGATCTAGCGCAACTGTTGATGTTGATCAGAGCGGTAACGTGTTTGAGATCCAAATCAACTGGCGTGAACGAGACAGCACGGAGAGTGGCGATGAGGAGGGAGTAGGTGCTGGCCTCTCCGAGCAGACGTTTCTTTACCGTCTGGAGGTATGAGGATGCTTGTTAAACATGAATGTCAAATGGGTTTCCGGCAGCAGGGGTTGTCGATTGTAGAAATCATGATTGCCCTTGTCTTAGGCGCATTATTGACGCTGGGGCTTGTGCAGATATTTACAGCCAACAGTCAATCGTTTCGTGTTAATGAAGCAAGTGCCAGGGCCCAAGAGTCCGGGCGGATCTCATCGGACATCTTGGCTCGTTCTATTCGAAATGCTGGGTATTATGGTTGCTTTCCGGTAAACGGCATTAAGAATAATCTAGATACAACGGACAACGATTACGATGAAACTCTCCATGAGTTTCGTTCCGAAGGAATTTTCTCAAATGATACAGATGCACCAACCATTGCGGATACAGATTCGGATTGGTTTGTTGTGTCGGGACTCAGGAGCGGTGGAGTATCTCTGCGGTCCGTTGGGCAGATCAACTCAGCTTCTTTTACGGTTAATCAAAGGGGAGATCTCGCACCTGGAGACGTGATTATGGTGAGTGACTGTAACAATGGAGATATTTTCGAAATTTCGAATATCCAGCAGGGTGGTGGTAGCACCGCTGACGTAACAGTGGTTGCGAACAGTGGCAACGGTGAGCCTGGTAACGACTTTTCAGCGAACTCTCCGGCAGGGTGTAACAATCCGAACAATTGCTTGAGTGGCTTGTATCCCGATGGTGCTCAAGTTCTGCGTCCATACAATGAAACCTACTTTATTGCTCAGGGATCCTCAGGAACCAATTCTCTTTTCTATATCGACTCCACTGCTAACAGCGCTCAGCCCATTGAACTGGTTAGCGGTGTAGAGCGGCTGCGAGCTCGTTATGCCATCGGTGATACCAGTAACTTCGTTGACGCATCCGGTGTAGGGAATTGGGACAATGTTGTTGCAGTTCAGATTGCATTGTTGGTTAGATCTGGAGCAAACAATATTCTCGAAACCCCTAGATCCATGTGTTTCCCGTGGTGGGAACAAGGTGGTGAATGTTCAGTATCGGACAATTTCACGGCGGGAGATAATGCGCTTTATCGTGATTACTCCTTCACTACAGCTTTGAGAAATCGGAGGTGAGCATGGCCGGACGCGAAAATGGTGCTGCACTTTTGATGTCGTTGGTCATATTGTTGGTGCTCACATTGCTGGCTGTCTCAGGAATGCAGGGAAGCATTATGCAGGAGCGTATGACTTCAGCGCAGCGTGAGGGTGTGGTGGCGTTGGAGATTGCTGAAGCGGGATTGCGGCAGGCGGAGTCAGTACTCGAGGGGATGTCAGACTTGAGCAATTTTGGAGCCGTTAGTGGCTATTACGACGCAAATGACGGAGATTTACCTTCACCATATGATAACTCTGCCTGGGCTGATAGCAATCAAACGATTGCTGGGGCAGCTGTAAATGGTGTTGTTCCGCGATATTTTTTTGAATTTCGTGGTCCTGTAACACTCGAAGATGAAGGTGAGTTGCCTCGGGATTTAGGGCGCCAACAGGGGGCTGCGCCGGTGGAGTTCCAGTCAGCAAGAATTGTGGTGATGGCGCCCGGACCTTCTGGAAGTGGTCGCCGAATAATTGAGACATTCTATGTGTTTGATTTGAATTGATGCTATCCCATAGAGGTATCACAGGATGAAGACTTTCTCTCGAGCTTTGAGAAATATTCTAATAAGTGTGTCGCTGGTGGTGCCGGCGACAGGGTACTCCGTAGACTTTTCGCAGCGGCCTCTTGCGGCGGGTAGTGAAGTAAAAAATAACGTTATGTTCATCCTTGATGACTCAGGATCTATGTCATGGGAATATATGCCTGATGGCATCTCTGGTAGTCTAGGAACTCGCTCGAGAAACTGTCTTAGCAGTATACTTTTTGTTTGCATATCGTGGGAGTACGATGGCAGCACCGCCTATAATAGGTGGTATTACTCTCCAAAAGAAAACACAGTTTTCTACAATCCGGACACCACCTATCGCCCACCATTCAAAGCTGATGGTACCGGGCGATATGCTAACGCAAGTTTCGGTTCGGCGCGTGCCGACGGATATGCTGAAACCGGAAGCGTAAACTTATCTCGCGAGTTCTTTCATCGAAATCGTCGTTACAGCGAGGCTTTTTACTTTCGATATAATCAGGACAATTCTGGTTGTGATGCGTCGAACCCCAGAGATAACGATTGTTATACCTATGTGGGAGCGTCCAGCTTTTCGGCACCGGAAAGGCAGAATTATGCGAACTGGTATAGTTACTACAGGACGCGCATGTTTGCATCCAGGGCAGGCATCGCCGAAGCGTTTTACGCCCTGGATAATTCCTTCCGTCTTGGATGGGGGCGTATTAACTCGAGTGAGCAAACCGTTGATGACGCTTCGGATATAAAAGCCGTTAGGCAAGGTGTGCGAGACTTTAGTGAGAGCCACAGAGAAGACTTTTTGACGTTTCTCTACGCAGCACCGGCAAGCGGTGGTACGCCTCTACGTTCAGCACTTCAAGGTGCCGGTAAGTACTATGAAAACAGCGCTCGTGCCTGGGCGAACAGACCTCAAGAGTCAGTGAACCCAAATAGTAACCCTGAGCTCGAGTGCCGACTGTCGTATACAATCCTGATGACGGATGGCTTCTGGAATGGGGAATCGCCCTCGCTGCCTGCTGAGGCCAATCCTGACGGCACGGATGGACCGACTATTACGGGGCCAGGCGGCCAAAGCTACTCTTACTCCAAAAGTTCGCCATTCGAAGATAGCAATAGCAACACGCTTGCTGATGTCGCTATGCACTATTGGAAGCGGGATTTGCGGCCAAGCTTAGACAATTTTGTTCCTAGAAAAGAAGTTAAGGCTGTACCGGTTAGAACTGGAGACGCGCCGTATCTAAGCCCGGCTTTCTGGCAACATATGATCACTTATGGCGTTGGATTGGGTCTACCAACACAACAAGACAAGGATGAGGCCTTTCTCTCTATGCGAACAGGGGACACGATTAGCTGGTCCACCCCGTCCGATGACAGTATCAACAATATCGATGACCTGTTGCATGCGGGTGTAAATGGGCATGGTGGTTTCTTCAGTGCAGCTGATCCGACTACTTTCGCGGCCGAGCTTGGAGAAGTGTTGAAGGATGTGACGGCAAGTCCTGGTTCGGCAACTGCGGCGGAAGTAACAGGCGAGATCATTCAGGAGGGTGAGCTTATTTTCTCAGCCTCCTATGATCCGAGTTCTTGGTCTGGAGACTTGCGGGCAGCCGAACTAGGTTTTGGAGGCAATCTCGTGCCTAGCTTTAGTGCCGCTATCGCCGCCGGCAAAGGTTGGTCGGCAGCAGATTGGTTGAATGAAGAAACGATGGATCCGTCTAGTCGGACTCTCATTACTTATGGAGACGGTGAAGGCATCGCATTTCGTTGGGACTCGCCACTTGCTCTTACTCAAGCGCAGGTTGATGACTTGAGCTTTGGAGGTGATGCAAACTTGGGTCGTGATCGACTAGCCTACATCCGGGGAGACCAGTCGCAAGAAGGGGCTGGCGCAGCTAGGCAATTTCGTGTACGAAATAGTCTACTCGGAACTATAGTGAACTCTTCGCCAAATGTAGTTGGTGCTCCGTCCTCACTTTGGCCGGACAGGGCACCATTTGGTGCTGATGGCAAACGCTATTCTGATTTCTACGAAAATAAAAAGAATCGTACGCCGGTTGTTTACGCAGGCGCGAATGACGGAATGCTTCATGGTTTCAAGGCTACTGTGGATTCGGGTGGTGAGGAATTGATTGGCTATATTCCGAGCTTCATATTCTCAGCCAGTGCAAGTGAAGGATTACATTATCTGACCAGTCCGAACTTCAATCACCGATATTATGTCGATCTCCCTACCCGTAAGCAGGATGTTTACGCTAAAGGTCGTCGGGCGAACGGCAACCCCACTAACTCCGCTGACTGGCGGACCGTGTTGTTGGGTGGGGGGCGAGCTGGCGGTAAGGGGATCTTCGCTCTGGATGTAACAGATCCGACTGCGTTTTCTGAAGCAAATGCGACACAGCTCGCATTATGGGAGTTCACTTCGGATGATGACGGACGGTTAGGTTACATCACTCAGCCCCCTGTAATTGCAATGAGCGAGTGGGGTGGCCAAGAGCGTTGGTCGGTGTTTGTGGCTAACGGCTATAACAGCGACACTCAGAGCACGGGTTTCTTCATTCTTGATTTCGAAGGTGGGCTTGACGGTAATTGGAGTGGGGACTACCAGTATGTGGAGTTTTCTAGTAGTGGAAAAGGACTATCTCCGCTTACGGTTCTTGATACGACTGGAGACTATAAAGCTGACCGAGTCTATGCCGGCGACCTTGACGGCAATGTATGGGTTGCGCAAGTGAACCCTGATGGAAACTGGGGCCCGGCTTATGCAGCTCCCTTGTTTATCGCAGAAGAGTCAATCACCGGCGGATTGGCCGTTGGCGCCAATCGGGAAGAGTCCAGGGCTGGAAACCTACCCAACTTGATGGTTTATTTTGGTACTGGCCAGTATCTCGAATCCGATGATTTGGCGGATACATCAAAACAGGCGTTCTATGGTGTTTGGGATAGAGGTGATTCGAATTTAGGTATAACCAACCTCGTATCCCGAACCATGACTAACGAAGTCAGAGACGTTGACGGGGCTCAAACAGAAATTCGGGTGGCTAGTGGCAGCATCATTAATTTTGGCGATCACCATGGCTGGTATGCGGAGTTGCCGGATACTGCAGAGCGAGTAGTCAATAACCCGATTGTCCGGGGGGATTATGTATACGTAAACTCCATAATTCCTAATATGGACCCCTGTGCAGGAGGTGGCTCGGGTTGGATAATGGCCTTCGGAAGGATGAGTGGTTTGGTTGCTGATAACTCGAAAGCATTTGAGCGACTGCCAGATGACAGTCAGGGATATAGAACGGATGGCATGCCTTCCCAGATAGTAATTCGGGGCGATGTACTTCTGTACGATGAATCAGGAGAGGGAAACCCCCCGAAAGTTGAAGAGCTGCCTCCACTGTCATCAAGCGTTCCGGGCGCTGGCCGTCGTGGATGGATTGAATTAGTTGAGTAGAGTAAGGACGGCGTGATGTTAATACGTAGTAAGGCGGGAGGTTTCTCGCTGATCGAACTGATGATAGTGGTAGCGATTATAGGGATCATTGCGGCAATTGCATTTCCCTCCTACCAGAATAACGTCAGAGAGACTCGCAGAGCGACGGCTCAGGCGGACTTGATGGCATTGGCTCAATGGATGGAGAGGCAATACTCTGGTGATTTCAGCTATCTGGAGGGCGGAATCCAGCCTGTTCTTCCATACTCTGAGTCGCCTCAGAGCGGTGGGGCATCAGCGTTCTACAATATTAGTTTCTCAGGTAGCGTAACTCAAAATACGTTTACATTGATGGCAGTACCGGCTGCCGATCAGGCCAACGATCGCTGCGGTACGCTTTTTTTGGACCAAGCGGGTACCCGCAGTGCCACGAAAGGTGGAGCGACGGTGTCGGACTGCTGGTAATTAGGTGAGCTGGTAAGCAGTCAGCATTCTACCGGCTTGCCGTCAGCCTTTTCGGGAATACCATCACCATTATGGTCGGGTGCTACACGTATACGCCCACCTCGGTTGAGTATTAGGTGAACGGAGCCAACAGCTTGGGCATGTTTTGGGCACCATGTGATGTTTCCAAGATCGCTCAAAATAGTACCGTTTGGTCGATACTGAAAATAACTACGAGAAAGGGATGCGACCTTCCTGTGCCCATTGCGAGGTGCAGGCAGAGTCTTGAGTATCTGGTCTGGAGCAGTGATCTCGCGAGTATTGTGGGGGTCGCTGAATACTACCAATGGTTTGTTCCAATCTCGTCCACAACGACCGACAGTATTAATGGGGCAGATTGTCATAATTTCAGCCCGGAGCACGGCCTCTTGCCGAGCGAATGCGAAGAAGCCTATCAGGTCATAGGTTTCGGCGCGCCGTTGCGTGTTTACTCTCACGTTATCAAGTGATGGTAAGGCTATAGAGGCCACTAATGTGAATATAGTGACGACTACACACAACTCAATGAGAGTCATTCCATCTGAAGCACGGACGATTAGCATTGGTAATTCCCTTTACCTTGAATTGATTGCAAACATAAATGCTATTTAGGGCGCAGCCTTCCCCCAAGGCCACCATTGAGGAACTTTTACAAATCATCGGTCATAATTCTGATAAATGTGTCTTATTTTTACTCCATCCCCAACTTCTTCAACCGATACCTCAACGCCCGAAAACTGATCCCCAACCGCTTGGCCGCCGCCGTCTTGTTCCACCGCGTCGCCTCCAGCGCCTTCTCAATCGCCTGCCGTTCAATACTCTCCAGATACCCTTCCAGGTCAATCTCCCCCTCAGGCACGGGCACGGCTCCCGGGTTTGAGTTGCCTGCTTCGGCCAAGGGGGAGCCTCCGGGTAACACGCCTCCACCTAGGTGCAAATCGTCGGCATCAATCAGGTCGTCATCGCACAGGGTAAATGCCCGCTCCAGTATGTTCTCAAGCTCCCGCACGTTGCCGGGGAAGTCGTAGCCCCGCAGGCGGTCTGCGGCGGCTGGGGTCAGCCTTGCCGGGTCGCATTCGTATTCCCGGGCGATGCGCTGGAGTATGTGGTTGGCCAGCAGGGGAATGTCGTCGCCGCGGTCCCGCAGTGGCGGCACCGCCAGTTCAATCACGTTAATACGGTAGAACAAATCCTGGCGAAAGCTGCCTTCCTGCACCAGTTCCGGCAGGTTTTTGTGGGTGGCACTGAGGATGCGGATGTCTACGGCGATTTCCTGGGTGTCGCCTACCGGGCGCACGGCTTTTTCCTGGATGGCGCGCAGCAGTTTTACCTGCATGGCCAGGGGCAGGTCGGCCACTTCGTCCAGAAACAGGGTGCCGCCGTCGGCGCTGCGGAACAGGCCGGGTTTGTTGTCGATGGCACCGGTGAAGCTGCCTTTCTTGTGGCCGAAGAATTCGCTTTCCATCAGCTCGGAAGGAATGGCGCCGCAGTTAACGGCAATAAACGGGCCGCCGGCCCTGGGGCCCTGAAGGTGGATCATGCGTGCCACCAGTTCTTTACCGCTGCCGGATTCGCCGCTGATAAACACCGGAGCCTGGCTGCGAGCCAGTTTGCGGGTCTGGTTGCGCAGTTTGAGTATTTGCGGGGAGTTGCCCAGCAGCAGGCCGGGCTCGTCGATTTCTTCGGCCGGCTGGAGTTTGGGCTCGGACAGTTTCAGGGCGCTGTTTACCAGCTCCCGCAGGCGGGGCAGTTCCACCGGTTTGGAGACAAAGTCAAAGGCGCCGGCTTTTAACGATTCAATGGCAGTGTCCATGCTGCCGTAGGCGGTAATCACGGCTACCGGGGTGCAGGGGCTGTGTTCCTGAATCCACTGCACCAGTTCTATGCCGTTGCCGTCTGGCAGGTTCATGTCGGTCAGGCACAGGTGGGGTTGGTGCTGGGTTAGTAAATCCCGGGCGGTGGCCAGGTCGGGCGCGGTGTAGGCTTCTATGCCCATGCGGGTGAGGGTGATTTCCAGCAGGTCCCGGATATCCGGTTCGTCGTCTACGATCAGCGCGGTCTGTTTTGTCATTATCTGTGTTCAGTTCTTTGATGAATGGCAGTGCGTTGGTAGCCCGGCGGTCAGATCATTCGGCCCGGATGGGCAAAGGTGATCCGGAAGCGGCAGCCGGGTTCGCCATCTTCCACCAGCGACAGGTGCGCTTGGTTGGCTTCGCATAGCTCCCGGGCCAGGTACAGGCCAAGGCCGGTGCCGCTTTTGTCGGTGGTGAAAAACGGCTCGAACACGGAGTTGCGGTGTTCCGGGGCAATACCGGGGCCGAAATCCTTAACATCCACAAAGGCCCGCTCGCCATCGGCACTGGTGCCTGCGGCTAATTGTATCCTGTTTTGGCCGCTGTGCTGTTTGCTGTATCGCAAACCGTTGTCACACAGGTTTACCAGCACCTGTTCAACCTGGCTTTTATCGAACCGCGCGGCGGGTATGGCGTCATCGCAGAAGAGTTCAATCTGTACGGGGGTGTCGTCGTCCAGGGTTTGCAGGAAGTCCCGGCGGAACTCTTCAAGCCAGCTGGCCACATCCACCAGTTCGGTATCTGCTGCCCGGCGGCGGGACAAGTCCAGTACGTTTTCGATAATGCCGTTCACCCGCCGGGAATGCCGGCGAATGATATCCAGCATCTGCTGGTCGCCCTTGTCCAGGTTGGGAGATTCTTCCATCAGCTGGGCTGCGTGGCTGATGGCGGCCAGCG
>Ga0114912_1001434_pt1 | contig 10296 bp, 11 predicted proteins | sample MalvirDeepMed_51_FD_89713 | JGI IMG/M metagenome (GOLD analysis project Ga0114912, IMG submission 89713) | Marine viral communities from the Global Malaspina Expedition - Malaspina viral metaG DeepMed_51 | ecosystem: Environmental > Aquatic > Marine > Oceanic | place: Mediterranean Sea...
ATGTAGAATGTGTCGTCCACATTCGCGACCCAGTCGCGCAGCGCCTCGTTCATCGCATCCTTCAGTGTGCCGCGCCCGCTCGTCACCGGGCGGACTTCGGCGCCCAGCAGCTTCATGCGGAACACGTTGGGCGACTGGCGGCGCACATCCTCCGCGCCCATGAACACGGTGCAGGGCAGGCCGAACCGCGCGCAGACCGTGGCGGTGGCGACCCCGTGCTGGCCCGCGCCGGTTTCCGCGATGATCCGCGTCTTGCCCATGCGCAGCGCGAGCAGGATCTGCCCGATGCAATTGTTGATCTTGTGCGCGCCGGTGTGGTTCAGCTCGTCGCGCTTGAACCAGACTTGCGCTCCGCCCAGCGCCTCGGTCAACCGCTCCGCGAAATAGAGCGGGCTGGGGCGGCCGACATAATGTTCGAGCAGGTCCTGAAACTGCGCGTCGAAGGCGGGATCGGCCTGGGCCGCACGATATTCGCGCTCGAGGTCGAGAACGAGCGGCATCAGAGTCTCGGCGACATAGCGCCCGCCGTAATCGCCGAAATGGCCGCGTTCGTCAGGTTGGGTGCGGAAGGAATTGGGGGGAGTGTCGTTCATCGCCTTCTCCATGCCGCTCGCGCTGGGCGGAGTCGAGACAGGTTTGCTTGTCAGCAGCGAGGCCGAATCAAGCGGCGTCGGCCGCGCGCACCGCCTCGCAGAAGGCCTTGATCCGCCCGATATCCTTGACGCCCGGTTCGGTTTCCAGCCCACTGGAAGCATCGACCAGAGGCGCGCCGGTCCGCGCGATCGCTTCGCCGACATTGTCGGGGGTCAGCCCGCCCGCTAGCGCCCAGGGCATGAAGGGCTCCCATCCGTCGAGCAGGGACCATTGGAAGCTGACGCCATTGCCGCCAGGCAGGGCCTTTGCAGGCGCATCGAAGAGGAGCCGATCCGCCGCGCCCTCGAATTTCTTCGCATTGTCGAGCGTTTCCGCCGAGCGCAGCCCGATCGAGCGCCAGGATTCGACCTTGATCGTATCGCGCACCAGTCTGATCCATTCGGGCGTTTCGGAGCCGTGGAACTGGATCACGTCGGGCCGGATCGCTTCGTAGGCGCGGGCGAGTGGTTCGGGCTGCATCGCGACCTGAACCAGCACCAGCTTGACCGATTCGGGCACGCGGCGGCGCAGTTTGGCCGCCTGTTCCAGGGATACGTGGCGCGGGCTCTTCTCGTAATGGACGAAGCCCACATGGGTCGCACCCGCATCCACGGCGGCATCCAATGTCTCGGGCGTCGAGAGCCCGCAAATCTTGATATCGGTCATTGTGATCTCTTCTAGAGCGTCGCCTCGATTGCGCGGGCGGCGGCGAGCGGGTCTTCGGCGCGGCTGATCGGGCGGCCGATGACGAGCACGCTCGCTCCGTCGTCGCGAGCGGAACGCGGGGTGACGGTGCGCTTCTGGTCTCCAGCGGCGGCCCCTGCCGGGCGCAGGCCGGGGACGACGAAGAAGCCGTCCTTCCACTGCTTGTGGACCGCGCCGACCTCCTGGCCCGAGCACACGATCCCGTCCAGTCCGGCATTATGGGCCAGATCGGCGAGGCGCAGCACGTGATCGTGCGACGATCCTTCGATCCCGGTGCGCGCGAGATCGCGCTGGTCGAGGCTGGTCAGCATCGTCACCGCGACCACGCGGGTGTGTTCCCCCGCCGCGGCCTTGGCATCCTCCATCATCGCGCGTCCGCCGCTGGCATGGACGGTGACGATGGCGGCTTCGAGCGTGTTGATCGCCTGCATCGCGCTGGCGACGGTGTTGGGGATGTCGTGCAGCTTGAGGTCGAGGAAGATCGGCAGTTTTGCCGCATGGGCGATGTCGAGGACGCCGTGATGGCCGTGAGCGCAGAAGAATTCGAGGCCGAGTTTCAGCCCGCCGACATGCGCGCGCACTTTCATCGCCAGATCGCGCGCCGCGTCCAGCTGCGGCAAGTCGAGCGCGAGATAGACGGGATTGCTCATGGCCTGGTCGTGCTGTCCGTTTCGGGCCGGGCGGGCATGGTGTCGGGATCGGACACGGTGTCCGCCTCGACCGGAGCGACCGGTTCATCGGTCGAAGTCGTGACGGTCGTCGTCTCGACCCCGTCATCGGGGCGGACCGGGGCGATCGGTTCGGCCATGACCGGAGTGGCGGCGGCGGCCTTGGCATTGGCGCGGGCCGCCGATTCGAGGCCCGCGATCCGCCGCTTGAGCCGCCATTTCGTCCCGCGATGGATCAGCCACATCGGCACGAGGCCGAGCAGGAAGGCGACGATGACCAGCGCCGGGATCTTCGTTTCCAGCACCATATTGGTCCAGATCTGCACTTCGACCGAATTCCAGTTGAAGGCGGTGAAGATCAGCAGCGCGGCGAGGATCACCACCCAGACGATCGTGCGGACGATTTGCATGGTCTGTCTATCCTTCCGACGGATTTATTCTCGCGAACCTAGGCAGCGCCGGAGGCTTCGTCCAGTTCCCCGCCATCGGTATCGAACACTCGCGCGAAGATCGTGTCGACGTGTTTGAAGTGATAATCGAGGTCGAACTTCTCTTCGAGCTGTTCGGAAGAAAGCGCGGCGGTGACCTCCTCGTCCTGCTTCAACAGATCGAGCAATTGCATCCGCCCGTCCGATTCCCACACCTTCATGGCGTTGCGCTGCACCAGCCGATAGGCATCCTCGCGGGTGACGCCCGCCTGGGTTAGCGCCAGCAGCACGCGCTGCGAGTGAACTAGGCCGCCCATCCGGTCCATATTGGCCTGCATCCGCTCGGGATAGACCAGCAGCTTCTCGACCACGCCGGTCAGCCGCGCGAGGGCGAAATCGAGCGTGATGGTCGCGTCCGGGCCGATGAAACGCTCGACGCTGGAATGCGAGATATCGCGCTCGTGCCACAGGGCCACGTTTTCGAGCGCGGGGAGGGCATAGGCGCGGATCATGCGCGCCTGGCCGGTAAGGTTCTCGGTCAGGATCGGATTGCGCTTGTGCGGCATCGCGCTCGACCCCTTTTGGCCGGGCGAGAAATACTCCTCCGCCTCCAGCACTTCGGTGCGCTGCAAATGACGGATCTCGACCGCCAGCCGCTCGATCGAGCCCGCGATCACTGCCAGCGTCGCGAAATACATGGCGTGGCGGTCGCGCGGGATGACCTGGGTGCTGACCGGCTCAGGAACGAGGCCGAGCTGTTCGGCGACATAGGCCTCCACCTGGGGATCGACATTCGCAAACGTGCCGACCGCGCCCGAAATGGCGCAGGTCGCGATTTCCGCCCGCGCATCCCACAGCCGCGCGCGGCACCGCTCGAACTCGGCATAGGCCTGTGCGAGTTTCAGGCCGAAGGTGACGGGTTCGGCGTGGATGCCGTGGCTGCGGCCGATCGTGGGCGTGTATTTGTGTTCCTCGGCCCGCATCTTCAGCGCGTCGAGCAGGCCGTCCATGTCTTCGAGCAGAATGTCGGTCGCGCGCGCCAGCTGGACGTTCAGCGTCGTGTCGAGCACATCGGAACTGGTCATGCCCTGATGCATGAAGCGCGCTTCCTCGCCCACCTGTTCGGCAACCCAGGTGAGGAAGGCGATGACATCGTGCTTGGTCACCGCCTCGATCGCATCGATCGCCGCGACATCGATAGCGGGCTCGGTCTTCCACCAGTCCCACAGCGCGTCCGCCGCGCTCTGCGGCACGACGCCGAGATCGGCGAGCTTGCTGGTCGCATGGGCCTCGATCTCGAACCAGATGCGGTATTTCGCCTCCGGCTCCCACAGGGCGGTCATGGCAGGGCGGGCATAGCGGGGGACCATCGGGGACTCCGGGTAAGATGAAGCGGGGAGATTGCGCGGCTGCGGCTAGGGCGCGCGCCGCGTCAGATCAAGCCCTTCGCCCGCAGCGAGACGTGGCGACCGCCGCCGCCGACAATGACATGATCGTGCACCGTCACCCCGACATGGCGTCCGGCCTCGGCGATCTGGTTGGTGATGGCGATATCGGCGCGGCTGGGCTGCGGGTCGCCGCTGGGATGGTTGTGGACGAGGATCAGCGCGGTCGCCCCGATGTCGAAGGCCTTGCGCATCACTTCGCGCGGGTGAATCGCCGCCTCGTCGATCGAGCCTTCGCTGGCGAGATGATCGAGGATCAGGCGGTTCTGGGTGTTGAGATAGAGCACGCGCACACGCTCATGCGCCAATTGCCCCATGTCGATTGCGAGATAATCCAGCAGCGCCTGCCAGCTGCCGAGCACCGGGCGGTTTTCCACCGCGCCGCGCGCCATTCTGCGCGCCGCCAGCGCCACGCTGCGCAGCGCCGCCGCATTCGCCTCGCCCACGCCCTTGACCTGCGTCAGCGCGGCCGGATCAGCGTTGAGGACGCCGGTGAGCGACCCGAAATGCGCGATCAGCCGCTTGGCGAGCGGCTTCGTATCGCCCTGCCGCATCCCGGCGAAGAGGAGGAATTCGAGCAGCTCGTAATCGGCCAGCGCTTCCGCGCCGCCTTTCAGCAGCCGCGCGCGCAGGCGGGCGCGATGGCCGATGCCCGGTTTCTGCTCGGAAATGCTCGGCGCAGGTGGGGAAACGGGCGCATCCTCGGCCAAGCGAACCTCCTGCCTCCAAACACGATCATCCCGAGATCATCCCGAGATCATCAACGGTTAAGCCGCATTGCCTTTAGGCAGGCGTTCGCGCAAGGGACGCAAACTATGACCGGGGTCGACGAGCACGCTGAGGCCGAGCTGGCCGAGACCGCACCGCTCGCCGAAGCGGAGCAGGGCCTCGCGCCGCGCACACGCTCAAGATGGCGCAAGAAGCGCTGGATGGTCCCCTTCGCGGTTCTCGTCCTGCTCACGATCACCATCATCGCCCTGTGGTTTTCGCGCGAGCGGATCGCAGGCAATGTCATCGAAGACCAGCTCGCGGCCTACGATCTGCCCGCGACCTACACGATCGAGAGCATCGGGCCGGAAGCGGCGGTGCTGACCGACCTCGTCGTCGGCGATCCGCGTGCACCCGACTTCACCGCGGAGCGCGTGCTGGTGAAGCTGCGCCAGCGACTGGGCGCGCCCGAGATCGGCCGGATCACTCTGACCCGCCCGCGCCTTTACGGGGTGCTGCGCGGAGGGCGCGTGAGTTTCGGCAGTCTCGACCGGGTAATCTATCGCGAAAGCACCGCGCCCCCCGGCCTGCCCGAACTCGACATCGCGATTCGCGACGGGCGTGGGCTGATCGAAACGCGCTACGGCGCGATCGGCCTCAAGATCGAGGGCGAGGGGCGGATCGATAACGGGTTTTCCGGCATTCTCGCGGCCAGCGCTCCCGAGATTGAGACCGACACCTGCCGGATCGAAGGCGCGAGCCTTTACGGTGCGCTTGCCACCTCGGATGGGGTTCCGTCCTTCGATGGGCCGATGCGGTTCCGCTCGATAAAGTGCGACGGCGTTTCGCTCGCCGCGGGATCGGCGCAGCTTGAATTGGAGAGCGATGCCGCGCTCGCCAATTTCTCGGGCTCGGCGGGCTTGCGGCTCGGCCGGGTCGAGGCGGGCGCTTATGCGGCGAACGGGATCGGCGGACGGGTGCGCGCGAGCCTGCGCGGCGACGTGCTGGCGCTCGAACACACGCTCGCGCTGCGAGGGGCGGTCTCACCTTACGCGACCGCTGCACTGGTGACGCTGGACGGGGCGCTGCGCAGCGATCCCGGCCTGTCCCGGCTCGACTGGCGCGGCGATGTCGAGGGCAATGGGTTGCGTCTGGGTGCGCAATCCGATGCGGCGGTGGCCCAGCTGGGACGGAGCGGGGCGGGCACTCTCGTCGCCCCGATCGCGCAGCGCATCGCCGATATCCTGCGCCGCGAATCGCGCGGCAGCTCCTTTGCCGCCGACCTGTCCGCGCGTCGGGGGCCAACCGGCGCGACGCTGGTCATGCCGCGCGGCAATCTGCGCGGAGGTTCGGGCACGCGGCTCTTATCGCTGTCGCGCGTCGAGGCGCAGTTTCGCGACGGCGCGCCGCCGCTTCTCGCAGGCAATGTCGCGCTCGGTGGCGCGGGGCTTCCTTCTCTCAGCGGCCGGATGGAGCGGCGGGGAACTGGCGCAACCCAATTCCGGCTCGCCATGCGCCGCTACGAAGCGGGCGGTTCGGCGCTCGAAATCCCGCGCCTGACGCTGTCGCAAGCGGATAGCGGCGCGCTGCGCTTCATCGGCGAGGCGATCGCGAGCGGGCCGCTGCCCGGCGGATCGACCCGCAATCTGCGCTTGCCGATCGAGGGCCGCTGGATGCCGGGCGGGGCGCTGGCGCTGTGGCCCGATTGTACCGAGATCGGTTTCGAGAATCTGACGCTGGCCAATCTCACGCTCGAACGCCGCCGCCTGACCCTGTGCCCTCCGCCGGGCAGCGCGATCGTGCGCAATGGGCCGGGCGGGCTCAATATCGCGGCGGGCGCGCCCTCGCTCGACCTCGCGGGCAGGCTCGGCAGCACGCCGATCCGGCTGGTCAGCGGCCCTGTCGGCTTCGCCTATCCCGGCGTAATGACCGCGCGCGAGCTGGACGTATCGCTCGGCCCCGTGGGCACGGCGACGCGCTTCCAGATCAATGGCCTCGACGCGAGCTTCGGCGAGGATATCGCGGGCACATTCTCCGACGCGGACGTCACGCTCGATGCCGTGCCGCTCGATATCGGCGGGGCTTCGGGAAGCTGGCGCTATGCGGGCGGGCGGCTGGAGCTGAACGATGGCAGCTTCACGCTGACCGACCGCGCCGATCCCGACCGGTTCGAGCCGCTGGTGGCGCGCGATGCCACGCTGGCGCTTGAGGACAATCTCATCACCGCCTTCGCCGATCTGCGCAATCCGGCGAGCGACCGGATCGTGACCGCCGCCGATATCCGCCATGACCTGTCCAGCGGGCGCGGCCATGCCGACCTCGTCATCGCGGACCTGCAATTCGATCCGCTGCTCCAGCCCGACGATCTGTCGCGTCTCGCCCTCGGCGTAGTCGCGAATGTGAGCGGGATCGTCAGTGGGACGGGCCGGCTGGACTGGGGCGCGAACGGCGTGACCAGTTCGGGCCAACTGACCACCGACGATCTCGACCTCGCTGCCGCCTTCGGTCCGGTGCGCGGCGCGAGCGGGACGATCCGTTTCACCGATCTCCTCAACCTCACCACAGCGCCGGGCCAGACCTTGCGCGTCGCCTCGATCAATCCGGGGATCGAGGTGCTGGACGGCGAGGTCGAATTCGCGCTCCGCGACTGGCAGTTCCTGTCGGTCCAGGGTGGGCGCTGGCCCTTCATGGGGGGCGAATTGATCCTGCGCGAGGTCGACCTCAATTTCGGCGTCGAGGAAGAGCGGCGCTACGTCTTCGAAATCGTCGGGCTGGATGCGGGCGCCTTTGTCGAGCAGATGGATATCGGCAATCTGAGCGCGACCGGAACCTTCGACGGGACCGTGCCGATCGTGTTCGACGCGGCGGGCAACGGCCGGATCGAGGGCGGGCTGCTGCTGTCGCGCGCGCCGGGCGGCAATATCTCCTATGTCGGCGAGCTTACCTATAAGGACCTGTCGCCGATCGCCAATTTCGCCTTCGATGCGCTGCGCAGCCTCGATTATCGTCAGATGCGCCTCGCCATGGACGGGCCGCTGACCGGCGAGATCGTGACGCGCGTTCGCTTCGACGGGGTGAGCCAGGGCGAGGGCGCCTCGTCCAATTTCATCACCCGCAGGCTGGCCGCTCTGCCGCTGCAATTCCGCGTCAATATCCGCGCCCCGTTCTATCAGCTGATCACGTCGCTCAAATCGCTCTACGATCCCGCCGCCGTGCGCGATCCGCGTTCGCTGGGGCTGTTATCCGCCGATGGGGGCCGCTTGCTGCGCCGCGAGATCACCGGCGAAGAGGCGCAGGAGCGGATCGAGGAAGAGGATATCGTGCCGAACGGCGCGGACGAGGGATCATGACACATTCAGCATCAGGAAAGCGAGGGAACGCTATGGCCCTATTCAAACCGTCGACCAAGGGAGCTGCGGCAATCGCGATGCTTGGAACGCTGGCGATCCTGCCCGGCTGCATCACCGTAAACGCGCCCGAAGAGCCGATCGTGATCGAATTGAACGTCAATATCCGGCAGGAGGTGATCTACCGCCTCGCCGAGGATGCGGGCAACACGATCGACCAGAACGCCGATATCTTCTAGGATAAGTGTCATGATGACCCGAACCACCCAATTCGCCCGCACCGCCGCCTTTGCTCTCGTGGCCGGGGCCACCGCGCTCGGTGGGATCGCCGCGCCCGCTTTCGCGCAGCGCGATCCGGCTTATGCGTCGGCCCGTGCATCGGGCGATATCGGCGAGAAGATGGACGGTTATCTCGGCATCGTCGTCGTCGAAACGCCCGCGCTGCGCCGCATCGTCAACGACATCAATATCAAACGCCGCGCGGTCTATTCCGAAAAGGCGCAGGCCGCCCGCGCCACGCTGGAGGAATATGCCTTCGCGGCCGGATGCCAGGCGATCCTGAAGACCGAGCCGGGCGAGAAATACCAGGCGCCCGACGGCAGCTGGGCGACCCGCGGTGCGGGCGTGCCCCAGCGCGATGCGCGCTGCCCGTAAGCGTTTCGTTTGTTGCGGCGGGGACGGGCCGTTTTTTCCCGGCCTCGCCGCCAATCACTCCCCCACCCGTGTTGACTCGCAGATACCCCCCGCCTAAGGGGGCGGCGCCCTCGGCGGGCACCTTATTGCCTGTGCCGCGCGATCCACTATGGAGGCTGGCATGAGCGACGAGACACCCGCACGGGAACCCATCGGCGAAGATGCGCGGATCGACGCGCTCGAGGAGCGGCTGAAGGCCGCACGCGAGCGCGAAGACAAGCGCAACAAGCCGCAGGTCAAGGGGGCCGATGCGAGCTATCGCAGCGGCAACCGCGTCCTGGCCGATCTTCTCGGCGGCGTTCTCGGAGGCCTGGTGCTCGGCTGGCTGTTCGATTGGCTGGCGGGCACTATGCCATGGGGTCTGTTGGTCGGATTGTTCCTCGGGATAATCGTGGCCTTCAGGAACATCTTCCGTTCGGCGAAGACGCCGCCGGGGGACTGATCTCGCTTCGCGGGGGCAGCCGTCGAGACCGCAGGACTAGGGATACCCAGAGACGTGGCACATTCGGCCAAGGTCGACCCGATGCACCAGTTCACGATCGAGCCGCTTGCCGGCACCGAGAACTGGGAGCTGGCAGGCTTCAATATCGCCTTCACCAACAGCGCGTTGTGGATGCTGATCACCGTGGTGGTGCTCGCCATCTTCGTGGCGGGCGGAATGCGGCGCCAGGTGGTGCCCGGCCGCTGGCAGATGATGGTGGAAAGCTTCACCGGCTTCATCGACGATATGCTGGAAGCCAATATCGGCAAGGCGGGGCGCAAATACGTGCCCTACGTTTTCAGCCTGTTCATGTTCATCCTGTTCGCCAACCTGCTCGGCCTGTTGCCGCTGGGCGTGATCGGCCTGCACCCCTTCACCTTCACCAGCCACTTCACCGTGACCGGCATTCTCGCCGTGATCTCGTTCTCGATCGTGCTGCTGGTCGGCTTCTTCAAGCATGGCTTCCATTTCTTCAGCCTGTTCGTGCCGCACGGCACGCCCTGGCCGATGGTGCCGATCATCGCTCCGATCGAGCTGATCAGCTTCATGGTCCGCCCGTTCAGCCTCGCGCTGCGTCTGTTCGTGGCGATGATGGCCGGGCACGTCCTGTTGGAAGTGCTGTCCAGCTTCGTGATCTCGGGCGGCAATGCGGGCCCGCTCTACGGGATCGCCATCGGCATCCCCAGCATGGTTCTGATGATCGCGATCTGCGCGCTCGAACTGCTGGTCGCCGGGATCCAGGCCTATGTCTTCGCCCTTCTGACGTCGCTTTACATCAACGACGCCGAAAACCTTCACTAACCACCTGTTTCAATACCTTAAGGAGTTCATATCATGGAAGCTGAAGCCGCCAAGCTCATGGGTGCGGGTCTTGCCGCGATCGGTTGTGGCCTTGCCGCTATCGGCGTGGGTAACGTGTTCGCCAAGTTCCTCGAAGGCGCGCTGCGCAATCCCGGCGCCGCCGACAGCCAGCAGGGCCGTCTCTTCATCGGTTTCGCCGGTGCCGAGCTTCTGGGCCTTCTGTCCTTCGTCATCGCCGCCCTGCTGATCTTCCAGTAAGGCGGACGCGTCGCGCCCTCGGGGAGGGCGGGTATCGACCCGCTCCCCCAAGGGCTCGCCGCCCGAATTTTTCGCAGTTGCCCCAACGGCCTTCTATCAGCGAGTTGCGTGAATGCCTCAGATAGCCCA
>Ga0114912_1001437_pt1 | contig 10261 bp, 3 predicted proteins | sample MalvirDeepMed_51_FD_89713 | JGI IMG/M metagenome (GOLD analysis project Ga0114912, IMG submission 89713) | Marine viral communities from the Global Malaspina Expedition - Malaspina viral metaG DeepMed_51 | ecosystem: Environmental > Aquatic > Marine > Oceanic | place: Mediterranean Sea...
AGTGAATACATCAACTTATAGTGACCAACACGCTGCTCACAATAATAAATGGTCATTAGATGATGTTGAAAATAATTTATTTTATTCTCCTGTTGAATCAATTCATATAACTGGTTCTCATCGTTTTGCAGTTGCTACAAATACTAAAGGTGGAAGTCCTGATTTATATGCTTTAACTCACCACGACTCAACTTTTTATAGTATAGTATTGGGTATTAATTTTTTTGGATACGATACAACTGAGTCAGCTTCAGTTGCTGATAAAATAAGAACTGATTATAATATTAATGTATTTTTTCAGCCATTTGGAGAAACTCCTAATTTAGATTTCTCTACGACTGAATGGGCTTCATAATGATTAATAAACGGTTAGAACAATAATGAAAACTTTAGTAAATTAGAGGAAAGCCATGCCAAACGGTAAATCATTATATAGTACATTTGCAGCAGCTGGTAAAGCAGAGGGCGTAGAGCAAGCTGCAGGTATAAATGTACAGGCTCTTAAAGATACCATTCGATCAGAAACTGAAAAGTTGGAATGGCAACAACAGAAAAGAGATGAAAGTATTGACTTATTTTCTACTGCCTTAGATACTACAAGCACATTATATGAAGGTCATTTAGCTAAACAAGAGTTTGGAACTTATCAAAAGGGTCTGCAGCAGAAGTTTGCTAAAGAAAAATTTGGTAAAGAATATACTCCTGAGCAGTTAGAAACGCTCTCACCTGCAAAGTTAACAGGTAAAGGAACTAAATGGGATGAAGCATCATGGGGTGAACGACAGATTTCAAAGTACACTGGAGGAACACAGTGGAGATTTGGTGAGGGTGAGGGATCATATAAGATGGGTAAATCAGATATAATGTTTGCAGGTGAAGCTTCTAAGCATGGTTTAAAAACTGATTTAAGTATGTATAAAGAAGCTGGAGGTTCAGGAGCAAAAGAGACATCATTACAAAAAAGGCTTCGAGTTGACAGGGCTGCTATTCAATCTGGTGAAGATTGGACTGATATGGAATATAAGGCTCGTAAACAAAGTGAAGGTAAATTCTATGGTGAAAAAAGAGGATTTGACTTGGGAGATGTTGTGGGAGAGAAGTCTATCTTTGCAGCTGGCAAAGAAAAGTTATCATCAATTCTAGCTTCAAAGAAGAAACCTCCACAATCTCCACAAGTGGGAGCCGGTACAATTTTGAAACCTGAAACACCACAAATACCATTGGGTGGCGAAAAAGAAGAAGCGGATATTCTAGGAGATGAACAGATTAAGGAACTTTTTGATATTCAAGCACCTGAGCTAGGATACCAAAAAGCTCAAGAAACAATACAAGAGAAGGGAACTTTGATGGATTTATTTGTAGAAAGGTGGAAGTAATATGGCTGGCAAATCATTAGCAGATAATCATCTCTCAAGCCTTGCTAGAAAGGGAAGGTATGGAGACACAGAGCTTGTTCATGTTAATAAGCAGGAAAAATCTATGTTAGAAGCAATGGGAGGTAGCGGTGGCATTAACCCTGATACTGGATTAAAAGAATATACTCCATTGGTGGTGGCTCAAATGACTCTTGCAGGTCTTGGTGCTTTTACTAGTGGATCAGCTCAAGAAGATCAAGCTAGAATGGAACAACAGATATCGCAGGAGGCCTTAAAAAGATTAGATTTACAGGAAAAAGCTCTTGAAACTGGTATGGTTAGCAAGAAGAAAGCTGAAATACAAAAATATACTATGGGAGTGGAAGAATTATCAACCGAAACTGGTATTGCAAAAGAGGATTTAAATAAACAAACTGAAGTAGCTATACAAAAGAGTGGTGGAATAGCTAAAGGAGCAGCTGGCGAAAGAAAATCAGAAATGTGGGATCGTGTTAAAGGTGCCTTCGGTAGAGGTAGAAAGAACTTATTAGCTTCTCTTGGTGGAGCAATGGGAGAGATTGAAGGATGGTATGAGGGAAAGAAGGCAGGTATCGCTGCTGATAGAAGTAGTCTTATGGCTAGTATAGATTTTGCTAAACAGAGAGAGGGAGCATTTTATATTGGCAAACCTTTAAAGCAAGTTGGAAAAAAATTATTTGGGTAAATTATGGCAACACAAGCTGATTATTTAAGAGGAGTTAATGAAGCGTTAAAGAGTGTTGAGCGTAGGGAACAGTTTAAAGTACAAACTGCCCTTAGCATGATGCAGATTGCTCAAGCTCAAAGGGCTCAAGATATTCAAATCGCTAGCTCCAGTCTTGAGTTATTACAATCATCTAACCAACAAATGACATACGAAGCAGCTTCTGCTTTTATACAGGGCTCTGGCCTTGGTAGTCTTTATAGTCACTTTGAATCAAAGTATGGCAAGAAAGGCACTGCAATGGAGGAGGCAGTAGAGGAGCTTCAGAAAAAGAAGGGTAAAGGTGAGTTAGGACTTGGAGCTGGTATGTCACCTTCTGAGTCGAATAGAATTGTATCTGCTGTATGGAGTGCTATTGGAGAAGCAAACGATCCAACAGGCATATTAAGTATAGCGGAAGAATTAAAGGGTGTACAGGATTATGGTATATTACCTGAAGGAATAGCTCCTTCAAGTAGTAGTATAAGGATACACAAAGCTCTTGGTTCTCTTGGGTATTTTGACAATCAAGAGAGAGCAAATAGAGAACTTGCAAGTATATCGAAGGTCATACAAAATAAAAAGGATATCAGGTTAGAGATATTTGAGCTTGCTAAAGGCGATACAGAAATACAGAGAGATATAGGAGTACTTGAATCAATTCCAAAACCTGAACCTGATGTTGACATGGCTAGTATGCTAAAGAAGTTTGAAGAAGAAAGAGTGCAAGATAAAAGTGTAAAAGAACTATCATCTAACCTATCTGAATTAGACGAGAAGCGTAGACTATCTAGACAAGGTTGGGATGTTGGTGAATCTGAAGAAGACATTGAAAAAGAAATAGCAGACGTTGCTCATTCACTTCGTGAAAAACATTTAGAAGAAATATACACATTTGGAGAACCTGTTGATAAAGAAATTTTCGGAGCTTTAGACGAACTTGATATACCTCATACAGAAGAAAATGTAGAGGCTATGACAAGGAAGTTAACTCTAAAACAGCCCGAAGATATAATGATGGGGTTTTAATTGCCTGACTTACTAACATCCCGGTTCAAACAAGAGCTGGAAAAAAAGGGGATTGTTGCCACTGATACAGAGGTGAGCCAATTCCTTACCAAATATAAAGAAAAAGTATCAATTCCTTCTAAGCAAGAAAGCTTATGGGAGTCCATTCAAGCTGGAGATGCCCCTGATTGGTATGCCGAGGCAATTCCAGAAGAACCTGAAGGCGGCATGTTAAGAGCTTTAGGTGTGGCAGCTTGGAGTGGATTAGATATTGCTACATTGGGTGTAGCTGGTGTGGCAGCTCCGGGTATTACAAAGTGGGCAATGCCAGAAACATTTGGTGAGAGAGCCGCTTCAGCTATTGGAGGTCTTGCTGGATTCCTAGTTCCATTCGCAGCAGCTAGAGCAGTTGCAACCAAGGCTGTTTCCACAATGGCCAAACAAGGTATATCAAAAGTTGCTAAGACAATGGTTGATGACACTTCTAAGATACTTAAACAAGATAAAGGATTTATGACTTGGTGGGGAGGTTATGCAAGAAAGAATAAGCTTGGCCCCAAAGATTTAGATGAGTTCATAAAAGGAGTTACAGAATATCCTGTAGCTAAGATTACAGTTCTTGGTTCAAAGATTGGTAAGTCATCTGTTAACACAACAAAGGGTAGAGCCACATATGTAAAAGAGTTTAGAGAGAACGTTCCAAAAATTGTTAATGAATACTTAGGTGGATTTAAAGTAAGGAAGACTTTAACTGAGATCAAAGGAATGGGACAGTTGGAGAAGAAAATTACAGATAGTATCTTATCTCATGTTGGTCAGGTAACATCAGGTGGTAGTAAAGTATATAAGTTTCCAATGACAAGCCTACATGAGCTATTCGCAGCTAAAATGGGTAATGGTAAAATAGCAAACCTAGCAGCATCTGCAATGGAAGAGTCAGCTTTGTTTACTGCGGTGGAGATGCCAATGCATGTCATACAGTCAATGTTTAATGACGAGATTGAATGGAATCCAATGGGAACTTTAGGTCACGCTGCTATGCTTGGTAGTGCTTTAGGATTATTCAGATTTATACCCGGTGGTAAAGGATTGCCAATAGCCGGTAGTATGATAAGAAGAGCTACAAAGGGTATGTCAAAGAAAAAGAGATATGCAAGATATGATACGGCTGAATCTGCTGACAGATTGGCTCTAGCAACTCATTTAAAAGCTATAGTATCACAAAGGCCTGATTTATTAAAAGCATTTAGACAGAAGGTTGTTGAGCCTGGAGCTGGTGGAAGGTCTATTGAAAAGCTATTTTCTACTGGCAAGAAAGAGGTTGGGGCAGAGATAGATGCAATGGCATCAACTAAAAAGGGTGCGCAAGAATTAAAAGATATGTTAGTTACCATTGAAGAAACATTTTTAAAGGATTGGTGGCCTGGATTTATTAAAGAAGCTCCCGGTGACATATGGGGATCAATACCAAGAATGTTTGCAATATCAATGGCATTTAACTTTCCACTATACTTGGATTGGATGAAAGGAGCTGAAATTCCTGCAGAAGATATGATATTTCATACTGCTTTAGGAGCAGTTCTTGGTAAGAAGGGAAGACAGCTCTCATATTTAAAGGATGGCGAGCTTGTAGTATCTGGTAAAGATAGACCATATATGTATAATGATGACTTTAAAAAGGTTGATGAGTATCTAAATATAGTACAGTCAAATCCTGACTCGTCTTTATATAGAATGTGGATGAATGATTATGAAGCAATAAGAAATGGATGGGGCGGACTAAGAAAAGATAGTAAGGATATGCAGAAGCTTCTTCAAATTGCACAAGATAATGGATTAATTGTAGAGGACGCTGGAAAATATAAAAGAAAACCTGCAAAGGGAAAGACCGCTGATAATGTAGATGAGCTATATGATAACTTTGCCGCTCTTGTCTCTCTCAATTTTCTTGACCCAACAAAAAATCAGTTAGTAAAGGCTTCATCAGAGTTAAGCAATAAACAGGTTGCAAAAGTTCTTAGGAACTTAAGAGATGTTGATGGAGGATTTGAAGCTCTTCAACAGTTTAGAAGTAAACAATCTCAGTACGATGGTATAACATCTACCGCTGATTTATTTAATGTTGTTCTAGGCTCATCAGAAAAGGAAGCTGCTAATGTAATATCCTTAACAAAACGAGCAGTAATAGAAGCTTACAATAAAATACATGAAATAGAGAACCCTAAAGACCCATTTTTATTATCAGATATAGATGGTGAGGTTATGGATATAAGAAGGATTGAAGTACCAGCTCACTTAAAAACGAATGTAGATTATACAAGAATGTCAGAGTTCTTAAACAACGCTATGAGTCTTATGGTTGGAACTGGAAAGTTCAGGTATATAAAGGGTAAGGATACTATTACTCTAAATGCAGAGATGGCAGATTCATTATTTGGTAAAAGATTTTATGATTCTGATGGATTGGTTTCAGTTGATAAGGTAGGATTGCTTGATAAATATGATGACAGATTAACTGAACTTATACTGGGTGAGCAGGTTTCAGACCCATCAAGAAAGATTACTCTTGGTCACAATATGATAAATGACTGGGTTACAAATGTTTCGTTCAGACAAAATATTCGTGATACTTGGGAAACACTGGATTATTTATTCAAGGGGCCTTATAAAGAAGGAAGACCATTCGGAGCAGCTGAAGGAGAGGTTGAATATGCTCGTATGCAAAGTGATATGAGGTCTATCTTTGAAAGAGGGGGAGCTTTAGTAACTGATGTAACGTTTATCAAGTATGATGCCGCTACTGGTAAGTCTGTTCCATTATCAGCAGAGGAGATAAGTGGTAGCACTAGGAATAAACAAGCTCTATCATTTGCTAAAGGAATTTTACAGGTTTTGAGAAATGATATAGCAGGGGCTAGAATATCAGGTGGTTTTGGTGAAAGAAATGTGGCTGAAGTAACTCCACAATCTGTTATTAAAGTAATGAACTCCTTTAGAGATTATAACGTGCAGGGTTTTAGCCTAAGGGGAGAAGTTAGGGACAATTTTATCAGTCAACTATCAGAGTATGCTCTTGATAAAAGTGTTGGAGGAATGGTTAAGAGCGATGGTTCACCAATAACAGCATCAGATAGAACAATGGTTAGCTTATTATTGCAGAGCAGAGTGTTGAGCGGAAACTTAACAGTTCCAGATATAGGCGGTATTATTGGTGATACTTTTACTAGACTGGCAGAATTTGAAAAGGCTCATGTAGAGACTACAAATTTGAAGGCTATTGTAGAACTGATGGAATCAAAAGGATATGATGATATACCTGAAACAACGAGAACATTTATGGAAGTTCTCAAATCTAGAATTGATGACTCAAAAGCAGATAGTGATACTTACTTAACTGACTTGCTTAATAGGTGGAATGAAACTATTGGACAGTTTGTAAGAACTAGAGAAGGTGGATTTATTGATGTTGATGGAAAAGCTGTTGTAGAAGCAGGTCATTTAGTAGAGGTAATAGAATTAATAGATGCTCTTAATACAGCTAAGTATCGAACATCACATATAGAATTAATGAGTGCCATAAAAACTGCCAATCGTCAATTAGGTGACGATATGTCTGGTGCTCCATCAGAGTTTAGAAGATTTCTTTCTGAAATCCATAATATTTTACATGATAGACCGGGAAATTCACATAGAGCCATACTATTATTAATTAACAATGGTATATATGATAGGAGAGGTTTCTTTGCATTTGATGATTTACTTTCCAAAGAGGGGCCAAAAGCATATGAAATACTGAAAAGAATTGAGCAACAATTATACTTTAATTTCAGCGCTCTAGAAAGTAAAACTGGATATGAGAGATTACTAGAGCTAGATGTTGCCGAGCTTGGTGAAATAACAAGGTCATCAATGGGATTAAGCTCCTCATTTGATAACTTTGTTAAAGTGAATGGAGTATCAATTGACGCTCAGCCAGGTAAGAGTCTATCAGAAGTTGTAAGAGAAATGGATTTGGACGCCACTTCATTCTTTGAATATATGAGAGATAAATCTAATATAAAGTTTAAGGGTAAGATTTTTAGTGGAAGTAAAGGATTCGCAAGACTATCAACAATAGAAGGTGGTAGGAAAGAACAAGAAAGATTTCTTAATGAAGCTCTAAATGTATTCTCAACAATGTTTCATTCAAGGCAGGTTGTTAGGTTGCACGCACTTGGTGATGGCATTCCACAGAGAACTATTGATACGATAAAGAAAAATAACTTATGGAATGTTATGAAGAACATTGGTATTGAACTAATGTTTGTTGACCCAAATTTTAAACTATCTGCAAGAAGCTCTGTAAATATAATGCAGACAAATGACCAGAAGGCTATTGAAAACTTTTATAGAAGGATGGCTCAAGCTCAGGCTGTAGGAAAGAAAGGTCTTGGAGATGAAACTCAGGTTGTTGAGGACGTAGTAGCTGGTATTGAGAATCTTGATTTCGGTGACATAGGAGCCACTGGTAATTATGTTGCTTGGCTTGGTTCATTCTCTAATGGTATAGCAATACCCATAAAGATGTCAGGGGTGTTGGCGACAAAATTTGTTAAAACTTATGAAGCCAAGAAGGCTGAATGGAAAAAGCAAGGACTACATAAGACCTCTCCATATAAGAGAGTTATAAAAGGATTCGATAAGTTTATAAGCGATAACATGGATAAAGTAGAGAAGGAAAAAGATGTTGTTGAATATACATATAAAGATTTAAGAGATGTAGGGCCTCGTATATCAAGTCAGCACATGTCAACAATGCTTAGTACAGTCTTTGGTAATCAGGTAATGGGTAAATCATTTTGGGACTCGGTTGTAAATGATTGGGATTCACCTGTCGATTTTGCTCAGAATGTAATGAGAAGAATAAAACTGGCAACCAATAGACAACATATACCTTTGACAAAAGATTATGTCAATCAAGTAATCAATTTAATTGGTAAGTCAAGAGCAAATTTCTTGAAGGATGTTCAAAAGAATGTTCTACCTCTTATGAAACAACTAAACAATAAGGGAATGAAGTTTCATGTTGTTCGTGATGAAAAGGTAGAAGGTGAAGATGTCCACCCAGCAGTTACATCAGTATTAAGACAATATAATTTACAGCTCAAAGAGGAAATGGGAGCTGCTAATTTAAAAGAAGGTCAAGGATTTAAAGATGTAAAGGAAGAAAATGGTGCCTTAAAATTTGGTGTAGAAGGAATGGAAGATGCCAGTGTGGTTAATTCTGTTAATATTATCGGTAGAGCTGAGATGGAAGCAATTAAAATGTTTCTTGGCTTCTATCAACATGATGGTGTGATGCATAGTAAACCAATTGGAATGAAATCATCTGACGGTGATATGGTTATGATTGATAAGACTGCTTTTATAGTGGATAAAAACTGGGAGCCATACCTAGCTAAAAATAAGATAAGTGGTATAATGTTTACATCATCTACAAAGATGTTAGGTGATGCTTACAGGGATAGAGTTATAAACCTAAGAGAATCAGCATCCTTAGAAGACTTTATTACATCTAGGAATGATGGTAAAGATATAAAATTTGATCTAGAGGATTTTGCTTTTGGACAGTTTGTGAATGATAAACATGATGCTACAATAGCTCTGCAGGTAGGCTCTGACCTTATTGGTGAAAGTTTAAATAATAAATTCTACAATTGGTTGATGGGCGGTAAGGTTAAGGACTATATTGATAAGACAAGTGTCTTTGGAACTGGAAATAATTATGGTATAGATGCCCTTATAAATGCAGGTAATTCTCATTTAATAGATACAGTAGAGGGTAATCCACAGCTGTCAACAATGGATATTTGGACACAAGGTGGAGGGCCTAGTCATTTCTTTCCATTTAAAAGAACTGTCAATAATTCAATTAAGAAGGCATTGATTGATAGAGCGGGAATATTTTCACCAAGAAATAAATATGGATCACAGAGTATACTGGTACCATCTTATCTATCACATGGAACTGACGGCCATCTTAGAAACACTACATTTGTTACTGAAGCTGACGGATCAAGAAGTCTTTGGACTTATGGTCAAATAGAGATGGATAAAAATAATAGGTACAAGCCGGTTGACCTGGACAATTTAAGGGTTATAAGACATAGGTCTGATGGTAAAGATGAGCTAATACGTTGGGATCAGATAGAAGGTCTTGATAAATATGAAAAGGCATTTCAGTTAAAGGGTAACAAACAAGCTAAAACTCTTGGTGAGGTGTTTGATTTTCTTCAGGAAGTTAATAGAGGTGAGGAGAAGTATGATCTTGTAGAGAAGAGGAGGGGATGGCGTAAAATTGAAGGATATACTACGGAGTTATCAGGTGTAAGCAAAATAGGAAATCTTAGGAGTCTATCAGATGCAATCATTGTTAGTAAGAAAGGTGATCATAAGTATATTATTATTAGAGATCGCATTAATGTACTTGACCTGATAGAGAGAGGTATAATTGAGCCTGATACAAAAGGTGGTGAGAGAGCTCGTGGTCAGGTATATAAGAATATAAAAATTGTAGGTGATTATTACAGACTAACTAGACCAGGTGTAAAAGGTAAAGATTTAATAGTAGTAGATAATATTAATCAAGCCAAGAGACAGTTTCTTAATTATAAAGAGGGTGGAGCAAAACAGTTTACAGGAATTGAATATGGTTCTGAGCAGCTAGGTAAAGAAGCAAGTAGACAGGAAGTAAGAGATATATATGAGATAGCAGCTACTGCTCAAAGGATGCCTTCAACACGGCCATCTGATAAGGTTATTGTTGGTATAAAGAGTCTTGACTTAGAAGGAAATGCTGTAAGAATTAATTCAATTGATGCACTAACTAGGCTTGAAGCTGACTTCGATCTTGATAAGTTAAATTACTGGTGGGATACACCTCCCGATATATTAAGAGAGTGGGATAAAATGTCTGGAATGATAGATGCTGTTGTTCCAAAAAGACTAACTCCAAGTGTAAAGGGTTTAAGAATACTTAATGGGAGTGCTCTTGAGAAATATGCTTTTGACGATCAGAAGACTGCACTGTACCGTGGTATGTATGTCAAGACAAGAAGGCTAATGCAGTGGTTACAACATTATGATGGTTCTCATGCTGATGTAAAAGGTATGTCAT
>Ga0114912_1001450_pt1 | contig 10190 bp, 4 predicted proteins | sample MalvirDeepMed_51_FD_89713 | JGI IMG/M metagenome (GOLD analysis project Ga0114912, IMG submission 89713) | Marine viral communities from the Global Malaspina Expedition - Malaspina viral metaG DeepMed_51 | ecosystem: Environmental > Aquatic > Marine > Oceanic | place: Mediterranean Sea...
GGCATGCATAATATGCTGCAGCCTCAGTACATCTCCTTCGGCGCTCTGCTGAGTGTTTTTAGTTATTTCTTTAAATTAGATGAAAATGATCAAATAGTTTTTAAAACAATGAGCGAAATATGGAACCCCACCGGAGTGACTCCACGAGTTCCAATAGGTGATTTTTCTCTTGCGACCGGAGCCACAGGGATTGATGCTGTCTGGCTAAACAATCCAATATTTGCTGAAATAATGAAAGACTTATCATGGGAAGAATATAGTAATCTGGTTGATGCCGCCAACATCGCCGCAGCCCCGCTGGCGGCTGGTGATTTGACCGGTATTCCTCTTTATGATGCGTCCATCGACAGTTTCATTAAAAATATTAGGATTGGTACAAGAATATCCTATAACTCGCCCATGATAAATGCCGGCGCTGGCGCAGGATCTGAGTACGAAGACATTTTAAACAATTTGGCGCTTGTTGTGGGAGGCTCACAATCTTTCAAAGAACAAAGCCGGCTATACTACAATGACAAATCGGGATTTTTAGTATCCTCAGCCGGCCCAGTCGGCGCAGGACAAGGTCTTATATGGAATGTTAACACTGGAATTAAATCCGAGGTTAAGATAGCCGATGGATTATCGGACTTTGAGTTTACTGATAGAACCGTAGTTGGTCGAGTGGAAGAAACAGAAGGCATTCAGTCGACACAATATATCGACTATAACCTGTATGATATTATGGCACCGTTTTTTAATCTGCATGAGTCGGCCATGATAGATGAAATGGTGCAGACTGCCGAGTATCGACAGTTGTTCAATAAAGCATATGATGTTAAATCTTTAATTGTGATGCTCTTCCTGTTTGGGCTTCTCATAACGGAAAGCACAACTCCTGAATTGAGGCATCTGTTTAGCGACACCAAGCAGTCTTTGCGGATAGTATTACGTGCCGCTTTGGCCGGGAAGGACTACGCATATGAAGATGTCGAGGGAACGACCTCGGCTGAAATGGCCCAAAATGCCGCCCTAGAGCTGGGCGCCGCTACGGCTGGCACCTTTGCGGCTATGGGATTCTCATTTGTTTTGAAAATGCTTATTGAAACACCAAAGGGCATTCTTATGGCTCTTGCAGAGATGATGGATCCGCATGTCATGACAGGAAAACAAATAAAAGACATAAGCGCTGTTGGCATTCAAATGGCTGAAGCTGCCTATATGGCGGCCCAGGCCGCCGGCGCACCCGCCATCCCGTTGCCCGGGTGCGAGCCCGGCACGAACGAGCCAAACGAAGCCCAAAGCCTGGTGGAGATGATACAAACCGGTATCGACGTCGCTCTTGCCCCGGTGCCCCCCTTCCTTCGTCCGGAAGTAAGCATGCTGGGGCTTGATTTGATAGGAAGTCTGCCGTGGATATTCGCGGTTCGCCCGGGCCCACTGGGAGTGGCCTACATTCTTTTAAGCCTCGGGCCTGACGATGTTGATGAGTTTTTCGCCGGTCTATCTCTTCCATTTGGCTCAGGACCCATTTGCGAAGAAGATCAGGAAGATTGTCTCCCGCCGCCTTCACGGCCGGCCCTTCCCGCGCCGGCGGCGCCCGCAGAAGAAGATGAAGAGCCAGATACAGATGATTGCTAGGATTATTTTGTCTCAGAAACTAATTAAATCGGGCAGAGGTTAAAAACATGAAAGGCTTATCTCCAAAATTTCCTGTTGCGTTTGATAATACACTTGGCGCATATCAACTAAATAAGACATTTAAAGAGATGATTCGCCAAAATATGATCAACTTGCTATTAACGAATAAAGGCGAAAGAGTAATGGATATTAATTTCGGTGTTGGGCTCCGATCTTATTTTTTCGAACCCATGGTAAGAGGCGTTCAGGCCACGATTGCTACCGACATACGAACCCAGGTTTCGAAATATATGCCATTTGTAGAAATCAATAGTATTGATTTTCATAGCGGCGCGGAGGAGGCTCTTAGTGCAAACGTGCTTGGAGTTACTCTTTCTTATCAGATTATACCACTTAGAGATACTGATAGGATTACTATTAGCGAGACGGCGCTCGGAATTTAACTAGGGGATTAAGATGGCTTCAAACGCAAAAAAGAAAGTAAAAATGATCGATTATACTAGTCGGGATTACGACAGTATAAAAAGCAGTTTAGTTAACTATGCAAAAAGATACTACTCTGATAGTTTTAAAGACTTTAACGAGGCTGGCTTCGGCTCGCTTGTTTTAGATTCCGTAGCTTATGTTGGCGATATTCTCTCGTTTTATTTAGATTATCAAGCCAATGAGTCGTTTTTGGACAGTGCAATGGAATATAATAATGTTGTGCGCATTGCCAGGCAGCTGGGTTATAAATATTGTGAAAGCTCTACGTCGACCGGCACAGCTGATTTTTACGTTACGATTCCAGCCGACTCGGTCGGCGCACCGGATACTAACTATTATCCTACTTTGCGCGCCAGCAGTCAGTTTAGCTCAGTCGATGGTAAACTTTTTAACTTAACTGAGGATATCTATTTTGGCGCAGCCGGAAACGAAATCCTAGTGAGCGCTGTTGATAGTACTACCAATGTTCCAACCTATTTTGCTGTGAAAGGCTCTGGAAAGGTGATTTCGGGCCGGATTGAGACCGAGACTAAAACTATAGGAACGTTTCAAAAGTTTTTAAGAGTTCCAATCGCCAATCCAGCGGTTACCGAAATTATCTCTGTGATTGATTCTGAAGGACATGAATACTTCGAAGTTTCTCATTTGGCTCAGGAGATAATATACAAAGCAATAAGAAACAATAATGCTGATAAAAACACTGTTCCGTCTATTCTTAAAGCGGCACCGGCTACTCGGAGATTTGTTCTAGAAAAATCACGTAATGCGGCATACCTACAGTTTGGTTATGGCAACGATAGCGAGCTTACAAACCAGTCGGTTGTAGACCCGTCTAAAATAACACTACAGCTGCATGCCAGAGACTATTCTACAGAACAAGAGTTTGATCCAACGAACTTAACAGCTACCGACAAGTTTGGAGTTGCTCCGGCGAATACTATTTTGACAATAAGATATAGGATTAATGATGCTGATGACGTCAATATTGCGTCAAATACCTTGACCAGCGTGGTTACGCCCCTGATAGAGTTTGAAAACCAGGGATCATTAAACCCCGCCAAGAGAGGCAGCGTGCGGCGCTCTTTAGAGGTTAATAACGAATCGCCCATTTTAGGTGATGTATCGCTTCCCTCAACAGAAGAAATCAAACAACGGGTATTTAGCTATTATGCAACTCAGAATAGAGCTGTGACAATCGAGGATTATCAGGCCATTGTATATGCAATGCCCCCTAGCTATGGGGCAGTGAAGCTCTGTGCGATAGGTAGGGATTTTGACTCTTTTAAGCGCAACCTTAATTTATATGTAATGTCAGAAGATAGTAGTGGGTTTCTGGTTACCACCAATGCGACTATCAAACAAAATTTAAAAACGTGGCTTTCTAGGTATAAAGTAATAAATGATACCATCGACATTCTTGATGCGCGCCCGGTTAATTTTGGAGTTGAGTTTTCTATAGTGACGGACTATTCTAAAAATAAATATGACGCCTTAAGCGCGGCCAACGCAAGATTGAGAAATTATTTTGTTAATCATCCATATGATATTGGTGAATCGATTTATATTACGGATATTTATAAGGAACTGCAGCGAGTTCCTAATGTTGTTGATGTATTAGACGTTAAAATAATAGGGAAAAATGGCGGCATTTATGCCGACGCAGGGTACGATTTTAATGCACACCTTTCCAACGATGGCAGATATATTACTAGCCAAAAAGATGTGGCTTTCGAAGTCAAATATCCGAATAAAGACATCCAAGGATCGGTAATATAATGGCGATTAAAAGGTATATAGCAGACAAAGACAATACTATTACTAATGCATTTCGTTCCTCTCTTTTGGATACGCAAAGGGGCACCGGCTCTAATATGGGCGCCGCAGATGTTCTCGAAACGTTTTCAATTTATGGAGAAAGCTCAGGCTCTAACGGGCTTTCTCAGGAACTTTCGAGAGTTATTATACAGTTCCCTGTTTCAGATATCTCTGCGGATCGTACAGCAGGGACTATTCCGGCCAGCGGCAGCGTGAGCTTTTATCTTAGAATGTATAATGCTCGTCATGCCTTTACATTGCCTCGCAACTTAATCCTCGCCATACAACCAGTATCAGCTTCTTGGGAGGAGGGCGTCGGCCTGGACATGGACGAATATAAAGACGTCACTCATGACAACAGCGGTTCAAACTGGATACGTAGAGGAAAAGTGGGCGAGTGGACCGCAGTGGGGGGTGACTATTTAAGCAGCCCGTCGTATACAGCATCATTTCCGAGCGGTTATGAAGACCTCAAGGTTGATATATCCGAGATTATAGAAAACTGGATCCTCGGGAGTGGTGGCGGCGAATATGATAATTATGGATTAAGCGTAAGAATAACAGCCAGCCAGGAAGCTTATTTTTCGAGTTCGGTTGGTGCAAATAGCGGGAGCCTTATTCAAAATACGGTAGGCTCTACAGAATCATATTATACCAAGAAGTTCTTTGCTCGTTCCTCAGAGTTTTTCTTTAAGCGCCCCGTAATAGAAGCTCGCTGGGATTCTCGTGTTAAAGACGATCGAGGAAACTTTTATTATAGCAGCTCACTAGCTCCCGCAGCAGATAATCTTAATACTTTATATTTGTACAACTATGTTCGCGGAAAGTTGGTGAATATTCCTTCTGTGGGGACAGGAAATATTTTAGTTAGTCTTTATTCGGGATCCACAGCACCATCTGGCTCCAAACTGGCATTGCCGATTGGCGGCGGCGTAGTAGCCGCTAGCGACTTAAATGTTACTGGTGGCTGGTACAAAACAGGGATTTATAGTGCTTCGATGGCGGCTACGGGAACCCTTACTGCACTATTTGATGTGTGGCACAGCGGCGGCACAGAGTTGTTTACTAGCTCTATAAGCCCAAATACGCTGCTGGGATTTAATAACGCTCCGACTGAACAATATGCTAGCTCTATAAGTAACTTAAAGGACAAGTATCGTCGTTCCGAAACCGCCAGGTTTAGACTTTTTGTAAGAAACAAAGACTGGAGCCCGACAATATATACAGTATCTAATAACAATCCATCAAACGAAACCATTGTGAGCGCATCCTACAGGATATATCGAGTAGTGGACAACCTAGAGGCCGTGGGATATGGCACCGGCAGCGATAAGAGTACTTATTTATCATATGATGTTTCCGGTAATTATTTTGATTTGGACATGTCCCTGCTCCAATCAGATTATGCATACGGAATTAAGCTTTCATACTATAATGGATCTAGCGGCGACTGGGTAGAGCAGCCAGAAGATTTTAAATTTAGGGTAGAAGAAAGCTAACTATGAGCATTAAAAGCCTCTTTGATAGGATCAAGATTGAGAAATCTTTAGTCAATAAGACGGCTGAAGATATCGGTGCGGAAGTAGAATCTGTTAACTATCACGAAGCAGATGTTCTGGATGAATCTAGATTTATACCAGCTGTAGACTTTTCAAAAGCAGAAAACTTTGCACGCTATGGCTCAGCAAAAAAATATTATGAGGATGCCATACAAAATATTTTTAAGACTTATCCATACGATGGCTCATTGTATGAAAAAATAAACTGGGAAAATAGTTCTTCTTATATAGATCTTCACATTCTTGATAAAGAATACCCGCGCACCAATGGATATGTTAACTTTTCTCATGGCGGCTGGGGAGCTGCGGGAGGTAGCACACGAAATGGCTATGGTTTACCAAGCACTCTTGAATATATTAGTCTTTATGGTGGTCCGAATACAAAAAGCACCTCTCCACAAGTTCAAGGCGCAAACATATGGGATCCGACCAACAATCGGGAATCTAATCTAGAGTTTGATTTAACCGAGGGGGTGTCGGTTGAGTTTTGGCTTAAGAAAGACGCCTTTATTACAGCCTCTACTGAGAAAGAAGTCATCTTTGATCTTTGGAACTATGTTAATGGCGGCACCCCGACTTATGGTCGTTTTAGAATAGAGCTGACAGGCGCAGGTCCTGCCCAATCAGGCGCAGACCCGTTCCGAGTTACACTTCTGTCTGGAGCGGTGGGAATTCAGAGCGCGCCGGTGTGCGCTTCTACGTTTACGACTGCTTCGGTTGCAGATGGCAACTGGCACCACTACGCGTTTACATTTAAATCCGCTAGCGCCGGCGTTACTTCGCGTTTTTATGTTGACGGAGATCTTAATCAACAAACCACGCTAGGCACTGCTGGAATTAATAAGGTTACTGGTTCAATGATGGCGTATATAGGCGCCCTACGCACTCGGATTTCTGGGGGCTCTGCCGCTGAGGGCGCTGGCAAACTCTCGGGATCTTTAGATGAGTTTCGATATTGGAAAGAACAGAGAAGTTCCAAAGATATTGGCCGCTATTGGTTTACTCAAGTAGGGGGAGGGGCAAATAGCGATCTTTCCAACACGTCGTTGGGGGTTTATTATAAGTTTAACGAAGGTATTACAGGGACTAAGGCTACCGACGCGACAATATTAGATTATTCTGGCCGCGTAAGCAATGGAACATGGACCGGATATGCCGCCGGAGCGCGCTCAACTGGGTCGGCGATTGTCATCTCCGAGGCTGCTACAAAAGAGTTTAGAGATCCTATTGTTTATAGTTCCCATCCCGATGTGATATCGCTTTATACATCATTGGGCGCCACTGGTTCAGTTCATGATTATGCGAATAATACATCTTTGTTTGCTATGTTTCCGTCGTGGATGCAAGAAAAAGACAGCGAAGAAGGCGATGGCTTACTAAATTTAACGCAGATCATGGCGAGCTATTTTGATTCGTTGTATTTGCAAGTCGAGAGCCTTAACAAAATCAAAGCTCATGAATACGTAAGCGGCTCTGACAAGCCAAACGTTTTTGCGAATAGGCTACTTGAAGGCCGCGGCCTTTTGGCACCAGAACTTTTCTTGGACGCAGATGTTCTAGAGAAGCTCGCAGACCGTAGTGAGAATATGCTCTTTAGTAGTTCCCTGAACGACATTAAAAACACGATTTATCAAAATATATACAACAACTTAATTCAGATATATAAGTCAAAGGGAACCGAAAAGTCTTTTAGAAACCTAATTCGCTGCTTTGGTATAGATGAAGAAATAATCAAGCTAAGCCTTTATGGAAACAATGTCGAATATGATCTAAGAAAAAACACCACAGTAACTGACGTACGAAAGCGCCTCATAGACTTTAATCATACCGATCGGTTTGATTCGGTAGTGTTCCAAAATTCATCCAGCACCAACAGTAACTCCGTAAGTTTTATTACAGGCTCTACTGACTTCTTAGATGAGGGGTACGCTTTTACTTTAGAAACAGAAATATTGTTTCCAAAGCCCTTTGCCGAGGCTAGTGCCAACTTTGCTACGCAAAATTTCACTGCTTTGACGGCCTCTTTGTTTGGGGTTCATACGGCCATCTCTGCTGATCCGGCAGCAACCACGTGGAACCCCCTCGATGCAACCAACTTTCAAGTTTATGCAGTACGCGACGAGACGCGGTCGTCAAACGCCAAGTTTGTTTTAAGCGCGAGCACGGGAGGATGCATAACAGGCTCGGTACTATCAAGTTCACTTTATAATCAGGTTTACAACAACAGTAAATGGTCATTAGCAGTTCGGATAAAGCCAGACACTTACGCGCAGGCGAACTTTACTTCTGGAAGCAACTCGGATAGTCACAAATGGATAGTAGATTTTTATGGCGTAGAATATGCGGCTGGAGTTTTATTAAATGAATTCCACACCTCCGGTACCCTTAATCGTTCTGATGTCCCGAAGGGTTTTGTAACCGGGTCGAAGCGTATTTATGTAGGCGCCCACGTACAGGATTTTACAGGGTCTGTTATAAAGAGCTCAGATGTCAAGGTGGCTGCTTGTAGATACTGGGTAGATTATCTCGACAACGAGGCCATCCGAGCCCATGCCAAAGACGTAAGCAACTATGGAGCCCTGAGACCCTCCAGGAACGCCTATTTGTATCAAAGCGGTATCAATAACTTTGAAGTTCCACAGGCAGCAACCCTGGCCATGAACTGGGACTTTGAAACGATCACTGGCTCAAGCGCGTCTGGCGAGTTTTGTAGTGCCAGACTTTTCTTCGGGCTCAACAACTTTAATGACTTCTAGGTATGGATTTTTAGGAAATATAATAAACGCACAGCATACCGGCCGCGGCTATGGATTCCCAGCTAGTAATGCGAAAGTTGTGGATGTAGATTACATCATTTCAGATAAGCAAAATCTTCCCGAGAATCTGTATTCTGAAGATATGATCAAAATCTTAACTACACAGGACGATTTAGAATTTACAAGAGAATCGCGACCTATAAGCTTCTTTTTTGCTTTTGAAAAGAGCATGTATCGTAACATCTCGGAAGAGATGCTTAATATGTTTGGAACGATTACAGATTTTAATAATCTTATTGGAGAACCAGTCAATAAATATCGGCCGCAATATAAAGCTTTAAGTAAATTAAGGCAACTTTTCTTTGAGCGCGTTGGCAACACGCCAGACCTAGACAAGTTTGTTGAGTTCTATAAGTGGTTTGATAGTGCCTTAACAAAAATCCTTCAGCAGCTAGTTCCGGCCGGCGCCGACTTTGCAGAAAATATCCGCGTGTTGGTAGAAAATCACATTCTGGCCCGAGACAAATACCAACATAAGTTCCCAACGCTGGAAATGAAGATGGACGATCCTATCGGGACCGTACAGACGGTACTTCCTTTGGGCGATGATCAGCCTCACGGCTTAAAAAACGGACAGCCTCATGGTTGGAAGTTTGCTCATCATCCGGTCACCAACATACAAAACGAAAACGCAACGTGGTGGAAATATTACGCCGACAGAAACAAAGCGCCTTTACGCCTGCCCACCGCCGGAGCAAATACTGCGCGTAGCATGGTTTCTAGTAGCGTTGGTTCGGCGCGCCGCCGCAGAAGCGGTCTTCCATATCGCTTTACAGTAGAAAAGGTCGCCGACCAGCGCACTATCCGAAGTGGGATTAACTACTCGCGCAAAACTCGTCGCGACATCGTATATCAAGCCTGTTCGCCCGTCGGACCCTTGGTAACAGACACAAACCTTCCAGCTAATGTAATGTTGGCCTTCGGAAACGAAGTCGAGAGATTTCAGGATGCCGATCCCGAAGGGCCTATCACCAAAAAGAGGTTAGGGTTTGGTATCGATACAGCAATCAATAGAAATCTTTTATATCGCAACATGGATGGCAATATTTCGGCACCCTTCAATTTATACAGGTCTTCTGTTAAAACCGGCTACAATGCTCAGATCGTAAATCGATTTGCGCAACAAACTTTCCTTAATGATAAATCAATGGAGTTCGGACGACCCGCCTCGGATTATGTAAGCTATGTTACAGGCTCTGTTAATATTGGAACCGCTGCGACCTGGGAGGCCCTGATTGGCGGTGCGGGTACCGAGGCCAAAGCATTTAGTATTTCCGCCTGGGTTCAGAATGTTAACCTACTCCCAGGCGGCGGTGACATCGGCGGCGGCGCTGGAATGGTTTGGAATTTCAGCGGTGATCGCTCCTTAAGCTTCTTCGGCAGTAGCCAGCTCGTGTTCAGCATCGTCGGCGCCTCGACAGTCAAAATTGCCTCTGATACAAACAGTATGGATGGAAACTGGCACCAAGTAACCTGTACCTTTGAGGGCGGCGCTTCTGGCGTCATGAATATTTATATAGATGGCGTTTTGCAGACCTCTTCTAATGCCGCTACGCCAACCTCGATATCGAGCGACGATTGTTTTATTGGGAACAACAGCGGCAACACCTACACCTGGGGCGGCTTCATTGATGAAGTTATTATCTGGGACAAATCTCTAAGTTCAAGCGAGATAGCAGAGGCCTATAATGGCGGCCGCATTGTAAATGCTCGAACAATAACCACTTATTCTAATATGATAGCGTGGTATCGCATGGGAGATTCTGCAGGAGATTCAGCAGCTTCTGGTGAAACGATTTATGATGCCATTAATGGCTATAATGGCACTGTTGCCGGCGATCCAAGAATAACGTCGCACGCCATGCGAGGAACCCTACAAGACGTAGAGCTAACC
>Ga0114912_1001459_pt1 | contig 10163 bp, 3 predicted proteins | sample MalvirDeepMed_51_FD_89713 | JGI IMG/M metagenome (GOLD analysis project Ga0114912, IMG submission 89713) | Marine viral communities from the Global Malaspina Expedition - Malaspina viral metaG DeepMed_51 | ecosystem: Environmental > Aquatic > Marine > Oceanic | place: Mediterranean Sea...
AACATCACCAACAGCAGGGCCTCCAATAGCTTTTACACTTGATCCTAATAGTCCTCCACCAATATCAACATTTCGACGAAGATTTTCTATATACTCAAAATAACCTAATCCCCCCCAACGTTGAACAGAGTCACGAACAACTTCAAATGGTTCTTTTTCTAAACTTTCTCCACCTGATCTTAGTGCATTAAAACCAGCAGATACCATAGTCATTCCAAGACTTGTTGCAAGAACTTTAGAAGTTCCAACAACAGGATTACGCTTAACATCATTTACATAATTTTTAAGAACAGTATTTGTAAAGGCTGTTGGATAACCTAAGAATTGAAAGAAGATAGTACCTAGTGGATGTTGCTGAATATGTGGTCTAGTTACAGCAGACTTTGATGGATCAAGAATAACTTCATTTGCAAAACGTGCTGCACCTTGCATCACATCATTTTCATAGAAATAATCCCATGGTAATAATTTTGTTTGTACATTCCTTTGTTTTTCAGCCCCATATCTTTTTGAACCTTGCTTTATCCATTTTTTTCCAAAAGTAATATTTATTCCTAAATCTAAAAGACGTTGTTCAGCCTTATTTATAAGCCTAGTTTCTGCTTTAGTTAAACTTTTCTGACCTTCTAACTTTACCATTGTTTGTAAATCACGAGTAATTAAATCTTTACCCATTGTAAATGCTGCTAATTGAACGGTACGTGTCCATTGACTCAGTAAATTAGTTTTGAAAAATATATTTTGTGCTTGTCTTAAACGTGGAGAACGAATACCCTCACCTGCAATTCCTTCAATTTTTGAAGCTACTGCTTGTTCTAAACCTATATAAACACGATGTAATTCTCGATAAGCTTCTTCTCTTGTTAAGCCATGCTCAGTAGTTAATTGCTTAATTGTATCTTTATGTATTTTACCAGTTGCAAATTTTATAGTACTTGCTAAACCCTTTGCATAAGTACTCATTCCTACTCTTGTTAAAGGAATCATAATTTCAGTTAAACTAGAAACAGTTGCTAAAGGTAAGTGAGCAAGCTGCTGACTTAATTTTAATGAGTCTCCTAGAGTTCCTAATCCTCCTGTAATTTGATCATCTAATCCTGTAGCATATTCATAAGTCTTTACAAGAAGTCTTGATTCTTTTGCAGTAAGACTTTTACCAGCCTGTCTTAATTCTTGACGTATTGGATTGACCCACCTCTCAGTAAACTCTGGAACATTTGCACCAAATTTATTTTTTCTAGCTATCAATCTTGCACTATTATTAAAATAGTCAAACATTAAAGTATTAAAATCATCGTCTATAAATTTTTCAATATCACTATCTTTAAGCATCCATAACGAACGAGGACTAAAAGAAGAAGGACTCATTGTACCTATAGTTTCAGAATCTATTTCATGCCAAAGATTTTTTTTATTCAACATCTCATCAATTAATCCATGTGCAGCTACAATCTTTTCTTGATAAAGACCATCTCCAGTTTTTTCTGGAAAATAATTATCTGAATTATTTATAATAGCTTTCATATCATCTTGAATTCTTTGATAGACTTCAAAAGTTTTTCCAGAAGCTCTTAAATCAGCTAATTCTCTCGCTGTCCATCCTTCTCCTTCAGCAAAATCCTTTTCTCCTAGAACTTTCTCAAACTTCTTAAACTTAGTCTGTAATATTTTATATTGATTTCTTGCTTCAGGTTTTAAATAGTCTTTTAAAATCTCATCAGATAAAAAGATGGCATCAGAATTAACCATAATTTCAGCTAATTCATCTCTATCCTGATCTACTGCATCCCACAACCAACGTCGAGGCATCCAATCATTAGGGCCACGTCTGAGTTTATCTCTATAAATACCTACTTTTTTTGAATCATCTAAAACTTGATCTACTGCTCCTCGAAGTGCTCTAGCAACACCTTTATGAACTTCTGTTGCTTCAGGAACTTCTCCAGGCCAGTCCTTTGACCGCATTAAATTTAATAAGATATTTTGATCTTCTTTAGAAACAGTGTATTGATTCCAGAAACGACCACTCTTTAAAAGAGGTCGTAACGCATCTTCAAAAGCAACATGATATTTACCTTGAATATCATGTAACTCTTCGTTATAACTTTGTCCAAGAAAACGTTTATCTACACCTTTAAAAGTATCATAACGTAATAATTGTAATAGTTCGCGTAAAGATTTAGAATCTTGAGATTTTGTCATAAAACGAGTTACTGGTTTACCTATAGTATTAGCAATAACAGTATCTTTAGCTTTCTTAGCTTTATAAATAAAATCAGAATCATTTAGTTGTCGTTCGTCAGAAAACCGACGAAGAGTATTTTGAGTTTCTACTGACCAGTGTTGTGCTCCTTTAGTTATACCTGCTCCTAAAAGACCACCAAGAACAGCTCCTGCTCCTGCCATTCCTGCTATTTCATATCCATTCAATCCTTGACGTAAATCTATACCATCTACATCATCTCTTTCTTGACGTAACCAAGTATCCATTCCAGACCAATAAGCACCTTCAGCAGCGCCTAATTTTCCATATGTCTTTGCTTGAGAACGATAAAAATTTTGTACTGCTTTTCTTTGTGCTTCTTTTGTAGGAACAGCAGCTAATGGATCAAAGGCTTTTAAAACTCCTACATAATGTGGATCGGCTGTAGGAGATTTAACAAAGGACTTACCAATTCTTTTTAAGCCCATCTTAGTAGTCTGAGCAAGAGCCTGTCTAGTTGCTAATGAACCACCCCCTGTCCAAGGAACTAATAAAGCTGATAAAATAGCTGAAGGATCAGAAAGAACATCTAATCCTATATCTACAGTAGCATTTAAATACTGTTTAAAACCTCCTGTATCAGCCTTTTCAAAGCGTTCTCTTAAATAAGCATAATCCTTTTTCTGTTGAGCAGTAAGATTTGGAAGTGTTTTAAAAGCTCTATAAGCTCCTCGGGCTAGATTATAATCAGCATCTCTAAAGTATTCATAAAGATCATCAACCATTGTATCATCTTCACCAACACCTTTAAGAAAACGTTCAGCCGTTTGAACGTATTGAGGATCATCCTCTAAATCATCTAAAGAATAATTATATCTACTTTGTAATTGATTTTGAGTTTGATGAGGTGTATGAGCAAGAGGTTTTTTAGTCGTTTGTCTAAAAACTTGATTAAACATCTGTGTTGGAATTGTATAAGGCATTATTTAGTTACCTTTTGTGAGTTGATACAGCATCTATATATCTTTCAATAGTTCCTTTTCCAGCACTCGTATTATAAATTTCTTTCCAAAGTTTAGCTCGTCCTTCAACAGTATTAGGAATAGAGCGTGGAGAAACCATAAAATAAAGTCTAGCAAATATTAGATTTAGAGTATCATCTGTCAAATCTTCATATTTAACTTCTCTAATATCAGTATCTATAACATCTTCAATTGGCTCTACCCATTTCTCCATCCTATTACCAGCAGCTAAACGTCGCTGAATTTCATTAAAGGCTATTTCATCAATTTGAGCAATACCTAAACTTCCTTTCTGACCAGTAAGACCTGTACTAACATCATAAGTTCCAGGAGTTTGTCCCATATTAGATTCTACAATTGTTACTTCTCTCATTAAATCTCTGGCCTCTTGAGAGTCATTAAATATATTAGCTACAGTATCTAATTTATCTTCTATAGATGTATCAATATCTTCTTCTACTTTTTCATCACTTATAAAATTTTCTAACCAAGGATTATCATCTAGTAGTTGTTGCATTATCTCTCTATCACGGAACGATCTTCGAGGCAATAATTCTGGACGTTCCTCAAAAATTACATCACCACGTTCTATTTCTTTAGAATACCGTATGACCTTTCTTATAGCTGCTCGTCTTTTCCAATCCTCTATTGAAGCTTTTTGTGGATCAGGTTCAATTATAGTAGATAATCTTTCATCTTCTTCCATAAGTCTAGTTAATGCTTCTTCTGAAAGAGCTGAAACTTCAGCAGTCATTGAAGGTTCAAAACTTTCATATCTACCTGTCGCATCATTAAATTCAATCCAACCTTCACGATCTCCAATTCCAAAATCCATATCTTCCAAATTCATTTGACTAGCTCTACGTGTTTCAGGTAAGAGTAAAGGAAGACGAGAACCGTCACCATATTTTTCTTGTATTGTAGCATTAAATAAATTTATTTGATCTTGAGTAGCTGTTGTCTTATCAAGAACTTCATTAATTCTTTCAGTTAGTCCATGTCTTCCCTCCAGTACTCTTGTATCTATCTCATCATCTGATAATCCAGAAGAATCAATTTGATCAGGCATTGTTATCATATCCTCAGTTCCAGGAAACCATAATATAGGTTCAACATCATTAGTTTGATGATTTCTTTTCAGTTTTAATGCAATAATATTAGTATTTTGAAGAGCTTCCCGTTCATCTTTTTGATGAGTTATTAAAATATTTTCTATATCATCAGGACTAAGAAACTTTAATGTAGGTTTACCCTCAGAATCAGGTATTACGGGCCATCTACGTACTACTGCTTCAATAGCTTCGACTTCGTTCATCTTTCTATGCCCTAAATAGTAACCTGTTCCAGGTAATCCAGCATTATTAGTTCTTATAACATTTATAACATCATTATACATAGAGGATAATTTATTTAGCTTATTTATATCTGCCGGTAAATCTCTAAAAGCAAGACGAACATCTTCTGAAATATTTTGATCTTGACTTAAAATCATTCCCATTTGATCTTCAAGTAATGAAGCATACTTAGCACTCGTCGATGGATTCAAATCTCGTGAATCTACCCAGTTATGTATAACAATCTTATCAGCCTTAAAATTATCTGGATTTATTCCTAATCTTTCTAAATGTCTTGTAGATAGACCTAATCCTGATTGTTGAAGTGTTGCATAAAGTAATGCTACTTTTTCTTCTGAAGCTCGTTTTGTTGCTCTATTTTGAAGAAATTCTAGTTTAGTAGCTATGTCAGCAGATGTCGAACCAATAGGTACACCTAACATTAAATTTGTGTAATCTATTTCATCTTGCTTAATATTTTTCTCAGGCCCATCATCCATTGCGTCATGTTCTGCTCTTAACTTTGTAAGTTGAGTAGTGAAAAACCCTTGTTGAGCTAACCACTTCTGAGCTTGTTCTCCACTTACATAATTAACATTCTGAATTAAAGATTTATGACTTTGTGATAGTTTTGCTAATTTCTCTTCTAATTGTTCAGGTGTCTCCTTATTAGCTTCACTCTCGGCAATTACTGTAGCTCTTTTTCCTAAATGATTATTCCAAAGAACTATAGATCCTTCACCAGGACTTGTAACACCTATAGTAAAAGAATAAAGTTCTTGAATTAGTTCTCTTTGAGGCATTGTTTTGCCAGGATTAAGGTCATTATAACTCTCCATAACCTTTGTTATATGATTTATTGCTCCTTGTCTAAGTCGTTTATCTGCCTGTGCTAAAATTTCTAAGTGAGCATTCGGAATTAAATCAAGCCCACTAGGAGGAGTATTTGCTGCTGCTTGTCTAAATGCTGCAATATCTTTTCTAGTAGTCTCCCAAAGAGCAAAATCATTAAGTGTATTTTGAACAGGTTTAGAAATAAAATCATCTCTAAATGAATCAATGGCTTGATCTTGCATATCAATACGACGTTTAGCATGTCCTGTAACTAAATTAAATAGACTAGGATTACCAACATCAAAATCCATTTCAACTAATTGAGCTAAATAAGCATCTTGTTTTCTAGGATCAAATTTCTTCCCTGTTCTAACGAAATCTATTAAATCTTTCCTTTCTGCATCATATAATTTTGACATTGAATCATACAAGCCTTCACTGATTTCACCAGATTGATAGGCTCTATCAAAAGAATTATAATCTAAGTAACTTTCAGGATGTACTGAATTAAAAACTTTATTAGATCTTCTAGCTCTTTTCCAAGCCTCTTCATCATATAAATGATCGGCTGAAGGATCATTAACATTAAAACCTGCCGATTCAATTTTATCTATCCAAGGCTTTCTTAAATTATATTCTTCTGTAGCTTTTATATTATCAGCATTAGCAACACCCAATGCAATCCAATTCTCTAATTTTTTTTGATCGACATGTGTTTCATAATCTTGCATTTTCTTAGCTTTCCACGCACCTAATAAACCTTGTAATATATTCATATTACGAACTCTAGAAGGTTCTTTTGCTTGAGAGCGTTTCCAGCTAGCTACTTCACTCATCATACCTTTACCAAATGTGACTATATCATCTGTATGTGCCATTATTTTATTGTCCTAATAAACTATTAGATTGAGTTGGTACTTGTTCTTGCATTCCTAATAAACTTTCTTGTTGAATGGGTGTTTCTTGAATCTTTTCTAATAATTCAGAAGGAACACTACTCTTTTCTATAATAGAACCTTCCATCCCTTTAAAAGTTAAATGCTGATTTAAACCTGTATTTATATCCTTAGCTAATGCCAATTGTTCTTCTTCATCAAGTTCTTGCCTTTCACCATCATATATTTCATAATCTCTAATTTCTGCTCTCTCTGAAATAGCCATAAGAATAACCATTAAAGGTTCAGCAAGTAATAACATTAAATCAGGATTCCAGCGTCCTTCTCTGAAACCCTCTTCTAATATTGCTTGGGCAAGAGCAGCTATACTCATTCTTTGTAATGCTAAGAGTTGAATAAGAGCAACAAATTTTTCAGGATCTAAAAATTCAGTAACAATAGCATCTAAAGCTTCTCCTACTTTAGTAAATTCAGGAGGTCTTTCCCAAGGAGGAGTTTCATCAGGACTTCTAGTTAAAGATTGTCCTGGTGTAGCTCTCATAGTAAAGGGATTCATTTCCTCCATTGTATTGTCATTGACAGCATTTGGATCATTAATTAAAGCCATTATTTTATATCCTACTTATGATGTTAAAGCATAGGGGCCATAACCCATACTCATTTGATTTTTATTTAAAATTCCCTGATAGATACTCATAGCCCCTTGATTAGGATCTATATTTTGCATTACACTGAACATATCAATAGGATCATTCTGTGTAGGCGTCATACCATATTGTGAAGCTACCTCTAATGCTGCTCTTGCTTGTTGAGGAGCATAAGGATTATAATGAGGTTGTTCAATGTCTGGTATATCTTGAGGCATTAGTAATGAAGATACTGCAACAGCACCTTGACCTGCCTTAATAATATTTGCTTGTGCTCCTAAACCTTCATAACCAGGAATAACATCTTTTACTCTTGAACTTGCTATTTGATCAACAGTTCTACCTACACGTTTTATACCTGTTGCACCTGTCCAAGCTTCTCCCAAAGAAGAGTAAGGTTTAACTCCAGCAAACGAAGCTGGATCTGGTAAAAGATTACGATAGCCAGTTTTTTCTGCAATATTTTGACCTGCCGTTGTCCATGCAGTTCTAAAATCTTTATTTGCAAATAAATCAGCTTTGACTTGTGGAGTACTATTATCAACTAACATACGTAAATTTCTTTCTGATTGAAATGAGGTGCCAGGAGTATATTCATCAAAATATGACATTCGTTTATCAGCAAGTCCACCCCATTTTTCTGGCATATCTGCAAAGCCTTGTCCTTCTAATTTAAGTCTTGCCACTTCTGTTTCTTTTGGAAATAAGCCTTCATATTGATCAGCAAACTTATCTACTACATCCATGACACTCTCACCCTCATTAACTCCATCAAGAATTGAAGCAGAATCTGTAATAGCTCCAGCATCAGATGTACTAAGAAATACATCTCCTCTTCCCTTTCCAACAGCATTCATATAAGATGTTGCTTGATTCTCTGCAAGTAATGTGGGATTAGTTCCCATTAAATTTTCAAATGTTCTTTGAACTGCTTGAATCGGATGTTTAAAAAGTTCACCTGTTTGAATTGCTACAGCCTGAAGTCTTTCAGCTATAGTTATAACATCTGCTGCCTTTTTCACTTCCATACCAGCTTTAACACCTTTAGCTGTAGCCGCTGTAACGCCTTTTACAGTTTGCTTAACACCTTCTTGTGCTGTCGATTGAATAACACCTTCAACTGTCATTTCTGCACCAGCTCCTGTAGTTACACCTCCTGTAAATAAAGCATTAAACATAACAGGTAAGGCTATTGCCAAAGCAATTGTTCCTAAAATTCTACCAATCTTAGAATTAAAAATCTTTTTAAGACCTCTGCCAAGTTCTCTAAAACCTTTACCAATTTTCTTAAAAAATTTCTTCATTTATTATCCTACCTTCCCTAAAGCTGTATTAATTATTCTACTAAAATTACTTTCCCAAAAAGTTTCTTTATAAGCTTCGCCCATATTTCCTAATGCCGAAATAATCACAGCAGCCCTTCTTTGTTGATCTGACTCATAATGTCTAAAATCAAAATCTGCCTGATCTCTTAATTCTTGCCAAAGAAAAGCACTGGCTTGTGAACTCATCTTAAATGCATTCATAGCATTTTGCATATTGACTGCATTATTTGTAGCCGTATCTATTTCATTTGCTCTACGTCTCCAAGATACATTACCAGCTTCAACTGCTGCTGAATTTTGAGCATTCCAAGTATCTCTTTGGAAAGTAATTGTATCATTATATTTATTAATGTCCTGTAACATTGAAGCATTAAACTTTTCAATATCTGCATCTCTAGCAGCTCGTCGTGCTTCTGCTGCATTTTGAGAATTAGCATTAAATTGTTCCATTGCATCAAAACGAGAAGCATTATTAATTTCTATTTGCTGTCCAAGATTTGCTACAAATTGATTTGTTTGATTTTCTGAAGTTGAATTAAATTGTTGTGCTGCATTCCCTGCTGCTTGATCTGATAATAAAGCCTGTTGATCCATTTGTGCTTGAAGCATATTAGCTTGTTGTGAATTTGTTAAATTTGCTGTATCCCAAGATAGAAAGTTTCTAGCATTTGTAATAGATACTTGTGTTCTTTGATCTACTGCTGCCATATCAAGGGATGCCATTGCCGTTGCATTTTGAACTGCTGCTTGCTGTCTATTATTTAAATTAGTAAGTGAAGCAGTCTGCATCCATTTACTATTGACTAGTTCTACTTGCTGTTGTGTTGTATATTTCGTCATATCAACATTGGCAATCATTGCTGCATTTTGTACAGCTCTTTGTTGATCAACATTAAGTTGTGCTACACCCATTTCAGAAGCTAAACGACCTTCAAGAAGATTCGTTTGCATACGAGAATTCAAATTTGCAAGTTCTATTTTTTCATCATTTGACATCAATTCAGAAGCTGCTTGATTCCTTGAAGCTAGGTTTGCCAAACGCATCTGATTATCTTCAGACATATTAGCCATACGCATTTGTTGTGTAAAGCCAGCATTCTTAGCCATGAAGTCAGCAGATGTTTGAAATTCAGATAATCTTCGTTGATTTTCAGCAGATTGATCTGCACCAACTCTTGCTTCTTCTGCGCGAAGTTCTGCCAAATCTATTTGAGCTGCTGCACTTAGTTCCTGAGAATTAATCTGTTGTTCATTTTGAGCATTTACTCTAGCAACTTCTTGTCTATTTTCAAAATCCTGCATTAATACTTGTTGTTTTTGTGCAGCCGTAGCCATAGTTGCTTGTTGTTTAAACTGCTCTCTACTTTCTTTCATATTCTGAGCAAATCGAGCACTTTCACTTTCTGCTCTTTGCTCATTAGCCAAATTCTCCATACGTCTTGACATATCTAGACGAGCTTCTTCTATATTTGACTGCTGTTCATAAGATAATCTCTGAGCAAAATTAGCTTGTAGAGCTTCTGCATTACCTTGAGCTAATGGAAGTGCTTGTGTAATAACAGCATTAAAAAGAGCATCACGACCTACTGTCGAAACCTCTAAACCTCGTTCAGCCATTCTTTGATTAATAGCGTCTACAGCAGGTCTAGCCCATAAAGGTACTGTTCCATCTTGTAAGTCTGAAGTAAGACTTTTCATTTGTGCTGAAACTAAATATTCTGTAGGTAGTTCCGTCATAGCTGCTGCTACTTCAACAGGCAAATCATCTCTTTGTGCCTCAACCTTTTTAGGATCTTCAAGATAATCACTGACAACATCTTCGGGTATAGGCGCTATAATTTGAAGCATTTTAGCTGCTTCACCTTTAGCATCTTTACCCTTAACTTTATCTCTCTTAGCAGC
>Ga0114912_1001460_pt1 | contig 10162 bp, 13 predicted proteins | sample MalvirDeepMed_51_FD_89713 | JGI IMG/M metagenome (GOLD analysis project Ga0114912, IMG submission 89713) | Marine viral communities from the Global Malaspina Expedition - Malaspina viral metaG DeepMed_51 | ecosystem: Environmental > Aquatic > Marine > Oceanic | place: Mediterranean Sea...
ATCCAAGTGAAAGCATCTTCCCACCACCACCCGGATCGGGGCACTGGCGACAAATCCCAGCTACGGCTCAACCCGCTATTCGTGGAGTGGCTCATGGGACTTCCGAGAGGCTGGACCGTCTTCGCTCCCTTGGAAACGGGTGCATACCTCTTCAATTTGCAGTCGCTATACGAGAACTTATCAGGAGATTGAGATGACCCGCCTATCGCAGAATACCAAGTATAAAAACAGGGCTGATCTGAAGAAGGATCTGCTCCGGTTTGCGTTGGGTTGGTGTTCCGCTTGGTGCAGGGGTGATGTTCTCCTATGCACCGACGTGCTCGACATGGTCTGTGATGAGATTACACGTAACAACCAGGAGACTGAGATGAAAGACTTGAGGCCGCTTCCACATTTTTACACTGTGCAGCAAGTCGCTGACTTGCTTCAGATACACCATCAATCCGTCACTCGATATATTCGGCGCGGGCAGATTAAGGCGTTGCAAATCAGCGGTGTTTATCGGATAAGCGAAGTTGAAGTGCAGCGCATTCTTTCGGAAGGAATTCCGAACGCGAAGCCAACGAAAAAAACAAAGCGCAGGAAGAAGAATGGCACGAAAGGGTCCAGCGGATCGAAGGCTTGATATGTTCTCTGACCTTTTCACCCCATTCGAGGAATACGACAGGTATTCTGGCATAGGCGCGAGCGAGGCCGCGTCCGTGATGGGGTGTGGTTTTGACAGTGCGCTCACGCTGGCTCGAACAAAGAAGACGAGGACGCCAAAGGAGTTCGGTCCCGGCAGCATTGTCAGGTTCGACCGCGGGCACAGGGAAGAGAGAATCGCATCAGACATCTACCGTGACGAGCGTGCCAGAGCGTGCGAGAGGCTTATGAAGGTCGGAACACTGAGACATCCAGACCACGACTGGGCGTATTGCAGCCCCGACCGAATAATCGCAAACCGCAGGACTGGCGAATGGCTCGGAGGTCTTGAGATCAAGCACACGGATCCGTGGAATGGTAAGATGTGGGGAAAGGGAGAGGACATATTCATTCCGCCGAGGGTGGAGTGGCAATGCAGGTACACGCTGTGGATTGTGAACGCTGCTCTCGATTCTCGTGGTTTCGAGCCAATCCACACGTGGGTTGTGATGGCTCGCATTGGGTTCTTCGACGACAGGTATTATTCGGTGAACTGGAACATGGTCATCGAAACGGAGATGGTTGAGAGGGTGGAGGAGTTTTGGCGCGAGTGCGTGCTTGGAGACCGCGTCCCAGACCCTGTTGGGCACCCCGGTGACCTGCTGGAACTGAAATCGATGTATCCAGAGGACACAGACGAGGAATACATCGAGGCCGACGACAAGATGAACGAACTGGTTCCGGAGCTGCACGATGTGAAGGCGCAACTCAAGGTGTTGAACAAAGATAACAAGCACCTCGAAAGCCAGCTTCGACACGCAATCAAAGAGAACGCGGGGATGTATGGAGACGGGTGGACAGCACACCTACGCGGAAAGGCGCACGGTGAAGGACGAAGACGAACACTCAAAATAGAGATGGGAGAAAAAGCGGATGACGAGGGGGAAACTACAGGCGTACTTCAGCCCACGGATGGGCAAGCTGTCGAAAGCGGCAGCGTTCGGGGTTGATGCTGAGAAAATAGCTCAAGAGATATTTGTTCTTGAGATGCACAATACACAGCTCGCGCAGTGCTCACCAAAGAGCGTGTTTTTCGCCGCGTGGAAGCTGGCGAAGCAGGGCCTGGTGCCCAACCACGCAGCCGGCGGACCATATGTGGTTCCAAGAGGCAAGAGCGCGGTGGTGGACTGGGGTGTAGCTGGCTTGACCTCCATCGCTATGCGAACTGGAAGATATAAGCGTGTGTGGGCATCTGTGTACCACGAGCATGATGATTTTCAGATCCGCCGCCACGAGCAGCCACCGTTCCATCACACTGAGACAAACAACGACCCCGGTGAAACATCTGGAGCCTACGCATATTCGGAGCTTTTGGACGGCACGGGGCAGGTGTTGCGAATGCGGAAGGCCGAGATCGACGAACACAGAGAACTGTTTGCCGGTGGTGGGGATGCGTGGAAGACGAGCTATTGGGCAATGGCGAAAAAGACGGTGCTGAAGAAGCTATTGCGGAGCCTGCATTGCGAGCAGCACGATCCTGTGAACGAGGCTATCCGCGTGGACATCCCAGACGATCTGGACTCCACCATCATCGAGGTGCAAGAACAATGATTGTGGTGGTCATATGTTCGGTGATGCTGGCATACCCGGTATCGGATTATGATGCGTCGATGGCGACATGTCTTGAGATTGGGCGTCATGCGGGTCAAAACGATATGCCAATCCATACGCTAGTTGCGCTCGCGTACATCGAGTCTCGATTAGACTTCGATGCGGTGTCTCCGCGTGGAGCTCGCGGCCCGCTCCAGGTGATGCCGTACTGGCTGGAAGATTCTTGTGGAGAAATCGATGCAGGCGTTATAGCGTGGCGTTACTGGAGAGCCCGCTCTATTACAATCCGCATCGCCTTAGCTAAGTACAACGCAGGATATCGGCCAGGGCGCCGCTCCTTTCGCTTTGCAGACCGCGTTCTAAGCCTGTCAAGCGAACTATTTGTCCTGGCCGAGGGGGTGTCTGGTGCGGATTGATGTGCCAGACGTTATCTTGAGTGACCGAGACTTGTCCCCCTCGTCGAAGGTCATTCTCATGTGTCTATCTACACTGGACACCCCCTATTTTACTTACGCCAAGCTTGCCTACGAGTGCGGACTCACGGTCAAAGAGGTGAGGGCTGCGCTGAAGTTGCTACGAGGAGAGCCCACGGCTCGGCGTAAAAACACAACACAATGGCTCCGAACTGAGCGCGTGAAACACAATGGCTCGACAGCCACCCGATTCACGATTGTCCACAACCTGACAAAAGGGAAGGTTTATAGACAGCAGGGCTACCTGACAAAAGGGAAGGTTGGTGGTGTGAACCTGACAAAAGGGAAGGTTGTGCCTACCCCTGTAAGCCTGACAAAAGGGAAGGTTGGTGCTGATGACAACCTTACAAAAGGGAAGGTTTCTCCAGAACTGTCCCCTTTAACTGTTAAAGAATTAAACAAGTTTAATTCTAGTTTAAATATAAATACCCCGCCCGAAGACCTTTCGCTCTTTGGTGAAGAAGAGATGGAGGCTACGAAGGAGTCTGTGCCCTTCGATGAGATATACAAAATCTACAACGAGATTCGCACAAGGGTTCGGATGAAGACGGGCTTGCCGGGTTACAAGGGAATCAGAGACCCCACGACTGATCGAACACGGTGGGCAGAGCATTGTTGGTTCGACGAGAAAACATGGAACCGTAGCATTGAGCGGGTGAAGGTGTTTTTTGAGACTGCGGCTACCATGGACAACTACAACCTGTCAGGCAGAAACAAGACGCGGTTCCGCGGTTCGTTTGTCTACATGACAAAAAACCAAGAGCGCAGAGCGGAGATCAACGAGGAAGTGAAGAGACTAGAGGAGCCAGACGCGCAGAACTTCAACAGCAAGTGGGGTGATTTCTATGAAACCGTCTAAGAAGGCAGTTGCGAACGCGATGAAGCGACTCATCAATGCTGGCTTTGAGCCGCCGGATCAGGCTGACCCGAAGGGAATGTGCCAGGAATGGATGCTGTGCCTCAATGGTATACCCGACGATGAGCTGGACCGTGCGATGACAGAGGTAGTCTCGTCGAGGAAGTATTGGCCCAAACCAGCGCACATCATTGAGGCATGGGAAGACGTGTACTTCGACCGTTGGGGGAGAAGGCTGGAGCACGCCACAGATGGGGTCGTTCAGTGATGTGGTCCGCGCACTTTGCGATACCTATCGCTCCGAAGGCAAAGGGGCGCCCCAGGATGCGTGTGGTGAACGGTCACGCTCAAGCCTACACACCGAAGAAGACCAGAGTGTTCGAGACCACTGCCTCTGAGTTGATCGCTAAGCACTCTCCACCGGAGCTCCTCGTAGGCCCCGTGTCGCTCACTGTAATATTCGTTCTCCCTCGCCCCAAGAGGCTGTGCAGGAAAAAGGATCCAGACTCTACGACTGTGTCTTGTGATAAGCGCCCCGATCTGGATAATCTAATGAAGAGCCTTCTAGATGCAATTCAGAACAGCGGGCAGATGTGGACTGACGATTCTCAGGTACAGCACATCAACGCAGAGAAGGTCTACGCAGAGAAAAACGGGAAACCTCGGATTGAAGTTCGCATAGAGGGAGAGTTGTCATGATTACCATGTACGACATCGTACAGATGCACAGAGAGCTTCGTATGCCAAGAACCGCAACAGGAGTCGCTGGTCTTTTCGTAAAAATGACCCGCATGGGCGCAACGATCCCAGAGACCGCTGCCATCGCGGAGATGACAATAGAGAGAGTCAGGAGCGTAATCGCAGGGCGAGACGACATAACACAGGAAGAGCATGGGCGCCTTTTGGGCGCATTTCAGATCTACCTGTGGTGGAACGGATACAGATTGAAGCAGTCATGGACGCTGAAACCCGAAGAGGTTCGCTTCATCTATGAACAGTCACGGTTGTTTTGGGATGAACTGTGTCGTCACCTGAAAGCAGACCTGGAGAAAGCAATTGCAAAGATCAACACAGTATCCTGAGATGAAAAAGCGCGGCCCCGCTGCGCGGTGGGTGGACCCGAAAGAGTTAATCCCATGGGAGCGCAATCCACGGCAGAACGATGATGCTGTTCAGGGAGTTGCAAACTCCATCCTCAAGTTTGGTTTTGGAGCTCCAATACTGGCGAGGAAGGAAAACAACGAAATCATTGCAGGTCATACGCGCCACAAAGCAGCACTCCTAATAGACTATTCACCAGTACCGGTTCGGTTCTTAGATCTAACCGAGAACCAGTCACATGCGCTCGCCATAGTTGATAACAATTTGAGCGAAGTAGCTATGTGGGACGAGGCTGAGCTTGAAAAGCTGCTTGAAGAACTAGACGAAGAGTTGTCTGGGGTTTATGACGACGGCGACGAAGACCCCATTGACGACTTTTGCCAAGAGCCAGACCAGGAAGACACAGAAGAGGAAACAGAGGAAAGCAATACACTTCTGGACAAATTGAATGCTTTCGTCGCAAGATCAGAGCAAAAGAGTCGTCAGAAGAAGGTATGGAGCAAAGCCGATCACAAGGCGTTGCTTAGGTTGGCCGAAGAAGTGAGGGCGGTGACAATTGGATGATCCAACACCCACGACAGTGATGAGTTTCGGAGGCGGGATTCAAAGCACAGCAATAGCCCACATGGTGATCAATAGGCATCCAGAGCTGATGCGCGTTGTTGATGGTCTGCCTGATCTGTTCGTGTTCGCTGATACGGGAGATGAGCCCAAAAGCGTTTACGAAAGCGTTATTAGAACGAAAAAAGCGCTCCACCCAATTCCGCTTATGGTTGTGAAGAAGAAGTCCAAGTGGGGCGGCTCTATATCCGAAGACCTTCTGAACAGAATGAAGGCATCTAGAATAAGTGGTGGGGATATGCCGCCAATGTTTGTCAAAAACCCAGACGGAACGCAGGGCAACGTACACAGACAATGCACGTTCCAGTGGAAAATCAGAATAATACATCGGGCAATTAAAAAGGCCGCGGGACTCAACCTAAAGAAGCCATCGCACAGGAACGCTGGAAGGGTAGTAAATCAATGGTTGGGGATATCCACCAATGAAATACAACGCATGAGAGACCCCAAAGAGGACTGGCTCAAGCACACATATCCTCTTATTGATATGGGTTGGGATAGGGCTAACTGTATATCATACCTAGAAAAGATCGGTGTAGGCGCATCGCGTAGCGCGTGTGTTCATTGTCCGTATCAGTCGAACGCAGAGTGGATTAGGCTAAAGCAGGAGGAACCAGATGAATGGGACAAGGCTGTGGAGTTTGAGAAGAAAATACATGAAGCCATGCACTCTGGCGCAGTTGTTTGTGGACTAAAGAACCTGCCATATCTACACAACTCCATGGTGCCATTGGATGAGGCAGACTTTAATAGGCAGGGAGACCTGTTCGCCTTCGACAACGAATGTGCCGGGGTGTGTGGCGTATGAGATCTCCTTCACCGGCAACGATTGCGAAGCAGGAGCGGCACAGGTTCCTCATTGGCCTTTATCGCAAAGGTGTACCACGCCACGAGATATTCCGCGTTATGACTGGCAAGTTTGAGGTCACGCCTCAGACTGTACGCAAAGACATTGCGAAGATCGGTAAAGAACTCGAAAACTACCTCGAAAACAGCGAAAGTATACAAATGGAGATGAATGGCTGTTACGAAAGGTTAAAAAAGAGAGCTCAACGTGACGACGCTGTGGGAAACCGGGCCGACGAACTGATACTGAACCTGCTCGGAAACAGGTCAGCGAAGAGACTCGACTTCCACCTCAAGCAGAAAGAACTCAGGCTCAAAGAGGCAAACGCAAGACTTGCGGAGGTGAAGGCAGACCTCGCACAGAAAGCCCTGGACGACGCTGTGGTGTCGGAGAAGACGAACGGCTGGCGAAGCTCAATATCCGCACAGATAAAGAGAATCAACGAGAACGGTGCTGTGGGTGTGCAGGACATCGTGGAGATACTTACTGAGTACCTTCACGCGAGCGTCCACGCGGGTGACGGAGACAATAGGGAGATGCTCACGGTTGTTCGGATGCTGTTCAAAATAGCCATCGCTGATCCGAACGCGAACAGCCCAGACCTAGCGCTGGTTCGGTTGCCCGAAGGAATGCGCATTCCTGCACCGGAGCCTGACGACGGCGACGATTTGTTGGAATAATGCCACTATCTGGACCATCGCGCATGGGCGCCCGTGACATGGTGGGCAAAAACCGTCCAGTCGGAGATCCGGACTCTGTTTCCTGGCGCGAGTACAGAGAGAAGATCGGTAAGGCGAAAGACCGATGGGAGAGTTTGAAGCTTATAGCTTCAGCAACCGAGTACGAGCCACTGCCCCATCAGCTTCGAGCGCATATGGCGGAGGCGCCCCAAAAATTGCTGCTCGGCGGAATCGGCTCGGGCAAGACGGTTTGGTCCGTAGCTGAAATGCTGTCCTTATGCATAATGAATGTTGGGGTATCGGGTGCGTTTTTTGCTCCGACTTTCGACGCCGTGGTGCATGTACTGCTGCCGGAATGGACGCGATTGGTGGACGCCATGGCTGTCGCCGGATACCCCGTTCAGCGAAGGTTTCACAAGAGCATGGCGAAGGCCGAGCTCATCGGTGGTGGAACAGTATACTTTCGTAGTTTCGAGCGTGTGGACAGTTGTCGTGGATGGACGCTGGGCTTCGCCGCTGTCGATGAGACCGAGTCTGCATCGGACCCCGGATATGTGTGGAATGTGATCGCGGGACGAATCAGAGACCCGGCAGCGAACATACATCAGATGCATGCGACGACGACCCCGCGCGGCCTGCGCGGAACGGTACAGAAGTTTATAGAGCAGCGAGACATACCGTCGCTCCGTGAAGATTGGTGGTGCGGCAGAGCAACCACACGAGATAACCCACACTTACCCCCGGGCTATCTCAAGTCGCTGAAGGGATACTCGAAGCGGCTGTGGGAGCAGGAGGTGGAGGCGAAGGTGCTGAAACCGTCGAACACCGTGTTCGGGGATGACTGGGGTCCGCAGAACGTGCGCCCGTGGGTATACGACAAGATGCTTCCGTATGACCTCGCTGTGGACTGGGGATACTCGAAACCCCATGTGTTGTGGATTCAGCGCACACATGACGGCGAAGGCATTATCTTCGACGAGTTCTATGAAGACGAGGTGCCAAGAGATGTGCTACGTAAAGTTATACAGGACCGATGTGATCGTCTGGGCCGGGATCCTGAGTATGCTATCGGAGACCGCGCAGTGCGGGACCAGATGTCATGGCTCCTTCACCAGTTCCCAAGCACCTATGTGAAGCGCATGCACACAAAGAAAGAGCAGTCGATACTTGAAGGCGTCGAGGTCATGCGCTCGATGATGGACCCGATAGAGGGCGCCCCGAAACTTTTCATTGCAGAAAGCCTCATGAAGAGGGATATGGGTAGGGGCATCCAGAATTGCTTGGAGGGATACAGATGGGCACAAAGACGCGACGGCACCATCTCTGCGGACACTCCGCTGAAGGGAATTTACGACGATGGAGTGGACGCCCTTCGCTACTGGGCAGTCGTACATAGCGACAGCCGTAGCGATTCTTTTGTGATAAGATATGGCGGCAATGACTCATGGAAGAACCGAAAAAGGGTGACCTAAAATGTATCCACTGATGACGAGCGCGTCCAAGTCGATTATGGACATGGCTAGATGGTCGGACGTGACCGAGAAGCTCTGGATGTATCTTCGTCGGGACTTCACTGATTTTCGCGATCAACTCCAAGAGTTGTATCCGCGGAACTACGATCAGATGGTGCAGAGGAGTATTCCGTTCATCTGGAATCTGGCTAGGCAGGTCGCGACCCTATACCTCCGCGGGCCTGCGCGTGAGTTCTATAGCCAAAACGGATCGCTAAGCGACGAGATGCAGCGAAGGATAGCGACGATATACACATCTGTGAATTGCGACCAAGTATTGCGAAGCGCACAGGAACAACTCGTGACGCTCGGAAACGCCACCGTGTGGGTTTGGCCTGTGCCCAAAGCAAACGGAGTGCGATTGCTCACTCCACCTCCGCATCACCAAACGGTGGTGATGGCAGACCCGGTATCGAATGACGTGCGAGATGTTCTCGAATGGCGCGTCAAGATGATCATCGCCGTCGACGAGACCATGTCGATGGCGCACTATGGCATCGCGAAAATAACCAAGGAAGAGGCGATTTGGGCAGAGGGTCCACGCGCAATAAAAGGGACTGGCATATGGGCTGAAGACGGAAGCAATCCATTCGGAGTCATTCCTGTTTGTGTCCTGCGAGATGCTGACCCGGCTCCTGGAGAGTGGTGGAGCCCAGCCAATGAAGACCTGCTCGATGCACAACGCGCACTCTGTTTTGATTTCACGGACGCAAGCCATGTCGCCAGAATGCAGAGTTACGGGCAAGCGGTTCTGTCGGGCACAAACCGACAGTTCGCTGAACAAGTGGATCTCGGCCCGGACACGGTTATCGGGCTACCAGATGAGCGGATGAAGTTTGAGTATGTAAACGCGAACCCTCCGCTGAATGAATATTTGCACTCCACAGAGCAGTTCGCTCGGACGGTCGCGTCCATGAATGGCATGAACCCCACGACGCTCGTAAACAAGATCACCGGGGTGACGGCAATAGCGAAGCAACAAGAGACAGCAGACCGTGAGACCCAGCGACAGCGACACATCATCCAGTTCCGACAAACAGAGAACAGGCTGTACGAACTCATCCGAACAATTCGTAACGTTTTGGGGGGCGAGGAGATCTACCCGGAGGCGAAAGTCAATGTCGAGTACCGAGATCCGTCCCCGCCCATCGTCGATGAGCTGCACCACTCTCAGGCTATCAGAATGGCGCTCGATGACGGCCGAACAACGTCTGCTATGGAGATGGCTAAACGAGACGGCATTCCACTGCCAGAAGCCCAGGCCAAAGTCCGAATGAACCTTGCAGAGACCGCTCGAAACAGGTCCATCCTCGTTCCTGACGACAGGGTTGCCCAGGGACGGACACCGGAGCTTGAGGTTGCTTCCTGATGGCACGCTCGCTACCGAGGATTCGCAGAAGACCAGTTGACATGGGAGCACGCAAGCTCAGGGTTAAACCACCCCCAGGACAACTGGTTTCGGTCCATGTGGAGACGATAAAGAATGTCTTCAGACCAGAGGTTCTCTTCGACATGAAGCCCATCCTAGACCTCGCTCGTGGAATGGGCACCATGATCAGGCGGCGGGTACGAGACCGCGGCGTCTCTGGGCGCGGGGGTAGGTTTTCAGAATACCCAGGAAGGAAACCCCGCAAAACGCCAGTGCCCGGTAACAGGAAACCATCGAAGTTGTATATGGAAATAGACCCATACTGGGCACCCGCACACTACCCACAGGGCGCGGATAGAACGCAGTTGTCTCACCCAACGAGGGAAGGGAAGGATGCTCCGCTCAAAACAAAGAAGCACCCAGGCGCCCGAGCATATCCTTCCAGGAAAGAATATCAGCAAGCCATCGC
>Ga0114912_1001463_pt1 | contig 10153 bp, 7 predicted proteins | sample MalvirDeepMed_51_FD_89713 | JGI IMG/M metagenome (GOLD analysis project Ga0114912, IMG submission 89713) | Marine viral communities from the Global Malaspina Expedition - Malaspina viral metaG DeepMed_51 | ecosystem: Environmental > Aquatic > Marine > Oceanic | place: Mediterranean Sea...
CAAGAGGCTTTCAGTAATCATAAATGGGCGCGTGAGAACATTTTAGTCGCAATTCCCGCAAGTAAAGGGGACGGTACCGCTCAACTTCAGGAGGATGGACTAAAAGCGTTAAGGGAAGAACTTCAGCGCATGGCACATATTGTGTTTTCCGGTAGACCAGGTGATAGGGAATATTGGTGTGGGAAAGGGACAGATTCCAAAGAAGCAATCACTGAGAAGTACAACGGCCTTAAACCATGTTTACATGGGAGCGACGCCCATGATTTGGAGCACGTAGGAAACCCTGATTTAGACCGCTATTGTTGGATTAGAGGTGATCTGAAATTTGAAACGTTACGGCAGATATGTTTCGAACCTGAGAGAAGGGTTTATATTGGGAAGGAAATACCTAGTGATGGTTATCCTTCCCATACAATTGAAAAAGTAAGTGTTAAAAATGCAGATTGGTTAAAAACACAGGAGATAGGTATAAACTCGGGATTGGTTGCAATTATTGGGGCTAGAGGATCAGGTAAAACCGCATTGGTCGAAATGATAGCCGCTGGGGCGGGAAGTGTCGACCAAACCCATACAAAGAGATCATTCCTTGAACGGGCCCAAAAATTTCTAACAGAGACAACAAGCACAATTAACTGGGGTAATGGTGAACACCAGGAATTTCCCGTGGATGTTCAAAAATTACCAGTCGAGAGTGAAGAGCCCAGAGTTCGCTATTTATCTCAACAGTTTGTTGAATATCTCTGCTCTTCGGATGGGCTGGCGGACGAACTTGTAAATGCGATTGAACAGGTTATTTTTGATGCCCACGGCGTGGATGAACGTCTAGGAACAAGGTCTTTTAAGGAATTAAGAGAAATTAAAACAGAATCCATTAGACGTAGCATCGACAAATATCAGGAACTGCTTCAAGAAATTGGTGATGAAATATCTGTTCAAGATGATTTGGTACGCAATATCGAAGAGTTGAAAAAGAAAAGGACTATAGAAAATGGTGCTATAACTAGGATGAAGGAGGACCGGAAAAAACTCACTCCATCAGACAATAAAGAAGTTCTTGAAAAACTTGATAAGGTTCGTGAAGCCGCAGAGACAAAGTCTCAATTGATCGCAGGATTTGAAAAAAAAGAATTAAAACTCCAAGGTTTAAAGGAGGAGGCTGAACAATTTCAAAATAATAGTTCGCTAGTTCAACTTAATGCTCTTAAAGAAGAATATGCAGAAGCCGATCTGACCGAAGAACAATGGGAAAAATTCACTTTAACTTATAAAGGAGATATCAAATCTTTATTGAATGAAAAGTTGATTGAAGTAGAAAAGGAGATAAAGAAGCACAAAGGCCAAACTGAAAATGAGGTGGAAGAAGTTAATGAAAAAACAGAGGCTTATTTGAGTTCTTACGATAATTTATCTTCGAATACTTATTCATTGCTTATTAAAGAACAACGCCGTTTGGAGGCAGTAATTGGAGTAGATAATGAGAAACGAAAAAAGTATACGGACCTCTCCAATAAAATAGCAGTATTAGAGTCGGCACTCAAACAAAGAGACAAGGAAATAGAAAAAGCGGAAGCCGCCCCAAAGAAAATTGAAAATCTTTTCCTTAAGCGAAAGAGCACTTATGAGCTATTGATCGGACAAATTGAAAAGGAAGAAAAGCTATTATCCAAATTATACAGCCCTTTACAGGAGAGGCTTAGTTCTCAGGATGGCACCCTGTCCAAATTGACTTTTTCAGTAAGGCGCATTGTAAATATTGAACAATGGGCTGAATCCGGTGAGAGATTGATCGATAGATCGAGAATGGGCCCCTTTAAGGGTGTTGGTACACTTACCGAAATTATCAAAACAGAACTTGAAGAAGTGTGGAAAACTGGCTCTTCCAAGGAAATTGCTCAAGCAATGACGGATTTTCGATTAAAATATGGGCCAGATTTTTGGAAGCATGCATTCGAAGATGCTAGAAAAAATCGGGAAACAAAAAAATATTGGTACGATCAGATTTCCAACTGGTTATATAGTATTGGCCACGTGAGTGTGAATTATGGTCTCCAATATGAAGGAGTCGATGTGCAACAGCTCTCCCCGGGAACGAGGGGAATTGTTCTATTGTTGCTCTATCTATCGATAGATATTGATGATGAACGGCCATTGATTATTGATCAACCAGAGGAAAATCTTGACCCTAAATCAATTTTTGACGAATTGGTCGATAGGTTTAAAGAAGCCAAAAATAGGAGGCAAATAATTATAGTCACTCACAATGCCAACCTCGTTGTCAATACTGATGCAGATCAGGTCATTGTCGCCTCTAGAGGAGAGTACAAAATGGGTTCTCTTCCAGACATTGCGTATGAAAGTGGAGGATTGGAAAACCCCCAAATTCGAAATGCTGTTTGCAACATTCTAGAAGGGGGCAAACGTGCATTTGAAGAACGGGCTAAAAGGTTGAGAATTTCTATATGATTTTTTATTTCTCATGTTAAGTAACGGAATGGTATTGATGAGTTGGCAAAAAGAATCCTAAATCCTAATCCTCCTTTTTCGTAAATAAATAGCATCGATGATGGCTAAAAAAATAGATTTACTTAAGCTTTTTAGAACTGGTCTTACATAAAGAAATGGGAAAGAATTTTCTTTTTGACTTTAGAAGTTTTTTGTCAACTTCAAATAGTTTTTCGTAATTCGGAACTTTCTTGTGTTCCTTAAGGCAAGTCAAAATTTGCTCCATGGATAGAACGGACATTTACAGACTCATACAAGTGACCTTCGGTTTATGAGCCCGACGAGCTACCTACTGCTCTACCCCGCGGTTATATAACTTTCTGACTGACAATCAGTTAATATTAGATTAAATTTCATCAAATGTCCACGCCGTATGCGTTTCCGTATGCGGAAACAGAACAATAAAGGTACTATAAATAAATGTAATCTCACAGGATTGATATGTTTTTTCAGGACTAAATATGGTTTCCTCCTTTCCATGAATGGTTTTCCTGACAATTGCAACTCGTTGACAATTGCTAAGAGAACTCGAACTCATGTATTCATTATAAAGGGCCTTGTGCTCGATCTTCCCATCGACCTTTACCTTGTAGTGCATCGCATCGAGCCATACGATGCAATAGAGGGGCTCCAGGGGACGGTTCTGCCACGCCTTTACTCGGGGACGATCGGATCGGTGATCTGGCTTAGGACCGTATGGGAAATCTCCGTATCGTACATCTCCTTTATTTGGGACGAGATGCCCCGGTAACTGATCCCAAGGCCGTAGAGGCCGATGATTTTCTCCGATAGATTGTTAGATGGTCTGGCGTTTTTTCACCAGCTCCGGTTCAAAGTTGCTCTGGCGGTCCTGCAGGGTATCGATATCGAAGGTCCCAAAACCACTTTTCAGCGTCTTTTTTCCCTTGCCATTGCTTTTGTTGCACTTGGTGCGCTCACCCTCGTCCAGATGGTCGTCCATCTCAGCCTCATGGGCCTTCTCGATCACATTCTTCAGAATGGGGGCAAAAGCGCCTCCCTCACCGAAAAGGTTCTTGCCCGACATGAACTGCTCAAGAACCTTCTTTTCAAATTCTGTCTGTTCTTTCTTTGTCATAGTACTGTCTGAATAAAATTAATACTTCTAATCTTTTTCAGACAGAGTTCAGTTTACAGTCTCGGAATTTCTTCCGACCATGACTGGGGCATGCCCCCGCTATTTTTCTATTTACACACTTTATGAGATAGTCCTGAAATTTTCCATTCTAGCCCTAAACAGTTCTTAATGAATCTATAAGAGTAATAAAAATATTCAGTCATTTTTTATTTCTTTACCAACAATTTGCACACTTATCCCTTTTTCTTCTAGTTTTTTTAACATTTGCTGCGATATATTTTTATCTGTTATAATTAAATCAATCTTATTTAAAGGGCAGATTTTAGCAAAACTCCTTATACCAAATTTTGATGAATCAGCCAAGACAATTAGCTTATTGGAGGAGTTTATCATTCTTTGATTAAGCCGAGCCTCTTCTAAATTAGATGTAGTAAGACCGAACTCCAAATCAATTCCATCTACACCCATAAACAACTTACTACAGGACATATTATCCAAAAATTGAATAGCATAATCTCCAATTACAGAAAATGAACTTTGTCTTACAAACCCTCCAAGTTGCAAGACCTTTACTTTTTTATTTCTACTAAGTTCCAAGGCTATATTCAAAGAAGAAGTCACCACAGTTAAACACTTCTCAGGATCCAAGGCTTTGGCTAATGCCAGCACACTTGTTCCTGATGCTATGATTATAGAATCGTTATTTGATATAATAGCTGAAGCCGCATTGGCTATTCCCGTTTTTTCGATAACGGAAATCTTCTCCTTTTCAATGACTGACCTGTCATTGGCGTAGGGGTTTTTTAGCGAAGCACCCCCATGGGTTCTAAATAGTAACCCTTTTTCCTCCAAGAATTTTAAATCTTTCCTAATAGTAACCGCCGAAACTCCCAATATCATGCACAAGTCTAAAACTTCCACATGTTTATCCTCGTCTAGCTTATCGAGTATAGTCTGATGCCTTTTCATAAGAATAAAAATATGGGCAAAGATAAAGAAACGAAACTATCCTTTCAAAAACACAATATTCAAACACCAATTAGATCTACGATTTAACTAAAAATACAACCAATATATTCATTATATATCAATATTATGTTTCGTTTATTTTCATGTTGAAGATAATTATATATATTTGTTATATTATCGAAACCAAATGAAACATATGAATAATAATATATTTAATAGAAGTGTAATAACGAAACAATTGGAAATAGTTGGTAATTGGGATGTAATTGTGATTGGCGGAGGGGCGACGGGATTGGGCATCGCTCTTGATAGTGTTACCAGAGGATACAGAACTCTATTGTTAGAACAGGTGGATTTTGCAAAAGGAACTTCCAGTAGAAGTACAAAACTTGTGCATGGCGGAGTACGTTATTTGGGACAGGGACATATCGATTTGGTAAAGGAAGCCTTGTATGAAAGGGGGCTACTTTTAAAGAACGCTCCGCATTTGGCAAAGAACCAAACCTTTATCATTCCAAATTATAGCTGGTGGAATGCAATTTTTTATACTACTGGACTTAAGGTTTACGATTTTTTGTCTGGGAAACAAAGTCTAGGAAAATCTACATTTATTTCCAAATCCAAAGTATTAAAAAGAATAAAAACCGTCAACAAGATAAAATTAAAAGGAGGCGTTAGTTACCAGGATGGTCAATTCGATGATGCTCGTCTAGCCGTAAACGTTGCCCAAGCTTGTATAGAAAGAGGCGCTACTGTATTGAATCATTTTAAGGTAAATGAATTACTAAAAAAACACAATGGAACAATAAATGGTGTCGTTGCTACAGATACCGAAACTAAAAGAACATACCACTTAAAGGGAAAAGCGATCATAAATGCTACAGGTGTTTTTGCTGACGATATCCTAAAAATGGATAAATCCACAGGCAAAAATATGATACGCCCTAGCCAAGGAGTGCATTTGGTATTGAACAATACTTTTCTGCCTGGCGCCGATGCTATTATGATACCAAAGACCGATGACGGTAGAGTTTTGTTTCTTGTACCATGGCATGATAAGGTTATTGTAGGAACTACCGACACTTTATTGGATGAGCACAGTCTCGAACCAAAAGCTTTGGAGGAAGAGGTCGACTTTATCCTTTCCAACGTTAATGCCTATCTGTCTAAAGAAGTGAGCCGAAAAGATGTACTTAGCATATTTGCAGGGCTAAGACCTTTGGCTGCACCACAGGATGAATCCGAAAAAACAAAAGAGATATCAAGAAGCCATAAAATAGTGACTTCCGATTCCGGATTAATATCTGTTATAGGAGGTAAGTGGACCACTTTTAGAAAGATGGCCCAAGATACTTTGGATAAGGTAATAAAAGCAAAAATGTTACCTGAAAGGAAATGCATCACTCAAGACTTAAAAATACATGGAGCAAAAGAAACCAATGACTGGAGCAACCATTTATATGTATATGGTAGTGATCAGGAAGGTATTCAAAAATTAATACAGGAAAACCCAAAACTGGGAAAGAAAATACACATTAATGCTGCATACGTACAAGCAGAAGTTATATGGGCCGCAAGATTTGAAATGGCAAGAACCGTAGAAGATGTCTTGGCAAGGAGAGTAAGAATGTTATTCTTAGACGCACGGGCTGCAATTGAATCCGCACCTATCGTTGCCGAACTATTAGCGCAAGAACTTAACAAAAATAAAAATTGGGAACAAGAACAAGTGCAACAGTTCTCTAGAATAGCAAGTCATTACGTACTAGGTCAGACTGATATTCCCCAAAGAACCAAAGTAAAACAATAAAAATCAATCGACTCTTTTAGTTAACATTAATCCGAAAAGGGTTAAACCTTTTCACTAACTCACTTTTTAAAATGGATAAATATATTCTTGCCCTTGATCAGGGCACAACAAGTTCACGTGCTATACTTTTTGATAAAAAAGGTAACATCATATCTGTTGCTCAAAAAGAATTCACCCAATACTTTCCTAAACCGGGATGGGTAGAACATGATCCTATGGAGATTTGGTCAACACAAGCAGGGATCGCAGCAGAAGTAACAGTAAAAAAAGGATTAAATGGCTCTAATATTGCTGCCATAGGGATTACCAATCAAAGAGAAACTGTTGTAGTTTGGGACCGTAAAACGGGAAAACCAGTTTACAATGCCATCGTTTGGCAAGATAAGAGAACTTCGGCATACTGTGACGAACTAACAGTCAACGGAAAAACAAGTCTAATTAGTTCAAAAACAGGTCTGGTTATAGATTCTTATTTCTCCGCCACCAAAGTAAAGTGGATTTTAGATAATGTAGAAGGCGCAAGAGCAAGAGCGGAAGCTGGTGATCTTATACTAGGAACCATAGATACTTGGTTAATATGGAACTTTACCAAAGGAGAAAAACACGTTACCGATGTTACTAATGCCTCAAGGACATTAATGTATAACATTAATACGATGGAATGGGACGATGAACTTTTAGCCCTGTTTACTATACCAAAAAGTATGTTACCAGAAGTAAAGCAGTCTAGTGAAGTATATGGTTATACTAAAACTACTGTTTTTGCAACATCCATACCAATAGCCGGTATTGCAGGAGATCAACAAGCAGCCTTATTTGGCAGTATGTGTATTAGAAAAGGGATGGTGAAAAATACTTATGGGACAGGATGTTTTATGCTTATGAACATTGGAGACCAACCTCAATTGTCTGAAAATAATCTTTTAACTACAGTGGCATGGCAAATAGACGGAAAAACACAGTACGCTCTAGAAGGCAGCATATTTGTAGGGGGCGCAGTAGTGCAATGGTTGCGAGACAGTCTTAAATTTATAAAAACTTCAGCTGATGTGGAAAAACTGGCCAATGAGGTTACTAGCTCAGAAGGAGTATGTTTTGTTCCTGCCTTTGCTGGTCTTGGCGCACCGCACTGGAATCAATATGCACAAGGTACTATTTTTGGATTAACTAGAGGTAGTACAGATGCTCATATTGCACGAGCGGCATTAGAATCAATCGCATATCAAACAATGGATATTCTTAAGGCCATGGAGGCAGATACTGATATTTCTATCAAAGAGTTACGTGTAGATGGTGGTGCTACTGTAAACAATATGTTAATGCAGTTTCAAGCCGATGTCCTGGACACAGTAACTGTCAGGCCTAAAGTTGTTGAAACTACTGCAATGGGAGCAGCTTATCTTGCCGGTCTTGCTGTGGGATATTGGAAAAACATAGACGAGATTCAAGAAATTTGGCAAGCGGACGTACACTTTAAACCTTCTCAGGATAGAACTGAAACGGAGGAGGGAATTAAACGCTGGTATAAAGCAATTGATGCGTTAGAACATTGGACTAAATAATTATAATTTAATTAAAATTTTAAAAAATGACACCATTTATAGCAGAAATTATAGGAACGATGTTCCTAATTACACTTGGGGGTGGAGTTGTCGCCAATGTAGTATTGAACCAAACAAAGGGGAATAATAGCGGTTGGATCGTAATTACCACAGGCTGGGCATTAGGAGTATATGCAGGTGTAGTAATCGCAGGACCTTACAGTGGGGCGCATCTTAACCCAGCGGTTACCATTGGGTTGGCCGTTGCAGGTAAATTTCCTTGGGAATCAGTACCCATATATCTACTAGGAGAAATTATAGGGGCTATGTCAGGAGCCCTTATCGTTTGGATCGTTTACAGAAACCACTTTGAGCAAACCGAAGATACAGGCCTAAAAAGAGCTGTATTCTGTACCGATCCGGCTATTAGAAAACCCCTAAACAATCTGATCAGTGAAATCGTTGGCACATTTTTTCTTGTGTTTGCTATCTTTTTCTTCACTGATGCGAGTTTTCAGCAGAACGAAACAGAAACTATCATAGGTATGGGGTCCATAGGAGCAATTCCTGTAACGTTCATAGTTTGGGCCATTGGTCTTTCTTTGGGCGGAACAACGGGATACGCCATTAATCCAGCAAGGGATTTAGGTCCAAGAATAATGCATGCGATTTTACCAATAAAGGGTAGTAGTGATTGGGGATACGCCTGGGTCCCTGTTGTAGGTCCAATTATTGGAGGTGTGATCGCAGCAGTTTTATATGGAGTAGTAATATAATCAACAAACAATTAAACTCAAAATTAACTTTAAAAATGAAAAAGGCAATACAGCTACTTTTGGTAGGATTCATATCGATACAATTCGTTTCAGCACAACGATCAGAAATCAAAGATAGCCCATTAGATTTTACGGTAGATTTAAAATCAAATCATTTGTGGAGAGGTATAATAATTACCGACAAACCTATGTTAGCTGTTCAAACTATAGTTTCTTTAAACAAATCTGGTAGTTTTACGACAGGCTTTTGGGGAGGAATGTCTTTTTCAAATGAAAGTGATGGATCTTATTATAAAGAAATAAACTATTATGTCCAATATGCTAATAAAGGATTCTCTATTGGATTATGGGATTTATTCAACACAAGAAGAGTTGATAGTCCTGATGTTTGGGATTATGACAAGGAAAGTTCAGGACACTTATTAGACCTAAGGACATCTTACAACTTTGGAGAAAGCCTCCCCTTGTCTATAGAAGTAGATTTGCTTTTATTTGGAAGTGGGGATTCTCAATATTCCGACGATTTGGATTTTGAGCAGCGGTATTCTACTTACATTCAAGTATCTTATCCATTGGCGAAAGAAGCAAAAGTCAATTTAAATGGATTTGTAGGTACTGGATTTTCATTGAATGGGGATACTCATTTATATGGAGATGGAGAAGAAAATTTTGACGTGGTAAGCATTGGGCTAACAACCTCGAAAACAATTAAATTAGGAGATTATAACTTACCTGTTTCAGCAACAACATTATGGAATCCTTCCTTAAAGTTTGCTCGGGTACAATTAGCAGCTAGACTATTTTAATGATTTTCAACTAAACAAACCGCCCGAGATGTCATTTTTAGTCGATTATTTTCTTGAAAATTAACAATATGTTGCCTCTATTAGGGAATGCAAAAGAAAAACAGGAAATAAAATGATTAAAGAGATTAGTAGCACCTAATGTGTGTAAAGTACAAAATAGCGGGACCTATTCCCGCTATTTTTTTATTTAACAATAAATATATACACATTATAAAGAAAAAAGATTTGTTCAACGGTGACTTTTTAAAGCCGTTCAAGACAAGAGGTGAACTTACAACCATATATCTAAAGTCCATTCGCGTCTTTTTATATGTCTAATAAAGCAAGGACTAGGATCTCCTCTCTATGAACTTGGACACCTAATGAATTAACTGTTACCTTCAAGTATGTGCTCTAGGAGTCCAAAACCCAAATTTGTGTTGCCCATCAAAACAGAAATTCCTGAAGATATGTGGAACGAAAAGAACAAAAGAGATGAAAAGTATCTATTACTATGCTCCTACCCTAAGCACAGCAAAAGCCGCTCTCGAGGACTTTGCTATAAATGGAGGCATAAGTATTTCGACATCATCAAAAGCTTATAGGACAACTTGACACTTTTTATGAATTCCCAATACCTCATTTCTTTTTAAATTACACACTTTACAGTATAG